>Ga0272446_1001566_pt1 | contig 32978 bp, 26 predicted proteins | sample YNPCB0061_FD_194587 | JGI IMG/M metagenome (GOLD analysis project Ga0272446, IMG submission 194587) | Hot spring microbial mat communities from Yellowstone National Park, WY, United States - YNP-CB-006-1 | ecosystem: Environmental > Aquatic > Thermal springs > Hot (42-90C) > Sediment | place...
CGCAGAGAAGCAGGGCAATATCTTGTTCTCCACTCGTCGAACATACTTTTCTCTGCTCATAATTTCTCTGCGTTCTCCGCGCTCTCTGCGCTCGTTGTTAAAATGTTAGACAACTCCAATATGTGAATGATTGACATTTATCGTTTATCGTAAATTTACGATAAACATAAACAAAAAGTTTCACTCAAGCAAAAAAACGCCCTCCTTGCATACCAAGACGCAAGGAGGGCGGAAAGTTTTGTACAGAATGAAACGCGAGACGATGTTCCATTCTTTACGCTCTGTTTTTTTAGTAGTCCATGCCGCCAGGGTGTGGCATAGCTGGAGCAGGCTTTTCTTCGGGTTTTTCGACGATAGTAGCTTCCGTTGTGATGAGCAGGCTTGCTACTGAAGCGGCATTTTCCAATGCTACACGCGACACTTTGGTTGGGTCAATAACGCCCATCTTGAACATGTCGCCGTATTCTTCGGTTGCTGCATTGAAGCCAAAGGCATCTTTGCCTTCTTTCACTTTGTTTACCACAACAGAGCCTTCCAAGCCAGCGTTAGCAACGATTTGACGAAGCGGCTCTTCAACGGCGCGGCGAACAATGTCCACGCCAGTTTTTTGGTCATGGTTGGCAGGTTTGAGATTGTCCAGCGAGCCAACAGCGCGGAGATATGCCGTGCCGCCGCCCGGAACGATGCCTTCTTCTACTGCGGCACGCGTGGCGTGCAATGCGTCTTCAACGCGAGCTTTCTTCTCTTTCATTTCTACTTCCGTAGCAGCACCGATTTTGATAACGGCAACGCCGCCAGAGAGTTTTGCCAAACGCTCTTGAAGTTTTTCGCGGTCATAGTCGCTTGTCGTTTTTTCGATTTGCGACTTGATTTCATTGATGCGGCGTTTGATGTCTTCGGACTTGCCAGCACCCTCAACGATAGTGGTATTGTCTTTGTCGATGGTGATGCGCTTTGCTGTGCCAAGATATGCCAGCGTAGCGTTGTCCAATTTGAAGCCTTTTTCTTCGCTGATAACCGTGCCGCCCGTGAGGATAGCAATGTCTTCCAGCATCGCTTTGCGGCGGTCGCCGAAGCCCGGTGCTTTGACGGCAGCGATTTTGAGCGTACCACGCAGTTTGTTTACTACGAGCGTAGCAAGTGCTTCGCCTTCTACATCCTCAGCAATGATGAGCAATGCGCGACCTGATTGCGCTGTTTTCTCCAGAATAGGGAGCAGGTCTTTCATCGAAGAGATTTTTTTGTCATGGATGAGGATGTAGGGGTTCTCCAATACCGCTTCCATTGCCTCAGGGTCGGTAACGAAATATGGCGACAGGTAGCCGCGGTCGAACTGCATACCTTCGACGACATCCAGCACAGTTTCCGTGCCGCGGGCTTCTTCGACAGTGATAACGCCGTCTTTGCCCACTTTTTCCATTGCCTCAGCAATCAGGTTGCCAATTTCGTTGTCGCTGTTGGCAGAAATAGTGCCAACTTGAGCGATTTCTTTTTGACCACCTACGGGGCGGCTGATTTTTTTGAGTTGCTCGGTGATTGAGGCAACAGCCATGTCAATACCGCGCTTCAAATCCATAGGATTCGCGCCCGCAGTTACGTTTTTCAAGCCCTCGCGCACGATAGCTTGGGCAAGCACGGTAGCGGTTGTAGTGCCGTCGCCAGCAAGGTCGCTGGTTTTGGAAGCCACTTCTTTGACCATCTGTGCGCCCAGATTTTCCATTGGGTTGGAGAGTTCTATTTCTTTCGCAACGGTTACACCGTCTTTGGTAATGGTTGGTGCGCCGAATTTTTTGTCAATGACCACGTTACGACCTTTTGGACCGAGCGTTACTTTTACTGCATCGGCAAGTTGGTCTACGCCACGTTTGAGGGCGGAACGGGCATCTACGTCGAATGTTATGTCTTTTGCTGCCATTGGAGTTTACGAAATAAGTTAGTGAACAAAATTACGAAAGTGTATCTACGGTTGTGAATTATTTTACCACAGCAAAGATGTCTGCCTCGCGCATGATGAGCAGGTCTTCGTTGTCAATATTGACTTCGGTGCCAGAGTACTTGCCGTAGAGGACTTTGTCGCCTACTTTGACTTGCATCGAAATCACTTTGCCGTCTTCAGCAACTTTGCCCGGTCCGACAGCAACAATCTCACCCTGTTGGGGTTTTTCCTTTGCTGTGTCGGGCAGAATGATACCACCTTTGGTAACTTCTTCGGGTTGTGCCGCGCGAACAATTACGCGGTCATGTAATGGCGTTAGTGGCATGGCGTACTACCTCCAAAAATTGTAGAATAAAAAGTGAGTGGTTTACAGTGAATGGTTTACAATGTGTCGCCTTCTTTTGTTAGCACTCTTCATTAGAGAGTGCTAACAAAAAAGTTGACGCAAAAATACATCTTTTATTGGTATCATGTCAAGATTTTTTTCGTTTTGTGGAGAAAAGTTTTGGGAAAGGGGAAAGGAAAGTATGCTCCGTGTTGTGATTGGCTGTTTTTTTGCTGTTTGTTTGAGCAGCTTTTTTCTTTGTTAGAGACTGTTTGAAAACTCCTTCTCCCTCTGGGAGAAAGTTGGGATGAGGGCAATAAACACGGTATGGAGAGTTTTAAGAACAGTCTCTTAGGTGTGTTCGACGTGGGCGTACCTACTATTTTGGTATGCGGGAATGTCAATGAAGGTGAATAAAGTGTCATGCTCTCAGCAAGCACATTCTCGTTTAATAATTGCCAGTAAATTGGCACGAGTGTCGCCCACAACCGATGAGTACGGTATAATATCGGCACAATGCTGGCAAAACTGTGTTACGTCGCGCAATTGTAATTCGCGCTCTTGCATGGCTTTAGAGGAAATTTTGTCCTTTTTTGTTAAGATAATAGCAAATCGTCGCCCAATCATCTCTAATTCTTCAATGAGTCCTAATTCCAATGCTGAGGGGTCGTGGCGGCTGTCTATCAAAAAACAAACCAGCCGCAGTTGCTTGCGGTGTTGCAGATAGTCTCTCGCCAGCATTGCCCACTGTTCGCGTTCTTGTTTAGAGGCTTTTGCATAGCCAAAGCCGGGTAAATCCACAAACATCCACCGACTGTTCACCGTAAAAAAATTGATTTGTTGAGTTTTGCCGGGTGTGGAACTCACATGGGCAAGGTTTTTGCGCCGAACAAGGCTGTTGAGCAGCGACGATTTACCGACGTTGGAACGTCCAATAAACGCCACTTCTGGCAGCGGTGATGCTGGAAAGTGTTCAGGCTTGGTAGCACCAAGGATAAATTCTGCCTGTAAAACGTCCATAGCTCCTTAAGAGATGACAATACATCGAGGTTGGCGGGCGGCGGCAATCTTATTGTTCTTATTTTTTTGCGGCTTTCACTTCCCAAAAAATCGTCTTGCGGAGTTCGTTCATCCATTCCTCGTACATTTTACTGCGTTTGTGCATGGTTGCCATTTGCTCCAGACGTTTGTAGTCCTCTATGGGCGAGATGGGATGTTCAGGAATAAACTTTTTTCGTAGCACAATGTGATAAGCGACTTTCGTGGTGTTCGGAGCATTGAAAACCGCAGGTTCGGTAATGTCGCCGTCGGATAGTCTGTCCACTTTGGACTTCATATCGGGCGGCAGTTTGGAGGCTTCAATTCTGCCAAGCGAGCCTCCAAATGGTTTTGTTTCTGCATCGTCAGAATAGGCTTTTGCCAAGTCTTCAAAACTTTCGCCTTTTTTCACCCGCGCTCTGAGGGAATCCAAAAACGCTATGGCTCGGTCAGCATCGTCTTTGGTTTGGCCAATTTTGAACAGAATGTGCCGCGTATTGACAGCATTTTCTTGTTTTTCGATAAGCTGAATGACGTGAAAGCCAAACGGACTTTCCACTGGCAGCGAAATCTCGCCCGGTTGCAGTGCGTAGGCAGCTTTTTCAAATTCAGCGATAAAATTTCCACGATTGACCATTCCCAACTCACCGCCAACATCTTTTGAGCCGGGGTCGCCGCTGTACCGTTTGGCGAAGTCTGCGAATTTACCACCATTGACTAACGAATCGCGTACTTTCTGAGCCAGTGCAAGCACTTGTTCTTTGGCGGATTCGGAAGCCTCTACGTACTTGACGATGTGGTAAAGTTCATACTGTGGCGGCACGCTGGGCAGCGAATCTTTGAATTCTTGGTAAAATGCCTGCACATCTTTTGCCGACACTTTGACGTTGGCAAATTTTTGCTGCGAAATTTTTTCCGAAAGCACCTGTTTGCGGACTTCATCTCGAAATTCCCGCTTAATGCTGCTTATGGGCATTCCATAAACTTCTTCAATACGTTTTTCGCTGCCGAACTGCTGGCGCATCATGGCAATTTGGTAATCAAGCCGTTCGTTGATTTCGTCATCGGAGGCAGTGAGACTGTCTTCTATGGCTTTAATGACCACCAAACGCTCATTGATGAGCATGTCCAGCATTTGTTTTTGCACTTTGGGGTCGTTCGGGTTCATGCGGCGGTCTTGCTGCATGGCGCGAAGCATATATGCCGCTACATCAGATTGCATGACGATTTCATTGCCCACAACGGCGACGATTCTGTCCACCACATCGCCCGATTTATAGTACTGTGCGTATATGAGTGTAGAAGGCGTGAGCATTACCGTCCACACCAGCAGCAGAGCAGCAGCAACGGCATAATAATCAGCACGAAAAACGATACGAAAAATAACGTTCATTGGTGTAACGATGATGGTAATGAAAGAGAACATGCGTGAACAAGTAGCGACCACTGCTCTGCTGCTCCGTTTTTCAAGCAGCAGAGCAGTGAAGTGCTGGCAGTCTTAATTTGAGCGTTTCCACACTTTATCTATGGCGGCTTGGTCTATACTAACGGGATATTTTTCGCGCAAGCCTGAAAGCCACTGTTGGGTGTATTCGCGCTGCATGAGGTCTTGGAACTGTGCAGCAAAATCAGGAATAGCTTCCTCGAAGGTTTTTACCCGTGGCGGAATAATGGCGTTCAATCTGGTAATGCTGAACCCTCCGTCATATGCCACTGGAGCATTTACTGCCCCCAACGTGCCTTTGGAAGCTGCATTGACTGCCAAATTTTCCCACGCAGCCAGTGGCTGCCAACGCCCCTGTTTGTCTTTGTAGCCTTCGCGTTCGGTGAACGCTGCGGCAAGCGAATCAAACTGCTTAGGCGACTTAAGGAGTCGTGCGTACAGTGCTTTTGCTAACGAATCATTTTTGACAAAAATTTCCGAAAAATCATACTTCGTTTCGGTCATAAATTTGTCCTTGATTGGTTCGTGGTACTGTTTGGCACGAACAGAGTCGAACTTGAGTTTACTCCAAATTTCTTGCTCTTCCAAGCGGAAAATCAAAATGCCTTCTTGAAACTCCCGCATGAGCGTTGCAAATTCCGGGTAGTCTTTTTCCAGTGTGCTGGTAAGCGATTCTTGGACTACGGCATTAACAAGTTTGTTCATGCTTGCGGTTACGCCCTCGCGTGTCATGGAATAGCCGCGTAGTGCTGCCGAACCCAGTAGCGAATCAATGAATCGTTGGACGGTCAAAGCAACATCACCTACCTTGAACATCGGTTCAGCAAGCAGCTTTTTACCTTTGCTCCGCACAGTATTGTATTGCAGTGAATCGAAGCCTTTGGTGGTATCTATTACCTTGAGAAATCCGTCGAGTGTCTTTTTCGCAATACTGAATTTGCGGGCTTTTTTGACGGAATCCAGAAATGCTTGCTTATCGGCTTCAAACAGGAAGCGTTTGTAAAAGCGTTTGAGTTCTTCGCGGTCGTCGCCGCCAATTTTCGAGGAATCGCGGCGCAAAATGTGAAAGCCCAGTTCAGATTGCACCACATCGGAAGTTTCACCATCCTTGAGCGCAAACAGTGCCTTTTCGACTGGTGGCTTTAGGCGGTAGCGCAGCCCGTTCAGATACCCTGTGGTTGTGGTGTAATAGCTTGGAAAGCGTCCGCCTGTTTCAGTAGTAGCTTTATCGTCGGAATTTGCGCTTGCAAGCCGTGCGAAATCTTCTTCCGATTTGACCGCAGTTTTCACCACATTGGCAAGGCTGTCAGCACGGCGGCGGGCGCGAGCAGTGTCGTCGCTTGTAGCGGCATTTGCCAAACTGACAAGAATCTGACGACCAAGTACCGCCACACGCGGCTCAATAGCAAGGAGTTTGACGATAAAGTACCCCGGCTGCGTGCCAATTTGCGTTTTAATGGGTTTGGGGTATATTTCGCCCGGCTTCAGGCTGCGATAGACCGCGTCTTCGATATCTTTCAGCATTTGATTTGCCGTTACAAAGGGAAACACTCCGCCTTCGCCGCGTGAATACTCGTCATCGGAGGAATCTCTTGCTACTTGTGCAAAGTCTTTGCCTTGTTTGGTGACTAAATCCAGCAGCGCGAGTGAGCGTTTGTAGGCAGCCACGGTGTCGCCCTGCTTGACGTTACTCAGTATCAATGCTACTTTGAACTGTGCTTTGCGGCGGTTGAAAGCTGAATCTACGGCAGGGCTAATAAGCGTCCGTTCGTACAAAAACGGTGCCGCAAGCGAGGCGCGGTTTTGTTTGATGTCATTTTGAATTTCAGGTTTTTTATCCCATCCGCGCCCCAGAGCATCTTGCACTTTCAGGCGATAGTTGATGTACAAATTCAAGAACTCCCGTGCGCTGTCGGCAGGTAGTTGAGCAAAAGAAGCTGCACGGTTGTTCATGTTTTTGCGGTATGCCTCGTCAAGCATTCCGTAGGTGATAGATTCTTTGCCAACTTTTGCCAGCACCAGTGCGGCGTTGGGCTGTTGGGATTGGGCATAGAGCGATACGGGTAATATGATGTGCGCAGTGGTGCATACAAGGAACAGGCTTTCCAGTATTGCTGTTGCCAGTATTGTTGTGGTCAGCGTGGCTTTTCGCAGTGGTGGTGGCAGCACTGTGCGGGATATGCTCATAAACAAGAACTCCTGAGATTGTAAAACAGAAATTGTAAAACGATATGCTACAAACACAATCATGGACGGTGTCGTCTCATAAATCGTACAAAGAGTTGTACAGAACCGCAAAATTCGTCAACTTAGGGCTATTCTCCAAATACGAAGAACAGCGTCCGTAATAACAACGTTGTACAGGCATTAGAGCCATGATAGAAATTCAAAGTTTACACAAAGCATTTGGTGCAAAACGAGTGTTGAACGGCGTGGATTTAACGATTCAGGCGGGCGAAACGTTTTGTATTATCGGCAAATCGGGCTGCGGCAAGAGCGTTATGCTCAAGCACCTTGTGGGTTTGCTCACGCCCGACCAAGGAACGGTAAGCGTGGACGGCAAGCGCATAGACCAATTGTCGAAAAAAGACCTATTTGCGCTCAGACAGCGCATTGGCTACGTGTTTCAGGGTGCGGCATTGTTTGATTCGATGACCGTGTGGGAAAACGTGGTGCTGAGCATGTACGAACACGGCGAGCGCAACACACACGTTTTGGATGGCGAAGCCCGCAGAGTGCTTGCGGCGGTGGGGTTGTTGCCGAACGCTAACACTGTTAGCACGGCGGCGTTTGAAAAAGAGTATGATATTCTGCGGAACAAAAAGCCATCGGACTTGTCGGGCGGCATGAGAAAGCGCGTTGGAGTGGCGCGGGCGTTGGTGGGCAGCCCGGATTATGTGCTCTACGACGAACCCACCACAGGACTTGACCCCGTGACGAGTGAACAAATTGACCAGTTAATCGTTGACCTTGCCCGGCAGTTTGCCGTAACGTCCATCGTTATTACGCACGATATGTTTTCCGTCTATAAAGTTGCCGAACGAGTTGCCATGCTCGACCAAGGCTTGGTGCGCTTTTTGGGAACGCCCGATGAACTCCGCGCCAGTAATGACGAAGTCGTGCGGGAATTTATCGAACGCTACGAACCTGAACCAAAATAGCGCACTGGTTCTGAGGGAAGCATGAATAGCAAACACGAGAAAGCCACAATGCGGCAACAAGCTGCATTGTGGCTTTATGGTATAGCATATAGCATAGTGTCCTGCGCTGCGCGTAGCTTGGAACATGCTGTTGCATCGGCAGGCAGCATTAGCTTTTGGTGAACTTTGAGAGCAGCGAACCAGCAGCTTCGCGGGCTTTGCCCAAGCCGTGTTCGACGGCTTCCACCGTGTGTTCGGCAAAATCCTGGGCGGCTTCGCGGGCGTCATGGAAGCCGTTGCGGTTGTCGTCAATGTTCGGCAAATCGTTGGCAAGTGGAAATCCTGAACAGAGTTCTTTCACCTCGCGCTTGACAGTCATTTTCACCGTTGTATCGCCAATATTCATCAGTACGCGGTCAATAAACTCCGCCACGCGCTCCATCTCGGCTTCTTTCATCCCTCGTGTGGTCAGCGCAGCCGTTCCCAAGCGAATACCACTGGTGATAAGCGGCGGTTTGTCGTCGAACGGCACGGCATTTTTGTTGCAGGTAATTCCCGCTTCGTCGAGCGCAAGTTGTGCGTCTTTGCCCGTGAGGTTTTTGTTGCGAAGGTCTATGAGCATCAGGTGATTGTCTGTGCCACCTGAAGCCACGTTGTAGCCTCGTGCCATCAGCGCAGCCGCCAGCGCACGAGCGTTCCGAATCACCTGAGCGGTGTATTCTTTGAACTCGTCGGTGAGAGCCTCTTTGAAGGCAATAGCTTTTGCTGCCACCACGTGCATCAGCGGTCCGCCCTGCACGCCCGGAATCACCCATGAATCAATGATTTCGCTCATCATTTTTGTTCTGCCCGATTTTGGCATGGTGATGCCAAACGGATTTTCAAAATCTTTGCCCATCACAATCACCCCCGAACGCGGTCCGCGCAAGGTTTTATGGGTTGTGGAAGCCACAACATGAGCATATGGAACTGGCGTGTCCAAATGCCCCTTGACAATCAAGCCTGCGGGGTGAGCAATATCGGCAAACAAAAACGCGCCCACGCTGTCGGCTATCTCCCGAAATGCCTTGTAGTCAATATTGCGGGAGTATGCCGAAGCCCCGACGGTAATCATTTTGGGTTTGTGCTGCTTGGCAAGGTCGGCGGCTTTGTCGTAGTCTATCAAGCCCGTCTGTTCGTCAATGCCGTAGGCAACAAAGTTGTAAAATTTGCCCGAAAAATTCACCGGCGAGCCGTGTGTGAGATGTCCGCCGTGTGATAAATCCATGCCCATCACGGTATCGCCCATCTGCAAAAAGCTAAAATACACTGCCATATTTGCCGTTGTGCCGCTATGCGGTTGCACGTTGGCGTATTCTGCACCAAAGAGTTCTTTAGCGCGGGCAATGGCTAAGTTTTCTGCCTCGTCCACCCATTCGCAACCGCCGTAGTAGCGTCGTCCGGGGTAGCCTTCGGCGTATTTGTTGGTCATCAGCGAACCTTGTGCTTCAAGCACTGCAGGCGAAGCATAGTTTTCACTGGCAATGAGTTCTAACTTCCACGATTGGCGTTCGTACTCGCCTTTGAGCGTAGCAAACACTTCGGGGTCTTGGTGTTTAATGTGGTCGTACATAGATGTTTTGTCGTAATATTTTGTCGTTGAGTTATGGCGTTCGAGAAATTCGTAGGTTCGTCTTTGCCCTGAAGACCTTTTTTGAGCCGTCAGACGCAAGTCAGCGGCGACCAAAGACTGGTGCATCGCCCGTCGTGCTATTTCATGCTTCATACTTCATACTTCATAATACTTCCCTTCTTCACACCCGCACGATGGCTTCGCCTTCGATAGCCACTTCGCCTTTGCTGTTCAGGCAGACGGTTTTGAGCGTCATAATGGGCTTATCTTGGCGGATCTTGGTAATTTCCACAAACGCCGTGACTTCTTCGCCCACGTAAATCGGCTTTTTGAAACTGTGCGTTTGTCCCAGATAAATCGCCCCATAGCCGGGCAACTCGCGCCCTAACAATCCCGAAATAAGGCTGCTCACAAGCGCGCCATGAACAATACACTGCCCAAATATCGTCGTTTTGGCATATTCGGGGTCAAGGTGCAGAGGATTGTCATCGGTGGAAAGCTGGGCAAATAGCTTGACTTCTTCCGCCGAAAATGCTTTTTTGAGTTCGGCGCGGTCGCCAACCTTCATATTTTCACGCATAAGTTACCGAAAAAAGTGTTGAGGAACAGTGTTGAAGAAATGCATCCTGAACTTGTCAAAAGAATTCGTCAGAGCGTGCATTGTGCGCATTGACGATTTGACGATGCGAATCCGTTTGGCTCAGTGCAAAGCGTAACGGCGGCAAACTGAGCAGCACCGTGTGAACGTTGTAGCTTACAGTGAACGTTGTGCGCGTCAATTTGTCGCCGTTTAGGGATGTTCAATGCTTGGGTGCTGTAACACCGAACAGTGCTTAGCAATCCTTTTTACCGCCTTCACCGCTTCCAATTAGTCGTGGTTGTGCAGCCATTTTGAGACTGCTGGAGCAAGCATTTTCTGCGTTTGCGAACTCACAAACACGCCGGCATGTCCACCCGGGAACTCAATCATTTCTTTGTCTTTGCTGCCCACAAGGTCGTTCAAGGGCTTGGTTGATGATGGCGGAACAATATGGTCTTGTTTCGCATAGACCGTCAGCACGGGCATCGTGATATCTTGTAAGTTCACGGTGCGCCCACCAATTTCTAACTCGTTTTTGACAAGCGAGTTTTTCAAGTAGAGTTCGCTAATGAACTTGCGGTAGCACTCGCCTGCTTGCGACGGGCTATCGAAAATCCATCGTTCCATGCGTAAGAAGTTCGTCATTTTGGCTTTGTCATCCATCATGTTTGCAAAGGCATGGAATTTGTCGATGCGCTGCATGGGCTTGACCATCAAAAAACCGTTGTTCATTGTGTCTCCGCTCACATTGCCTACATCGGCAACCGGGTTTGGGTCCATGTACTTTGCCCATGCAAAGAGCGTTCCGTCGTTGGTCGAAAAATCTACGGGCGTGATAAGCGTAACGAGATTTTTAATTTTGTGCGGGTACAACGCTGTGTAGATAATCGAAAGGGTGCCGCCCTGGCACACACCCATAAGGGTAATTTTGTCCACTCCGGCATCGCGGCGCACGGCATCCACGCAATCGTTTAGATATATGTCAATGTAGTCATCCACCGTGCGGTAGCGGTTTGCTCGTGTGGGATAGCCCCAATCGATGATATACACATCGTGTCCATTCTGAAGGAGATTTTTCACGTAGCTGCGGTCGGGTTGCAAATCCAGCAGATACTCCTTGTTCACGAGTGCGTAACAAACCAATACAGGCGTTTTACAGGTAATGGTGTTCTCTTGCACATAGCGGTAGAGCTTAATACCGTCCTGTTCAAAGACGAGCTCACGGGGCGTAGAGCCGACGGCAATATCCTCATCCTTTAAGGTTGCAAGATTGCGGTAGCCCTGCATTATTTTCATCGTCATGCTGGTCATATCGTTCATCACGCCCACCATGTCGAGCATAGGCAAAAATGCTGCGTTCGAGCCTGCTTGTTCTGCTTTTGGTTCTTGTTGAGTTGTTGCCATAGTAGTACAAAATTGATGATGCAATGGTTAAAAGAGAAGCGACGTTGATTTCATACTTCATACTTCTTTTCGCTTGACCGTCTTGGTGGCTTTTGGAGCCGCGCCGCTTGCGGTAGATACACTTGCGCCGTTGGCTTTGCCATTGACTTGACCGCCGCGCAGCTCGGCAATCACTTCGGATTGTTCGTCCAATTTGCGTTCGAGTGTACGAACCTGACGTTTCAGCGTTTGAAGGGACTTGTAGGCTTCGTCCAACTCAGAGCGTGTAGCCACAGGAATATCGCTCATGGCAAGTTCCATGAGTTTGTCGGAGTATTCCCGAATTTTCATAGACGAGGTCTGCATTTCGCCCTGCAAACGCCCGTATTCTTCAGTTTTGAAGAGTTCATCAAAGGTTTGTTCATTTGTGCGAACCCATATTTTGAAGAATTCATCGAAGCTTTTTGGCGGGTTGCCGCTTTTGTTCATTTCGGTTACCTGGCGCATGGCTTCGTACATAGCTTTCTGACCGACCGACGAGGTGTATTGTTGCAGCCTGCTGTACTGTGCGGAGAAGACCACATAGTGTTTAAGCAGTTCCTGCATGAGTTCAAGTGCCGTGCGGTCTTTGCCAATAAAGACCATGCGTACAAGCGGAGTAAAGGTTTTTTGGGCTTTGTCTGCCATGTCCACGTAGATTTTGGTAGCTTCGTCCGTTTTGCCCGCTTGAATAAGGCTCATAGCGTGCATGGACTGTTGCATCATCTCGGACACATCCGCCCCGCCGTGCTGCAACGATTCACCGTAGGTTTTCACAAGGTTCGTCAGTTGGTTGGTGAACTGCTGCATCATCTCTGGCGACACGTAGTTAAACATGCTATTGAGGAGGCGATTGTACTGTTCAGGGTCAACTATGGCACGGAAGGTTTCTTCGTTGAACTCTCGTTCCTGAATGGCTTGCATAAGCGGTGTCCAGAATTCAAACAGCTTGAAATAGGACGAAGCCATCGTGGTCATTTGATTAAAGGCATCAGAGGCGGCGGTGTTTGGGAACATATTGAGCATACCTTCTATCGGCATAGGCGGCATTTTGCCCATTGCGCTTGCCCACGAGTTGTACAGGTTTTTCCACGTGTCGAACAGCGAAAACATCTGGTTCATAGGATTTTCAGCAGCAGGGGCATTTGCACTCGTGTTCATGGCGTTCATAAACGGGTTGTTTGTAAACGCTGCGTTCATAAACGACATGAACGGGTTGGTTGCCATTGCGTTGAACATCGGGGCTGCATTTGCCATGGAATTCGCCGCATTGGTCATATTTTTCATCATGTTCATCTGCATCGTGAACATGTCGGCGAAAACATTATTGTTTGCCATTGTGGAGTTCTCCTTGCTAAGCGTTAAAAGTGAAAGTACGTGAAATGACGTCTTGAGTGAGCATGGCGATGAGTTCATCATCGAGGATACTGCTCGAGGCACGCTTGCATCGCGTTTGCATCGTGTTTGAGTTGCAAAGACTTACAAACTTACAAAATTGTTGTCACACAATCATCAGAAGAAATGGTGTTTTTGTCGTTTCAAACACAAAAAACGCCAAAAGTAGAGCGCAACTGGCATTTTACAACTGGCATTTCTTGCTGACATTTTTTCTTTTTCTGCATTGTCCCTTTAAAGCTCTGCAGTCAAAATCTTGGTGATTGTGCGTGATGACGATTAGGTTCCAGAACACCAACGCCCAGAAGGGCAGAATATTGGAAAATCTTCAGCGCAGCAGCGTCAAAATTCGTAGTTTTGCTTTTGGAATGCAGTTTCGTCGTGCATTCACAACAGCAGTTCACAACAGTTGTTTCACTGGATTATTCACGCTCTTAAACAGTATGGCTTTCACCATCCACACACTTGCAACGCGCTTTCATCCTCATACCGCGCCATTGCGCTTTCTTGACACAGGCAATGCTACACCAGCACACGCCGAACGTCCGCCCATTCTGCTTTTGCATGGGCTGTGCGAAAACCTGAGCATCTGGGACGGCTTTGTATATGAATTGGCAAAGGAATACCGTGTGTTAGCAATGGACATGCTCGGACACGTTCCCGAAGCAGCACTGCCCGCAGAAACGGCATTCACCCTGAGGGATATGGGCATGGCAGCAGTCGAGGTGCTGAACGCGCAAAGCATTGAACGGGCGGTTATTGTGGGACATTCTATGGGCGGTTATGCAGCAATGCAAGTAGCCACACACGCTCCAGAGCGTCTTGCAGGCTTGTGTTTGTTCCAATCCATGCCCTTTGCTGATAGCGATGAAGCCAAAGCAAACCGCACCCGCCAAGCTGCACTGCTTCGACAGGGCAAGCCGCTTCCCAAAGGTGGACACCTTCGCAGCGATGAGTTAGACGAACTCGTGGAAGCACTGCTCAAACGCATTTTTGCTGAACAATTTGCTGCCGAACATTTAGACGTGGTACAGTCCACCAGAGCCATGATGCTCCAAACGCCGCAGCACGGCTTTGCTGCTGCTATCGAGGCTATGCGCGAACGCGAAGACACCAGCCACGTCCTGCCCACGCTCAACGTTCCTGTGCAGTTCGTGCTGGGCGCACAAGACCCTATTATTCCTCTGGAGCGAATGCTGGGTCTTGTTCCGCATCTTGCACACGGCTTGGTGAGCGTGATTCGCCACTGCGCTCACGAGGGCATGTTGGAAGCACCGCAGGAATGTTTGCAAGCCATTCGTTTTTTGGCTTCGGTGGCGGCATAGGGGTCAGCAGTAATACTCTGCACTCCGCAAGGTTGTTATTCTGCAATGTTGTTCTTTCATTCCTCACGATTTCAAGCTATCGATTCGCCATGCAAGGTCTGATTCAGCACATCACTCTGCACCTGTTTTGCATAGTGATAGTCTTTACAGTTGTTCGGCAGCAGGATGTGGTCTTGCACGCCCAATCTTATACTGTTGCGAGTGCTGATACTGGACGTATTAACGCTTGGGCAGAACAAGCACTGCATTTTTCAACCATACATAAGGACTCTGTACGGTACTATGCCGACAAAGCCTTAGCAGCAGCACAGCACATAGGCTATGATGCAGGTGTGATGAGGTCACTGCTGGCACAGGGCATGGCAGAATTTATGCAGGGCAATTACGACAAAGCCTTACGTCATGAACTTTATGTGTTACAGATTGCCGAACGCCTCCACGCTTCGCGCGAAGAAGCCTTAGCCTGTGTGTATCTGGCAAATTTGTATCAAGTGCTCAATCAGCAAGACCAGTCATTAGCCTTTGTTCGTCGGGCTTGTTCGGTGCTGGAAAAGCGTATTACTTCTTCGCACACGTTTGCCGATACCGTGACGATGGTACAGGTGTACACCCTCGCTATGTACCCTTACAGTGAGTTTGGCTTTTTTGAACAAGCTCTTGCATATGGTACTAAAGCATTAGACCTTGCCCGACGTGCGCGATACAAAGCATGGATGCCAACGATTATTGGCATTGTAGCAGACCAATACGCAAGTGTCGGGCGTTTGGAAGAAGCGGAACAACTTGCTAAGACAAGCCTTAGCAGACGTTCGGCGCGAAAATGATGCGTATTTTACCAGTTTGTTTGCCGATGTGCTTGGAGAATTGAATCCACCAACCCCGATTTGGCAACATTTCTTACGCCCGATTTGGTCGCTTTTGTGCGTTCGTTCCGCTACCGTTACGCCAGCAACGGCTCGGTAACGCTTACCGCGACGGCTTCAGGGCAAACAGCAACGTTTCAAGGCACATGGCGGTTCACCGACGGCGAGACGAAAATTGTTTATACATGGCAAGATGCAAGTATTGCTGCGCTTGGTACAAATTACGATATTCAAGAACTGAGCGCATCGGTTTTTCGTGTTCGCCAAACAAGTTCAAGCGGCTCTATCGACTACCGTCTTGTGCCAGCAAACTGACGGTAGCAAGTTTGGTTTTTGTATCAACGCGCTTTATGCTTGCATGGGCGCGTTTTTTTATTGGTCAAAACTCTTGATTTTGCCAGATTGAGCGCATCAATCACGAATCACTCTCTGTTTCCCGTGAGGGAAGAATTTGAACGCTATGCAATACGCTATGCAACGCCTTGTAACGATAACCATCATGTTTACTGTTGTGATGATGTTGCTGCTGGGGCTTTTTCAGCCTACTCAGGCTCAGGTGCGCCTTGAATATTACCTTCCTGCGGCTTCTGCTACGCTCAAGTACAATACCGATATTCCCACATCAGAAGCCTTCTTTGGCTTTCAAGTGGGCGAGTGGCATTTGCAACCCGAACAGGTCAATAACTACTTGCACACTCTGGCTCAACGCTCTCGTCGTTTTTCCATCAAGCCCTACGCCCGTTCGCACGAGCAACGACAACTGCTGCTGGCAGTGGTGTCTTCGCCGAACAACATCGCCAACCTGGAGCAGCTCCAACGCCAGCACCGCGCACTTGCCGACCCAGCGCAGTCTCAAGCTCTCAACGCAGAGGCAATGCCTGTGGTCACGTGGCTGGGCTACACCGTGCATGGCAACGAGCCAAGCGGCTTAAACGCCGTGCCGCTTGTAGCGTATTTTCTGGCGGCAGCAGAATCGGCTGAACTCGACACACTGCTGGCAAACAGCATCATTGTGCTTGACCCGTGCCTGAATCCCGATGGCGCGGCACGGTTTGCTCAGTGGGCAAACATTCATCGCGGCGTGAATGTGGTTGCCGACCCGCAGCACCGCGAACACAATGAAGGCTGGCTTACAGGGCGGTATAATCACTATTGGTTTGACCCCAACCGCGACTGGATGCCGCTTCAGCATCCCGAAGCACGCGGGCGTTTGGAACAGTTTTACCAGTGGATGCCGAACGTCCTGACCGACCACCATGAAATGGACGGCAGCAATGCCATGTTTTTTTTTCAGCCTGCTGCGCCAACCCGCAACAATCCTCACACGCCAGAAAAAGTATTTGATTGTACACGCCAACTTGCCAAATTTCATGCCCGTTTGCTGGATAGCGTCGGAACGCTCTACTTCACCAAAGAATATTTCGATGATTTTTACGTTGGCAAAGGCGCGACCTACGGCGACGTAACGGGTTCGGTGGCGGTGTTGTTTGAGCAAGGCTCTTCGCGCGGTCATGCACAGGAAAGCTCGAACGGCGTGCTGACGTTCGCCGCCACTATCCGTAATCAAGTTCTTGCTTCCTTTTCCACGCTGCGCGGTGCGTTGTCGCTCCGAAAAGAATTGCTGACCTATCAACGCAATTTTTTTGCGACTGTGGCACAAGAATCTGAAAAATCGCCCACCAAAGCCTACGTGCTGGGTTCAAACGACGCAGCGCGGAATTATCACTTTGTGGACTTGCTGCGCCGCCACCAAATTCACGTCTATGAACTTGCTAAAACTACGACGCTGGAAGGTAAACGGTTCGAGGCGGGCAGCGCGTTTGTCATTCCCACTGCACAACCACAATACCGCCTGCTGACAGCATTGTTTGAAAAACGCACCACGTTTCAAGACAGCGTGTTCTACGACATCTCTGCGTGGTCGCTGCCACTGGCGTTCGACATGACCACTGTGGAACTGAAAAGCAAGCCTTCAAGCGACTTACAAGGCAAACTGCTCACGCAAGCCACAGTTCCCAAAGGACAAATACTGCAAAGCACAGAACAACGCGCCTCGCGGACGACACTCTATGCGTTTTCGTGGGAAGGCTACTACGCACCTCGTGCTTTGGGGCGTTTGCTCAAAGCGGGTTGCATTGCCAAAGTTGCCACTAAACCCTTCGAGGCACTGACTACACAAGGCAAGCAGCGTTTTGGCTACGGTTCAATCCTGATTCCCATGGGCATTCAACAAGAACAAGCAGCCGAGTTCCAGCGTGTACTGGAAACTGCCGCCCGCGAAGACGCGATAACGGTCTATGCGCTGCAAACGGGTCTGGCAGAGTCGGGCATAGACGCTGGCAGCCGCAACGTGCTGACCGTGCAGCTGCCCCGCATCTTGCTTGTTGTTGGCGAAGGAGTGTCGCCAACCGATGCGGGCGAAATCTGGCATTTATTGGACAGCAAAATGGGCTTCGAGGTAAGTATTGCCGAACACCAGCAACTGTCGCGCATAGACCTGAGCCGTTACACCACGATTCTGCTGCCAAACGGACGCTACGCTGCTATGAGCAAAGCCAGCAGTGACGCTCTGAAAACATGGGTGGAAGCAGGCGGCGTACTGATTGGCGTAGAAGAAGCCGTGCAGTGGCTTGTGGGCAATGAACTTCTTCGCGCCGAACAAAAACGACCGCCAACTACCAAAGAAGAACCGCAACGCCGTGATTATGCTATGCTCGACCAAGATGCAGGAGCGCAACATTTAGACGGAGCAATTTTTTCCGTTGTGCTTGACCCCACACACCCTCTGTGCTACGGCTATGAATCGCGCTCGCTGGCAGTGTTCCGCTCGAACAAAGTGTTTTTGGAGCCTGCCAAAAATCCCTACGCCACGCCGCTTGTGTACACGGCTTCGCCGCTGTTGAGCGGTTACATCTGGCGCGACCACGAAAAATTACTCAAAAACTCTGCCGACGTGCTTGTCAACACCGTCAAGTCGGGGCGCGTCATAGGGTTTACGAGTAACCCAAACTTTCGTGGTTTTTGGTTTGGCACCAACAAACTCTTTCTGAATGCCGTGCTGTTTGGGCGCAATATCAATGCTCAGGCATCGCTATGGGGTGGAAAGATTGAGGAGAATTAAACACCCCGAATACCTGCACACCGCGTAATTGCGTGTTTTTCCAACAGTTTATTTTTTCTTGTTGGTGCAACAAATCGAGTGCGTGTGCGTTAAAGAGTGAAGATGAACGTGTATGAATCATTCACATCTTCAAACTCTACAACGTTATGAGGAACTTGGGTCGTATTTGTCGTGCTTATGTGCCTGTGCAAGCATTGTGTGGTATAATGTGTAGCATGGTTGTTAGTGTTTTTGCTAGTATCCCAATTATCCCACTTGCCGCGCAGCAACGTTCTCAAGGTTTAGCTCCACAGTCTGCTCTGCAAGCAAGCGCAGGCTCAACCACAGGGGCACGCAACGTCCGTGTCTTCACACTGGAAGAATGTTTGAAGATTGCTGCGGCAAGCAATCTGGACGTGCAGGATGCTGTTGCCAATGCCACGCTCAGCAGTGCTGACCAAAAAGAAGCATGGGGGGCGTATTTGCCCACAGCCGATCTGACCTTGGGGTACAGCCGAACCCTTAACACCGTTACAGGCTTCAACTTGGGTGGTACCATTACCGAAATACCCGTCCGCACACCAGATATTTTTTTCTCTAATGCCAGAGTGGGGTACACGATTTTTAACGGTTTTATCCGCGAAGGTTTGTATGACCAAGCCAACGCTAACTATGAAGCCGCCGAGAAAACCGTTACCCAGACCCGCCGCCGTATTCTCAATACCGTCCGAACACAGTATTTTAACGTGCTGCGCACCAAACAGATTGTTGCTACACGCCGCGAAGATTTTGAAGTAGGCAAAAAACAGCTTGAGCGCGTGAAAGCACAGTTTGAAGCTGGTGTAACAGCCGTCGCAGCCGTGTACACCCAAGAAGCCGACCTAAGCAACCGCGAACTTGCTATCGTCCAAGCAGAAAACGACGTGGAATTAGCAAAAGGACAGTTGCTGGCTACTCTTGGCATGAATCCTATGCTTGCGGCTGATGTAACCGACGTACAAATACCACAAACGCTTGGCGAGAAAGAACTGCAGGAGTTTCGCGCTTCCATTGCCACACCAGAGAACGCAGCAGAAGAAGCTATCAGCAAACGAGCCGATTACGACGCGGCAAAATCATCTGTTCTTGCTGCTGAACACAGTCTTCGTTCATCCAACGGTCGGTGGTTGCCAACGGTGAGCGCAGGATTTGATTACCGATGGAATGGCACAGACGTTGCCAGTTTCGGTCAGTATTCTCAGCAAAATTTGAGTCTCGTGGCTACCTATACTGTGTTCGACGGTTTCGGCCGCGATGCCGCAATTCAGCGTTCACAGATTCGTTTGGAGCAAGCCGAACTTCGCAAACGCCAAACTGAGCAACGCATTGCCTCTGAGGTTCAGAACGCCTACACGCAGTTGTATGCCGCCGAAAAAACCTTAGATATCACCGCACGTGCGTTGAAATCTGCCGAGCAGAATTTTCAAGCTGCTGAAGAACGCTTCAAAGTCGGTGCTGCGAACATTTTGGATTACACCACAGCCAATGCACAGCTTGTAAACGCTCGCATTAACCGCATTAACGCTGTGTACAGCTATGTTGCAGCGCAGTATCAAACACGATTCGCACTTGGACTGCTTGAAGAATAAACAAGCAGTTCCGCAGCGCAAAACACCAACTGACCGACATAATCATCGAGCCGAACATCTGAGCGCAATGGAGCGCAATATCGAACCGTTATAGTGTCGCACTTGAGTGCATAACATCGTAAGAATTTTCGGACATCATCTGTTTCACCTGAGGATTATTCATTCATGGCAAAGAATACCAAGAAAAAACGCAATCGTTGGATACTGATTGGCATTATTGTCTTGCTGGCTGGAGGCGGCGCAGCAGCAGCAATTTTTGGCAAACGCGAGAAATCGGTCGAGGTTACAACCGAAAAAGTTCAACGCCGCACTATCGTTCAAACTGTGTCAGCAACGGGCAAAATTCAACCGGAAACACTCGTCAAAATCTCCTCTGAAGCCAGTGGCGAAATCGTGTTTTTGGGTGCGGAAGAGGGCGACACCGTGAAAAAAGGGCAACTGCTGGTACGCATTCAGCCCGATTTAGTGAACACTCAACTTCAGCAGGCACAGGCGCAAGCACAATCGGTCAAAGCAAACATTAACAGCGTCAAGGCTGACTACGACCGCTTTCAAGCAGACTTTGAGCGCATCAAAGGCTTGTTTGATAAACAATTTGTCTCCAAAGCCGACTTTGATGCCGCCCAAGCAGCACTGAATGCCGCCCAAGCCCGCTATGAAGCAGCGCAACGCGATTACGAACGTTCATTGGCGGGCTTGCGCCAAACAAACGTTACCGCCTCGCGTACCACAATTGTAGCACCAATGACGGGTATTGTTATCTCCCGCTCCGTCAAAATAGGAGAAAAAGTCGTGGGCGTGGCACAAATGCAAGGCACAGAACTTATGCAGATTGCCGATTTGTCGGTGATGAACGCAGAGGTCGATGTGGATGAAAACGACGTGGTGATGATTTCGGTGGGCGACACCGCACGGGTACGCGTTGATGCGTTTCCGGGGCGCGTCTTTCGTGCCTACGTCTATCAAATTGGGAACTCGGCAAAACGCGGTGCTATTGGCACCCAAGACGAAGTGGTGAACTTTACGCTCAAAATTCGCCTTATAGATACTGACCCGCGCTTGCGACCCGGTATGAGTTGCGATGTGGATATTGAGACGGAAACACGCGAAAACGCCCTTTCGGTGCCACTTCAAGCCGTTGCCATCCGTCGTCCTGAAGCCAATGCCGACCAAACCGATAAAACCGACGCTCCGCCGCAAACCACAGGCTTGAGCGATACCAAACAGAAAAAAGACAACAGTAAACCGCCCCAAGTGGTGTTTGTAGAAGAAAACAGTAAAGCCAAGATGGTCAAGGTAGAAACTGGCATCAGCGACAACGGCTATATCGAAATCAAGAACGGTGTGCGCGAAGGTCAAATGGTCGTCTCGGGTCCGTTCCGTGTTATCAGTAAAGAACTCGAAGACGGTATGGCTATTCGCGTGGACACCACGGGCGGCAAAAAGATGAAGAAAAAGTAGCGAAGAAAAATAGCACCGTTACGATAATCAGCCACGACTAAATGCTTCGCTATTTCACCGCAAAGGTCTCAAAGCCTTTCACAGAGGTCAAAGAAAAATTCTTGGTCTTTGTGTTTTTTGCGGCTTTATTTTTGTGTTTGTGTTCTTCGCGGTAAGAATGCGCAATCATTTCAATACGAGCATTGGCTTGAGCAAAGTATTTATCACTCTTGTCTTTACCTGAAAAGATTATGGCAAACAATATCATCATTGACATTCAGCACATCTCGAAGGTCTATACGATGGGCGAAGAGCGAGTTCATGCTGTCAAAGACATCTCGTTGCAAATTTGTAAAAATGAATATGTATCAATTATGGGTCCATCGGGTTCGGGCAAATCAACGCTGATGAACATCTTGGGGTGCTTGGATACGCCCACAAGCGGCTCATATTCGCTCAATGGTAATGTGGTAAGCGAGATGGATGACGACGAACTTGCCGAAATTCGTAACAAGGAAATCGGGTTTGTGTTTCAGACGTTTAACCTTCTGCCGCGGTACTCGACACTCAAAAATGTGGAGTTACCTCTGGTGTACGCAGGAGTTCCCAGCAGTGAACGCCGCGAAAAAGCCGAAAAAGCCCTGCACGCAGTGGGCTTGGGCGACCGCATGGGGCACAAACCCAATGAACTTTCGGGTGGTCAGCGTCAGCGTGTAGCAATTGCCCGCGCACTCGTCAATAGTCCTTCGATTATTCTTGCCGACGAACCCACAGGAAATTTGGACACGAAAACGGGTCAAGACGTAATGAAAATGTTCGAGGAACTCTGGCAAAAGGGTAACACGATTATCGTCGTAACACACGAACCCGACATTGCTGCTCATGCACGGCGTGTTATCCGCGTTCGTGATGGCTTGATTGAATCTGACCTTGTGAACGACAAACCCGTTTCTGCACTTGCCGAGTATGCCGAGCAGGCTTGAACAATGCAACTTGCGTCAGCACGTTGTATTTAGCATGATGGTATTAGCACGATGCTTGTGCTTCGTCGAAGGAATCTCCTGAACCCACGTTTTTTTGAGAAATTCTCATGCTCGTACAACTGATTGAAGGAATGAAGATTGCCCTCAGCGCGATTCGCTCGAATAAACTGCGCTCTGGTCTGACATCGCTTGGGGTGATTATCGGGATTACGTTTGTGATTCTGATGGGCTGGTTTCTGCAGGGCTTAGACACGGCTTTGGAGCAAGCCTTTGCTTCGCTTGGAACGGATGTGCTGTATGTGGATAAATTCGACTGGTCGGGCAAAAAATCATGGCGCGAAACCATTAACCGCCCTGATGTTACGCTTCGCCAAGTCGAAACGCTCATGGAACGCCTGACAACAGCAGAAGTTTCGGCGGTGGTTGCGCGAAAGTTTAACAGCAACATCAAGTCTGGAAGCCAGAATTATAGCGGTGTTTCGGTGGTTGGCACCAACAGCGTGTACTCAGATATTGCGCTTGGACTTATCCGCGAAGGACGATTTTTCTCGCCCGCCGAGGACATGTACAGCGCAAACGTTGTGGTCTTGGGGTTCGAGGTTGCCAAAAATCTGTATGGCGAAGAGTCTTCCTGCTTGGGCAAAACCATCAAAATCAAAGGCAGAACCTTCACCGTGATTGGCTCTATCGAAAAACAAGCCTCCATGTTTGCCCCGCCGTTTATTGATAATCAGGTCTATATTCCGCTCAAGGCATATTTGAACGTCTTTGGCGAGAACAAAAGCGTATCGGTGGCTATCAAAGCGGGTGGCGAGGATAACTTGGACAACACGCGGATGGAAACTATTGGCTTGATGCGGCAAATTCGCAATTTGCCGCCCGAAGCCGAAGATGATTTTGCCATCAACGAAACACAAGCCTTCCGCGATAACGTGCGAACACTGCGCCTATCGGTGTGGGGCATTGGGATTGGCATGACCACGCTGTCGTTTGTGGTGGGAATTATCGGTATTATGAACATTATGTTTGTGTCCGTCACCGAACGCACCAAAGAAATCGGCATTCGTAAAGCCTTGGGCGCACAACGCCGTTCGATTTTGTTCCAGTTTCTTGTGGAAGCCTCAGCGTTGTGTTTCTTGGGTGCGGTGGTGGCGTTCGTGTTGTGTTCGTTGATTATGTTCGGTGTAACACGCATGGATTGGGCAACGTTTCTTTCGCCCTACATCCCGCCGCAGTTGTTGCTCGTGGCGACGGTGGTTTCTATTATCGTGGGGATCTTGTCGGGCATGATTCCTGCCATTCGCGCTTCCAAACTTGACCCCGTAGAAGCACTGCGGTATGAGTAAATATGCTGTGTTAAGACTTTCGCAACAATGGGGAACAAAGGGGGCACAACCCCTTGCCCAAGTCCTCAATCCGATAATCACTTTTTTCGTACAAAAACCGATGAAACAACTGCTTGAAAGTATCATTATGGCATTGGATGCCGTTCGTGCGAACAAATTGCGTTCGAGCCTGACGCTGCTCAGCATTGCCATTGGAATTTTTGCCATCATGGGTGCGGGAACAGCCGTGACGTCGCTCAACAACACCGTTAGTGGCGAGTTGGCTTCGCTTGGACAAAACACGTTTCAAATTCGCCGCCGACCAAGCGTCATTATCGGGCGCAGCCAGTGGCTCAAATATCAAAAGCGCAAACCGATTGACTACCGCCAAGCCAGCGACTTCAAAAGCCGCATGAGTTCGGCACAATCCATTAGCATTGCCAATGATGACGATAATTTTACCATCAAAGCAAACGGCTTAAACACTGACCCTGATGTTACGCTCTACGGCGTGGACGGCTCGTACTTTGAGTGTACGAACGTGGAAGTGGACGAAGGACGACAGATTACCGACGAAGATGTGAATTTGAATCGCTCGGTGATTTTATTGGGGCGTGATGTTGCCTCACGCTTGTTTCCGTTCGGCTCTGCCCTTGGTCAAGAAGTTACCGTCAAAGGTCATAGATATTTGGTTGTGGGGTTGATAAAAGCCCGTGGTTCGCTGCTTGGAGCAAAGTTGGACAATCTGGTGATTGTTCCGATTTCGATGTATCTCAAATTTTATCAAAGCGAATTTAACCAAACCGTTGACCTCTATGTGAAGGCTGGAAGCCAAATAGAATTGCAACCCGTGATTGACGAAGCCATTGGCGTTATGCGGACGCTGAGGAACGTGAAGCCGGGCGAAGACAATAATTTTGAGATTGAAACCAACGAATCCATGACGAATACCTTTGCATCGTTTACGGATTACCTCACCTATTTTGGCTTTGGATGTGGTGCAATTGCGCTGATTGCGGCGGGTGTGGGCATTATGAATATTATGCTCGTGTCGGTCAAAGAGCGCACGCGCGAAATCGGCATTCGCAAGGCAATAGGCGCAACACGCGGCATTATTATGACGCAGTTTGTCATAGAAGCCATTACACTTTGTCAGTTGGGCGGCATCGCGGGCATTATCTTGGGTTTGCTTGGCGGTGTGGCGTTAAGCGGTGCATTGGGCTTAAACGCAGCCGTACCGACCACGTGGCTTGTGGGCAGCGTGGTCATTTGTACGGTGCTGGGAATCTTGTTTGGGTCTTACCCTGCGTGGCAGGCGGCAAGCCTTGACCCCATCGAGGCTCTGCGCTATGAGTGAAACAACGGAGTAAAACAACGGAGTAAAACAACGGCTTCCGAAGTGTTCAGAAACGTTTACCCCAAAACGCTCTGGAGCGCGGTTGCAAGTTCTTCGCGCCGAACTGGATGAGCAAGGACATATTCCGTCGGTGTTTTCATCAACACAAAGCGCGGCTCACGGTAGCGAGATTTTTTGTCTAACAGCACAGCATTCCACACGTCTTCTTCTGCAAACCTTGATGAATACTCGTGTTTGAGGTTGTACTGCTCCAACAGTGCGTCAAAACGGCGCACTGATTCCGTTGGATAGCCCAAAAGCTGCTCCGAAAGCCTGAGTGCAACACGCATCCCGGCTGCTACGCCAAAACCGTGCGGTATGCCGTAATGGCTGAGTAACTCAAAGGCGTGTCCTACTGTGTGACCAAAATTCAAGATAGCGCGAAGATTCGATTCCTGCTCGTCTGCTTGCACAACGCCAATTTTGAGTGCTGCCGAACGCACAATGATTGCTTGCAGCAGCCTTGCATCGCGCCGCCGAACGGCATCTGCCGAACACTCGAGTTGTTCCCACAGGGCAATATCGAGCGTTGCGGCGTATTTTAGCACTTCTGCCATACCGCTTGTAAATTCGGTTTCGGACACTGTGGCAAGCGTGTTCAACTCAGCAAAAATGGCATGCGGCTGATAAAATGCGCCCAAAAGATTTTTGCCCGCAGCGTGGTTAATGCCCGCTTTTCCGCCAATACTGCTGTCCACCATTGCCAGCAGGGTTGTGGGCAGATGCACAAGCGGAACGCCTCGGTTGAACGTAGCCGCCACATAGCCCGCCAAATCGCCCACCACACCGCCGCCAATCGCAAGAATGAGCGTATCGCGCCCACACTGCAAAGCAAAGAGTTCGTCTTCTATACGGTCTTTTTCGGAACGAGACTTACTTGCCTCGCCCTGTGGTACGTTGATAATACCGCACCAGCGCGGATGAGTGCCGAAAAGATGCTCAATGCGTTCGCCATACAACTGCCGCACAGCATCGTCCACAACTGCCACAACGCTGTGGTTGGCAAACTGTTCGCGCACATAGACCGCTGCATCGCTCCACGCTTCGGGCGAACAGGTGTAGGTGTAATGCTGAGTGCTGCGCTGAAGTGTGCACGTGAGGGTGTGCGTGTTCATACTGATATGGCTCATACTGGATTGAACGATGATTGCGGGTCAAGCCTTGCGCGGGCTTAATAAACAGCCAAAATACAAAATTCGCTGCGTATGTAGGCAGCGTTGGCAAGAAAATTTCGCTTGCCCTTGACTTCCAGCGAAAAAGTCGCTATTTTGCGAATATTCGCTTGTAACGTCAAAAACAATGTTCTTAGACAATCATCGTAACTTGTACAACTACAACAAACAAGAGCAATGCACCAAGCCTCGCTTGACAGTGCCCGATTTTTCTTTTACGGGTTTTTCTACTTTTACGTTTCATACGTGAAGGTCGGGGCTTGACGCGCTACACAAAAGACTGCAAGCATATTTAGGAAGTCCCGACCCGCAAGGTCGGGATTTTTTGTTGAGAATACACAACATCGTTATCACAACTCGTTCTTATTTCACTTTTTTTACCTGTTTTTGCATTATGAAAATCGCTATACAAGGCATCGCTGGTTCGTTCCACGACATTGCGGCACGACGCTACTACTCACAATACGGCGACGGCACTGCGCTGGAGTTGCTCGAATGTGCCACGTTTGAAGAGCTCGCCGAAGCGGTGGATTCCAAAAAAGCCGAAGCTGGCATGATGGCTATTGAAAACACTATCGCTGGCAGCATTTTGCCCAATTACGCGCTTATTCAGACCTACAATCTGGCAATAACGGGCGAGACGTATTTGCAGATTCGCCACAATCTTCTTGCCCTGCATGGTCAGGGCATGGAAGACATTCAACTCGTTCAGGCGCATCCTATGGCGATTATCCAGTGTTCGGAGTTTTTGAACAAACACCCCCACATTCGTGTTGAGGAAGCCTTCGATACAGCAGGCATTGCTAAAAAAATCAGCGAACAACAACTCAAAGGCGTGGCGGCAATTGCTGGCTACACGGCGGCTGAACTGTACAATTTGGACATTATCGCCGAACGTTTGGAAAATAATCCCAAAAACTTCACGCGCTTTCTTGCTGTGTCGCGCACACCCAACCTCATCGGTGCAGACACACCGTATTACAACAAAGCCTCGCTGGCGTTTCGTGTGGCACATGCACGCGGAAGTCTTGCCGACGCGCTCTTGTGTTTGAAGCGTAACAACATCAATTTGACCAAAATTCAGTCCATGCCCATACTGGGAATGCCCTATGAATACATGATACACGTGGACATGACGTGGGAGGACTACCCCGATTACGTCAATGGCATTAAAGAACTGGATGAACATACCTACGAGCTGCGCGTTTTCGGTGTGTATGCAGCTGGTGAAAAACACATGGAAACTCTTGGGCGCAAACGCGAAATGCCACCACCCCGCGAACAAAAAAAATCATCATCGGTACGCATTGAAGCTCTGCCATGGCAGGAGTGGATTGCTCTGCCGAAGCAGCCTGTTGCCGAAGGCTATGTGGTTATTGCTGGACCGTGCAGTGCAGAAACCGAAGCCCAAACGCTTGACACTGCCCGCCAAATTGCTGCTCAGGGCAAGGCAAGCGTGCTGCGGGCGGGCATTTGGAAGCCGCGCACCCGCGCTGGTGGCTTTGAAGGTATGGGCGTAACGGGCTTGAAGTGGCTTCAGCAAGCCAAAGAAGAAACGGGCATGATGACGGCTGTGGAAGTCGCCACTGCACAGCACGTGGAAGACTGCCTGCGCCACAATGTGGATATTGTCTGGATTGGTGCACGCACCACAGGCAATCCCTTTTCCGTACAGGAAATCGCCGATGCCGTCAAAGGCACGAACTTGGGCGTGTTGGTCAAAAACCCGATTAGCCCAGACTTGGAACTGTGGATTGGCGCAATAGAACGGCTTGCACTGGCAGGCGTACGAAAAATAGGTGCTATTCATCGCGGATTTGCTACTGGCGAAAAGACTGAATTTCGCAATCCGCCCTCGTGGACGATTGCCATGCAGTTCCGCGAACGGCTTCCGCATGTACCCCTTATTAACGACCCAAGCCACATCACAGGGCGGCGGGATTTGCTCGCACAAGTGGCACAAAAAGCGTTGGATTTGGGCATGGACGGCATTATCGTTGAATCGCACATTGACCCCGATAACGCATGGACAGACGCAAAACAGCAAATTACGCCGAACGTTCTGTCGCAAATGCTGGATACGTTAGCATGGCGAAAATTAGAGCATGAATCGCTCTCCAACGACGATGCAAGCCGCTTGGAATCCTTGCGCTCTTCGATTGACCGCTTAGACAACGAGTTGCTGGAATTGCTTGCAGCCCGCATGAACGTTGTCCGAGAAATAGGCGAGTATAAAAAACGCCACGGCATGGACGTGCTGCAGCCAAACCGTTGGGCAGAACTGATGAGCAAACGCTTGTCGGTGGGCAGCAAACTCAACCTGAACGACGAGTTCATACACACGATGTTTGAACGCCTGCATGATGAATCGCTCAAAACACAAACCAGCATCGCAGAGCAATCGTAAACGATAGAGCATCTGGCAAATTTTTGCACTTGTATTGTATGGAAACCCAATCATTGCTTGGCAATTCTTGTCCAACAACCGTCGGCATTATCGGCTACGGGCGGTTTGGGCGGGTGCTTGCCGATGGGCTGCGCAACGATTTTACGCTGCACATCCACGACCCATTTGCGGATTTTTCGGCAACAAACGACCAATCCGTGCCGCTTGCCGAGGCGGCGGCGTGCGACGCGGTGTGGTGCTGTGTGCCGATTATTCACTTTGAGCAGGTTGTTGCCAAAACGGTGCCGTACCTACGTTCGGGGGCATTGTTGCTGGACGTATGTTCGGTGAAACTTTATCCTGAAGCTGTGATGAAACGCCTTGTGGCGGACGATGTGTTTGTGCTGCCTACGCACCCGATGTTCGGTCCGGACACTGCCAAACATGGCTGGCAGGATTTACCCTTAGTGATATGCCCAATGCAGGACAGAGAAAACACCAGCAAGGCTTACCAAGAATCCGTGCAGTTTTGGCAGCACTACCTTGCCGAGCGCAAAGGCTGCCGCGTGGTGGCAATGTCGAGCGAAGAACACGACCGCACAACTGCTTACACGCTCTGCCTGACGCAACTGCTGGGGCGTGTGCTGGGCAATATTGGCATCAAAGCCTCTGCTATTGACGCGCAGAGCTTTACGCATCTGCTTCGGATGAAAGAGATTTCGTACAATGATTCGATGGAATTGCTCATCGGCTTGCACCGATACAATCCCTTTGCAGCCGAAATGCGGCGGCGGTTGCAGGAAGAATTTGCGGCTGTCGAGCCATTCTTGCAAGCACACGATAGCGTGTAAGGATGGCTGGAAAATCGGTAGTTTTGCCGTGAGCAGCGAATTCTGTATCTTAAGGGCAGCGTACCTATCCGATTGTTCACGCAAGAAAAGGAAGAAGCTAAGGAGCAACCGATGTTCGACGAAACCATTATTGCCAGATGGGTGGAAGAGCGCAGCAGCGTTGCGCTCAAGAAACTGCTCAACAACGAGCCTCTGAGTTTTGAGGACAACATGATATTTGCGCTTGTTGGTCAGCGCGAGGAGATGCAGCGCGTCAGCAAACGCTTGGAAGAGCGCATAGACGGCGTAGAGAAGCGTATGGAGCGTTTAGAAAACGAGGTCGTGTTGCTCAGAAAAGAGATGATTGCTATTCGCCAAGACATCAACACAGTTACCCGATGGATACTAACGGCAATTATGGGGCTGCCCGTGGTCATGAAACTCTTGGATTTGCTCACAGCACGATTGTAATGCTCGGAACGTGGTTGCGGTCTATTGGTTCATGCTTTCGATGATAGCATCGCTCACTTCTTGTAGTGCTGTTACTTCCCATTCGGCGTGGGGTCTGCTGTAAGCGATTCTGTTGTAGGCAAAAATGAGGTTGCGAATCATGCGAAGCAATATCGCCAGATTGCTGACAGGAGCAAGCATGGATGGGTCGAAGAGCAAGCCTGAGTCTTGGATGAACTTTTTGCAGTCCTTTTCGGTCAAAAACGCGCCGTTGTTAAACGTGTCAATGTACACATCCAATTCGGGATGATAGACCAAAAAATGTGATGGCATACCAATGCCGTGCAGAGGTACGCCAGCGCGTTCGGCAACAAGTAGATAGAGCGCAGACAACGAAATCGGGATACCTCGTTTGCTTTGAAGCATAGCGTGAACGTAGGAATTGTCGGGGCTGTAATAGTCTTCGTCGGGTGTGGGGCGAAAGCCATATTCCTCGAAAAACGCTTGATTGATGCTTAACAGCAAGGAAAGTTCATTGTGCTTTTGCGCTTTAACAAACAGCGCGTGTGTCCTAAGTGCCAGTGCATCTAATCGCTCCTGCACAAACACGGCATCGGTTTCGGGATAGCCGAACTGTGACAACCCCACCACAGCACGCTCCAAATCAATGTCCCCATTATGTTCAGCAGCCGCTTTAATCATCCCGACCAATCCTTTCAGAGCGCGGCTTTGATACTCGTGCAGCACTCCCAGTAACAGTTCTTGCGTCAGGGTATTCGGCAGCATCTCCAGCGTTGTTTGCTCGTAGAGCGCACGGAGCGAGGGAGCCGTCATCGCGCCATAACTCAGCAGTTTTGTCCGCACTGTCGATGACACCATCGCGTCGGGGTCATCAAACAGGCGCGTGAGTGCTTCAAATTCTGAAGCATTCACTTCGGGCGGCAACAACCGCAACGCCAATGATACAGCAGGATTCATAACTTGTAGAGAATCAATGGCGAAAAGAATGGCGAAAAGAATTATCCATGCAGTTTGTAAATGCGCGTCAGTTCTCGCTTCAGATGCTCAAATGCCTCGTGCGGCGTGTTCAAAATACGGAACAAACTCAAATCTTCCTCGCTAATCATGCCCGATTCCACCAGCAAATCAAAATTCAGCAGCCCGCGCCAGAATTGTTCGCCATAGAGAATAATCGGTAGCTCTTTTTTAATTTTTTTTGTTTGCACGAGCGTCAGAACCTCAAACAACTCGTCCATCGTCCCAAAGCCGCCCGGAAACACGACTAAGGCTTTGCCGTAGTTCAAAAACCAAAACTTTCGCATAAAAAAGTAGTGGAATTCAAAATTGAGTTCTGGCGTGATATACGGATTTGGATGCTGCTCAAAGGGCAAACTAATGTTCAGACCAATAGAATTGCCGCCAGCTTCGTAAGCACCACGGTTCGCCGCTTCCATTACGCCCGGGCCGCCGCCCGAACAAATCACAAAACGTTCGCGGGCGGGCAGCGAAAGTGACCATTGAGTAATGAGTTTTGATAGTGCTACGCCGTCGTCATAGTATTGTGCATAGTGGCGTTGGCGTTCAAGCCGCGTAAGTTCGTGTTCCAAGCGTGTGCGGTCTTCAGCTTTCGCCGTGCGAAGTTCCTTCGAGAGCTCCAGATGTAAGGCGTTATATTCTTCGTTGGATTTAATTCTTGCCGAACCAAAAAAAATTATTGTTCGGTGAACACTCATAGCTTTGAAATGCTGGTCAGGATACATGTATTCTGCCATAATTCGCAGCAAGCGAGCGTCTTTGCTGCTGAGAAAATCTAAATTTTTATAGGCTTTCGGCGCACGTTCTAAGATTGGTAGGTTGTTCATAGTAGGTAATATAGGCTTGTTCAGCCAGAACAAAGTTACAATGCGATGTCTATTTGATTGCGGAGAATGTCGTCCAACGTTTCGCGCTTGCGAATACAATGTGCTTTGCCGTTGTGGATAAGCACTTCTGCGGGGCGCGGGCGGGCGTTGTACTGCGAGGACATCGTAAAGCCGTAAGCACCAGCATTGTGAAATGCCAGTACATCGCCTTCGCGGATTTCAGCAATTTCTCTGTCCCACGCAAAATTATCTGTTTCGCAAATGTAGCCGCACACCGTGTACAGATGCGGCTTCGCATGAACATGGGAAATATTGGTGATGTGGTGATAGGCATTGTAAAACATGGGGCGCAGCAAGTGATTCAGCCCCGAATCCACACCAGCAAACGTGCGTGCGGGAGTTTGTTTTACCACGTTCACCCGCACAAGAAATATTCCCGCCTCGCTGACCAAAAACTTTCCCGGCTCCATGACAATTTCTAACGGCTCTTTGCGACCAATGCTCTGTGAAAACTCCGCAACACGCTCACTCAGGCGTTTGCCGACTTCATGAATGTTGGTAACGTGCGTGTCGTTGGGCTTGTAGGCAACCTTGTAGCCGCCGCCAAAATCCAAGTATTGCAGCGTGGAGGCAAACTTTTTTGCTACGCTCAGCAGCACCTCTGCACCTTGCAGAAAAACATCGGTGTCCACCACTTCCGAGCCTGTGTGCATATGAACGCCTGCAACGTTGATATTGCGGTGTTCCACGACCTGCTCAATATTATCGGCTTGGTTGATGGAAATGCCAAATTTGGAATCCACGTGACCCGTCGAAATATTTAGGTTGCCACCAGCCATGATGTGGGGATTGATACGAATGCAGACGGGGACGCTGTGACCATATTCAGCACCAAACCTGTCCAGCATGGGCAAATTGTCAATGTTAATGCCCACGCCCAGCCTCACGGCTTCTTGAATTTCGCCGAATGACACACAATTGGGCGTGTACATAATTTCATTGGGCTGAAAACCTGCCTTCAATCCCAACTGTGCTTCTTCGAGCGAGACCACATCAAGCCCAGAGCCGATGCTACGAAGAAATCGCAAGATGCTGATGTTGTTGAGTGCCTTGCACGCATATTTAATGGTGTGCGGTATTGTTGCAAAAGCGCGGTCTAAGGTCTCGTACTGGCGGCGTATCACTGCTGTGTCGTACACGTATAACGGTGCGCCAAATTCCTCGACGAGATGCAGCGCGTCCACGCCGCCAATCGTATATCGTCCGTTTTCAAGAACCACAAGAGTAATGAATAAGAGATGATAGAGAACGATAGATCATGCGAAT
>Ga0272446_1001567_pt1 | contig 32964 bp, 28 predicted proteins | sample YNPCB0061_FD_194587 | JGI IMG/M metagenome (GOLD analysis project Ga0272446, IMG submission 194587) | Hot spring microbial mat communities from Yellowstone National Park, WY, United States - YNP-CB-006-1 | ecosystem: Environmental > Aquatic > Thermal springs > Hot (42-90C) > Sediment | place...
CCATTTCCGACGCCTGCGATTGATGCGCTAGAATAGCATAGAAGCATGTCCTTACCCAAGAGTCAGGAGAGTCACCCCGCGTGGAGACAATCGCCATCGGCAGCCGCACTCTGGCATTCCGCAGTTACGGTCGTCATGTCGCGCCAGAGCGCCCGCCGCTTGTGTTGGTGCACGGCGCTGGCGGCAACCATCTGATCTGGCCGCCACAGGTGCGCCATCTGGCGCGAACCGCAGTCTACGCCATCGATCTGCCGGGTCACGGCGAATCAGCGCCGCCCGCGTGCGCCACCATCAGCGCCTACAGCGAAATCGTCCGCGACTTCGTCGATGCGCTCGAATTGCCCTGGTTCGTGCTCGCAGGCCATTCGATGGGGGGCGCCATTGCGCTGGACTTTGCGCTGGCTTACGCCCATCGCCTGGCTGGCATCGCCGTGATCGGCGCCGGCGCGCGCATGAAAGTTGCCCCTGCCTTTCTGGAAGGGGTGCTCACCGATTTCGCCGGTGCGACCGAACGCATCGTGGAAAATTCCTATCACACCACGACCAGCGCCAGCGAAAAAGAACGCTATCTGCGCGCGCTGCGCGAAAACGATCCGCAAATTCTGTATGGCGACTTCCTGGCGGTGGCGAACTTCGATGTGCGCGACCGCGTGGAGTCGCTCCGCATCCCGACCTTGATCTTGTGTGGCCGCCATGACCGGATGACGCCGCCCATCCTGAGCGAGCTGCTGCACGAACGCATTGCTGGCAGCCGGCTGCATCTGATTGAGGATGCCGGCCACAATGTGTTGATCGAACAGCCGCTAACCGTGGCTGCGCACATCGGCTGTTTTCTGGATGAACTGACCGGCGTCGCTCCCGCATGAGCGTGGTCAGCCGGCAAGCCACGGCGTAATTTCGGCCACCGGCAAGGCATGACGCACATGGCCGTCACGCCCGACCACCGTCTCGGCTGCGCACAGCGAGTTGAGCACTGCCTCCTCCACCGCTTCCACCACAGCAGGGAACAGCCCAGCCATCGCCGCCGCTTCGTTGGCGACCACCTGGGTTGTCGCTAACAGCGGTGCGTTGTGAAGGCTGCGCCGCGTCGTCGAAAAGGCGATTACAAAATCTCCGCTGCCGTGTCCAATGGCGCCGCCGGTGCGCGCCAAGCCGGCGCCTGCGCGCACGCAGAGCCGGTGCAACTGCCGCGCATCGAGCGGTGCGTCGGTCGCCAGCACCACCATCACCGAGCCGCGTTCACGGGGAGGCGGCGCCGGTGGGCGTAGACGTTGCCCCACCCTTACGCCGCCAATGCGCAGCTCTTCGGGCTGACCAAAGTTTGTCTGCACGAGGGCGCCGAGCACAAAGCCGCCGCTTTCCAGAGGCGTGACACGGCTGGCGACGCCGATTCCCCCTTTCCAACCGTAGCAGGTCGTCCCGGCGCCCGCACCGACCGCGCCTTCCGCCACCGCCCCACTGCTGGCGGTCTCCAACGCGTGCCGGACGTGGGCAGCGGCGACGTGCCGCCCCTGGATGTCGTTGAGATAGCCGTCGTTGCACTCGCCCACCACCGGATTGACCGTGCCCATGGTGACGCCGATTCCGGGGTTGATGCGCAGAGTGTGATCGACCAGTGCATCGGCCACGCGCCAGACGTTGAGCGTGTTGGTCAGGGCGATGGGCGTCTCGATCTCGCCGAGTTCGCGCACCTGCTCGAAGCCGCACGCTTTGCCAAAACCGTTCAGCGTGTGAACGGCAGCCGCCACTTTCTCCGTAAAGAGGTTGCCGGCATGTGGCAGGATCACGGTGACGCCGGTGCGCGCCGGGCCCTGACCAGGCCGCAGCGCACCTTCGCCAAACCAGACGGTGGCGTGCCCCACGCGCACACCCGCCACATCGGTGATGGCGTTGTGCGCGCCCGGCGGCAGCCGCCAGAGCGAACCCAGACCCAGGGCGCGGGCGCGTGGGCGAGAGGACATGAGCAGAAATCCAGCAATCTCTAGCCTCCAATCTCTGTGATTGGGCTTACGCAGATGCTAGTGTGTCACCTTCCTGGAAGCTGAGAGCTTCCAGGAAGGTTGCTGAGAGCTTCCAGGAAGGTTGCTGAGCTAAATGCGTAAGTCCTCTGTGACAGTTATAGAGATCGGGAACTGGAGATTGGAGATAGGCTATACCGACGAGCCGCTGCGGCCGCCAGCCGTGCCGCGCAGCGCCGAGACAACCGCCACAACGATGACCGCAGCGACGATCACTTCCAGCACCACGTTGACCGACACCGACGCCAGCGTTGCCAGGAACGGCACGTTCAGGCGCAACGCAATGGCGCCGATCACGAGCAGCGTGTTGGTGAGCGTGCCCGCCACTGCACTGGAGATCAAGCGCACCTGCATGCCGAGCGCTTTCAGCCCCACATAGACCGCCCAGGCGAGCGGCCCGATGAAGAGCCGTGGCACGACTGAAATGAATGGATCGACAAAGATCGCATTCGGGCTGCCCGCAGGCTGCTGCGACGCCAGAAAGAGGCTAAAAATGCCAAAGGCGCCGCCAACCACCAGACCCACCAGCGGCCCCTCCAGAATGGCGCCGATGATGGCGGGCACATGCATGATCGTGATGGCGATGGTGGGGCCAATCACGATAAAGCCGAGGGAGATGAATGGCCCCATGTTCAGTGGGATCGACAGGACGATGCTGATGGCGATGAGCACCGCCGTGATGACCAGCTTACGCGTTGTGGATGATGTGTTTTGCACGTTACGCCTCCTCCAAAGTTGTCGACAAAACCGAAATTCAGGCGACAATCCGCCACAAGCGCCGAAGGGGGTGCGCCTACAACAGCCGTCCGCTGGTAGCGTACCAGATGCCAGCTACAAAGACAAGCATTGCCAGCGTCACGACCACGTCGATCCAGGAGCCATGCAGTTGGATGAACTTCGTGCGCCCCCGCCCGCCCAGATAACCGCGCGCTTCCATCGCCACCGCCAACTCCTCGGCGCGACGAAAGGCGTTGACGAAAAGCGGCACGACCAGCGGCAGCAACGACTGCGCGATCTGACGCGGCTGTTTCCAGCTCAATTCGCCGATCTCGCCGCCACGACTTGCCTGCGCCTTGATCACGCGTTCCAGCTCTTCGGTCAGAATCGGCACGAAGCGCAACGCAATGGTGATGACCAGCGCCAACTCATGCGCGGGGAGACCGATGCGCGCCCCTGGCTGGAGCAGCAGCTCGACACCGTGCGTCAACTCGGTGATCCGGGTCGTGAGCGTCGGCAGGCTCACCAGCAACAAGATCGACATCAGGCGCACCAGGCTGAGCGCCGCCTGGAGTAGGGCGTCGGTGGTGACGCGAATGAAGCCCCAGTCGATCAAATTCACGCCACCCGGCTGAAACCAGCTCAAATAGAGGACAGAGAAGGAAAGAAAGAACAGGATCACCGGCAAGCCGCGAAGGAAGGGGCGCAGTACGAACGTGATCGGGATGCGGCTCAACCCCACCAGCGCCAGGATCGTGACCAGATAGATGACGGCGGCGCTCAGCGAGCGGGTAAACGAAACGGCAAGAAGCAAGCTCAGCGTGCACAGAATCTTGGTGCGCGGATCCAGGCGATGAATCAGCGTAGCGCCGGGGATGTATTGACCGATCAGGATGTTGCGTGAGAGCTCCAGTGACATGGCGACCCGTGGTGTGCGCACGATGCGCTGCAACCAGGATGGGGGAGTCCCGGTCGCAGCGGGCGCTGACTTAGCGCATCGTCAGCGCCATGACCGCCTTTTGTGCGTGCAGGCGGTTCTCGGCCTCGTCATAGACCACCGATTGCGGGCCGTCGATCACGCCATCCGTGACCTCGATGTTGCGGTCGGCGGGCAGGCAGTGCATGTAAATGGCGTCCGGATTTGCCAGCGCCATGCGCCGCTCGTCAGTGATCCAGTTCGTGTATTTCTTGCCGATGGCGGCGCTCTCGGCGTTATCGGAGGTGGTGAGCAGCGCGCCCCAGCTCTTGGCGTAGATGATGTCCGCGCCCTTGAAGCCAGCATCGAAGTCGTCCATCACCTCGAAACTGCCGCGGTGCTTCCTGGCGTTGTCGCGCGCCTGCTGCACGATGTCGGGCATCAACTTGTATTCCGGCGGATGCGTCAGGCGCACGTTCATGCCAAAGCGCGTCATCTGCAGGATCAGACTCTGGGGGATCGAGATCGGCTTCTGGTAACTGCTGGCGTAAGCCCAACTCACGTTGATCGTCTTGCCGCGCGGGTCGCCCACCTTCTCGATGATCGTCATCAGGTCGGCCAAAATCTGGAAAGGATGATAGACGTCGCACTGCATGTTGAGCACCGGCACGCGGCTGGCTCTGGCGACATCGTTGATGTACTGGTTGCCGAAATTCCAGTCGCACTGGCGGATGGCGATGCCGTCGTAGTAGCGCCCGTAGATTTCGCCGATCTCCTTGGCGGTGTCGCCGTGGCTGATCTGCGTCGTCTGCGAATCGATGAATGCAGCGTGACCGCCAAGTTGCGCCATGCCCACCTCGAAGCTGGAGCGAGTGCGCGTGCTGCTGAAAAAGAAGAGAAGCGCCAACGTCTTGTCGCGCAATAACGGATGCGGGATGCCCAGCGCCCGGTCGCGCTTGAGCTTGAACGCTACATCGAGAACAGTCTCGATCTCCTCCTTGCTGAAATCCATGTCGCTGATATAGTCGCGACCGCGCAGATCGGTTTGCATATGCAAAATCTCCTTGAGTTGTTGTGATGATCGCAGCATCATCTCCATTTTCTGTGGCGCCATTTTCTGTGGTGTACGGACGCGATATATCGTGTCCGTACCGTTGCTCCGCCGACAAACGAGAAGATGCATGATCAGGCGATGACCGTCATTTGTGGTATTGTATCCGCACTTACAAAGCACAAACAAACCCAACCCAAAGAGTAGCGAGGAATCAACCCATGACCGAGAGCAAACTCACCCGACCCCACGGCCTTTTCTTCGAGGAATTCATCATCGGCGACCAGACCGAGAGCGTCGGGCGCACGATCACCGAGGCGGACATCGTCAATTTCGCCGGTCTCTCCGGCGACTACAACCTGATCCACACCGACGCTGAGTACAGCAAAGGGCAGATGTTCGGCCAGCGTGTGGCGCACGGTTTGCTCGTGCTCAGCATCGCCAGCGGGCTGGCCGTGCGCCTTGGCTTCATGGAGGACACGATCCTGGCTTTCCGCGGGTTGGAATGGAAATTCACCGCGCCCGTCTTCATCGGCGACACCATCCGCGTGCGCGTCACGGTCGAGGCGACCAAACCGATGCCGCGCGTCGGTGGCGGGCTGGTCACGCTCAAGATGGAGGTCGTCAACCAGAAAAACGAGATCGTCAACCGCGGGACGTGGGATGTGCTGTGCCGCGGGAAGGGAGAATAGCGTGCAGGTGTAGCGGATTGTGGCGCAGATGGATTCTGCGTGGGCGTTGAGCGGAACTGTTGGATGACGAGCACCGGTGATGCAATTCACTGGCTGATAGCGCAAGTTGGCTCAAGTCGATTGCGCAATGCTGCGGCATCCCCACTTGAGTGGACTCTAGCTTTCAGACTCGATTGCAATCGAAGGCGGCGCCCTCTCGTGAATACACCGTCCCGCAGATGGAGTTTAAATTGGGGGCAGCCACTGCAGATCATCGCCTCCAGCGCGACATGACGCCTGCTCGCCAGTGTGCGCGACCGCTTCCGCAATGATGGCAACGTCAGTGTCCATGCCCCTCTGGGGTGCAATCAACAATGAAAATAAAAGCGCAGATGACGCAGATTTCATAGATTTGGATCAGCGTCAATCCGCCCAATTCGCGTCATCCGCGTTCTATTTTCAAGTCAGGCGTCATGCCTTGTCGGCGCCACAAACGATGAAAATAGTGGGCAGGCGTCACCCCCTCGCAACTCGCCCCCCACACCTCACGACTGTAACTCCGGCGTGAGGTGGTCGATACGGTCGTGACTGCGCAGCCGCCAGACCTCGCGGCCTGGGTGTTCGACATACTCGAAGTGCGTGACGCCGGTGTTGTGCGTCCACACCTCGCAGCGCCGCCAGGGGCCGACATTGAAAATATGATCGAAGGCAAATTCAATCACGCCGCCGTGACAAACGACCAGCACCCGCTCGCCCTGATGCTTTTCAACCAACTCCTCGATGAACACACCCACGCGCGCACGAAAGTGCATCAGCGTCTCGCTCGCCGGCTCTTTCATCACGGGGGCGAAGGGCCGCTCGCTCGCCCAAAAGCCGGCAAACTCGCCATGATGGTCAGCCTCGCCCCAGGGCGTATGGTCGAAACGATTGTTGCCAATCTCGCGCACGCGGTCGTCGAAACGGATCGCCTGGCCGTAGCGCGCAGCCAGGGGTGCGGCCGTCTCACGGGCGCGCAACATCGTGCTGGCGTAGATGGCGGCGACATCGGTGATCTGATCGGGAAGCCAGGCGGCCAGCGCAGCCGCCTGCTGTTGCCCAAGCAACGTCAGCGGCTGATCCCAATTCGTGCCCGACCAGTCCGGGAGATTGACGTAGCTTTGGCCGTGGCGAATCAGATACAGGTGCATTGCGTCTCCTCCTGAGTGGTGATTTGCAAGTTTTTGTTATTCTACCGTAGATTGCATGACTTCCCATTGTCGAACAAGGATGTGACAAGGATGTGACGCCATGACAGCTCGCCTGGATTACCTGGATGCTTATCAAACTCACTTCACTGCACAAGTGCGGGCGCTCCAGACCTGGCGCGGCCAGCCCGCCGTCATTCTTGACCAGACCTGCTTCTATCCGACCTCCGGGGGGCAGTTGCACGACACGGGCACGCTCAGCGGGGTCAACGTCGTCGACGTCGCCGCCGAGCAGGGCGCCGTCCTGCACATTCTAGCGGCGCCCCCACCTTTTGGCGTTGGCGATGTGGTCGAAGGCGCCATCGACTGGGCGCGGCGCTATGACCACATGCAACAGCACTCCGGCCAGCATCTGCTCTCACAGCTCTTCTATCAACGCTACGGCTTCGAGACTGTCTCGGTTCACTTTGGCCGCGAGGAAGCGACGCTCGATCTGGACGCCGCCGGGATCGACCTGGCGCGCCTGGAGGAGATCGAGCAGGCGGCCAACGAGCTGGCTTACTACGCGCTGGAAATTCGCGCCTACTTTGTCGATGACCGCACAGTGGCGGAGTTGCCCTTGCGCCGCCCGCCCGCTGTCACCGGGCAGATTCGCATTGTCGAGATCGACGGCTTCGACTACTCGGCGTGCGGCGGGACGCACGTCCACACCACCGCTGAGATCGCGCCGATCAAGCTGCTGCGCCAGGAGCGGCGGCGCGACCAGACGCGCCTCACCTTCCTGTGCGGGCTGCGAGCAATCCAGGATTATCGCACCAAGCACCGTCTGCTGCTCGAAAGCGCCGCCCTCTTCAGCACCGATCCTGCCAGTGTGCCAGCGTTGACGCAGCGTCTGCACGCGCAGTTGCGCGACCTGCAGCGGGAAAATGCGCTCCTGCAGGAGCAGTTGCTCGACCATGAGGTCGCGGCGCTGCTTGCCACTGCGCCGCGTGTCCAGGGCGCCGCACTGGTGGAGCACCTTTCCGCCGACCGATCCGCTGATGCACTCAAGCGGCTGGCAGCGCGCTTGCGCGCCCAGCCGCAGACCATTGGCTTGTTGGCCTCGACTGCGGACAACAGGCTGACGGTGATCTTTTGCCGCAGCGACGACTTGACTCTGCATGTTGGCAACTTGCTGCGCGACACGCTGGCTGCTTTCGGTGGGCGCGGCGGCGGGCGCCCTGATTACGCCCAGGGCGGTGGCGTCGCCCCCGCCGTCGCCCCCGATCTGCTGGCTCACGCCCGGCGCCTGCTGAGCAATCCCGCGGGCGCATGACGCAGGCGCATCACAGCGCAGCCAACGCCGCGTTCATCAAGTCCACCGCCGCCGCGGGATCGGGCAGCAGTTGCAGCGCCTGCCGCAGCGGCATGTTGTGCTCATTGAACAGAATCGCCGTGAGGAAGACAGGCGCGCCAACCTGCGCCAGCACACCCAACATGGCGGCGCGCGCGGCGCTGTCGCTGACGAGTTCGCCGATCCGATCATCCACCGTGTACGGGCCGCGCGCGTCCGGGTCTTGATAGGGAAGCGACCATTGCCAGACGCCAGAACCGACTTCAATGGGTGGCGTGGCGCTGCCGGGAAAGACGACCTGAGCCGCCGTGTTCGGTGGAACGACCACCTTCAGCTCGATCTGCCCATGTTCGATGCTCCAGGCGCACTCCGCCAGCCCATACGGGGTGAGGAGACGCGCCTGGGCGTGCGTCAGCCCACCGCCAGGGCGCGGCCGAATCTCCAGGCGTCGATAGCCCGGTTCCGCCAGCGCCAGCCCACCGATCGTCCGCTGCATCCAATCTGCGACGGCGCCCAGCGCGTAGTGATTGAAGGAGGTCATCTCGCCGGGATTGATCGAGCCATCTGGCAACATGCTATCCCACCGCTCCCAGATCGTCGTGGCGCCCATTGTCACCGGATAGAGCCACGACGGACACTCGCGTTGAGTCAACAAACGATAGGCTGTGCGGTAGTGACCGGCGCTGCACAGCGCATCGCAGATCAACGGCGTGCCCACGAAGCCGGTGCGGATATGATAGCCGCTGGCCTGCACCAATTCCGCCAGACGATCGCCGGCGCGCTGGCGCTGTGCGGCGGTGGGCAGCAAGTCGAACGCCAGGGCAAGCGCGTAGGCGGTTTCCGCGTCGCACATCAGACGTCCGGCTGGAGTGATGTACTCGCGTGCAAACGCCGCGCGCGCCCGTTGCGCCAGGGCGGCGTAGTGCGACTGCTCTTCCTGTCGCCCCAAAACCTGCGCGGCGCTGGCGACCAGGTCAGCCGAATGGATGAAGTAGGCGCTGGCGACGATCTCCTTATCGGTGCGCGCCTGCCAGGGCTTGTCGGGTGGCGCAGTGGGGTCGAGCCAGTCGCCAAACTGGAAACCGGTGTCCCACAGCAACCGGTCGCCGACTTTGGCCGCGACATAATCCACCCAGGCGCACATGCTTTCGAATTGCGCCGCCAGGATTTCCTTGTCGCTGTAGCGCTGGTAGAGCACCCAGGGCGCCACGGTGGCGGCGTCGGCCCAGGCGGCGGCGCCTGCGGAGGTTGCGCCCAACACGTTGGGAATCACATGCGGCACAGCGCCGCCTGATTTCCGCTGCTCGATGGCCAGGTCCGCCAGCCACGATTGCAGAAACCCACTGACGTCATACAAGAACGACGCCGTGGGCGCAAAGACCTGGAGATCGCCCGTCCAGCCAAGACGCTCGTCGCGCTGGGGGCAGTCCGTGGGTACGCCTAGAAAATTGCCGCGCATACTCCAGACAACGTTTTCATGCAGCCGGTTGAGCAGCGGGTCGGAGCACTCGAACCAGCCGGTGCGCGCCATGTCCGCATGGAGCACGACCGCCACAATATCTTCCTGACGCACCTCACCGGGCCAGCCGCTCACTTCGGCGTAGCGGAAGCCGTGAAAGGTGAAGCGCGGCTCCCAGCTTTCCGGCGCGCCGCCGCGCAGCGTGTAGCGGTCGGTGGCTTCCGCGTGGCGCAGCGGTCGCACGCCCAGCTCACCGTTCTCCAGCACCTCGGCGTGGCGCAGGGTCACCGTCTGTCCCGCCTGCCCTTGCACCGTGATCGCCAGCCGACCCACCAGGTTCTGGCCGAAGTCAAGCAGCGTCCGCCCCGAGGGAGAGTGGGTGATCGCAACGGGCGCAACACGTGCGATCCGGCGGATGGGAGGGCCGACCGGAGCAGTCAGTGTCGTCAAATCCCAGGCGAGCAGACGCACGCCGCTCCAGCCGGATGCGTCAAAACCAGGCGCCGACCAGCCCGATGGCTCCAGGCGGGCGTCGTAGGTCTCACCGTCGTAGAGGCTATTCATCAGGATCGCGCCAGTCGCCGCGCGCCAGTTTTCATCTGTGACGATGAGATCGCGGTCGCCATCAACATACTCGATTTCGAGCTGCGCCAACAGCGCCACGCGCTCACCCCAGATGTTGCGCTGTCCCGCGCCAAAGCCGAGGCGCCCCCGGAACCACCCATCACCCAGCACAGCGCCGATGGCGTTTGCGCCTTGCCGGAGCTGCGCAGTCACGTCGAAGCTCTGATAGCACAGGCGCTGATCGTAAACCGTCCAGCCTGGCGCCAGGACGTGATCGCTGACGACAGCGCCGTTGATTTGCGCCTCGTACAGACCAAGCGCGGTGATGTAGAGTCGCGCCGCCTTGACAGGAGCGCGCACTTCAAAGTCACGACGCAGATAAGGCGCAGGATTCGAACGGGTGACGTCCTCGTCCCAATCCGGCGTGATGAAGCGGGCGCGCCAGTCGGCAACCTGCAACAGCCCTGCCTCCACAACCACGGGAGCGCTCCAGTTGGACGCACTGCCATCTTCACCCCACACACGCGCCTGCACCGTGACCTGTTCGCGCGAGCGGAGCGGGGCAAACGGCCAATCCACCAGAACGGACTGCCCGGAGCTGATGCGCCCACTTTCCCCGCGCAGTTGGCCGTCGGCATGGCGGCAGATGATCTCATAGGCGGCCTGTCGCCAGTTGCGTGCGGCGGTCGTCACGCGCCACGAAAGGCGTGGCCGCGCTGCACCGACGCCCAGCGTCTCGCGCAGGTGTTCGATCTGCAAACTCAGTTCAACAGATGAGGGTTCAGCCGTGGTCATTGCGATGCTCCTACTGATTTCTGTAGGACTTACGCATTTAGCTCAGCAACCTTCCTGGAAGCTGAGAGCTTCCAGGAAGGTGACACACTAAAATCTGCGTAAGCCCAATTCTAGTTTCTAAATGGCTGCTCACTTGCCACGAGTCACTTGTGACTCATGACTCGTGGCAAGGAGTCGTAACGCATAAATTGTTAACCTGGCGAGCAATAAATTGCGCGGATGGTGCTCTGCGCACGTCCAGCATACAACACACGCGGGCAGCCGCCAATCTCCCGTGGAAGTGAACCAGATGGCGACTGCGCTTGTCGCCTGCTTCGCATCTGATGTATAGTGCGCCTGATCATGATGATCTCGATCTTTATCCGCACCATACGCCGGGACTGCCGGCGGGCATGGGCAATCTTGTCAGCAGCGCCATGAGTCCCACTTCACCTGCCGAAACGCGTCCGCGCGTGTTGCTCCTCGACCCCATTCACCCAGATGGTCTTCAGGTGTTGCAAAACGCCGCCGAGGTTCACATCCACACCGGGCCGCCGCTGGACGAAGCCGCGCTCTGTGAGCTGATCGCGCCCTACCACGCCATCATCACGCGCGCCCGTACGCCGATCTCGGCGCGCGTGCTCGCCGCTGCGCCCCATCTGCGCGTCATTGCGCGCGGCAGTGCGGGCGCCGACAACATCGACGTAGCCGCAGCCGAGGCGCGCGGGATCGAGGTGACGCCGCCGCCCGACGCCGCCGCAGCCGCCGTTGCAGAGATGACGCTGGCGCTGATCTTTGCCCTTGCCCGTCAGCTCGCCGACGCAAACCAGAGCGTCAAGGCCGGGCGATGGGAGCCTGGCGCGTTCACTGGCGTCGGGCTGGCGGGCAAGACGCTGGGCATCGTGGGGCTCGGACGCGTCGGTCGCGAGGTGGCGCGGCGCGCTCAGGCGCTGGGTCTGCGTGTGATCGTCAACCAGACGCGCGCCACCAGTGAGCTGGCTGAGGAGTGGCGCGTCGAACAGGTGAATCTGCGTGACCTGCTACAGCGCGCCGATTTCGTCTCGCTGCACGTACCGCTGCGTCCCGCCAACCGCAATCTGCTTGGCGCGGCCGAGCTGGCGCTCATGAAACCGACGGCCTACCTGATCAACACCGCGCGCGGCGAACTGGTGGATGAGGCTGCGTTGCTGGCGGCGCTGGAGAGCGGACAGATTGCGGGCGCAGCGCTGGATGTCTTTGTCGACGAACCGCAGCCCAACCCTGCGTTGGTGCGCCATCCGCGCGTCCTGGCGACGCCCCACATCGCTGGCGCCACGGAGGACGCGCGGCGCAATGCTGCGCTCACAGCAGCCGAACGCGTCCTCGCCGTGCTGAGGCGCCCGCGCCGCGCCGAGTCACTGGGGCTGCGGGTCGTGCCCACTGACCAGGTCTTTCCCCATGAACGCTTTCACCCCGCGCGCGTCGAACGCCTGAAGAAACGGCTGACGCAGGAAGGGCGGCTGGTGAATCCGCCGATCGTCGCCGAGATGAGCGGCGGTCGTTACGTTGTGCTGGATGGCGCCACGCGGGTGACTTCCTTCCAGCAACTGAACATACCTCACATCATCGTGCAGGTGGTCGATTTTCAGCGCAACAATATCAAGATGAACACCTGGTTTCATGTCGTGCACGGTGGCCGCGGGGAAAGCCTGGTGCAGGTGGTGGGACGGGTGAAGGGCTTGCAACTGACGCCGTTGCCCGTCGAAGCTCTGCCCCACGCGCTGTGGGAACGCAGCGCGCTCGGCTATCTGGTCACCGCCGAACGCAGCGGCTATCTGCTCGAATTGACCGACCGCAGCAACGGGGACTGGATCGACGTGCTGGTGGAGCTGGTCGACGCTTACGGCGCGTGGGGCGATGTGGGCCGCACACTCGACACCGACCTCGATGCACTCCAGGCGCAATATCCTGATCTGGCTGGCCTCTTTGTCTACCCGCAGTTTGCACCGGAGATCGTGATCCAGGTGGCCGAACGCGGCCGCATGTTGCCCGCCGGCATCACGCGATTTCTGATTCCGGGACGCATCCTCCGTCTCAACGCGCCGCTGGACATGTTGGCGGCCGGCGTTGCACCCAGCGTTAAGGCGGACTGGCTCGACCGCATCGTGGAAGAGAAACTCGCCAATCGCGGGGCGCGCTACTACGAAGAGCCGGTCATGCTGCTGGACGAATGATCATGCTGCGCGTCATCTTCACCTTTTACGGCAATCTCAACGATTTTCTTCCCGCGCGACGGCGCAACGCGCTCATTCCGGTGCAGTTGGCAGAGCACGCAGCGGTCAAACATCCGATCGAGGCGCTGGGCGTCCCCCACCCGGAAGTCGCCGCGATCCTGGTCAATCGGCAGCCGGTCGATTTTGCCTATCACCTGCAAGACAACGACCGCGTGGAGGTCTATCCACAGGAAGTGGTGCATCTGCTGCCGCAACACCTGCCGCTGCGCCCACCGCCGCCGACGCCGATCGCATTCGTGGCAGACACACACCTCGGCCAGCTTGCCGCCTACCTGCGACTGTTAGGGTTCGACACGCTCTACCGCAACGACTTCGATGACGCGCATCTGGCTGAAATCGCGGCGACAGAAGCACGCGTGCTGCTTACGCGCGACCGGGGGCTGCTCAAGCGGCGCATCGTCGTGCATGGCTTCTGTGTGCGCGAGGTCGATCCGCGCCTCCAGATCGTCTCGGTGCTGCGGCGCTATCAACTCAGAGGGTGTGTTCGTCCCTGGCAGCGCTGCACCCATTGCAATGGTTTGCTCCGCGCCGTAGACAAGGCCGCCGTGCTCGACCGCCTGCAACCCAAGACCAGACGCTATTACGATGATTTTCAGGAGTGCGCCACGTGTGGACAGATTTACTGGCAGGGGTCGCACTTCACACAGATGGCGGCATTCGTCGCGGCCGTGCTGGAGCAGTTGTAGCGGGCGATAACCGGTGCGCAGTGCGACCGCGCGTCGCAGGCGGGTTCGCGGCCATCAACCGCCTGGCGACCTGTGTTCCCCAAACATGTAATCCATGATCAGGCGGTGGACAACCTGTTCGATCTGCGAACGATCGTCGGTGAAGATCGGCGCCGTCGAGGACGGGGCGGCCAGGCGTGCATAACGGACAGCCGCCTGAGCAAACTCCCTGAACTCAGCCGGGAAGCTGGCGGGCAGGCGCGCCACATTTTCCTGGAAACTCGCCAGCGTGGTGGGCCGTGAGGTCGCCACCACCAGCGAATTTGCCAACATGCCTGGCGGGCCTGGCTCGTCGATGATGAAGACGCTCGGAAAGACCTGTTGCATCGTCGCCGCCATCGCCTCAACCAGCGCAGCGTTGACGTCGGTGCGCCCGACATTGATGGCGACGACGCCATCCTCACTCAGGTGGGCGTCCACCAGCCGAAAGAACTCCACCGTCGTCAGATGAAAAGGGATGTAGGGCGGACGGTACGCGTCGATGGCGATCACATCGAAGCGGAGGTCGGCGGGTTGCTGCGCCAGCCAACGCCGCCCATCCGCCGCCACCGCCGTATAGTTCGGCCAGTTGGCGTCAAAGAGTTGCTGCCCAACGGCGATGATCTGCGGGTCAAGCTCCACGCCGGTGATAGGGATGCTGCCGTAGATTGCGGTGTAGAGTCCCGGCACAGTGCCCGCCGCCGCGCCGATGAGGAGGAGATTGGAGATTGGGAGATTGGAGGATTGGGGAGGCGGGGCGGCGGCCGGTTTCGGCGCTGCGTGCGCGGCTCTCCATCCCGCCAGCTCTACATCTCCAAACAATGGCGCCAGCAGAAAGTAATCCCAAATGCCCTGGCTGAGCAAGGCGTCGGGATGGTAAACGCTGTGAATGCCGATGCCGTCGTTGAGCTTGAGATGGCGTTCACTGCCCCACTGGCGCACGGCGATGTAGTTGAACGCGCTTTCGTCTTCGTAGATGATAGCGCCAGTCCTGCCATCATCCCAGGCAGCGCGCACACCTGGCGGCTGAAGAAGGCAGGCCATCGCCAGCACCAGACCTGCCGCCAGCAAGGGCGCCCAGCCGTGCGGCTGTCGCCAGGCGCTGATGCTTACGGCGGCAAGCAACGTCAACGCCAGCAGATAGAAGGTCCAGCGTGTGCCAAAGGCGGGGATCAGCCAGAGCACCGGCAAGAACGCCCCGATCAGGCTGCCAGTTGTGGCGACGGCGGAGAGGCGGCCAGCGGTCCGCCCGAGATGGGGAAAGGGGCGATGGGGCAATGGGGCGACTGCACGACTGGGGATTGAACGCTCGTCAACTTTGCGCGCTGTCTCTGCTCCTTCAGAGCTCGGCGCCTTCCAATCTTCCCATCTCATCATCTCCCAATCAGGGCTTTTCTCCTCCGCCGCCAATCGCAGCGCCCACGGCGTCGCGGCGCCCAGCAAGATGGCAGGGAGGCCAAAGAGCAAGCCGACGGCCACCAGCGCGCCCATCAGCAAGTCCGGTGCAAATGTCGCCAGCCCTTGAGCAGCCAATCGCAGCACCGGCGTGCTCGCCAACGGCGCCAGCGCCACACCCAGCGCGCCAGCAGTCAAGACCAGATCAAGGGCGCGGCGGTGGGGAAAGCGGTCAGCCAGCCAGCCACCCAACCAGGCGCCGATAGCCAGGCTCAACAAGATCAGCCCGATCAACGCCGCCCACACGATCTGGCTGTTGCCGAACGCCGGCTCCAGCAGTCGCGACGCGCTCAATTCCATGCCCAGCGTGACCAGTCCCGCCGCAAAGACCAGCAAATAAAGTGAACGCATGGTGGGGAGTATAGCACAGCATGGTGGGGAGTATAGCACACAGCCACGATGACGCCTTCAGTGGGTCTGCGAAGTCGGGTTGCCGGGCACGCCCTGGCTACATGCGCCGGATGCCTGCGCCGAGCCAGTGCGCCAGCCCTGCGGCAAGCAGAAAGGCGACGCCAAGCACACCGGAGACCAGCGTCCAGAGCCAGTCCACCCAGACAGTGGCTGGCGAGTCAATGCGGGCGTACGTAGGCTGCACAGGATCATACAGCACTGTGACGGCTTCATCGACTGTGTAGGCTGGGGGCCAACTGCCCATGGTGGTGGGCAGCCGCTTACGGCTGCCATCGGGAAGCGTGAAGGAGACAATGGGGTAATAGAGGGTGTTGCCCTCAGCATCGGTGCGCGCCGTCAATTCCGTGACAAAACCGGCCGCGCGCACTTCACGACGCAACGTGCGCTGCGTCTGGACGCCAGTGAGGGTGGCGACGATCAACATGAGCAGCGCTATGCTCAGAAAGAGCCAGAAAAGTAGTTTTTCCATCACAGGTCGTGGCGTCCAACCTGGTTGCACCTGCTCCACATCACGGCGCCGCCGCTCTTCGCAGTTGCAGGCTGGCGTGCGTGTATTCCATCAGCTCGATGGCGTTGCCGTCCGGATCCTTGATCCACGCCTGAATCGAGTGATCCATCCCCATCTTCATGTTGGTCACCTCGACGCCGCGCGCTTCGAGCATCGCCTTCACCTCGGCCATGCCGGTGACCTCCAGGCAGAAGTGCTTGTACTGCGTCCCGGCGACAAGCTCCTGCACCTCGCCGCCCCACTGCCTGGTTGCCAGCCGCTGGTCGAAGACTTCGATGAAGGTGGTGTTGCCGCAGTCGAAGTAATACCCCATCAACTCGCCGTCATCCGTATTGAGCGTAAAGCGGACGGGGAAGCCAAGCCTGTCACGGTAGAAGGCAACCATCGCCTCAAGCTGGTCGGTAAAGAAACAGACGTGCGCTAACTGCCGAATCATCGCAAGTGCCTCCTGCATCCTCTTGTTGGGCGTCACATGCCCCCATCGTGCTGCGTTCTCTCTGCTGGTGAGACAGCGCCTTCTGCCAGAGACTCACCCCGTCAACTTTCCGGCGACGGCTACTGTGAGGGTAGTGTGGCACAGGCACGGGGAATTTGTCCAAACTGCGTCATGTCTCAATTTGCACAACGGGAAGACGCAAGCGCCCACGGCAGATTACAGGCGGTTGACCTCTGGCGCGCGCTCGCCTTTGGGAATCTGCAGCACCTGAACAATCGGGCTGCAGGGTTAGCCGGCAAAGGTCGGCCCCTGGGCAAGTTCAGCCACGCTTAGGCCATCCGACTCGATGTGCGTGAAGCTCCAGCCCCGCTGGCTGAAGTAGGCGCCGATCTTTTTCGCGCGATCCAGCAAGTCAATGATAGTCTGATGATCGTCGGTCTCGCCGACTTCGAGCGTCACGGGCACACCGGCAGGGCTGACCAGATCGATCTTGACTTTGCACATGGCGTTGACTCCTTTCCAGAATAGGACTTACGCATTTAGCTCAGCAACCATCCTGGAAGCTCTCGGCTTCCAGGATGGTGACGCACTAGAATCTGCGTAAGCCCGACAGAAATGTAGACCGACCGCGCCGGCGGCAGTGCCATCGGCGTATTGCTTATGTCACCAGGCGCGGCCGGTATTGCAGCGCCTCGGCCAGGTGATGCACCTGGATTTTCTGCTCTCCAGCCAGGTCTGCGATGGTGCGTCCCAGTTTGAGGATGCGGTGATAGGCGCGTGCGCTCAGATTCATCTGCTGCATAGCGGCGCGCATCAGGTTGCGCCCGGGCTCGTCGATCTCGCAGAATGCCTGCACTTCAGCCGGCCCCATGTCGCCGTTGACGATGATGTGCGGCTTGCCCCACTGCCGGAAGCGCTCCTCCTGCAATTTGCGCGCTGCCTCCACGCGCGCCCGGATCGTGGCCGAATCCTCGCCAGCTTCGAGTGACGCCAGTTTCTGAAATGGCACGCGCGCCACGTCGAGATGGATGTCGATGCGGTCGAGCAGCGGCCCGGAGATGCGCTGTTGATAACGCTGCACCGCCGACAGCGAACAGGTGCACTGCTGGCGCTCGTCGCCGTAATAGCCACAGGGGCAGGGATTCATGGCGCCAACAAGCTGAAACGCCGCCGGCAGGCTTAACGAGCCACTGGCGCGGCTGATCGTCACGACTTTGTCTTCCAGCGGCTGGCGCAACGTTTCCAGATTACGGCTGCCAAATTCGGGCAACTCATCAAGAAATAGAATGCCCCGATGCGCCAGGCTGATCTCGCCTGGCTTGGGCCAGCGGCCGCCCCCCACGAGACCGGCATGGCTGATCGTGTGGTGGGGAGACCGAAAGGGTCGCGTACGGATCAATGGCTCGCCCGCCGGCAGTGCATCCGCCACCGAATAGATGCGCGTGATCTCCAGCGCCTCGCGCAGGGTCAGGCGGGGCAGAATCGACGGCAACGCCCGCGCCAACAGGGTCTTGCCAGCGCCAGGTGGTCCCTTCATCAGTACATTATGACCACCTGCGCAAGCCACCTCCAGGGCGCGTTTGGCGTGCTCCTGTCCCTTCACGTCGCGGAAATCCACCGGATAGAGCGGCGTATCGCCATCGTCAAACTTCAGAACATGTTCTCGACGCGGAATCTTCTGTTTGCCGACGAGATGGTTGGCGATGTCGCTCAAACCAGCCACAGGGTACACTTCGACGCCTTCAACCAGGGCCGCCTCCGCCGCATCGCTGGCAGGTACGAAGAGGCGGCGGAAGCCCAGCCTGTGCGCCATGCCCGCCATCGGCAGGACGCCATTGACGTGACGCACGCTGCCATCCAGACTCAATTCACCCAGCACGAGCGCGTCATCCATGTCCGCCGGAACCTGGCGCGTGGCAGCCAGAATTCCGATAGCGATGGGCAGGTCGTAGGCTGGCCCTTCCTTGCGCAGGTCGGCAGGCGCCAGGTTGACGGTGAGGCGATGCTGTGGATAGAAGAAGCCGCTGTTGGTGATGGCGGCGCGCACCCGCTCGCTGCTCTCGCGCACTGCTGTGTCAGGCAGACCGACCAGCGTCACCTTCTCCAGCCCGCTGGCAATGTCAACCTCAACGTGGACGGCCTGAGCGTCCAGCCCGACAACTGCGCAGCTATGCACTTGAGCAAGCATGGGTGGCTCCTTTCGAGGGCCGAAAAACGGCGATGAAAACACCCACTTTATACACTGAGGACAGGTTGGATTGGTCTGACAATTGACGCAAAAAGTAAGCGGCGTTTTTCGGTAATTATGGAGGATAAGGGACGAAGGGCAAGGGACGAGGGGCGTGGCGACACGCAACACGCCCCTCGCAACTGTCGCTTGCTTGCGCTGGGGTGGACTAGGGGCGCGGCAGGTAGCGGATGCCATCCACGCCGGCGACGACCAGATCGGTCGCCAGGTGCAGGAAGAGCCCATGCTCCACAATGCCAGCGCGCCCTTCCAACTGACGCGCCAGCAAGTTCAGATCATGAATCGGACCAAAGTGCACATCGACAATCCAGTTGCCGTTATCGGTGACAAAGGGATGACCGTCACGGTTCAGGCGCAGGTTGATCCGCCCGCCGAGCGCTTCGAGAAAGCGCACCTGCGACGCAAAACCGTAGCGCATCACCTCCATCGGCACCGGCCAGTTCACGCCAAGCTGAGGCGATAGCTTCCGTTCATCGACGACAACCACCAGGCGGCTGCTCGCCTGCGCTACAATTTTCTCGCGCAACAGCGCGCCGCCGCCGCCCTTGATCACGTTGAAGGCCGGATCGACCTCGTCGGCGCCGTCGATGGTGACATCGATCGCGCGCGGCAAATCCTCCGTGAGCAGCGGGATGCCCAGCGCTTCGGCCTCGCGCAAGGTGGCGGTGGAGGTGGCGAAACCCACGACGTCGCGCAGGGCGCCTTCGTTCAACAGCGCGCCAAGCCGACGCACAGCATGGATGGCAGTGCTGCCTGTGCCCAGCCCCACCACCATGCCAGACTCGATGAAGCGCACCGCGTATTCGCCCGCTGCCTGTTTGAAGTGGGCGTAGGGATCGGTGGTGGTGGGTACGGTTGGGTCGGACATACGGCAATGCCACTCCAGGGTCGGCGTGAGGCGGTTGGTTAGTTGGATGACATTCGTTCCAGGCCATAGCGCGCCGCGCCGATCAGCGCGGCCTGCGTCAGCACGATGTGGACCGGAATCCGACTGATCATCTCGGAGAAGCGACCTTTGTTCGTGAACGCCTCCATGAAGCGCTGCGTGCGCAGCAACGGCAGGATGCGGGGCGGGATGCCGCCGCCCAGATAGATGCCGCCCGTCGCCAACACTTTCAGCGCCAGGTTGCCGGCTTCTGCGCCCAGCACTGACACGAACATCTCCATGGCTGCCACGCTCAACGGGTCAGGATTCTGCTCATCCAGCGCCGCTTGCACAATGAGCGGCGTGCGATCGCTGGCGTTGGCAAGACGCAGCGCCAGCTCTGGCGACTCCGGGATGCCGACGCGCTCGCGGAAGAAGTCGTAGATATTGGGGATGCCGATGCCGGAGCAGATGCGTTCGTAGCCAGCGTGACCAAAGCGATCTAGCAGGAAGCGCGCCAGTTCCATCTCGACATCGTTATTGGGGCCAAAATCGGTGTGCCCACCTTCGGACGCATACGCCATGTATGCACTGCCCGTCCATACCAGAAACGCCTCACCCAGCCCCGTGCCCGGCGCAATGACGCCGATCGCACCATATTCGGCTGGTTCTCCCTTGTTGAGCGTCTCCAGGTCAGAAGGCGTCAATTGTGGCACAGCGTAGGCAGTGGCCTGCAAGTCGTTGAGCAGCCAGACGCGGCGCAGTTTGAGTTGGCTGGCCAGCATCGCCCCATCCACAATCCAGGGCAGGTTGGTCAGTTGCGCCCGATTGCCCACAACTGGCCCCGCCACGTCGAAGCAGGCGTACTCGATGGGCAGGTGCGTCCGGTCGACAAATTCCTGCACCATGTCCGCCAGATCGGTGTAACGGGCGCTGGGAAATACGGCCTCCGCCACCGGGCGACGCGGTCCTTCCGCCAGCGAAAACATGGCAAGCTGCGTCTTCGTGCCGCCGATGTCACCTGCTAATAACATGGGTCTCTCTCCTCCCAGGGCTGAATCGTCAGAATGGCGCAGCGCAGCATGGCGTCGCACGCAGAAATCACGGTGATTATACCACGACGCCCTGCGGACAAGGTGTCTTGCGCTGCCGCAACTGTGCACTGTTCGCTTCCGAAGTCTACTTCTGGCGCTTGTTTGACACCTTCGATTCTGCGCGGTAGACTCAGGGCGCCGGTTCTGAAAAGGTTTCTTACTCCCACCTGACGTTTTGAGCATGGCAGCCATCACAATGGGCTGGCTACGTTCAGGAGTACGCAATGCAGATCGCCGCCTTTCCCAAGTGTTACCTCGACGACATCGCCCAGCGCCACACGATGACCGTCTTTGACTGGATCGAGATGTCGCGCGCACTCGGCGCCGAAGGGCTGGAGATGTACGAAGGCTTTTTCACCAGCCTGGACGACGCCTACATCGACCGGGTGGGCGAAGCAATCGCCGCGACAGGCTGCGCCATGCCCATGCTCTGCTGCTCGCCCGACTTCACCAACCCGGATGCCGACGCCCGCCAGCGCGCCCTCGACCACGAGGCGGAGATGATCCGCGTTACGCGGCGGCTGGGCGGGCCGCGCGCGGCGTGCCGCATCCTCAGCGGACAGCGCTACCCGGAGGTGGCGCGGGCGCAGGGCGTGGAATGGGTGGTCGAAGCGATCCACGCCCTGTTGCCCATCGCGCGCGAATACGACGTCGTGCTGGCAATGGAAAATCACTACAAAGATGGTTACTGGCGCTGGCCCGAATTTGCACAAAAGATGGATGTCTTTCTGGAGATCGTCAACGCCATCGACGACCACACCCACTTCGGCGTGCAGTACGACCCGTCCAACGCCATCGTGGCCGGCGACGACCCAATTGAGCTGTTGGAGCGGGTGAAAGATCGCGTCGTCACCATGCACGCCAGCGACCGCTACCTGGAGCCAGGCGTCACACTCGACGAACTGCGCCAGAGCGACGGCACGATTGGCTACTTCGCCAAACTCAAACACGGCGTCACCGGCAGAGGGCTCAACGACTATGACCGCATCTTTGCGATCCTCAAGTCGGTCAATTACCAGGGCTGGGTCAGCATCGAGGATGGCATGAACGGCATGGAAGAGATGAAGGAGTCCATCGACTTTCTCAAGCGGATGCGTGACCGTTACTTTTCATGAGTCAGTCTTTCAGACCGACAGCGGCTGAATAGACCGCGGATGTTGCGGGTTGGGCGGATCGACGCGGATCACACCGCACCACCCAATCTCCAATCTCATAATCTCTGAATTACAAAGGTGCCCTATGCGTGCAGTCGTGAAGTACGGGCGGCAGCCCGGCAATGTGGCAGTGCAAGAAGTGCCCGAACCAACCATCACCCCGGAGCAGGTGTTGGTGGAGGTGGGCGCGGTCGGCGTGTGTGGCAGCGACATCCACCTCTGGCACGAAAACCAGAGTTGGGCGATCCAGTGCCCGGTGATCCTGGGGCACGAATGGGCCGGAACCATCGTCGAGGTGGGCGAGAACGTGGCAGGCTGGACAGTCGGCGAGCGCGTGGCGGTGGAGACGGCGGCGTTTGTCTGCGGCCAGTGCACCTACTGCCTGACCGGCGCCTATCACATGTGCCCGCATCGCAAGGGGTACGGCAATCTGATCGACGGCGCCATGACAAAATATGTGGCGGTGCGGCCGGGCATCCTCCACCGCATCCCGCGCGGGGTTTCCTTCGAGCACGCCGCGTTGACCGAGCCGGCGTGCGTGGCGACGCAAGCGCTCACCGTCAACAGCCGCATCAAACCGGGCGACACTGTGGTGATCCAGGGCGCGGGCACGATCGGCATCATGGCGCTGCAGATTGCGCGCATCAGCGGCGCGGGCACGATCATCATGCTCGGCACGGATGTGGACACACAGCGGCTGGAGGTGGCGCAGGAACTCGGCGCGCACTACACCGTCAACGTGCAGCACGACGACGCCATCGGGCTGCTGCGCTCGCTGGGCGACGGCTTCGGCGCCGATGTCGTTGTCGATTGCACGGGCGTCAGCGCAGCGCTCAAACAGGCGTTGGAACTCGTCCGCCCGCTCGGCGCCATTGTCAAGATCGGCTGGGGACCGCAGCCGCTCCACTTCAGCCTCGACCCGCTGGTGGCGAAGGCGGCGACCCTACAAGGCTCCTTCAGCCACACCTACGCCACCTGGGAGCGCGTGCTCAATCTGATGGCGACTGGCCAGCTCAACCTCGACCCGATGATTGGCGGCGTCTATCCGCTCAACGAGTGGGAGATCGCTTTCCACGCCATGGAGGTTGGGGACAATGTCAAGTCGGTGCTGGTGTATGAGTAAGGGGCGAGGGGCGGGTTGCGAGGGGCGCAGAGAAGAAATCCGCGCCAATCGCTACCCGTCACGAGTCAGGCGTCACGAGTCACGAGTGACTTGTGACGCCTGACTCGTGACTCGTGATGCACGAATTGTTAACCTGGCAAGCAAGAACCATTGAAGATAACATCATGGAACCAATCATCCAAATCTCACTTGACCTGACCAACATCGACGAGGCGCTCGAAGTTGCGCGCGCGGCGGTGCGCGCTGGCGTCGATTGGCTGGAGGCGGGCACGCCGTTGATCCTTGCCGAAGGGCTGCATGGTGTGCGTGCGCTGCGCCGCGAGTTTCCCGACACACCCATCGTTGCCGATCTCAAAACGATGGACGGCGCCGGTTTGGAAGCCGAAATGATGTTCCAGGCTGGCGCCAACATGGTCGTGGTGATGGGACAGGCGCACGACGCCAGCATCATCGAACAGGTCAAGATGGCGCAGAAGTACGGCGGCAAGGTGATGTGCGACGTGATGCTCTGCCCAGACAAGCCTGGCCGCGCCCGGCGCGCCGAGGAGCTAGGCGTCGATTACATCATCGTGCACACCGGCTTCGACGAACGCAACCTGATTCCAGGGCTTAGCCCGCTGGACGACCTGCCTGGCGTGCTGGCGGCGGTCAACATCCCTGTGCAAGCGGTCGGCGGCCTCAGCATCGACCAGGCAATTCAGACGCTGGAGATGGGCGCCGAGATCGTCGTCTTTGGCGCGCCGCTGGTGATCAGCGGGACCGAGTTCAAGCCCGCCGACCCCGACTTCGAGCCGATCATCCGTAACATTGTGGAACGGGTGAAGCGAACGAAGGTGGGGGCGAGGGGCGAGTTGCGAGGGGCGACATAGACTCTGATTGTAGCTGCGGCTCGCAGCCGCAGGTTGCCGGTGGACGAATGGAGGCGGCTGAAGCCGATAGTCACGCCGCTGCGAGCGGTGTTACGCCATGAGCGGCGGTTAGCTCGTAGCTGCGGCTCGCAGCCGCAGGTTGCCGGTGGACGAATGGAGGCGGCTGAAGCCGATAGTCACGCCGCTGCGAGCGGCGTCTACGTCAGGGATGGCGGTTAGCTCGTAGCTGCGGCTCGCAGCCGCAGGTTCTTCTATATCTGCATGATCATGGATTGCTCAATGAATGCTCAGCTTATCGAACAGGTGAACGCCCTTCGCTTTCCGGCGCAACTGCCGGAGGTGCTGCTGGAAGTGGAGCAACAGTTTGAGGCGCCGCGCCTCGAAGACATCCCGGCGGCGGTGCGGGCGACGCTGGCGGGCAGCAAGCCCATGCAGCGCATCCAGCCGGGGATGCGCGTCGCCGTCGGCGCCGGCAGCCGCGGCATCACCAATCTGCCAGCCATCGTGCGCACGGTCGTGGCGGAAATCCGCGCGCGCGGCGCACATCCCTTTGTCTTTCCGGCGATGGGCAGCCACGGCGGCGCCACTGCACCGGGTCAGCTCGAGATGCTCGCCAGCCTGGGCGTCACGCCGGAAAGCGTCGGCGCTGAAATCCTGGCGACGATGGCGGTCAAGGAGATCGGTCGCCTGCCCGACGGCCCGCCGCTCTATCAGGACGCCAACGCCGCCGCTGCGGACGCCACCTTCCTCATCAATCGTATCAAGCCGCACACCGATTTTCATGGCCAGCTCGAGAGCGGGCTGACGAAGATGGCGGTGATCGGCATGGGCAAGGACACCGGCGCGCAGGCGATTCATCTTTACGGCGGGCGCGGCTTCATCCGTTTCCTGGCGCCTGCGGCGCGCATCTATGCGGCGAACACGAACCTGGTCGGCGGGCTGGCGCTGCTGGAAAACGCCTTTGGCGAGACCGCCGAAATGCACGCGCTCGACGTGACCGAGATCGGTGCGGCAGTCGAGAGCGCGCTGCTGGAAAAGGCGCGGGGGCTGATGCCGCGCCTGCCCTTCAGCGAAATCGACATCCTGGTGATCAAAGAGATCGGCAAGAACTTCAGCGGCACCGGGATGGACACCAACGTCGTCGGACGCATCCTGATCCCGCGCACGCCGGAGACGCACCAGCCTGACGTCGCCGTGATCGCCGTGCTCAACATCGCGGCAGAGAGCCACGGCAACGCTGCGGGCATCGGGCTGGCGAATGTGACGACGCTGCGCGCCGTCAACCGCATCGACTGGACGGCGACCTACACCAACTCGGTCACGTCGGGCATCTTCGGGATGCAGCGCGTCAGCGTGCCGATCACGATGGCGGACGACCGGCGCGCGCTGGAGGTGGCGCTGCGCGGCTGCGGTGAGCCGCCAGAGCAGGCGCGGTGGGTCTGGATCAACAACACCAGCAAGTTGCGTCAGCTCTGGGTCAGCCCAAATCTGCGCGGCGCTGTCGAAGCCAACCCCCACCTGCGTCTCGTCGCAGCAACGCCGCTGCGCTTCGATGAGCAGGGCAGGTTGCAGAGTCCATGGGAGATGCCGGAGGAGTGAAATGAGGAGATTGGAGAGTAGAGATTGGAGATTGACATACACGCACAATCTCCAATCTCTACTCTCCAATCTCAAGTTCCATGCGTTCCACAATTCATTCACAGGAGGTTTGAAGCATGAAAGTGTTGCAAAAAGTGCTCCCGTTCTTGTTGTTGGTGGCGTTGGTGGCGGGGTGTGCGGCGCCAGTGGCGGCGCCGTCGGCGCCGGCAGGCGGTGGCGCCGCGGCGCCGGCTGAGGGCGCGCAACCCTACGCGGGCACAACGCTGCGGCTGGTCGGCGCCAACCACCCCTGGCAGGAGGCGATCACGCCGCTGCTGGCTGAGTTCGAAGCGGCGACCGGCATCAAGGTCAACTTCGAGGCATTGGGCGAGGATCAGCTCAACCAGAAGCTGACCACCGAGTTCACCGCCGGCGGTTCGGACATCGATGTCTTCATGCAGCGCCCGCTACAGGAAGCGCGCGTCATGCAGTTGAACGGCTGGTACGAAGACCTGACCAACTGCGTCAGCGACCCCAACTATGACTTCGCCGACTTCGCCGACGGCGCGGTGGGTACGACGACGGTCAACGGCGTGCTCACTGGCGTGCCGATCGTCACCGAGCAGGAAGTGCTCTACTATCGCAAAGATTTGCTCGAAGCGGCCGGGCTTGCCGTGCCAACGACGCTCGACGAGTTGAAGGCGGCGGCGGCGGCGTTGACCGACAAGGACAAGGAAATCTACGGCTTTGTCGCGCGCGGTCAGCGCAGCCCGCTGGTGACGCAGTTCTCCAGCTTCCTCTACAGCATGGGCGGCGACTGGTTCGACGCCGATCGCAAAGCCACGATCAACACACCGGAAGCGCTGGCGGCCATCGATCTGTACGGCACGCTGCTGCGCGAATATGGCCCGCCCGGCGTGCTCAACATGTCGTGGCCCCAGGCTGTGGCGATCTTCGCCCAGGGCAACGCTGCGCTCTACACCGACGCCAGCTCGATCTACTCCAACATGCTCGACCCGGAGAAATCCGCAGTGGCGGATAAAACCGGCGTAGCAAAGTTCCCGGCTGGCCCGGCTGGCTCGATCATGTACAACGTGACGAGCTGGGGGCTGGCGATGCATTCCGGCTCCAAGCACAAGGAGGCCGCCTGCGAATTCATCAAGTGGGCGACGAGCAAAGAGATCGTGCTCAAGACGCAGGGCGAGGGCGCTGTGCCCGGTGCGCGTGAATCGGTGTGGGCCGACCCGGCTGGCGCAGCCGCCTTCCCGGCGGACTGGGTCGAGGCGGTGGCGGCTTCCGCCAACGGCCGCGGCTATGACCGCCCGCTGGTCACCGCCGTGACCCAGGCGCGCGACATCATCGGCGGCGCCGTCACGGTGGCCATCGAAGGCGGCGACTACGTGGCAGCCGCCAACGACGCCAACGCCCAATTCCAGGCGCTGTTGGATAGCGAGCAGTAGTTCGGTCTCTCAATCTCCAATCTCGAATCTCGAATTTTGCCTGAGATTGGAGATTGGAGATTCTCCGTTCTCCACGAGGCGCGTATGATCACACGCTTCATCGACCGCCACCAACGTTGGCTCTTCCCGGCGCCGGCGGTGATCTTCATTGTGGTGATGATGATCTTTCCGCTCGGCTTCACCTTGTGGAACTCCTTCTCCGGCTGGAGTCTGACGGCTGGCCGCCCCAACACCTTTATCGGGCCGCAGAACTACTTCGATCTGCTGCGCGACGCGCGTTTTTGGAACGCCGTGCTGAACACCTTCTACTTCACGGCGCTGGCGATGGCGGTGGAACTGGCGCTTGGTGTGGCGATGGCGCTGTTGATCGACGCCAGGGATTACCCCGGCAAGCGCATCGTCACCTCATTGCTGCTGCTGCCAATGATGGCGACGCCGGTGGCGGTGGCGATGGTCTGGCTGCTGATGTTCGAGCCCACCGCAGGCGTGATCAACTTTGTCTTCGGGCAATTGGGGTTGCCCAAACAGCTCTGGATCGCTGGCTCTAGCAGCGTCATCCCCTCGCTGGTGCTCGTCGATGTGTGGGAATGGACGCCGCTGATCACGCTGATCGTGCTGGCGGGGCTGGCGGGGCTGCCCAGCGAACCCTTCGAGGCCGCGCGCGTGGACGGCGCCTCCTACGGGCAGACGCTGTGGCGCGTCACCCTGCCGATGCTGCTGCCGACGATCAGCGTGGCCGGGCTGCTGCGCTTCATCGACTGCATCAAAACCTTCGACATCATCTACGGCATGACCGGCGGCGGGCCTGGCTTCAGTTCGGAGACGCTCAACATCTACACCTACAACCAGGCGTTCTATTACTTTAACTTTGGCTATGCGTCAGCGCTGCTGGTCATCTTCTTCACGATCGTGAGCGGCGTCAGTCTGTTGGTGGCGTATTCGCGCCGCCGGTTGGAGGTGTGAGATGCAGACTTCGACAACCCGTTTGCAGCGGCGTCCCCGGCGCATCGTGGTCAACGTGCTCTACGCTATTGCCATGCTGTCGGTCGTCTTCTTTATGTTGACTCCCTTCCTGTGGATGGTGCTCAACGCCTTCAAAACGCCGCTGCAGATCATCAAATTGCCGCCAGAGCTGATCTTCACGCCGACGCTGCGCAACTTCGAGAATGTCTTCGGCACGCAGAACTTCATGCGCTATATCACCAACAGCATGATCATCGGCGCCGGTTGCACGCTGATCGGGTTGCTGATCGGGCTGCCGGCGGCGTACAGCATCGCCCGTCACCGCCAAAACCGGCTGGCGCTCACGATCCTGATGGCGCGCATGGTGCCGGGCATCACCTTTCTGGTGCCGCTCTTTATCGTCTTCCGCACGCTGGGGCTGGTGGACACCTACACCTCGCTGATCTTGACGCACATGCTGGTGGGGCTGCCCTTCATCGTCTGGGTGATGGTGCCCTTCTTCGAGAGCATCCCGCGCGAGTTGACCGAAGCGGCTGTCGTCGATGGCGCCAGCGCCGTGCGCGCGTTTGTCTCAGTGGTGCTACCCTTGAGCGGGCCCGGCATCGTCACCGCGTCGATCCTCTCCTTCGTCTTTTCGTGGAACAACTTCATGTTCTCGATCGTGCTGGCGTCGAGCCGCACGCGCACGGTGCCGGTGGCAATCTACAACTTCATCTCCTACGCCCAGATCGACTGGGGCGGGCTGATGGCGGCGGCGGTGGTGATCACCCTACCGGTGCTGGTGCTGGCAATTGTCACGCAGCGATATGTGATCCGGGGATTGACCGCTGGCGCCATCAAAGGCTAGGCGACGATGCACAAGGGAAAGCCCGCAACCATGCGACGTGACTTTGGCGACCGCGCCGCACTGGTCGCCTACCTGCAGCGCACCTTTCCCGTTGCGGCTGCCTATGATGCTCATATCGCCCCCACACTGGGGGGACGCCGCGCTGCCGCAGCCGCTCTGTCGTCCATCGATCCCGCAGCCTACGCAGCCACCCGCAATCATCTGGCCGGCGCTGTCACCCGGCTCTCACCCTATTTGCGTCACGGTGTCGTGAGCCTGGCGGAGGTGCGCGACGCTGCTCTGCGTGCAGCCCCGCAGGCCGCCGCCAAACTGATCAACGAGCTGGGTTGGCGCGACTACTATCGCCGCGTCTACAGCGTAATCGGCGGCGGCGTCTGGCGCGATTTGGAAGCGTACAAGACTGGCTGGCAGGCGCACGAATACGCAGCCACGCTGCCCGCCGACATCACCGCAGGCGCCACCGGACTGGCCTGCATCGACGCCTTTAGCGACGCACTGCGCACAACCGGCTACCTCCACAACCATGCGCGCATGTGGTTGGCGGCATATGTCGTGCACTTTCGCCGGGTGCGCTGGCAGGCAGGCGCGCGCTGGTTTCTTGCGCATCTGCTCGACGGCGACCCTGCCAGCAACAACCTCTCGTGGCAGTGGGTGGCGAGCACCTTCAGCCATAAGCCTTACATCTTCAACCGCGAAAATCTGGAAACGTACACGGACGGCGTCTACTGCATGAAGTGCCCTCTGCGCGGGCGTTGCGACTTCGAGGGCGAGTACAGCTCGCTGGAGCAACGGCTTTTTCCGCGCCACAAGACGCCAGCAGCCGCAGCAGAGCCTGCGCCGATACGCGCCGATCCTGCCCTTGCCGAGCACAACCCGGCGACGCCATCCCGCCCGATCGTCTGGCTACACGGCGACAACCTCAGCCCGTACAGCCCGGCGCTCACGGCGGCTGCCGATGCACCGGCGCTGTGGGTATGGGACGATGCGCGGCTGGAGCGCACGCCGATCAGCTTGAAACGCATTCTATTCCTGTACGAGTGCCTGCTGGAGTTGCCGGTCACGATCCGCCGCGGCAAGGTGGCCGCCGAGGTGTTACACTTCGCCGCCGAACAGGGCGCCGACGGCGTGATCACCAATGCCAGCCCTGCGCCAGGCTTTGCCGCCATTCGCCGCCAGCTAGAGCAAACTCTGCCGGTCGTCGTCCTGGCGGAAGCTCCCTTCGTCACACCACCTGCTGGCATCGACCTGCGTCGCTTCAGCCGCTACTGGCGCAACGTGGCGGCCAGCGCCATGCAGGTGCGCGGATAACCGTGTCGCGTTTGAGATCGAACAAGCCCGGCAATGGCAACTCCGGCCCTGGAGCCGTTCCTGCCACGCATCCGCTGTAGCACTGCTGCGCCTCCCCCCACTTGCACTCTTCCGCCCTTCCGGCTTTGACATGGCTCTGCCACTGGCTTGTGGTAGAATGACTGAAGATCGAACAGGTTGGGTTCAACAAGGAAACACTGAAACATGGTGATTCATCGACGCTTTGCACAATTTGGCTGGGGCGTGGTCGCGGTTAATGTCATCGTCATCATTTGGGGGGCTTTTGTGCGCGCGACCGGTTCCGGCGCCGGCTGCGGCGACCACTGGCCGCTCTGCAACGGCGAGGTGATCCCGCGCCCGGAACGGATCGAGACCTTGATCGAATTCTCACATCGCATCACGAGTGGACTGGCGCTGCTGGCAGTGGTGGCGCTGCTCATCTGGGCGTTCCGCGCTTACCCCAAAGGTCACATCGTGCGCAAGGGCGCCCTCTGGTCGATGTTCTTCATGATCCTGGAGGCATTGGTCGGCGCGGCGCTGGTGCTCTTGCAGTATGTCGCCTTCAACGTGTCGGTGGGCCGTGCGATCTGGATGGCGGGGCATCTCGTCAACACCTTCTTGCTGCTAGGCGCGTTGACCCTGACCGCCTGGTGGGCGCAGGGTGGACAGCCCTTGCGTCTACGTGCGCAGGGCGCGGTGGGATGGACGCTGCTGCTGGCCGGCATTGGCATGTTTGTGTTGGGCATGAGCGGCGCGGTCACGGCGATGGGCGACACGTTGGTGCTGACCGGCGGCATCTCGCCGACGGAGAATGCACTGGTGGCGACGCTGGTGGAAATGCGCATCCTGCATCCGATCATTGCATTCGTTGTGGGCGCACTGGTGGCGCTGGCAGCGTGGACAGCGATGCAGCAGCGCCCAGGAGGCGCAACACACCGGCTTGGGCGGCTGGTCATTGGTTTGTACGTGGTGCAGTTGTTGATCGGCTCGCTCAACGTGGCGCTCCGGGCGCCGGTTTGGCTCCAACTCGTGCACCTTGCCTTCACCAGCACGATCTGGATTCTGCTGGTCATGTTGGCGGCGTCTGCACTGGCGCGGCGGGATGAGGTCACAGAGCACGCGCCGCGCGCTGCGATCAAACGTTCAGCGCCGGCTTGATGATGTCGACCGTCAGGCTGGCGGCGGCGTTTCCCGGAAGCCTCCACAGCTTCCGGGAAGCGCCGCGAGACTTCACTACGCTACGGGCCACCCTCCAACCAGGTCTCTAGCACAAGCCCCGCCGCGCCGAGCGTGTCGGCGCTAAGTTTGTCGAGCGTGTCGGCCATCGTGGCGCGATAGGGATAATCGATGCTCATGAGGTCGGCGGTGGCGCTGCCGGTGGCGGTGAAGACCGCTGTGGCGCTGAGCGGCATCGGTCGGCTCTGATCAGGAAAGCGCGCGCCAAGTTCAAGATTGTCCGCCACCTGCCACAGCGCAGCATTGAGCGTCGGGTCGCCTGCTTCATTCTGGAAAAAACGTTGTTCGACAGCGCCCACCAGATCGACGCCCACGACGAAACGCGGCGCAGCGCAACGCGGCACGCTGCCGGGCAAGCTCTCGACAAAGAGGCGGCTGCCGATGTTGGCATCCCACCCCGGCAGGCCAGCGTTGGCTTCGGCGTCGAAAAAGGCCAGGCAAACGGTGTATCCGCCAGCTTCGACGTCGAGTGTGCGCGCCAGCTCGAGCAGGATCGCGGTCCCCGAAGCGCCGGCATTGGCGCCGGGCGTAGGCATCTGCTGCTGCGCCGGATCAGGGTCGGCGTCGGCGGCCAGCCGCGTGTCGTAATGCGTTGCCAGCAATGCGACCGGCGCGCCGGGCTGCGATGGACTGCGCACCGCCACGAAGTTGCGTCCCTGCACCTGCTCGTTGATCGTGAATGGCTGGATCACGACGTCCCACCCCAGCAGCCGCAGTTGCTCAACCAGCCAATCGCCCATGCGCAGGCTGGCTTCGGTGCCGGTGATGCGCGGTCCAAAGTCGAGCTGACTGCTCACGTTGGTCAGGGCGCGTGCGCCGGAGAAGGGTTCGTTGACGACATCCGGGCGTAGCAAGCCGTACCCCAAATAACCAAAGAAACCGACAGCCGCCAGCAGCGCGCCGATCAAAATCAGTTCGATAATGTAAGCGCGGATGCGTTGCATGAGTGGATGGGTTGGCTAGAGCGACCAGACTGCTTGACGGCGGCGTTACTGCTCATTGCGATCACGCGAGCGAAAGAGGAGTTTGATCGGCGTGCCCTCGAAAGGATAGTAGGCGCGGATGCGATTCTCCAGATAGCGCGCATAGGAAAAGTGCACCAGCTCCTCATCGTTGACAAAGATGACAAAGGTGGGCGGCTCGTTGCCAACCTGGGCGCCGTAGTAGATGCGCAGCACACGCCCTTGCCGCGAGGGGAGTTGCGTGGCCTCGTAGGCTTCGCTCAGGATTTGATTGACTTCGCTGGTGGAGAGGCGATGGCGGCGCTCGGCCACCACGCGGAGCGCTGTCGGCAGCACCTTGTTGACGCGCTGGCGCGTCTTGGCGCTAATGAACAGCACAGGCACGTACTCCATGAAGGCAAGCTGCTCGCGCACCGTCCTGGCGTACTCGACCATGGTCTGGCTGTCCTTCTCCACGGCGTCCCATTTATTGATGAGCACGACGACGCTCTTGTTGGCTTCCAAAACGTAACCGGCGACATGCATATCCTGGGCCGTGACACCTTCCTGGGCGTCGATCAGGAGGAGCGCAACATCGGCGCGGTCGATGGCGCGCATGCTGCGCAATACACTGTACTGCTCAATGCCCTGCTCGACACGGCCGCGCCGCCGGATGCCGGCGGTGTCGATCAAGGTGATGCGCTGGCCGTCGAAGGTCAGCTCCATATCGATCGGGTCGCGCGTGGTGCCCGGCACATCGCTGACGATGGCGCGCTCGCTGCCTACCAGCGCGTTGAGCAGGCT
>Ga0272446_1001568_pt1 | contig 32946 bp, 23 predicted proteins | sample YNPCB0061_FD_194587 | JGI IMG/M metagenome (GOLD analysis project Ga0272446, IMG submission 194587) | Hot spring microbial mat communities from Yellowstone National Park, WY, United States - YNP-CB-006-1 | ecosystem: Environmental > Aquatic > Thermal springs > Hot (42-90C) > Sediment | place...
AGATGCGTCTCGCGCAATACACCATCCCCAGAGCGAAGGGCGACGACGCCGACGGAGAGCTTGCCGTGTTCCACCTTGGCGCATCGGGAGGCGGGGGTGTGGACGAGACGTTCGCGCGTTGGCAGGCATCGTTCGACGAATCGGCTATCAAAGCAGCGCGCCGGAGCGAGATGCGGGCTGGCGGGATGCAGGTCCATGTGCTCGAAATCGCGGGCAGGTATCGGCCTGATTCGGCGATGATGGCGCCCGACGCAGGGGCATCCAACGCGGAGCGCGACGGCATGCGCCTGGTCGGCGCGATCGTGATGTCGCCTTCAGGGCCGTACTACTTCAAGCTGCTGGGACCGAACAAGACCATCGCCGCTGCGCGACAGGACTTCCTCGATCTTCTCGGGTCTTGCAAGGCCAACCCGTGAGCACGGCGGGCGCGGCCTGGCTCCCGTTTCGCGTTCGTGCGAGACTGCTCGTGTGAAGCACGTCCCGGCTCCTGATGGCCTGGCAGCGGCTGTCGCAGCCGCTGTGTTGCTCTTCCATCCTGCCGCGTGGGGCGCGCATGTGCTGCATGTGGCGCATGACAGCGACTCGGTTGCGCTCGGTGCCCGGTTCGACGCGCGCGTCAAGCTGGACCGTGTCTACGATAACCCGTTCGACCCGGCCCAGGTTCAGGTCGACGCCATGATCGTGACCCCCAGCGGAACGGTGCATCGGCTCCCCGCGTTCTGGGACCGGGAGACTTCCCGCACGCTCATTGCAGGCCGCGAGGTCATCACGGCGTCGGGCGATGGTTTCTTCCATGTCCGTTATGCGCCGCTGGAGGTCGGCAGGCACGAGCTGACGATCGTTGCGCGCGACGCAACGGGCGAAGAGGTGACGGGCGCAACAGTCTTTCAGGTGACCGAGGGGGACGCTCGAGGTTTCATCCATGTCGACCCCTCTGACCCCATGGCACTGGCCTACGACGATGGCACGAGCTACGTGCCTGTCGGGGCGAACGTCGACTGGTCGAGTGATTCCTCTGCCGGGTACGATCTGGAGCGCTATCTGGCGGAGCTCGGCGCTGCGGGCGCGACGTGGACGCGCCTGTGGATGACCCACTTCGGAGAGGGGTGGACGATCGAATGGGGGCAGAGCCACCCGTCAGGCTACTACGCCGGGCTTGGGCGCTACAGTGTGGAGGTGGCGAGTCGTCTGGACCGGGTCTTCGAAGCAGCGGAGGCTCGCGGCATTGCCATCCAGCTTGTTCTTTGGCAGCACAGCCAGTTCGAGGCGGAGAACTGGTCGAGCTGGGCCGACAATCCCTACAACGCGGTGAATGGCGGGCCGGCCGTGGACAGCCGCGCGTTCTTCGAGAGCCCGGTTGCGATCGAGCTGTCGCAGCGCAGGATTCGCTACCTCATCGGGCGCTACGCCGCGTACCGCTCCCTGCTCGCGTGGGAGATCATGAACGAGATGGACGGCGTGAAGGCCCCATTCTCCACCGTCTCGGGCTGGTGCGAAGCGCGAGCGCGCGAGATCCACGACGCCGATCCTTATCGTCATCCTGTCACGACCAGCTACATGGTCCGCCCCTACCTGGCGTTGCCGCAGGCGTATGCATCGGATGCCTACGACATCACGCAGGCTCATGCATACGGAGGGGCCTTTGCGTTCGGGATTCCGAAAGATGCCAGTGTGCTGCGTGAAATGGGAAAGCCGGCCATATTCGGTGAGTTTGGTCTGGACTACCTGGGTGAGGTGGAATTGACCGATCCCGTCGGCGTGCATCTGGCGGAAGGCTCATGGATGGCGTTGGCCAGTGGCTTCTGGGGTGGCGCGATGTCGTGGTGGTGGGACACGTATCTTCGCCCGAACGACCTGTGGTCCACGCAGCAGGGGATTGCAGCGTTCGTCCGCGTGGAGGACCTCAGAGGCATGCACGAACCGCTGCCCGCCGAGGTGGTCGCGGAGGACGCGTCGGGTCAGGCGCTCGACGTTTTCGGCCGTCTGGGTGAGGGCGGTGCGATGATGTACATCCGGCATCCGGAGGCTCGATGGGAGGTGGCAGCGAGCGCCGGCGTGCCCGATGTCGCGGGTGGAACCGCGCGGGTGGTCTGTCCGGCCAGACGACCATGCAAGGTAGTCGCCTACGACACGTCCACGGGGCAGCGTCTCGGGGGGCCGGCTTTGATACGCGGCGGCGAGGCTGGGTATGCAGATGTCTCGCTGCCTGCCTTCCACGGTTCCGTCGCCATGGTGGTCCGGTCCGTGGAAGAGGAGCCGATGGTCAGGGAGGCCACGGGCGGGGGCTGTGCGACGAGAGGCGGGGCGAGCAGGCGTGCTGGCCGCGGGTGGTTCGCGCTGCTCGTTGCGATCGCGGTGGTCGTCCGGGCGCGGCGGTTCCCGCGCACGTTGGCAGGGGGCTGCAGACCGTCGTCCTCGACGCCGTGACGAGCGAGGGGTTAGGCGGTCTTGGTGGCGGAGGCATTTGCGGGGAGGCGTTGCGGTGGAAACGGTGGCGGGCGTGGAACGAGGTGACGCGACGGAAAGCGCGGGAGCTGTCGAAGAAGACAACGCGGGAGCGGAAGACGACCCAGGACTGGTGTGATGGTTGGTCACCTCGTTACGATTGACTCACACGGAGCCCATGCCGCCCTCGACGATTCTTTGCAGACGCTGATACTTGTCGGAAACCACGGGGCAGTTCTGCATCCGACTCGCTCGACGCGCTGTCCCGAACGAGACCGTCCGAAACCCGCGCGACGTCGGTGCCCGTGGGCGAGCCGTGCATGGCCGGGGCTTACCTTGGCGCGGGCTGCTGCGCGACGACGGCAAGCGGTCGCGCTGGGAATGAATTTGGCGCATGGGAAGCATCCATCGCGGCAGAAGTCGGTCGCGAGGTACGTCGTCGATCCGGTTTGCACGCCCGGCTCTTCGGTTCAAGCGACACGTAGGAGGTCCAGCCAATCGATCGCGGACGCTGTGCGGCGAAGCGCGTGCTCGTCGTCGACGACGCGATGATCGAGGACGGGGAATGTCCTGCGAGCCAGCTCGCGCACGCGGTCGAGCGGGACGATGTCGTCATGGGACCCGTGGATGAGCACGGTGGGGACGTCGACCGGCTCGAAGTGTGCGTTGGCGAATTCGGGATGATGCAGGGCCGGGGCGAGCAGCACGAGCTTGCGGACCCGCGCGGGATGCGCGCACGTCCACAGCGCCGCCATCAGGCCGCCGAAGCTCGATCCGACCATCACCCACTGGTCGCTTCGGACGAGGAAGGGTTCGAGCGACCGCATGCGTTCCTCGAGCGTACCCGAGAAATCCGGTGTGAGGATGTCCGGGAAGATGCTGCGCAGGAACATCGCCTTGGTCCCGCGGCTGCTGCTTTCCAACCCGTGGAGGAAAATGCGTGATGGATGGGTGGTCGTCATCGTTCCGATCCTGACACCGGGCCTGTGTGATGGACAGCGGCCGGATATTGGTGTGCTCTACGAGCCCGATGCCCACCAACGTAGACAAGTTCCTGCCGGACATCGAGAGTGGTGCATGCAACACGGCGACGACCCGGAATATCGAACACCGGCATAGACAAGTTCCTGCCGGACATCGAGAGGGCCTGCGCGCAGGGGCTTGCGTTGGCCAATGCCGCCCCGCCGTCCGAGACCTGCCTTTCCGCCGTGATTGTGATGGTGCGCGCGGTTCGCCGTGACTCGTCCGGCGAGATCGTCCGCGACGAGTCCGTGGCAGTGTCACTGCCCGCGGGTGAGGCACCGGACCTCTGACCTGCTGCGTGGGCAGCAGCGCGAGGGTGTGCCTCGACGCGCGCGTATCGTCGCAAGGCTTGCCTACCTCGCGTCCGCGAGATGCCGCGGGCCGTTGACGGTACCTCCGACGTGTGCCACGGTGCCGCGCAGTTCTCGAGGACAGGCGAGGAGGTTACGGTCATGCCGACGTGGAACGAGCTCAAGGAATACACCCGGTCCAAGTACAAGCTATCGAACGACGAGGCGGAGTGGTTCGGGATCGTGTTCGCCGAGAAGGAGAACCGATCCCAGAAGATTATCGTGCGCAAGTTCACCGCCTTTGACAAGGAGTGGATCGAGTTCCGCACACCCGTGTGCAAGCAAGACGAGATGTCGCCGGTCGTGGCGCTACGCAAGAACGCCGAACTGGCGGTGGGCTTTCTCGCGCTCATCAATGACACGTACTTTCTTGTGCACAATGCACCGCTCGACTCGCTCGACCCCGACGAGTTCGAACTCCCGCTGAACTTCCTGGCGATCAAGGCCGACGAGCTCGAGCAGCAGTATTCGGCCGGCAACGACCTCTACTGACCTAGCGCATGTTCCCGCCGAAGATACGGGATTCGAGGGTGTCTGCCACCAGGCACACTTGATAGACGAGCGCTGCGAGGTCCTGGTCCCTGACTCGTGCGAGGGGAAGGAACCCTTGCGCGACGATGCGCGGCTCCTCGGTGGTGCTCTTGACCAGCATCACCCGCGCGTAGCCCACGCCACCCAAGCCACCCAGCAGCATGGCAGGGTCGACCACCGCGCTCAGCTCGCCAACATCCGCTTCCACGGCGAGCATCGGCTCGCCTTCGCAGAACGGCTCCGTGCCGTCGACCACGAAGACCTTCGCGATGTGGCTGCGTCCACCCTCGAGCGGCACGAACACCTCGATGCATCGATCCTGCATGCGCCACTGGGCTGCAAGCTTTCCGACCACGCGCTGGATCCGGTCCGGAACGTCCCCCAGCCGGCCCCCGACCGCCGCTGCTTCGATTGGGGATACGCCCAGACAGCGTTCCGTGGGCAACGGCGCATCGGTCAGCAGGTAACGGCGAATCAGGTCGTCGAGGTCCGCTTCGCTCTCGGGGTCTGGATCCAGGAAATCCACTGCGCGATCGATCGTCACGGGCCGTCCCCAGCCCACCACGAGCGGGCGTCCACCGAGCGCCTTGCGCCAGCTTCGCGAACGCGACCCCACATAGCACGCGCCGAAGATCGCGAGGCGCAGGCCCGCGGACACCGTCGTCGGGTCGATGTCGTCGGGCCTTATGACGTCGGCGTCGCAACACTCGATCCCACCGTCCTCGAAACCGTGTGCGCTCCAGTAGAAGCCCGCCGGCACCAGCCCCTCGGCGCCCTCGCCCTTGCCCGCGATCGTGGCAACGAAGTCGTCGCGCGTGGCCTGCTGGTCGACCACCACGGTGTAGCCTGCCTTGCGCAGCACCTCGATATCATCGTCGATGTGCTGAAGCTCCGCTTGGAGCATCTTCTGATCGGCGTCGGCGTGTCGCTTGAAGCCGAAGAGGAAGAAGAACGCTTTGCCCGAGCCTATACCTGAGGAAAGGGGGGCCAGGACCGATCTTGCTGACGGGTCGTCCTGGCGCGCGCCTTCGATCCAGCGCTTGACTCCGCGCCTGCGTTCCGACTCTTTCCAGCCCGCAGGTGCCGCCGTGTCCGCCGGCGGCTCGGGCTGCGGTGCGGGCGTGGCAGGTGCGGATGCGGGCATGGGTCCCGGCCAACCCCGCGACGAGCTCTGCCAGACAGTGCCGGAAGAAGGCGCGGGTGGTTGCGCGGCGGCAGGTGCGTCGGGTGCCGCAGGTGCCGGTCGTTGACCCCAGGAAGCTGGCGTCGGCCTCGCATCCGCCAGAGGCAACGGCACTGGCTGTCCTGCGGCCGCCGCCCGGCGAGCCAGCAATTGTTTCTTGCGCGCCTGGTACTCGAATGCGGTGATGCGACCAACCTGACGCTCGGTTTCGAGCTCGGCGAGCTGCTGGTCGAACGACGATTTGGACGATTCGGGCATGGCTTCCCTCCAGAAGCCACGAGCATGGAGGAAGCTCGTCGGCCTGGCAAGGCGAGTCGATGGAGGGGGACAACCGAAGAGGGGGGCGGTCAGTTGCAGGCGCCGACGTGGTCGATCTGGGCGCCGGCGAGCAGCCGCTCGCACTCGTTGGCGTACGTCGTGCCGTCGCAGCCGCACTGCGGCTCCCAGACTCCTGGGACACATTGCGTCGGAGCGGGCTTGCACACGCCCGGCAGGTCGGTGCCGTGGCACGCATGCTCGACCGAGATGTCGCAGACTTCGCCCGCCGCGCAGAGGCGCCCCACGAAGCCGGCGCAGCCCTTCGCATGATGCACGACTCGCGTGTAGTAGTCGTCGGCGATCAGCGCGTTGTACTTGCCCCCGGGCCCCTTGACCTTCACGTGGTAGCCCGACGCGAGGATGCCGGACGCGAACAGCTCGTCGTAGCCCGCCGACACTTCGTCTTCCGGGAGACCGGGGATCCACAGGTCGATGTCGGCGATGTTCGCCGATGCCGTCGAGTTGAGCTTCGCTTCGTGGAAGCTGGGGCAAGGATAGGCGAAGCACTGGATGCCGCGCCAAGTCACCCGGTACACCGGGGCCACCGGCTCGACCTTGGCGTGGCCGCTCCACCCTTCCATTACTTTCAGCGTGCTGACCGGCATCGCAACCCCGTCCTTGTCGACCGCCACCACGTCGCCTCGCACCAGCCCGAACCCTTGCGTGAGCTGGTCGTTGAACGCCGTCTGCTCGGCGTCGTCGAGCCCCAGCCCGCTGATGTCGATGTCGGCCACGTAGCACTCGGGCGCCCAGCTACCATCCGAGCACCTGGTGAGTGCCCTGTTGACACGCCGCACGTACCAACCTCCGCACATGGGGTACATGCACTTTCGGTCGTCGTGGCGCGTGACGACGTAGAACGTCGATGTGGAAGCGAGGGAATCGGCCTGCTCTTGCTGTTGGTCGGCCTGGTCGATGTCGGAAGCATCGGAAACGCCGACCGCGCAGGAGGGAAGGCCGAGCAGGGTGAGCGCAGCGATGGAAAGAAGAGAGCGAATCTGCATGGGATGAATCCTCTCGGATAGCGGTCTGCACGGATGAGCAGACGATAGAAAGTGGTTTCTCACAGGGGCCAATGTGCCGATGTGTGCGATGGTTACTACAAGAATGGTGAGCGGTGTCAAGGCTCGGTTTCGAAGACCTGGAGGCAGGCGGTAGACTCCAGGCATGCCTCCGCCGAATCGTCGAACAGCGTCCACGAGCCCTGCGGCGACGCTTGTCCACCAGCCTTTCGCGGTGCTGGGTCACCACGATGCGTCGACGGTCGGGGCGGGCAAGCGCGAAGCCGTGGTTCCGGTCTTCGCGGTGGTGCGCCGGGAGCGAAAAGGGCGAGGGGGCAAGGACGTGACGGTGGTGGATCTCGCCCTGGCGGACGAGGCCCTGTCCCGGGCGTGGTTCAAGGAGGCGAAGGCCGCGCTGGGATGTGGCGGCGCCTGGCAAGACGGTACGTGGATCCTGCAAGGCGACCAGCGTGATCGGGTGCGTGTCTGGTTGCAGGGGCGAGGGGTTTGTCGGGTGACGCTTGGCGGATGATCATCGGGGGCTTTTCTTCGCCGTCGTTCCCCGCTAGCGTAGCTGCCGCGATTTCATGACCGACTCGGGAGCCCCCATCACGCCAGCACCGCTGCCGCCGTCCAGCGTAACGGAGGTCGATGGTGCGCAGCGTCTTGCGGTGCTTCTCGACTGGCTATTTCGGGGTTGCGCGCCGGAAAAGTACGGATTTCACGAGGGCGACGTGCTCATCGAGGAGGGCGAATCGGTCGAGGACCGGCCTGCTTTGCTCATTGTCGAGGGTGAGATTGAGGAGTGCGTGGGCTCCTACACGCCGGAGGCGGGTCAAGGCTCCCACACGGTGCATGTCGCGCAGGCTGGCGACATCGTCAACATGCAGGCGATCGTGTCGCCGTGGGATACGGAGCCTGCGCTATGCTCGCTTCACGCGAACAGCGACGGCTGGTGCTACTTGATCTGGCGCAAGCAGGTGGAGGATCGAGCGGAGCTGGGGGCTGTGCTGGGGATGCTCTTCGCGAAGTGGGCGGAAGCGATCGACCGATTGCGCACGGTGTCGCTCGAGGCCGATGAGGCTGCAGCTCGCTTGCGTGACATGGAGCGAGCGGGCGTGGGCATGTCCGCGACGGCGGTGATTGACGCATGGGAAGAGGGCAAGCTGACGGACGCGGAGCGGCGGCTGGAGGCATTGCAGGACGAGCTCGAGCGCACGCAGGTGGCGGTATGGGAGGCAAAGCAGAAGGCGGAGGAAGCCCAACGCAAGCTGGACCTAGAGCGGCGTGCACGTGGTGCGCTCGAGCAGCGCGTGCTCGAGCTGATGCAGCGTGTCGCAGACCAGCCGGAGCCTGGGGCCGAGGAGAAGTTCCCGTCGGCGATTCGCATCCTGGAGAGCGCCGAGCTGGAGGAGATGGAGTCGGAAGCCAGGCGGTATCGCGAGATGGCGGCCGACTACGAGACACGCGCGCGGATGTTGCACCGAGCGTTCGAAATGCTCGCGGAAGACAACCCTGGCCTGGTGATCAAGCCCGGCGTGATGCAGCTCATGATGGGAGAGGAGCCGGATCCGGGGCCCGACGAGGCGGATCGGGCGGGTAGGAATCGACGGGCCACGCTGCCGCTCATCGCGCCGGGCACGACCCATGCGCAAGCTGCCCCGCCCATTCCTGGTACCGCGCGCCTCCCAACGCTCGATGAACACGAAACACCCGAATCCGGACGGTCAGGTCGGTAGCCGTCCGCGCCACAGCCTGTCTTGCGAATCCGACGCACCTCGCAGGATCTGCCCCACATGCGGCCGTCCTGCTCGCGTGTGCTGCTGTGCATGGATGGATCGGCTCGAAACCACCACTCGTGTACTGATCCTCCAGCATCCGCGGGAACGCAAGGTCGGCGTCAACACGGCTCGCATCGCTCACCTGTGCCTCCCCAACTCCGAAATGCGCGTTGGCCTGGACTTCTCCACAGACTCCATCGTAACACGGTGGATGGATGACCCGGTTCGTCCCGCCGCCGTCCTGTTCCCCGGCAGCAGCGCGGTGGATATCGATGCGTGCCCGCCGCCTCATCCGATCACCCTGGTGGTGCTGGACGGTACCTGGTGGCAAGCATCGCGGATACTCAAGGCCAACCCGCGATTGGCGTCGTTGCCACGCTACGCATTGGCGCCGAGGAGCCAGAGCCGGTATCGAATCCGCGCCCAGCCGGCGGATCATTGTGTCTCCACCATCGAGGCGCTTGCCCATGCGTTGGGGGTGCTCGAGCGCGACCCGGCCAGGATGAGCAGGTTGCTCATTCCGTTCGACTGGATGGTGGAGACGCAGCTTGCCTATGCGCGCCAGTCCGCGAAGGAAGGTCGGGCGAGCCGGCATCACCGGGAAGACATGCGAATGCGGCCTTGGCAATGGCTTCGGGAGCGCCCTGGCAAAGTCGTGCTCGCGGCTGGGGAAACCAACGAGTGGCCGCGCCATGCCCGGGAAGGCTTGCCGGAAATCGTGCATTGGGTCGGTGTGCGCCCGGCGACCGGCGCACGGTTCGAAGCGATCGTCCGTCCGACCAGGCGGCTTGCGCCTTCCTGCCCCGTGCAGGTGGGGCTGTCGCGCGAGACGATCCTGCAGGGGACGACGTTTGCAGAAGCGTGCGCGCGATGGGATGGGTTTGCCGGATCGGACGACCTGGTCTGCATGTGGGGCGAGCATGCTGGCGACGTGGCGACGAGGGACGGCATGTCGTTGTCGATGCGGCTCGATCTGCGCGCCTTCACGATCCGGCATCTAGGGCGTCGGCTGGGCGAGATGGACACGTATGCGACAGCGCTCGGGGTCGTTCCGGGGGCACCGCAAGGACAAGGCAGGGCAGGGCGGCGGATTGCCGTGTTGGAGGCGATCGCCGAGGGGTTGCGGAGGCGGTTGTCGGGGGGATGAGGCGGCGATGACACCCGGGCGCCCTCCCTGCCCGCCGGGATCTTGATGGGGTGCCAAACATGATTCCGAAGAGGCAAGCAAGCAAATCGGCTTTCCGTGAAGGTCGTGTGTGCTTGGCACCATCGACGGCCGGGCGAAGGCCGTGTAGGCTCCGCAGCCCTATGAATTCGCATCCCGTGGATCGTCCCCCGCGCACCGGACTGCTCTCCCTCATCGGCAACACGCCGCTGGTGCCGATTCTGCGCCTCAACCCCAATCCGCGCGTGCAGGTCTTCGCGAAGCTCGAGCGCAACAACCCGGGAGGATCCATCAAAGACCGTCCCGCGCTGTGGATGATCGAGGAGGGTGAGCGCAAGGGTGAGCTGACCCGCGACAAGATTCTGCTCGAGGCGACGTCGGGCAACACGGGGATCGGTCTGGCCATGGTGGCTGCGCTGAAGGGCTACCGCCTGCTGCTTGCCATGAGCGAGGGAGTCTCCATCGAGCGCCGGAAGATCCTGGCTGCGTTCGGCGCGGAGTTCCTGTTGACGCCGGCGGATCAGGGAACCGACGGAGCGATCGAGCGTGCGTACGAGTTGGCCGGCAGCGAGCCGGACAAGTACTACCTGACCGACCAATACAACAACGACGCGAACTGGTTGGCCCATTATCACACGACGGCGCCGGAGATCTGGGAGCAGACAGGCGGCAGGGTTACGCATCTGGTCGCCACGCTGGGTACGACGGGGACGCTCGTGGGGTGCTCGCGTCGGCTGCACGAGCTGAACCAGGCGATCAGGACCATTGCGGTCGAGCCGTATCTTGGCCACAAGATTCAGGGCCTGAAGAACCTGAAGGAAGCCTACGTGCCGGGGATCTACGACGCTCGCGTGCACGACGAGAAGGTGAACATTGAAGACGACGCAGCCTACGAGATGGCGCGTCGTCTGGCGCGTGAGGAGGGGCTGCTGGTGGGCATGAGCTCGGGAGCTGCCATGCACGTGGCGATCGAGAAGGCCAAGCAGCTCGAATCGGGCGTGGTGGTGGTGATCCTGCCCGACGGTGGTGAGCGGTATCTCAGCACGACGCTCTTCCAGGTTTCGGTACCGGACACGGTGCCTGTCCGGCTGCACTTCTTCAACACGCTATCGCATCGTTCCGAGCCCTTCGAGCCGCTGTCACCGGACAACAAGGTGACGATGTACTCGTGCGGCCCGACCGTTCATCGTCGTCCGCACATCGGGGTGCTGCGCAGGCTGATGGTCGACGACATCATCCGGCGGACGCTGGAGTTCTCGGGCTACGAGGTCACGCACGTGGTGAGCATCACCGACGTGGACGACAACACGGTGCAGGAGTCGGAGCGGACGGGGGAGTCGATGGCCGCGCTGTGCGCACGGCACGAGCAGGAGGTGTACGAAGACCTGTCGGCGCTGGCGATCCGGCCTGCGACGCGCTACGCGCGGGCGTCCGAGTCGGTCGGCCAGATGGTCGACCTGACGCGGGAGCTGGTGAAGGCGGGCTACGCCTACGAGAAGCTCAAGAGCGTGTACTTCGACATCGGGCGAGTCGAGACCTACGGTGAGCTGTCGGGCAAGGATCTGGGCAAGATCCGTGTCGGAGCGACGGTGGATCTGGAGCGGTACGATAAGGACGATCCCCGTGATTTCACGTTGATGCGCCGGTCCACGCTGGGGGAGATACGGAAGGGGGTATCGCACAAGACCGAGTGGGGCAACGTGCGTCCGAGCTGGCACGTCCAATGTTCCGCGATGGCGCGTGCTGCGCTTGGCGAGCGGTTCGACATCCACATGGCGTCGGTCGACCTGATCTTTCCCCACAACGAGAACGAGATAGCGCAAAGCCGTGCGCTGACCGGCAAACCGCAGGCGCGTTTCTGGCTGCACAGCGAGCTGGTGCTGCATGGCGGCAAGAAGATGACCTACGACGAGGGGGTTTGCGTGACGCTCCCCGAGCTGTTGGCGCAGGGCTGGTCGGCGCGTGAGGTTCGCTATCTGCTGATCCGCACGCATTACCGTCAACCGATCCGGCTGGAGCCCAGCGCGCTGGAGGATGCGCGGGCGAGCTTGCGACGAATCGACGAGTTCGTGTCGAACCTCCGTGCTGTGTCGATGGAGGGGGCGCATGTCGAAGACGTACGCGGCTGGGTGGTGGAGGCGCGCGAGGCGTTCCGGGCTGCTCTGTTCGACGACGTCAACATCCCCGCGGCCATCGCCGCGCTGTTCAAGCTCGTGCGTCAGGTCAACTACGTGATGGCGCAGAACAAGCTGTGCAAGGCATGTGCGGCGGAGGTGCTGAGCCTGCTCGAAGCCTGCGATGCGGTCCTTGGCATCCTGCCGAGGTCAGAGGCCGGCGAGGTCATCCCGGAGCACGTGCAGGAACTGGTGCGGGCGCGCGAGGTGGCGCGTGCGGCTCGAGACTTCGCCGACGCGGACCGGCTGCGAGGCGCGATCCTCGACGCCGGCTACCTGGTAGAAGACCGTCCGGATGGGCCGCGCATTCGCCGCCGGCCGAGTTGACCGAACATCCTGGCCATATCGAAAGCCGTCGCTTCAACCTTGCATGCCCACGCAGCGCAAGGCCGCTGTAACTACTCGATACCTGGACGATCTGCGTTGGCGCGCTCCCTGCTATAGCTGAGAACGTCCCGGCAAGCCGCAACGTGCAGAGCTTGCCGACATGAAAATCTAACCAACGCCCGTCGATGAATGCCCCCCCCGTCGCGGGCGTTGCCCCCTCCTCGACGCCTGGTGGATCCGGCCCCCTCCTTGCCACCAGGCGTCGCGCTTTTTGTGACCGACAAGCCGTTTGCCAAACGCCATTCGGTCGCATCCCTTTCCTGGGGCGTGAACATGGAAACCCCCGGACCGGTGCGGCAGGCTTTCGCGCCAAGGGCGCCGCCCACGCCGGCGCGGGCCACCACCGGGCTCGCGAAAGACGGTTGGGCCCGCAGGCGGGGGGAAAGTGTTGGTGGCTCGGTCGTGCGCCGTGACCGCCGGCTTCAGGGGCCGGTGCAGAACGTGAACGGGGTACACTTCGAGCTGTCGCACATGCCGCTGGCGCACTCATAGCCGGCTTGGCAGTGGTCGCCCTCGTTCTTCAGGGGCTCACATTTGCTGCTTCCGAGCATGTCGCACCAGCTTGCCTCGCAGTCTCCCAGGAGATTGAAGCTGTCATCGATGCACTCATCGCCCGTGTGCAGGACCGTGGTGCCCGACGCGACACAGGTCGCCGAGCTGGAATCGCAGCTCAGGCCGGTCTTGCAAAGCTGAATCGATGGTGACGGCTTGCAGGCGCCGCCCTCTTCCGACACGGCTTTGCAGGTGCCCTGCCGCGGCTGCGACTGGCTGTCGAAAGGAAAGCCGCACTGTCCCGGCGTGTTCGGGTCGTCGAAGCAGCAGAACGCCACGGTGGGATCGCAAGTGCCGAAGAACGACGCTCCGACGCCATCGCGAATGGGCACACACCCCTGGGTTCCCACGCCGTCGTGGCGGGTGAACATGGACCGCTTGTCGGGGGCGAGCGGGGCCTGGAACCCGAAGCAGCGAGAATCGAACAGCGCCTCGGCGAGCCCGACTCCGCAAGGGGCGTCCTCGAGTGCTTTCGTGCAGACATCGGTAGCGGTCTGGTCATATTCCACCTTACCAGTCTTGACCTGCGCCACCCAATCACCGAAGGGGACGACATCGAGCATCTCCTTGAGCAAGGACTCGCAGGATGCCTGGTCTGCAATGGGCGCCCGGGGAGGAAGCTTGTCCGCGTATCCGAGGTCTGCCAGGACCGAATTCGACGCGAACGCCGAGAAGTAGGTTTCCATGCTGGCGGCGTCGCAGCATCGGAACAGCGCACTGCAGATCGCAAGGGCAGCCTGTGCCGTGAACGTATCGATGGGGTCCGCCGTCGAGCCCCCGGCGCCGCCGGAGCCGGCCTGACCGCCGCTGCCACCGGTTCCCCCCACCGCGCCGCTGTCACCGCCTGTGCCTGCGCTGCCGCCGGTGCCTGCGCTGCCGCCGCTTCCCGCGGTGCCGCCGCCGCTGCCGCCGGTGCCTGCGCTGCCGCCGCTTCCCGCGCTGCCGCCGCCGGTTCCCGCCGCTCCGGCCGCTGACGCATCGCCAGAATCACTTCCCGAACAGCCGCCCAGCGAAATCGCCGTCGCAAGGATGGATACCCAAACCGTCTTCATGAGCACTGACCTCTCTTCTGGTAAGGTGGATCACGCCAAATTCCAGCCTGGCAACCCTGCGCACCGGACCGCCGGGGCCGAACGGGTCGGGGTCAACCCCGGCCACGGGCCGCCGACGCCATCCGGCCGCCCGCGCTACTTCGCCATTTTCGATACGTAGTATCCCGTGTTGGTCCAGTACAGCGTGGTGGAGTCACCGGTGATCCGGTCCGGGGACTTGACATACGGGCTATAGCCGATTCCTCCTTCCGCCAGCACCAGTGGGGTGCCGCCCGCAAGGGGGATGAACTTGATGAGGTCGCTGCTGAACGATGTCCAGTATACGCCGGAGCCGTCGACCGTGATGCCACGCGGGTTCGAGTTGTCCGAGGCGAGGATCGAGGCATTGCCGCCAGCCTTGCTGGCGACCATTACCGCGCCGCCATTGCTGCTTTGGTTGGTCCAGTAGACCTTGTCTTCGTACAGAGCCACGATGTACGGCCACTTCTGCGCCGTTGCGACCGGTTGCACGTCGGTGCCGTCCTTGCGCGCGCGATAGACGCTCCCTGACGTGGCGTACTCGGTCCAGTACATGTGTGTGTCGTCGATTGCAATGGAGTACGGGAACGGTCGGGCGCTCACCAATTCCGTCACGGACCCGGAGCCATCTTTCGCGCGTCGCATCACCTTGCCGGACGTCGATGATCCGTTGCCGTTGTCGACCCAGTACACGTAGGTATCGTCGACCGCGATGCCGTAGGGGGAAGGCTGGCCGCCTGCAAGCTCGGTGGGCGTGCCTCCGCTCTTCGCCACCGTCATCACCTGGCCGCTGTTCGCGTTGGTCCAGTAGACGGCGCCGCTGTCCACGGCAATGTCGAAGGGGGCGTTCTGAGCGGTCGCCAGGTCCTGCAATCCGGTACCGTCCTTGCCCACCTTCATGACTCGTCCGTTCGACGTCCACACCGTGAAGTAGACCGAGGTAGCGTCGACCGCGATGCCCTTGGGAGTGTTGTAGCCGAACGACTGTGCGTCCGCGAGCGGAAGCGGTGCGCACTGGCCGTCCGAGCACGCCGCACCCTGGCAACTCCTGCCGCATGCGCCGCAGTGGTCCGAGTCGGTGTTGAGGTTCGTCTCGCAAACCGTGGCGAAATCACCGTCGCATTCAGCCATCGGCGACGTGCACGACGGGGCGTCGACCTGGGACGCGTCCTGCTCTGCCACGTCCGGCTCCGGGGCGTCGAGTTGGGCGGCGTCGGGTTGGGCAGCGTCGGGTTCGGTAGCGTCGGGTTGGGCAGCGTCGGGTTGGGCAGCGTCGGGTTCGGCAGCGTCGGGTTCGGCAGCGTCGGGTTGGGCGGCGTCGGGTTCGGCGGCGTCGGGTTCGGCAGCGTCGGGTTCGGCAGCGTCGGGTTGGGCGGCGTCGGGTAGTGGGCTGTCGGGCTGCGCGGGGTCGTCCGCGGCGTCTGGTGGGGTGTCGCTATCTGCGTGAGCGTCGGCGGTGGTCGCTTCGGAGACAGCATCGCCACCGGAGGCGTCGGAGGGAGGCAGTTGGGGGCCAGGACCGCCGGTGTCCGATGAGCTGGAGCAGGCCGAGCCGACGCAGGCAATGAGGGCAGCGATCACGACATTCGAGAGCGCAGAGCGCGAAACCATGCTGAGAATCCTTTCGAAGCGAAGCTGGAGCGGTGTTGGCTCGAGCAGGAACGATCCGTTCCGTGGTGTCGGGGCTCTGGTCGTGGGGAGCAAGAGTTGGGCCAGGGTGGGGGATTTGTTCACATGAAGCGAGTGTCTTCCCGATCCCGCTTGCCTTGTGTTGTCGGTTCTGCGTTGCCCGCGAAGAGCAAGCCAGGGGAAAGGGCCCATCCGTTCCGATGGTGAGAAGTCCTGGATCTCAGATCCAGCCGATGGGGCATTGTTGACGCGACGTAGGCAGGCATGCACCGCACGGAACTCTGCGGTTCGGGACCGTTGCGTTGCGCGGGCGTATGGGACCGGGCTGGGGCTTCGGGGGTGGGTGGGGTGCCGACCAGGCTGGGTGTCGGTTGCGCACTCGAGGACGTGGGTGTCGCGATGGCATGCTGGGGGCGGCGGGAAAAACGCCGGGGCAGGCCACTGCTGCACAGCGGACGGCTCGTCAGGTGGGCGCGAAGTCGTTTGCAGCGCGCCTTGGTGCGGAATCTGGGGCAGTTGCTAGAGGAGTCGCCCGGGTGTGGGGCGGGGAAGAAACCGACAGGCTGCTAGCGGCGGCTCCGTCCACCGGGACGCCCGCCGAAGCTTCCCGCGCCGAAGGCTCGTTCCTGCGCCTCGTTGACCCGCAGAGGCCGGCCATCGAGCATGATGCCGTCGAGCTTGGAGATCGCGTTGGTGGCGTCTTGCGCGGAACTCATCGTGACGAAGGCGAATCCGCGGACGCGTCCGGTGTCGCGGTCGGTCGGTATCGAGATGTCGGTGACGGGGCCGACGGCGAGGAAAGCTGCCTCGATGGCTTCGCGGGTTGTATTGAAAGAGAGATTGCCGACGTAGAGACGATTACCCATGTTCACTTCCTGTGCGACTTCCCATGATTTTCTGTCATTCTCGTCCGTCCGGTGCGTCGCGATGAATCGAACGGGGCGTGACTGGCGGAAGGGCCGCTTGGTCACACGGTGCGTCTTCCAGTCAGCGGAGCGAGCCGTCGTCTCTCTCGATGAGGAGTGAGGGGGAAAGCGTCGAGTCGGGGGCCAGGGACGAATCGTGAGGAAGGCTTTCCTAGCGCGTTGCGGGTGACGGTGCAAGCAGAAAGCGGGCGACCGAGGCGATTTTTCGGGGGAGCTGCCGGGGGGCCAGCGCGTGGGCGTCCGAGGGCAGCCGCCTGGCGGGAGCGTGCGCAGGAAGAATCACCGGATTGGCAAGAAGAGACGATTGGTACGTACTGTTGTTGGCGACGTTTGTTGCCATGATTGGGGCCAGCAGGTGGCGTCGAAAGCGCCGGCCCAGCCGAGAAGCGATTGCCGCAGTCGCGTGACCATGGTGTGTGAACCGGATAGGCATGGTATGAACTGGCGCCGGGGACGCGTTGCTGCTAAGACTGTTTGCATGGAGCCGACTCGCCGCTGGTGGAGCATGCCCACCGCCGGCACGGCGGGGAAGGAAGCGACGGGATGTCGGGCCGGCAGCGTCCATCCCCGAGTGCGACCGCAATGCCGGCAGGAAGAAGACCATCATGAGACCCGCGACACGACCCGTTGGAGCGCTAGCGATCACCATGCAGTTTCACGCGCGGGGCGGCACGGTATACGAATTTCAGCGCGAGGACACCAAGCTGTCGCTCAGGGTGACGCCCCGATCCAGCGCTGCGGATTGTGGCGACTGGCGGATTGAGGCCGCGGCGGTGCACGGGATGACGGACGTTGCGATCGTGGAGTGGGGACCGACGCGGGCGGAGACGCTTTGCGAGGTGGGGCGCTCGTGGCGGAGGCAGGCCGAGAGCAGGGGGTTGCCGCAGTTCGACTGGGATGAGGTTGCGCGGCTGATGGCCTCGGTGTCGGCTCTTTGAGCCGAGAGAGACGAGTCTGGGCGCCGGCGACGCCACGCTGAGAATCGCCAGATGGGTGCATGTTGCGGAATGAAAGACACGGGCCACGACAGTCGCATCGATCGCAGGAGCAAGCAGCAGCCCGCAGGACGCGGGATGGCGACCACCGCGCGCGAAGTGCGGGAGAAAGAGGAACCGCGGGCACGCGGCGGCCGTTTTCGGCCGGAGGCAGAGGCACTCGGAGCCGGGCGGCGAAGCATGGATGCCGGGTTTGGAAGCGGCAGGGACGTGGCGCGGACTTCGGACCAAGAAGCGCGGGCCGGAGGCGAGGCGCCGGGACGGTACGATCCCGTTCGGATCTATCTTCGCAGGATGGGGGCCATCAAGCTTCTCACGCGAGCGGGCGAGGTGGAGGTGGCGAAGCGTCTCGAGGAGGGTCAGCGCCTGGTTCTCGCAGCGATTTTGGCGTCGCCGGTCGCGGTCCGTGAGATCCTCGCGTTGGGCGAAGGCTTGAAAGCCGGGCGCATCGACGTCCGGGGTGTCATCGACTGCGGCGAGTCGGAGGATGTTGAGTGGGACGAAGACGACGCTAGGCGCCGGCTCGGCCGTGCGATGAGCAAGCTTGCCCGGCTCGACAAGAAGCTTGCGGTGGTGCGCGCAGGGCGGCGGACCCGAACACCACCGGGCGCAGCGGAGGTCGCGATTCGGGAGCAGATGGTCGACACGCTCGGGCGGATGGGCCTGAGCAAGAAGACGATCGACGCCATGGTGGCGCTGATCAAGTCACTCATCCGCCAGGCTGATGGCACCGAGGCTCGCGGGATGCAGGGCGAGGGAACTGCCGGTGTCGGGAGCGGTCGACCGCGAGGAGACCATCGCGCGGGAGCGTCGCGGAGCAAGGTGGGCGCTTCGGACGGCGCGGATTGGAGCGTGGAGTTCGACGGACAGCCCCTCGACGTGGCTGCGCTTCGGGCAACCTACGATCGGATTCGCCAGGGCGAACGGATGGCGGAGCAGGCCAAGACGGAGCTCGTGGAAGCGAATTTGCGACTGGTCGTCTCGGTGGCCAAGCGCTACGCGAACCGTGGGTTGCAACTGCTCGACCTGATCCAGGACGGCAACATCGGGCTGATGCGCGCGGTCGACAAGTTCGACTACAAGCGGGGATACAAGTTCAGCACGTACGCGACCTGGTGGATCCGGCAAGCCGTCACTCGCGCGATCGCCGACCAGGCCCGGACGATTCGGGTGCCCGTTCACATGATCGAACTGACGAACAAGGTGATTCGAGCGAGCCGCGACCTTGTGCAGGAGCTCGGTCGAGAGCCTACGCCCGAGGAGATCTCGGCGAAGCTCGGCGTGCCTGTGGAACGGGTTCGGAGCGTCGTGCTGGTGGCCCGAGAGCCGATCAGCCTGGAGACGCCGGTCGGCCAGGATGGCGACGGCAGCGTGGGGGACTTCCTCGAGAACAAGACGAGCGCCAGCCCACAGGAGGAAGCCATCCGCAACCGCCTGGTGGAGGTGACGGACGAAGCGCTGGGGAACCTGTCGGCGCGTGAGGCTCAGGTCGTGCGAATGCGGTTCGGCATCGGGCGCAAGAGCGACAGCACGCTGGAGGAGGTCGGTACGGGCTTCCGTGTCACAAGGGAGCGGGTCCGTCAGATCGAGGCGAAGGCGATCCTGAAGCTGCGCCATGCGAGCCGGACGCGGCTGCTGAAGGAGTTCATGGATCGCTGAACGCAGCCGCGAGCGAGGACGGCGGCGTGATCGACCACCCGGTAGGGTGCACCGGTCGCCGCAGAATGCTGCGCTGGGGATGCGGGCGCCGGAAGGTGGGTCACGGAGCAATGAGCTGAAGCCCGCTTTGCACCACCACACCGCCGGTGCGCCACCAGCTCATGACCCTGGTCTCGCTGCCGATCTGCACCTGCCTGGGGAAGAACCCAGCAAACCCGCTCTGGTCGAGCTCCTTGATGAGCCATGTGTGAACGGTCCCAGAAGGCGTCCCCACCGCCCAGCGAAGCTTGCCCGCCGTCGCGTCCTGGTAGGCGATCCGCACTTCGCCCGACGATGTGACGGTGATGCTCGTATCCTCGCCGACCGCATGCCACGCGTCCGGGAACTGGGCGCCCGCGAGGCCCACACCGTCATCGACGATCTCCGGATTGCCGGGCGTGGTTCCGCCCGCGATGCGCACGTACCGCAGTACGCGCTTGTTGGCATCCGCATACGCTACATGCCAGTCGCCGTCGGCACTCACATACAGTGAGGCTCCGGCTCCCACGTTGCCCGTGTCCACCGGGGGCGCGTCCGCCGTCTGGCCATCGATCACGCGCGTGATCCACCCGGCGCCGTCGGGCACGGCCTGCACCAGGTTGCCTCGGGCGCGGTCGTAGTAGACCATGCCCTGGATAGCCTGGCCGTCGGTGGCAAGCTGCACGTAGCCGCCCACCGCAGGCGGATAGGTGTCGAGCTTGGTCTTGTCGTAGATCCAAACGCACGTGCCCGCGACGCAACCTTCCCCGGAGGGGCACTTCGGGTTGCACGTGTCGTCTACCGGGGTGCACGCCAGGGTGCTCTGCACGCATACGGTGCCATCGGGGCAAAGCGACGCGCGGCAAGGAGACTGATCGTCGACGACGACGTCTTCGAACGACCAGTCGGTTGACGACGGCGAGGGGGAGGACGACCTGGCGAGCACGAGCCTCGATCGGGGGAACGAGCCGTCACCGGGCTCGATGACCTGGAAGGCGATGACGGGCTTGCCAGCCACGATGGCGAGCTTGGCGTACTTGCCGGCGACCGAGCCCTTCTTCTGGTAGACGGTCTGGATGCTCCAGGCGGCGCCATCGAACGCTGCATACTTCAGCGCGGTGTGGGTTACGTCGTAGTAGGCGACACGCGGGTTGCCGGTCGAATCGACGGCGATGCTCGTGTACAACCCGACGTCATCGCCGGGCGAAGTCTGTCCGCCGCGCCAGGAATTGACGTCGACGACCGTGGGATCGGGTGGGGGGTCGGAGGGAACGCCGTCGACGGGCTGCCATGCCACGGTGTTGGTGGTGGCGTCCCACTTGCCGACGACCAGGTCACCGTACGATACCTCGTTGTTCCAGTCGCCCTCGTTGTAGCCGGCGACCCACACGGTGCCGTCGGCAGCGACTGCCGCGGACGCGTGGGAGCCGATGAGCCCCTGTTCGAGCACGTCGCAGGGTGGGGCGCCAGGGGAGCCGCAGCCTCCCTGGGTGCCGCCGTCGTTGGAGGGCTGTTGGGGAATCGGCTCGACGTCGATGTCGTCGAGGCAATTGCAGCCGCTCCAGGAACCAGCGACACCGACCGCGATGATTCCGGCGGCAGCAGCGGTGAGGCGGCGTCGGCGTTCGGTGCGGTAAGGGTCGCTTTTGCGCTGGAGCAGGACGAACGCCATGCCGAGGGTCAACAAGCCTGCAACGGCTGCGAGAGACGCGCGGCCGGAGCCGCCGGCGGGGGGCGGCGGTGCTGCCCCCATGGATCCCCGGGTCGAGGTTTGCCCGGATGGCTTGTCGGGGAAGGGTTGAGCCGGATCGCCGGTGGCGACGGCGACCAAAGCCGGCGTTGGGTCGACGGTAACAGGCTGTCCCGCGAGGCGCGATCGCACGGCGATGACGTGGTTTCCCGGGAATGACACGTAGGGATCGGTGACCTCGATCTCGGCGGAAGAGGTCCAGGGGTGCCAGACGCCGCGGTCCACGCGGTAGGAGTATTCTGGTTTGGGGGCAGCGGTCGGATGGGTAGCGGAGGCGCGAATGACCACGGATGTCTTGTGCGTTTCGGGGTCGAATCGGGACGAGACGAGGCTGGCGGTCGTGTCGGTTCGCAGCGCGGTGGGGGAAGGGGCGAGTGTGAAGCGTGCGAAGACTCCGAGGTAGCTATCCGAGTCCTGCGTGACTTTGCGTAGGCCCTGGGGATCGATTTCGAGGCCCAGGCCGAGGGGAGCCAGGGCGCCGGAGAGGTCGAAGGGCTGAATGCCTCCCAGGAACTGTCCGGCGAGCCCGGAGAGCGCGTCGGCGAGCCCGGTGGCGATCTGCGTGGGTGTTTCCCGCAGCAGCGACGAGTTGGTGGCAATCGGGTTCGAGACTTGGATCTTGTCGATGATGGGCAGGATTCCCTCGGGGTTTGCGTCGAGGTTGACCGGGATGTCCAGGTCAGCCTGCAGGGTGAAGACGCGGATGAAGCGGTCGTCGGACCAGACATGGAAGTCGGCCTGGAGCTTGTCGATATGGGCGCGGATCAGGGGGTCGGTCTGGAGGTCGGAGCCGGTTCCGATCTGGATGGTAGCGGGAGCCTGGGGGCGGAGCTGCACGAGAATCGGGGCGGCCTGCTTCTGGTGGGTGAGGAGCTTGATCGATGGGAGGAGCAGGGCGAACAGGCTGGTGGAAAGCTGGACAACCTGCTCGGTGGAGATGCCGAGGCAGAGGGCGCCTGCGTTATGTGCATTGGCTAGAGCGTAGTTGGCGGCCCGTTCGGAGAGTGCGAATCCCACGTGGGGCGCGGCGCCGGTCCAGCCGGTGGGCGCATCGGAACGGAGCTCGCTGGGGATGGGAATTGCGTCGGGACGCACGGGGGTGGCGGGCGCCACGCAGGGCGACGGCGGGCTAGGCAGCGTGCCGAGGAACATGCCGAGGGTGGCGCCGCCGGCGACCGGGTCCAGATCCCCCGATCCCATGCTCGCGTCGTCGGCACGGGGCGACATGCCTCCCATTGCAAGAAGGAAGTCGGCGCCTCCGCGGGTCGTGGGGGAGAAACTCGCGTACAGGCCGTCGAGGCGGGCGCGCCCTTCGAAGCCGAGCACGCTCGACACGCATGTGTTGTCTGCATACCAGCACAAGCCGTCGGTCTCGGTGGTTCCGTTGGGGCACGGTTGGGTCGAGCCGGCATTGGCACGCAAACAGAACTGCTGATTGATCGCGCGCTGGATGCCATCGGTAAAGCTGCCGAACACCAGGGGTGCGATGATCCCCTTGAGCGCGTTCACGGCGTTGGCGTCGAGTCCGCCCCCGCATGCGTGCAGCCCGTCGGTCATCTGCTGCTGGTCGATGGTGAGGTTGTCGACCACCAGACGTGACAGGCCCTCGCGCACCGCGTGGGCGCTGCTGCGATCGACCTCGATGGACATCGATGCGGACAGGTCGACGTGCTGGAACGACATGGCGGAAGGTGTGCAGTCGCTGTTGCCGCCGCCGGTCAAGGCGAGGTCGACATCGACGGGAACGACGGACAGAACCTTGCCTTGAACGGGCAGGTTCTTGATGCGGATGGGCAGCGTGCCGGCGGCGATCACGTTGTGCGGCGGTGCGGTGGTGAAGGTGCGGTCGGTTGTGTTCAGGTCGATCTCGGCGATGCACGTGTCGGTGGCCGGATCCGGACCGTTGGGGCAGATGTCGAGGTCGTAGCCGGTGCCCGTGAGTTTGGAGGTGGGGATGGGGAAGCGTACGACGCCGTCCTGGACGAGGCCGGAGCCGGCCAACAAGGTGGAGGACAGGGTGCCGATGTTGGTCTGGACGAACTCGAATCCGGCGGAGGTGATCCGGACGGTGGCGCCGTCCTCGACCCGTGCGTTCTTGTCGAACCCGTTGGGTAGGGGATCGACCACGCTCGGCCCGGTGCAGCATGACGATCCGGTGCACCCGGCGGCAGACAGGACAGTTGCGATTCCCAGCGCGTGCTTCGTCCAACGAGCCATGGCTCCTCCTGGATGAGACTTGCGCCGTCGGGGGACGGCACCGGGGGCGAAGGATATCCACGACGCGCGTCCCGGTTCAAGCGGCGAGTCACCCGCGCGGTGCGAATCCGATGCGTCGGGAAGAGGGCCGGATGGTTCCGGGTAGGACCGATCCGGTCCATGGTTGACGCCGGGGTCACGAGCCCGTATTGGGTTTGCTATCCATGGACCACAGCCACGGTCGGATTGGCGAGGCGGAGCTGCGAGACCAGCTCGATCGGCTGGGACAGTCGCATGTCTTGCGGTTCTGGAGCGAGCTCGACGGGCAGCAGCGGGAGGAGCTGATTGCGCAGCTCGCGTCGATACGGTGGGAGGAGCTAAGCGAGGCGCTTGCCGTGGCGGTGCAGGAGAGGGCTGGGCAGGCGTCGGAGCTGCCCCGGATGGAACGGCTCGAGCCGGTGGTGCCGTGGCCGAGGATACCGGACGATTGCCGTCGGGAGCAGTACGCGCGGGCGCGGGAGCGGGCGCACGAGATGCTCCGCGCGGGTTCGGTAGCGATGCTGACGGTGGCGGGGGGGCAAGGGAGCCGGCTCGGATTCAACGGTCCGAAAGGCGCATTCCCGATCGGACCGGTATCGGGAAGCAGCTTGTTCGAAGGGTTCGCGGGCGCCATCCGGCGTGCCTCGGAACGATACGGCAGGCCCATTCCGTGGTACATCATGACCAGCCCGGCCACCCACGCCGGCACCCTGGAGCTGTTCGCGTCATGCGGGTACTTCGGGCTCGATCCGGGGGGCGTGCGGCTCTTTCAGCAAGGGCAGATGCCGGTGGTTTCGCGCGATGGACGAATCTTGCTGGCGTCCAAGGGGCGTGTCGCGATGGCGCCGGACGGCCACGGTGGGTTGCTCGGAGCGCTTGCGAGGGAGGGCATTCTGGACGACTGGGCGGCGCGTGGGGTGGAGGTGCTGTCGGTGTTCCAGGTGGACAATCCCCTGGTGCGCTGTGTCGATCCGCTGTTTCTAGGCCTGCACGCGATTACGGACGCCGAGGTTTCGTGCAAGGTGATACGCAAGCGCGACGACCGGGAGGGGTTGGGCAACCTGTGCTGGTGGGATGGTCGGCTCGTGTGTATCGAGTACTCGGACTTTCCGGATGCCTACGCGGCTGCGAGGGGGCCGGATGGTGAGCGGCGGTACGCGGCTGGCGGGATCTCGGTCTACGTGTTTTCGGCGGCGTTCCTGTCGCGTCTTGCGGCCCGCGGCGACGCGCTGGCCTGGCATCGCGCGGTCAAGCGTGTGGCCTTCGTGGGAGACGACGGCGAGATCGTGGAGCCGGCCGCTCCCAACGCGGTCAAGCTGGAGCGATTCCTGTTCGACGTGCTGCCTCACGCGCGGCGTCCGCTCGTGATGTGGACGCATCGCGAGGACGAATTCAGCCCGGTCAAGAACCTGGAGGGGGTCGACTCGGTGGAGTCCTGTCGTCGCGACCTGATCCGGCGCGCATGCGCGTGGCTGGAGGCGGCGGGCATCGCTGTTCCGAGAACGGAAGAGGGGGAACCCGACGCGACGATCGAGATCAGTCCGGCATTCGCCGATTCGGAGGAGGACCTGGTGGCGCGGATGAGCGACAGAAGGGTGGAAGTGCCGCGTGGCGGTGTCTGGCTGGTGGACGGCCGAAGCGAACCGAAGGTCACGGCAGGCTGAGTCCGATTGAGCCCTACCCGGATCGATCCGTTCCTGGTCGCTGGCGGGCTCTCATGCAGCGTAGTTCCCCTGGATTGTGCTTGACACCGTCGCGTGACGTCGGTCTGATCGCGTCATGTCGCAACGACGTCCCTTCTCGCGCGCGCGCCGTGTCCTGCGCGGCGGCTGGTGCTGCGCGGCCGCCTGTGTCGTAGCCGGCTCGATGGCCGGGTGCTCTGCCGACGACCTGCAGCGCGATCCGCTGCCGATGACTCGGGTGCATACGGATCGCACCTACCTGCGTGACGACCATGGTCGATACATTTTCTTGAACGGCATCAACGTGAGTGGGAGCACGAAGGCTCCGGAGGTCGACGCGGCGACGAACGAAGCGAGCTATCGGAAGAAGCCATTCCCGATCGAGGATGCGGACCGGGAGCTGCGCCGCCTTCGGGACATGGGCTTCGACTCGATTCGGCTGCTGGTGATGTGGGAGGCCGTGGAGCCGCAGCGGGGCAAGTACGACGACGAGTACGTGGCGTACATCAAGGAGATCGTTCGCATTGCCGGGCAGTACGGCATCCGGGTGCTGATGGACTTTCACCAGGACATGTTTACGCGGTTCCTGAAGGTGAAGTACAACGAGCACCCGAAGTACGGCGAACCGGGGTCGATCGAGGCCACGGTGACCGCGCTGGTGCCGCCCTACACGGACGAGGTGAAGGGCGACGGAGCGCCCCGGTGGGTGGTCGAGTCCTGTCTTCAGGAAAAGAACCTGTCGTCGCCGAACTGGGGCACGCCGCGTCTGGTCAGCGGGCTGGGGCCGGAGGAGCGGTCGAAGATCATTCAGCTCTATCAGAAGCTCACGGGGGCCGGCGACGCCGGCGAGATCCCCGAGTGGATCGACTATGTGTCGTCGGCAGCGCCTCCGCCATTTCCCCCGAACGAGACCACGGACATGCTGCCGTTCACGAACTGGGGTGTAACCGCTGCGTTGTCCGCGGACGTGGAGCGGATGTACGGCTGTCTTCTTGCCGGGGACAAGCTGTTCCCGGGGCTGCAGAAGGACGGTGTGAACATCAAGGACTACCTGCAGGAGGCGTACGCCGGCGCGTGGGCGCGGGTGGCCCGCGAGGTGGCGGGCATGCCGAACATCATCGGTTACGACATCATGAACGAACCGCAGGGCAACTTTATCATTCTGACTGCCCTGGCGGGCATGATGAACCTGGGCTTGCCGGAAGGCGCGCGACAGATGCTCGTCGATATGATGGGCGAGGAGAAGGGCTCCCTGCTGTACGACGTGATCGTGGCGTTGCGGCTGCTGCCCCCTGATACGTCGAAAGAGACATTGCAGAAGTTCGGCCTCGACGGTGTGGATATGTTCACCGCCCTCGGGCTCAACCTGGGCTTCGACCGCACCTATCTCAAGCCATTCTACGAGCGAGTCGGCCAGGCCATCCTGGCGGAGGATCCGAACGCGGTCATCTTCATCGAGCCGTCGATGAACATCACGTCGTTGCTAGGCTCGGGCATCGGCGGCGGCATGTGGGACATGAGCATGACGCACCCCGAAGGGATCCCGCAGGTGGTCTACGCTCCTCACGTCTACGCCGACATCTATCCGTTCATCGGGTTCAACCAACCGCCGCGGGACCTGTCGGTCGAGGAGGTGCGCTACCGCGACTACACCGCACAGATCGAGGGGGTCCGATCGCTTGCGGCGCACTCCCTGGGGAACGTGCCGGTGGTCTTTGGCGAGTTCGGCACCTACTACAACTTCAATGGTATCGAGAAGTCCATCGAGAACGACTATATCGTGTCGTCGCACGTGCTCGACAACTACTACGAGGCATTCGAGGGGCTGTTCCAGAGCCGGATGCTCTGGTGCTACTCGCCGGAGAATACGTACGAGTACGGTGAGGGGTGGAACAAGGAAGACTTCTCGAACATCGATCCGAACGGCAATCCGCGCAGCGAAAGAGCATGGTCACGCCCCTTTGCCAGGGCGCTTGCGGGAAAGCCGGTGTCGACCCACTTCTACTCGGACTATCACTACTTCGATCCGGACAAGGGCAAGCAGGATCCGCTGCACGAGTTCGAGGTGCGCTACCAGAGCAAGGAGACGGATGCGCCGAGCGAGATCTTCGTGCCAGAGGTGCAGTATCCCGACGGCTTTTACGTGTGGATATCCGACGGCGAGTGTTACTACGACCACCGCACGCACCTGCTCTATCATTATCCGCAGCTCGATGATCCCGACGCGGAGCATTGGGTGAGGATCCGACCTCCTTTGCCCAACGAGTCGAACGAGGGCTGGAGCTACTTCTTCCAAGGGTACCGAGTCGTCACCCGATGACGGAAACGAGCACGATGAGCCACGCACGACACGACAATCGGGAAGGACACGAGGCCATGGATCGCCGCGGGCGGGTGCGGTTCGCTTCGACGGCGTTGTCCGCGGTGTTTCTGGTGGCGGGTTCCGCCGCGGCCCAGACTCCCGCGTTGCCGCCTCCGCCGGCGGGTGCGCCGCCACCCACGCCGTCGTTGCCGTCGCCGGACGCTGCGCCGTCGCCGCCGGCCGGCGATGCATCCGCCGCTGCGACCTCCGCGGAGGCGCCACCCGCGGTGTCTCGCGCGCCCGCGGCTGCGCCTTCGACCAACCAGGGCGCGTCGGAGCAGCCGCCGGTGTTCTACTTTGCCAGCCGCGCCTCGCCGCCCTCGCAGGCCTCGGCCACGCCGCACGTGGACCTGCACGCGGAGCTGCGCAACCTCTTCCTGTTCCGCAATGACTCGGACTTCGACCGGACGGCGCCGTTCTACAACGCGAACGGGCAGACGGTCGGCGCCTTCGCCACGGTCTTCCGCCCCATGATCACGCTCCACGCCGATCAGCACCTGCGTTTGTATTACGAAGCAGAGCTGGGGCTCAACTACTGGAGCAAGAACAACCCGGACGAAGAGAATCCGCAGGCCGACGACATCTTCGTGCTCAAGCACCGTCAGGTGTACGCCGAGGGCGAAGTGGCGGGCGGCCAGGTCGGGTTCCGTGCGGGCTACCAGCTATTCGAGGACCCGACCGGTCTGTTCCTGGGCCACTGGATCGGCGCCGCGCACGCCTGGTATTCGTGGGACGGCACTCAGCGTGCTGGTGTGTTCGTGGGACAGATTCCGGACCAAACGTACGAGGGTATCATCGCTTCGCAGAACAACTTCAAGCACGACATCACCGTGTTCGGGCCTCGCGCCGACCTGTCGCTCGGCCACGGCGCGTCGGCATCCGCCGCGGTCGTGACTCTGTACGACTCGCACCTGGTGGACCGGACCCGCTGGGTGGTAGCCCCCGCCCTGCGGCTGTCGTATGTGTCCGGCAAGTTCGCGAGCTTCGCCGACGGGGTGCTGCAGATGGGCAAGGCCGAGCAGGCGGCGCTGGGCAACGCGGACCAGAACATCTTCGCCTGGGCCACGCAATGGCATGGGTCGCTCGATACGCGTCCTGTCGCGCTCGACATGAACCTGCTGGTGCTGTCCTGCGACGACGCCAAGGACGGCAACAAGAACAACGGGACGTTTCTCTATTCGAGCCGGTCCCGCAGCGCTACCATCATCCTGACGGAGGACGAGAATCGAAACTGGTACGACCAGCTCGACCGCACGATGGGCTCGTATCGGGGCGGGTTCTGGGAGCACCGTGCCGGGCTGGTCGTGGGGGATGTGAAGGGCACATGGTATGTATCGGAGGTGTTTCGCCCGGCGCTGGTGGTGGGGGCAGGGTCGGTGTTGCAGAAGAACAATGCGCTCAATCACAGGTTCGTGGGGGTGGAGACCGACGTGAACCTGCAATTCGTGGCCTCCGATCATCTGAGCCTGAACGTGGTTGGGGGGGCGATGGTGCCAGGGGCCGCCGCGGCTGCCCTCGTCAATCGCATCGACAGGAGCGCCACGGCGCCCATTTACATGGCTGAAGCCAACCTGCTCGCCACCTACTGAGCCACGTCCATGAGTGCGATCACGCTGACGGCCGTCGACTGGATCATCATCGTTCTCTACTTCGTTGGGATCATCGGGATCGGCCTGTACCTGCGCCGGTTCACGAGGACGGGCGAGGACTTCTTTCTCGCGGGGAGGCGCAACTCGTCGTGGGTGGCCGGGCTGGCGTTTTTGTCGGCCAACCTCGGCGCTCTGGAGATCCTGGGGTGGACCGGCGGCACGATGAAGTACGGCATGTCGGTGGCGCACTTCTACTGGATTGGCGCCATCCCGGCGATGCTGTTCCTCGGCCTGTACATGATGCCCTTCTACTATTCCAGCAAGATTCACTCCGTGCCCGGCTATCTGAAGCTCAGGTTCGACGAACGGACCCGCCTGCTCAACGCCGTGTCCTTCGCCGTGATGACGCTGCTGATGTCGGGCATCAATTTGTACCTGATGGCGCTGGTGTTCCGGACGATCCTGGGTTGGAACTGGAACGTATCGATGTGGGTATCGGCGGCCGCGATCGGCTGCTACATCACGCTGGGCGGGCTGATGAGCGCGATCTTCACCGAGATCGTGCAGTTTTTCCTCATCTGGTTCGGCTTGTTTCTGGTGTCGATCCTCGGGGTCTCTGAGCTGGGCGGGCTGGGCGCGGTGTTCCACGGCTTGCCCGATACGATGGGACGTCTGTGGGCCAATACCGGGGTTGCCTCCGCCAACGAGATGAAAGTGACGTGGGCCGGCATCGTGATGGGCCTGGGCTTCGTGCTTTCCTTCGGCTACTGGACCACTGACTTTCTCGTCGTGCAGCGCGCATTCTCCTCCAAGGATCTCCGGTCCGCTCGCCTGACCCCGATCACCGCCTCGTTCTTCAAGATGGCCCTGCCGTTCATCGTCGTGGTGGCGGGGCTCGTCGCGTTCCGCCTGGCGGGGGATCCGTCGAAGGGATTCGCCCTGCTGCCGCACCCAAGCCATCCCAACGAGGCGTGGAACGACACCGCGCTTCCGATGCTCATGGCGCGGTACTACCCGCCCGGCCTCGTGGGGCTCGGCATCACCGCGTTGCTCGCCGGGTTCATGGCCGGCCAGGCCGGCAACGTGTCTGCCTTCAATACCGTGTGGACCTATGACATTTACCGCGCGGTCATCAAGAAAGACGCCACCGACGAGCACCTGGTGTGGGTCGGCCGGGTCACGACCATCGTGGGCATCCTGCTTTCGGTCGGCACGGCCTACCTGGCGATGCAGTTCAACACGATCATGGACTACATCCAGGCGATCTTTAGCTGGGTCAACGCGCCGCTGTTCGCCACGATGATGCTGGGCATGTTCTGGAAGCGCACCACGAGTGCCGGCGCATTCTGGGGCCTGATCGCGGGCATGATCGTGTCCTTCAGCATCTTCGTGGCGTTCAAGACGGGCGCCATGCCCGTCGCCCTGTCCAGGTTACTCACCTTCTCGGACGCTCCCAGCGAGATGTCGCGCAACCTCTGGCAGGCGTCGTGGGGCTGGATCGCCTGCTTCGTGGTCACCATCGGTGTCAGCCTGGTCACCAGAGCCAAATCCGATTCGGAGCTCGTCGGGCTCGTCAAGGGCCTGACCGGGCAGAGCGAGAGCGCCGACGCGCCCCTTCTGGGCCGTCCGGCCTTCTGGGCTGCTATCGCCTTCGCGGTGGTCGTGGCGCTGAACCTTTACTTCTGGTGAGGCGAGCATGAGCGATCCGTCCAAGTCTCCCGAGCCACTTCCCATCTGGTTCTTCGTCGGCGTCATCCTGCTCGTCTATGGCCTGTTGCTGATGGCATCCGACTTCCTCTACGGCGTGGGAAGCACAGTGCTGGCGAGCACCCGCCCGTGCTTGTGGTGGGGCGGTGTCACGGCCCTGTGCGGGGCCGTTTTCCTGGGCGTCGGCCTGCGGGTGCATGCGGCCGACAAGGCCAGCCGCAAGGAGGAGCAATCATGAATCGAACGGTGCAGACACGGCGTCCCTCCTTTCCGGCGGTCCCCTTCGACGAGCACCTCGTGCCGCCGCAGGGCGTGCGCTGGCATGTCGTGTGCGGCGACGAAGGACACTGGCGTGCGGGCATGTACAGTCCTCCGGAGGCGTCGGCCTCGGAGCTCGCAGAGCTCGAGAAACACGATTGCCCCGAGCTGTTCCTCCTGATCAGCGGCCAGGTCACGCTTGTGGTGGCGGAGCCGGGCGGGACACGGGAGATTGCCCTTCAGCCCGGGGTGCCCGTTCTGGTGGAGTCTCCGCATAGCGGCTACTGCCCGAACGGTCCGTACACGGGCGTTGCATTCGTCGTCGAGCGTGACGTTTTCGATACGGAGTATCGGTCGGTGGGGGAATGGGTGCGAGGAGCCGGCGGATGAACGACTCGTTCGAGGCGCACTTTCATCGGAGAGCGGAGCTACGGTCGAGCGCGGGCGGCCGGGTCAACCTCCTTGGCGAGCACACCGACTACCACGAAGGATTCGTGTTCCCGGCGGCGATCGACTTGCGGACGGTGGCGCTGGCGGCGCCCCGAGGCGATCGTCGGGTGCGGATCCGATCCGAGAACGTCGGCGATACGCTCGAGGTTTCCCTAGACGACCTGGCTCCGTGGGAGGAGGTGACCTGGCGGTCGTACGTGGCGGGACCGTTGTGGGCCCTCGAGCGGGAAGGTCATGGGTTGCGGGGAGCGGACGTGCTGTTGACCAGCAACGTGCCATTCGGCGGGGGCCTGTCATCGTCGGCGTCGGTGCAAGTGTGCCTGGTCGGCGCCGCGGCGGCCTGGTCCGGGGTGTCGCTGTCTGCCCAGGAGGTCGCGCGCATCGCTCGGAAGGCGGAAAACTGGTTCTGTCACGTGCCGTGCGGGGTGATGGACCAGATGGCGAGCGCGTGTGGCCGCGCCGATCATGCGATCCTGCTCGACTGTCGCAGCATGGCGATGGAGGCCGTGCCGGTGCCTGCGAGCGTTGCGATCGTCGTTGCCGATTCCGGCGTACGTCATGCGCTGGCCGGATCGGAGTACGAGAAACGCCAGGCGGAGTGCGCGTCGGGCATGCGCAAACTCCGCGCGCGACACCCCGGGCTGAAGGCCGCGCGGGATCTCACCATGGACGTGTTGGAGGCAGAGCGGGCGCTGCTGACGGACGTGGAGTACCGCCGGCTTCGTCACGTGGTGACGGAAGATGATCGTGTCATCGAGGCCCGCAAGGCGTTTTCCGAGGGTGACGTAGCGGGGGCGGGACGGCTGCTGTGGGGGTCGCACCGGAGCCTGGCGGGGGACTACGAGGTGTCCTGTGCTGAGCTCGACCTGCTGGTGGAGATTGCCGCGGGGGTGAGGGGCGTGCTCGGTGCGCGGTTGACCGGTGCTGGGTTCGGCGGCAACACGGTCAACCTGGTCGAGGCGGCGAGGGCGTCGGACGTAGCTGCCGATCTCGTGGAGCGCTATGCGGCGAGGACCGGGCGCAGGACGGCGGCGACGGTGGTCCGGCCGAGCGCGGGGGTCGAGGTGACGCGTCTGTAGCATCGTCGCGTGGCTGCGTGTCGCCCGCGTCGGGGCGACGAGGCAGGCGGGTTGGCCCTCTGGCTGCGCAAGGTGGGCGACCACGGGTCGAAAAAGGGGGGATGGACATCGAAAAAGGGGGGATGGACATCGAAAAAGGGGGGATGGACATCGAAAAAGGGGAGATGGACATCGAAAAAGGGGAGTGGGATCGCAGGAAAGGGCGGATCGCCCCCCCCGAGCCCCGAGCCGAGTCTGGGTAGCCCGCTCCGGGCGACGCGCGAGTCGGTTGGGCTGGGGGACGTGGGGTACTTGCGCCTTCGGAGCATCGCATCGCACGGCGCACCTCCGAGCCGACCCCGCTGGCTACTTGCTCTGCTCGCGCAGACGCTGCTCGAGCTCGGCGATTCGAGCTTCCGCGCGCTCGGCACGCTCTTCGGCCGTCGGTAGCAGCTCTTCGCCCTTCGGTCCCATAGGAAGCCGGGTCCCGACCTGGCACGCGCTGGCCGTCGCACGGCTCGTGCGACGAAGAGGGATATCGAGGCGTTCGCCTTCAGACATGCCCTGGCAGCGCTGGCGCAAGAGCAACCCGACCCGCGCATGCTACTGGCTTCCCGCCGCGGCTCCCGTCGTGCTACGGCTCGTGGC
>Ga0272446_1001569_pt1 | contig 32940 bp, 32 predicted proteins | sample YNPCB0061_FD_194587 | JGI IMG/M metagenome (GOLD analysis project Ga0272446, IMG submission 194587) | Hot spring microbial mat communities from Yellowstone National Park, WY, United States - YNP-CB-006-1 | ecosystem: Environmental > Aquatic > Thermal springs > Hot (42-90C) > Sediment | place...
CTCGAACCACGGGCGGCCCAGGCGCAGGTCGAGCAGGTGCAGGAGCCGCAGGTAGCTGTCGGCGTCCACGAGGCGGCCCGCAAGCACCGCCGCGTTCCAGCCCGCGAGCCCGCCGAGGTTCACCACCACGACCAGCAGGACGGCGAAGGTCACGAGCGCCGGGCCGATGCGCGACGGCGAATCCTGCGGGCGCTGCGCCATTCCCTCTCGCCTCCCTTCGCGGCCGCGGGGTGGTGTGCGGCGCGCCGCCGCGTCGGGTCAAGCGCGCCCGTTGCCGCCGCGCCGCGCCCGCGCCACCCTGGCCGCGCCGCAGCAGGACCGCGCCATGCCCCGCCACGAACTCTTCGTCCGCCTCGGTGAGACGCGCTACCGCATCCATCGCCCCTGGGGAGAGGTGCCGCAGGGCGTCGGCCTGCCCTCCGACGTCGCCTGCGACGCCGAGGGCCGGGTCCATGTGCTGCTGCGCCAGGACCCGCTCACCGACCCCGAAGGCCCCGCCGTGGTGGTGCTGGCGCCGGACGGGCGGCGGCTGGCGGCCTGGGGCGGGGCCGAGGTGGCGGACGGGCACATGCTCTCGGTCCATCCCGATGGCCGCGTCTTCGTGGTGGACCGCGACGCGCAGGAGGTCATCGTCTTCTCGCGCGAGGGCAGGCGCCTGGGCGGGCTCGGCCGCCGCCACCACCCCGGCGAGCCCTTCAACGCCCCCTGCGACATCGCCTTCGCCCCGGACGGGACGATGTATGTGGCGGACGGCTATGCCGCCTCGCGCATCCACCGCTTCAGCGCCGAGGGCAGGCCGATGGGCCATTGGGGCCGGGAGGGCAGCGGCCCCGGGGAGTTCTCCACGCCCCATTCCGTCTGGGTGCTGCCCGATGGCCGCGTGACGGTCGCGGACCGCGAGAACGACCGCGTGCAGGTCTTCACGCCCGACGGGCTGTGGCTCGCGGACTGGCGCGGCAACCACAAGCCGATGAGCGTGCACGGCGCGCCGGGCGGCGGGCTCTACGTGACCGACCAGGTGCCGCAGCTTTCCCTGCTCGCCCCCGACGGGACGATCCTCGGCCGCTGCCGACCCGTGCTGAACGGCGCCCATGGCCTGTGGCGCGGGCCGGACGGGCGGATCTTCCTCTCGGAGCAGAACCCGCCGCGGCTGACCTGCCTGGTGCCCCTCGCCGGGTGAGGGGGCCTCAGTTCACGGTGATGCGCGCCTCGCGCACCACGCGCGCCCATTTCGCGGATTCGTCGCGGAGGAAGGCGGCGAGCTCCTCGGGCGAGGAGGCGACGCCCTCCGCGCCGGCGGCCGCGAGGCGCTCCTTCACCGCCTGCAGCGCCAGCGCCTCCCGGATGGTGGCGTTGAAGCGCGCGATCGCCGGGGCCGGCGTGCCGGCGGGCGCCATCACCGCCCCCCAGGAGGTCGCCTGCGCTTCCGCGAGGCCGATCTCGGCCATGGTCGGCACCTCCGGCAGCAGGGGGGATCGCCGCGCGCCGGTGACCGCGAGCGCCCGCACCCGCCCGGCCCGGATCTGCCCGATGGCGGAGCGGATCTGGTCCAGCATGACCTGCACCGTCCCGGCCACCAGGTCGTTCAGCGCCGGCGCGCTGCCGCGGTAGGGGACATGCGTGATCTCGACGCGGGCGGCGAGGCGGAAGAGTTCGGCGACCCTGTGCGTCTCATGGCGTCTCTCCCGGTTCCTTGGTGCGTTCCTCAGCAGAAGGCATGGCGGGCCTTCACCTCGCGCATCACCGTCTCGGGGTCCTCGGCCCACCAGCGGTTGGAGAGGACCTCCACCTCCACCCCGCCGGTCCAGCCGACGGCTTCCGCCATGGCGCGGATGGCGGGGATGTCGATGACACCCTCCCCCGGCAGGCCGCGGTCGAAGACGAGGTCGGTCGTCGGCACCTTCCAGTCGCAGACATGGAAGGCGGCGATGCGGCCGGCCGCGCGCGCCATCTGTCGCGCGAGGTCCGGGTCCCACCAGACGTGATAGACATCCACCGCGACGGCGGTGCCCGCGCCGAGCGCGTCGCACAGGTCGAGCGCCTGGCCGAGCGTGGAGAGCACCGAGCGGTCCGCGCAGGTCATCGGGTGCAGCGGTTCGAGCGCGAGCGTCACGCCGGCGGCGCGCGCCTCGGGCAGGATGGCGGCGAGGCCGTCGCGCACCATGGCGCGCGCGCCGGGCAGGTCCTTCGAACCCTTCGGCAGGCCGCCGCAGACCATCACCAGGCAGTCGGCGCCGATGGCATGGGCTTCGGCGATGGCGCGGCGGTTGTCCTCGATCGCGGCGGCGCGGCCGGCGGCATCGGCGGCGGGGAACATGCCGCCGCGGCAGAGGCCCGTCACACGCAGGCCGGCATCGCGGATCCGGCGCGCGGCGGCGTCCACGCCCATCGCCTGCAGCACGTCGCGCCAGGGGGCGATGCCGGGGATGCGATGGCGCGCGCAGGCCTCGATCACCTGGGCCAGCGACCAGGGCTTGACCGTGATGGTGTTGAGGCTGAGGGGGCCGGGGGGGGTCATGCGCGGCTGTCCGCGAGAGGAGCCTTGCCCCTCCCCGACCCACCCCACCAAAGGCCGAAAGGCCTTTGCAAACCGGTCTCCGCGGTCCAGGGGGCCGCAGCCCCCTGGTGGGGGCGTGTGAGGGGGCGACGCTCCCTCACGACGCCACCCCATGCAGCGCGAGCAGGGAGCGCATCCGCGCCACCGCCATCTCCGGGTCGCGCAGCAGCCCGGCGCGGTCGGCGAGGCGGAACAACTCCGCGAAGTGCTGGATGGAGCGGGCCGATTGCTGCCCGCCCACCATCACGAAATGGTCCTGGTGGCCGTTGAGCCAGGCCATGAACACCACCCCCGTCTTGTAGAAGCGGGTGGGCGCGCGGAAGATGTGGCGCGAGAGCGGGACGGTGGGCGCGAGGATGTCGTGGAAGGTCGAGAGGTCGTTGCGCGACAGCGCGGCGAGCGCCCCGCCCACCGCCGGCGCGATCGGGTCGAAGATGCCGAGCAGCGCGTCCGAATGCCCGTGCTCGTCGCCCGCGATGAGTTCCGCGTAGTTGAAGTCGTCGCCCGTGTACATGCGCACGCCGCGCGGCAGGCGGCGGCGCATCGCGATCTCCTTCTCCTTGTCGAGGAGGGAGATCTTGACCCCGTCCACCTTGGCGGCATGGGCGTGGATGACGGCGAGCGCCGTCTCCATCGCCGCCCAGTGGTCGCGGCTGCCCCAGTAGCCCTCGAGCGCGGGGTCGAACATCTCGCCGAGCCAGTGGATGATCACCGGCGCCTTCACCTGCGACAGGATGCGGCCATAGACGCGCTCGTAGTCCGCGGGGCCGCGCGCGGCGCGGGCGAGCGCGCGGGAGGCCATGAGGATGATGCGCCCGCCCATCGCCTCGATGGCCTCGCACTGCTCCTCATAGGCGCGGATGACGTCGTCCACCGTCACCTCCGGGCCGGGGGCGAGGTGGTCGGTGCCGGCGCCGCTCGCCATCACCGCGCCGGGCGTGTCGCGCATCGCGTCGAGCGAGCGGCGGATCAGCTCCCGCGCGCCCGTCCAGTCGAGGCCCATGCCGCGCTGCGCCGTGTCCATCGCCTCCGCCACGCCGAGGCCGAGCGACCACAGGTGGCGCCGGTAGGCGATGGTGCGGTCCCAGTCGATCCTCACATCGAGCCACGGGTCCTGCTCGGCCAGCGGGTCCGCCACGACATGCGCGGCGGCCAGCGCCACGCGCGGGAAGGGCGGCGTCGCCCGCGGAAACTCGCGCGGGGCGGAGGTGGTGAAGGGGGTGAGCCGTCCCTCCCCGTCTGGCAGGGTGATCGTCGGCATTCTCAGGCCTCCAGCCGCGGCAGGTCGATCCAGCGGCGCTCGGCCCAGGAGCGCAGCCCGGCCTCGGCGAGCTGCACGCCCTTCGCACCGGCCAGCAGGTCCCAGGGGTAGTCGGGCCGCTCGCCCGCGACGTGCTTGAGGAACTCCTCCCATTGGACGCGGAAACCGTTGGGGTAGTCCTGCGTCGTCGGCACCTCCTGCCAGCCGGCGAAGAAGTCGATCGTCTGCGGCTGGTCGGGGTTCCACACCGGCTTCGGCGTGTTGACGCGGGACTGCGTCCAGCACTTGTGCAGACCGCAGATGGCCGAGCCGTGCGTGCCGTCCACCTGGAAGGTCACGAGGTCGTCGCGGCGCACGCGCGTCACCCAGGAGGAGTTGATCTGCGCGACGATCCCGCCTGCGAGCAGGAAGGTGGCGTAGGCCGCGTCGTCGGCATCGGCCCTGTAGGGCTTGCCGTCCTCCCCGATGCGTTCGGGGATGTGGTTGGCGCCGAGGCAGGAGACGGCCTCGACATTGCCGAAGAGGTTGTCGAGCACGTAGCGCCAGTGGCAGAGCATGTCGAGGATGATGCCCCCGCCCTCGGCCTTCCTGTAGTTCCACGACGGCCGCTGCGCGGGCTGGAGGTCGCCCTCGAAGACCCAGTAGCCGAACTCCCCCTTCACCGCGCAGATGCGGCCGAGGAAGCCGGAATCGATCACCATCTTGAGCTTGCGCAGGCCGGGCAGGAACAGCTTGTCCTGCACCACCCCGTTCTTGACGCCGCGCGCCTTCGCCAGCCGCGCGACGGCCAGCGCGTCGGCCAGCGTGTCGGCGGTCGGCTTCTCGCAATAGACGTGCTTGCCGGCGTTGATCGCCTTCGTGAGCAGCCCGGCGCGCATCTTCGTCGCGGCGGCGTCGAAGAAGACCTCGTCGCGCGGGTCCGCGAGGCAGGCCTCGAGATCGGTCGAGACGCGGGCGATGCCATGCGCCTTCGCGAGCTGCTCGAGCTTCTCCCGGTTGCGGCCGACCAGCACCGGGTCCGGCATCAGCCGGTCCCCGTTGGCCAGCCGCACGCCGCCATCGGCGCGGATCGCGGCGATGGAGCGGATCAGGTGCTGGTTCATCCCCATCCGGCCCGTGACGCCGTTCATGATGAGGCCGATGCGGCGTTCCGCCATGTCGGGTCTTCCCCTTCTACGCAAGCCAGCGATGGAGGTTGGCGGCGACGAAGCCGTCATCCGTCAGCAGCGGGTAGCGCTGCGCCACCGCGGTGATGAGGTCGGCCTGACCGGGGGAGAGCGTCTCGTGCTCATCGAGGCACCAGATGCCCTCGAGCAGGCCCTGCCGGCGCAGCACCTCGTGGCAGCCGGCGATGACGCCGCGGAAGTCGTTGGCCACGTCGAAGAGGGCGGCGTTCATCTCCGTCACCGCGGCATCGAGGGCGAGCAGGTCGGCCGGCACGCGCCCCTCCCGCGCCGCCTCCGCGCAGCGGGCATGGAGCTGCACGGCGGCGCGCGTCCACACCGACCAGTGACCGAGCAGCCCGCCCACGATGCGCAGCGTCACGCTGCGCCCGGCATGGGAGAGGCGGAAGGGCGTGAGCAGATCGGCCACGATGTGGTCGTCATTGCCGGTATAGAGCGCGATGCGCCCCTCGGCTCCGGCCTCCAGCACGCCGCGCAGCACGTCGAGCGTGGCATAGCGGTTGAAGGGCGCGATCTTGATCGCCACCACGTTGTCGATCGCCGCGAAGCGCCGCCAGAAGGAGACCGGCAGCCGCACCCCGCCCACCGCCGGCTGGAGGTAGAAGCCGAACAGCGGCATCTCGGCCGCCACCGCCGCGCAATGGGCGATCATCTCGTCCTCGGATGCGCCCTTCCAGGCGGCGAGGGAGAGCAGCACCGCATGGTAGCCGAGGGCGCGCGCGATGCGCGCCTCGGCCACCGCCTGCGCGGTCCTGCCGATGGCCCCGGCGACGAGGATCGGGGTCCGCCCGCGCTCGGCCGCGGCCTCGGCGGCGATCCTCAGCACCGCCTCGTACATCCCGCATTCGCGGATGGCGAATTGCGTGCCGTGCACGCCGACCGCAAGCCCGCCCGCGCCGGCATCGAGGTAGTAGCGCGACAGCGCCTTCTGCCGGCGGGCATCGAGCGCGCGGCGGGCATCGAGCGCGAGAGGATGGGCGGGAATGACGCACCCGGCCGCCAGCCGCGCCGCCACCTCGGGCGGCAGGTCCTCTCACCGCAGTCCCACGCGCTTCCTCCCGCCGGTGGTAACTGGCCGGTTACTAGCGCGGCGCGGGCGCTTGGGTCAAGGGCAGGCGCCAAGCGAAAGGCCCCGCGCCATTGCTGGCGCGGGGCCTCGCAGAAGACGAGCCGGCCGCAAGGGGCGGCGGGCGCCCCGCCCCGGCCTCAGCGGCGCAGGTTCAGCCGCGCGATCAGCGCCTCGTAGCGCTTCTGGTCCTTGCGCTTGAGGTAGTCGAGAAGGCCGCGCCGCTGGCCGACCAGCACGAGCAGGCCGCGCCGCGAATGGAAGTCCTTGGCGTGGGTCTTGAGGTGCTCGGTCAGGTTGGCGATGCGCTCGGAGAGGATGGCGACCTGCACTTCCGGGCTGCCGGTGTCGCCCGGCCTGGTCGCGAATTCCTTGATCAGCGCCTGGCGGCGCTCCGCGGTGATCGACATCGGCTTCGTCCTTGTCTTGGCCGGGGGCGCGCCCCTTCGGCAGGCTTCACGATCCGCCCTGGGCCAGCCATCGCTCCGGCTTCAGCAAGCCGGCCTCGAAGCGGGCGAGGCCCATCAGGCGCCCCCCCGCCATCGCCCTGGCCAGCCCCCCGTCGGGATTGGCCTCGCGCGGAACCCGGCCCATCAGCTCGACCAGCGGGATGGGCTGGCCGAAGGACAGGCGGGCGGCCTCGGCCTCGGTGAGGGCCAGCGCCGGGATGTCGGCCAGCGCGGTCGTCACCGGAAGCAGCAGGTCCGGGGAAGGGGGCGGGGTATCGCCCGAAACCGCGATCCTGTCCAGGGGAATGGCGTCCTTCTCGTGGAAGGGGCCGACCCGCAGCCGGCGCAGGGCCGCGATATGCCCGACCGTGCCGCAGGCGCGCGCGAGGTCGCGGGCCAGCGAGCGCATGTACACCCCCTTGCCGCTCTCGACGAAGAACTCGGCCGTGTCGGCGTCGGGCCGGCCGATCAGCTCGAAGCGATCCACGCGCGCCGGGCGCGGGGCGAGTTCGATCGCCTCGCCCGCGCGGGCGAGGTCGTAGGCGCGCTCCCCCGCGACCTTGACGGCGGAGAAGAGCGGCGGGACCTGCAGGATGTCGCCGATGAAGGCGGGCAGGGCGGCGCGGATCTCCTCGTCGCTCGGCCGGACCGCGCTCGTGGCGATGATCCGGCCGTCGGCATCGTCGGAGTCCCGCGCCTCGCCGAAGCGCAGCGTGAAGCGGTACTGCTTCGTGCCATCCATCACATAGGGCACGGTCTTGGTCGCGGCGCCGAAGGCGATCGGCAGCACCCCCGTCGCCAGCGGATCGAGCGTGCCGGCATGGCCGCATTTCTGCGCCTGGAAGGCCCGCTTGCAGAGGGTGACGACATCGGTCGAGCCGATGCCCCCGGGCTTGTCGATGATCAGCCAGCCGTCGATCGGCCGGCCCTTCGGCTTGCGGTGGTGGCGCGCCATGGCGGGGTGTCAGTCGTTCTCGGGGGGCAGGGGGCGCGGACGGGACGCCTCGTCCAGTGCGACGAAGGTGAAGGTCGCCTCGGTCACGCGCGCCGCGTCCTCCGCCGTGCGGTCGCGGCGCCAGGCCTCGACATGCACGCGGATGGAGGAGCGCCCGACGCCGAGCAGCCGGCCATAGAGGCTGACCTCGTCGCCGACGCGGACGGGGCGGTGGAAGGACATCGCCTCGACCGCGACTGTGGCGACGCGCCCGCGCGCGCGGCGCAGCGCCACCGACGCGCCGGCCTGGTCCATATGCGCCATCAGCCAGCCGCCGAAGATGTCCCCGGCGGGGTTGGCGTCGGCGGGCATGGCGATGACGCGGATCTGCGGCGGCTCGTCCGGCGGGCCCGCGCTCATGCCTCGTCCTTCCGGGGCGCGAGGTCGCGCCGCACCTCCGGCCGGCGCAGCACCTCCTCGATCCGCATCGCGTAGCCGAGCGCGGTGTCGGGCTGGAAATGCAGGTCGGGGGCGAATCTCAGGCGCACCGCCTGCGCCACCTCCCGCCGCAGGAAGGGGGAGACGCGCTTCAGCGCCGCCATCTGCCCCGGCGTGAGGTCCTTGCCGAGCGCCGAGACGAAGGCGGTCATGTGCCGGAGGTCGGGGGAGGCGCGGACCTCGGTCACCGTCACATGCAGACCGGCGAGGTCGGGGTCGCGGAACTCCTCCCGCAGGAAGACGGCGGCGAGCGCATGGCGCACCTCCTCCGCGACGCGGAGCTGCCGCTGGGAAGGGCCTTCGCCGTGGTGATGCTGCTTGCTCATCGGACCCTCATTGGCGGCTGCGGTGAAGAACGCAGCGCGGCGCGGCCCCCGGCCGCGCCGTCCCCGCGCCCCGCCGGGGGCGGCCCCGGACCCGTCGCGCCTCAGGCGGCGGCGACGGTCTCCACCTCGTAGCACTCGATCTGGTCGCCGACGCGGATGTCGTCGTAGTTCGCGAAGGACATGCCGCATTCGAGGCCGTTGGTCACCTCGCGCACGTCGTCCTTGAACCGCTTCAGCGTGGACAGTTCGCCCTGGTGGATGACGACGCCGTCGCGCAGCAGGCGCACGCCCGCGCCGCGCTTGACCACGCCCTCGGTCACGCGGCAGCCGGCCACCTTGCCGACCTTCTTGACGTCGAAGACCTGCAGGACCTGCGCGTAGCCGAGGAACTTCTCCCGCTGCACCGGCGCGAGCTTGCCCTTGACCAGCTTCTCGATGTCGTCGGCCACCTCGTAGATGATCGAGTAGTAGCGGATCTCGACCCCCTCGCGATGGGCGAGTTCGCGCGCCTGGGCGGTGGCGCGGACGTTGAAGGCGACGATGACGGCATCCGACGCCTTGGCGAGCTGGATGTCGGATTCGGTGATCTGGCCCACCGCGCTGTGCAGCACGCGGACCTTCACCTCCTCGTTGCCGAGCTTGGCGAGCGTGACGCCGATCGCCTCGGTGCTGCCCTGCACGTCGGCCTTGACGACGACGGCGACCTCCTTCTGCTCGCCGGCCTGGATGCGGGCCAGCATGTCGGTCAGGCTGCCGCGGGCGCCGAGCGCGGCGGCCGCCTTCTCGCGCAGCTTGCGCTGGCGGAACTCGGAGACCTCGCGCGCGCGGGCCTCGCTCTCGACCGCGATGAAGTTCTCCCCGGCCATGGGCACGCCGGAGAGGCCCAGGATCTCCACCGGGAGGGAAGGCGGCGCCTCCTTGATCTGGCGGCCCTTGTCGTCGAGCATGGCGCGCACGCGGCCCCATTCGGCCCCGGCCACCACGATGTCCCCCTGGCGCAGCGTGCCCTTCTGCACCAGCACGGTCGCCACCGGTCCGCGCCCGCGGTCGAGCTTGCTCTCGATCACGGTGCCCTCGGCCGGGCGGTTCGGGTTGGCCTTGAGGTCCAGCACCTCGGCCTGCAGCACGATCGCCTCGAGCAGCTTGTCGAGATTGATCCGCTGCGTCGCCGAGACCTCGACCTCCTGCGTGTCGCCGCCGAGGGATTCGACCACCACCTCGTGCTGCAGCAGTTCCTGCTTCACCCGCTCGGGCCGCACGCCCGGCTTGTCGATCTTGTTGACGGCGACGATGATCGGCACGCCGGCCGCCTTGGCGTGGCGGATCGCCTCGACCGTCTGGGGCATGACGCCGTCATCCGCCGCGACGACCAGCACGACCATGTCGGTCACGGACGCGCCGCGCGCGCGCATGGCGGTGAAGGCCTCGTGGCCCGGCGTGTCGATGAAGGTGACGCGCTCGCCCGAGGGGATCTCGATCTGGTAGGCGCCGATATGCTGCGTGATGCCGCCGGCCTCCCGCGCCGCGACGTCGGTCTTGCGCAGCGCATCGAGCAGGCTGGTCTTGCCGTGGTCCACATGGCCCATGATCGTGACCACGGGCGGGCGGGGCCGGAGGTCGGTGTCCGCGTCCTCCGCGCCCTCGAGCCCGAGTTCGACGTCGCTTTCGCTCACGCGCTTCACGCGGTGGCCGAACTCCTGCACCACCAGCTCGGCGGTGTCGCCGTCGATGGTCTGCGTCAGGGTCGCCATCACGCCCATGCGGAACAGCGCCTTGACCACCTCGCCGCCGCGGGCGGCCATGCGGTTGGCGAGCTCCTGGACCGTGATCGTCTCCGGCACCACCACGTCGCGCACCACGCGCTCGGCGCCCGAGCGCAGCCGCGCGAGTTCCTGCTGGCGCCTCTCGCGGTCGCGGGCGCGGCGCAGCGAGGCGATGGAGCGCGTGCGCTCGTCCTCGCCCTCGATCGCGGCCAGCACGTCGATGCGGCCTTCGCGGCGGCGCTCGCCGCCGGTCAGCGCCTTCTTGACGGGCGCCGGCGCGGGCCGCCGCCCGGGCCCGCCCGCGGGCCCGCCGGGGCGGCGCAGCGCGGGGCGGCGCTCGTCCTCGTCCTCGCTCGGCGCCCGCGCCTTGAGGGTGAGCTTCGCCACCGGGCCTTCGGGCTCCGGCTTGCGCGCGGCGGGGGGGGCGGGGCGCGCCGCCGGCGCGCCGCCCTGCTTGGCGGCGGCGGCGGCAAGGGCGGCGGCGGCAAGGGCGGCCTTGCGCGCCTCCTCCTCGGCCTTGGCGCGGGCGGCGGCAAGGGCGGCCTTGCGCGCCTCCTCCTCGGCCCGGCGCGCGGCCTCCTCGGCGGCGCGGGCCTCCTCCTCGGCGCGGCGGGCGGCTTCCTCGGCCGCCGAGCGCACCATCAGGGCCTGGCGTTCCCGCTCCTCGCGCTGGCGCTGCGCCTCGAGCCGGCGGTTCTCCTCGAGCACGCGCTGGCGGAGCGCGATCTCGGCCTGGGTGAGCGGGCGGCCGCCGGCGGCGGGGCCGCGCGGCGCGGGCCCGGCGGCAGGGGGCTTCGGCGCCGCCGGACCGGGGGCGGCGGCGCGGCCCGGCGCGGCGACGCCCGGCTTGGCCACCGGCGTGACGACGCGCTTCTTCACCACCTCGACCTGCACGGTCTTGCTGCGGCCATGGCTGAAGGACTGCCGCACGCTGCCGGCATCCACCGTCTTGCCGAGTTCGAGGCGTCCGCCGGGCCGAAGGCTCAGCCTGCTCTTGCCCGCGTCCTGCTCGTTCTGGTCGCTCATCCGCCGATCCGAACCCGATCCCAAAAAGACACCACAGCCTCAGGGCAGCGCGGAGGCGCGACCCTCACGAATGTTCCGGCGTCGTGCCGGCAAGACCTGCCAGCCGCTCCGCCTCGACCCGGATGGCTTCCGCCAGCCGGCCGGGCGCGACGACGACATGCACGGCATGGTCGCGCCCGAAGACCATGCCCAGTTCCGCCGCGCTCAGCGGCCGAACCGCCGGTAGTCCGCGTCCGCCGAAGCGGGCGCGCTCGGCCGGGCTGCCGTCCGAAGCCTGGACGATCAGCCCCGCGCGGCCGGCCTGCAGCCATTCCCGGCCCGCCTGCCAACCCGAAACCGCCTGGCCGGCCCGCCGGGCGAGGCCCAGAAGGTCGCGGATGCGGGCGCGAAGACCGTCCTCGATCCGCGCACGAAGGTCGGGGGGAAGCGTGACCGGCCCGCGCGCGGCCCGCATGAAGGCCCCGCGGCTAATCGCGCCTTCTAGCACATCGCCCCGCGCGCTCAACCACATTCCCCGCCCCGGCAGTTTTCCCGCGAGATCGGGCACCACCTCACGCGCGGGGCCGAGCACGAAGCGGATCATCCGCTCCTTCGGCAGCACCTCGCGCGTCATGATGCAGCGGCGGAGGGGGCCCGTCTCGGGCTCCTCCTCCGGCGCCGGGGCGTCAGGCTTCGCCGTCACCCGCTTCCGCGCCCTCCTCCTCGCCGAGCCAGCCGGCGCGGCGGCGCGCCTCCATGACGATGGCGTTGGCCGTCTCCTCGTCCACCACCTCGGCGCCAAGGATCTCGACCAGCTCGTCGCCGGCCAGATCCGCGAGGTCCTCGAGCGTCTTCACGCCCTTCTCGCCGAGCGTGACCATCATCGCCGGGGTGAAGCCGCCGATCTCGGCGAGCACGTCCTCCACCCCCATCGCGCGGCGCTTCTCGTCGAGCTCGGCGTCGCGCTTCTCGATGAAGGCCTGGGCGCGGCGCTTGAGCTCGGCGGCCACGCTCTCGTCGAAGCCCTCGATGGAGGCGAGTTCCTCGTCCTCCACCTGCACGATGTCCTCGATGGTCGAGAAGCCCTCCTGCACCAGCAGCCCGGCGATCACGTCGTCCACGTCGAGCGCCTCGACGAAGAGGCCGGTGCGCTTGCGGAACTCCTCCTGCCGGCGCTCGCTCTCCTCGGCCTCGGTCAGGATGTCGATGTCGTAGCGCGTGAGCTGGGAGGCGAGGCGCACATTCTGCCCCCGCCGCCCGATGGCGAGGCTGAGCTGATCGTCCGGGACCACCACCTCGCAGCGGCGGTTCTCCTCATCGAGCACCACCTTCGACACCTCCGCCGGCGCCAGCGCGTTGACGATGAAGGTCGCATTGTCCGGGGACCAGGGGATGATGTCGATCTTCTCCCCCTGGAGTTCCGCCACCACCGCCTGCACGCGGGAGCCGCGCATGCCGACGCAGGCGCCGACCGGGTCGATCGAGGAATCGCGGCTGACCACCGCCATCTTCGCGCGGCTGCCGGGATCCCGCGCCACCGCCTTGATCTCGATGATGCCGTCGTAGATCTCGGGCACCTCCTGCGCGAACAGCTTGGCCAGGAACCCGGGATGGGTGCGGGAGAGGAAGATCTGCGGGCCGCGCGGCTCCTCCCGCACGTCGTAGATGTAGGCGCGGACGCGGTCGCCGTTGCGGAAGGCCTCGCGCGGGATGCACTCGTCGCGCCGCAGCAGGGCCTCCGCCCGGCCGAGATCCACCATCAGGTTGCCGTATTCGGTGCGCTTGACGATGCCGTTGACGATCTCGCCCACGCGGTCCTTGTACTCCGCGTACTGCTTGGCGCGCTCGACCTCGCGCACGCGCTGGACGATCACCTGCTTCGCCGTCTGCGCCGCGATGCGGCCGAAATCGATCGGCGGCAGCGGGTCCACGATGAACTCGCCCACCTGGATGCCGGGCCTGATCTTCTGCGCGATGCGCAGCGGGATCTGCGTCGCCTCGTTCTCCACCGGCTCCTGCGCGACCACCTCGGTCCAGCGCGAGAGCCGAACCTCCCCGGTCTTGCGGTCGATGGTCGCGCGGATGTCCTTCTCGTGCCCGTACTTGGCCCGCCCGGCCTTCTGGATGGCCTGCTCCATCGCCTCCAGCACCTCCTCGCGCTCGATCATCTTCTCGCGCGCGACGGCGTCGGCGACCTGCAGCAGTTCGGGGCGGGCGATGGCGACGTCCATGGCCATGGCGTCTGTCTCCTCGTTCGTCGGGACTAGTTCGTCCTGGGCGCCGCGGTGGCGGCGATGAGTTCGTCGGTCAGCACGAGCTTGGCGCGGCGGATGGCGTCGCGACGGAGGGCGACCTCGGTGCCGTCCTCGAGCCGGAGGCGCGCGACCTCGGCATCCGCGCCGAGGGCGATGCCGCGGAAGCGCCTGCGTCCGTCCTGCGGGACGGCGAGTTCGACCGTGGCGAGGTGCCCCGCGAAGCGATTCCAGTCCTTCGCCCGGGTCAGGGGGCGGTCGATCCCGGCCGAGGAGACCTCCAGCGTCCATTCCCCCCTGATCGGGTCCGCCACGTCCAGCACGGCGCCGATGGCGTGGCTGATCGTCTCGCAATCCTCGACCGTGAAGGTCGCGCCGTCGGCGCGGTCGGCCATGATCTGCACCGTCGGGCGCTCCTTGCCCGAGACCTGGACGCGCACGAGCTCATAGCCCAGGTGCCCGAGGGTGGGCAGGATCGCCTCGGCGATCCGGGCCTCGAGGCCCTCGTGCCGCGGCAGGTCGTCAGTGTCGTTCAAGCAACAAAAAAGGCGGCCCCTTGCAAGGCCACCCCCCGTCTAGCCGGATGAGTTGTCTGCACGAAAAATGGCACTTGCGGACCGCGGATGCAAGCGGGGCTTGCGCTCCGCCCGCGCGGCTCGAGATGATGGGCCATGGGCGGAACCGCAACGACAGTCGCGGGCGTGGCCGGCCGGCGGGCCGTGGCGGGCGGGCTTGGCGCGCTCCTGCTCGCGCGCCCTGCGGCGGCGGCGCTGCACCGCTATGTCTTCGACCACTCGGTCGGGCGGCTCGAGTTCATGGCGCGGCATCTCGGGGTGCTGACCTCGACCGGGCTGTTCCGCGACTTCACGGCCGAACTCCTGATCGACCCCGACAGCCCGCTGACCTCCCGCGTGGCGGTGCGGGTCCGCACCGCGGCCGTGAGCCTCCCCTATCCGGGGGCGGAGGAGCTGCTCCGCTCCCCCGCCTTCTTCGACGTCGAGCGCTTCCCCGAGGCGACCTTCACCGGCGCGGCGACCGGCGAGGGCAGCCTCTCCCGCTTCGCGCTGGCCGGGGCGCTCACCATCCGCGGCATCACCCGCCCGCACCGGATGGAGGCGCGGCTGATGGACCGGAGGCCGGAGGCGGCGCTCGGGCGGGAGGTCGTGGCCTTCAGCGCCGGGGGGGAGCTGAGGCGCTCCGACTTCGGCATGACGGCGGAACCGGCCGCGATCTCGGACGTGATCCGCCTCTCGGTGCATGTCCGCCTCCTCGTCTGAGGGCTGGAGCGCGGCGCAGCGCCGGCTGCACTGGGCGGTGGCGGCGCTGGTGGCGGCCGCCTTCGCCCTCGGGCTCGTGATGGTGGCGCTGCCGCTGACCCGGCTGCTCGAGAAGATCCTCGCCTACCAGGCGCACAAGACGATCGGCCTGCTCGTACCCCCGCTGGTGCTGTGGCGCCTCTGGCTGCGCGCGCGGCGCGGGCGGCCGGCGCCGGAGGCCGCGATGCCGCCCTGGCAGCGGCGCGCGGCGGCGGCGGGGCAGGCGGCGCTCTACGCCCTGCTGCTGCTGGTGCCGCTGCTCGGCTACCTCGCCGCGAGCACCGCGCCGGGGGCGATCGGGACGACGCTGTTCCTGGTGATCCCGGTGCCGCACCTGCTCGCGCCCGATGCGGCGCTCTACGCGCTGATCCGGCCCCTCCACCAGGGCGCGGCCTGGGCGCTGGTGGGGCTCGCGGCCGGCCACGCGGCGGCGGCCGTGGCGCATCACCGCCGCGGCCACGGGGTGCTGCGGGCGATGCTCGGCGGCCGCGCGGCCCGGCCGCGTGCCTGATGCGGGCCGGCGCCGGGCGCGCTCAGGGCGGCAGGCGCAGGGCCGAGTCGAACCGCAGGGTGGTGCCGTTCAGCAGCGGGTTGGCGCAGATGGCCAGCACGAGGCGCGCGAACTCCTCCGGCCGGCCGAGCCGCGCGGGGAAGGGCGGCAGGGAGCGGAGCGCGGCCTGCGCCGCCTCGGGCAGGCCGGCGAGCATCGGCGTCTCGAACAGGCCGGGGGCGATGGTGACGACGCGGATGCCGCTGCGCGCCAGTTCGCGCGCGGCGGGCAGGGTCAGCCCCACCACCCCGGCCTTGGAGGCGGCATAGGCGCACTGGCCGACCTGCCCGTCCTCGGCGGCGATGGAGGCGGTGTTGACGATCACCCCGCGTTCATTGTCCGGCGCGGTCGCGGCTTCGGCCTGCATCCGCGCCGCGGCCAGGCGCAGCACGTTGAAGGTGCCGAGGAGGTTCACCCTCAGCGTCCGCTCGAACAGCGCGAGGTCGTGCGGGCCGCCGCGGCCCACCACGCGGGCGGCCGGGGCGATGCCGGCGCAGTTCACGGCAAGCCGCAGCGGGCCGAGGCTCGCGGCGGTGGCGACGGCGCCGGCGACATCGGCCTCGCTCGCCACGTCGCCGACCACGGGCACGGCGCCGGAGCGGCCGGCCAGCGCGGCGAGCCCGGCGGCGTCGATGTCGAGCGCCACCACCCGCGCGCCGGCGGCGGCGAGCGCGCAGGCGGTGGCGGCGCCGAGTCCGGAGCCCGCGCCGGTGACGAGGGCGGCGGCGCCGTTCAGCTCCATGGCGCGGCGCTCCTCACGAAGGTCCAGTAGTGCGGCCTGCGTCCCTCCCGCAGGGCCTTGGCCTCGTAGCGGGTGGGGTGCCAGCCCGCGGGCCGTTCCCCGGCCGCGTGGCCGCGGCGGGTGAAGAAGGGCTGGGCCGCAAAGGTCTCCTCGACCCAGGCCTGGTAGGTCGGGTGGTCGCTGGCGAGGCGCCATTGCGCGCCTTCGCGCAGCACGCGCGCCACCAGCGGCAGCATGGCGGGGTGGACGAAGCGGCGCTTGGCGTGCCGCGCCTTCGGCCAGGGGTCGGGGAACATGAGGTAGAGCCGGCCGAGGCTCGCCTCGGGCAGGAGGGCAAGGAGGCGGCGGGCATCCTCCGGCCAGAGGCGGAGCCGGGCGGGCGGCGGGGCGGTGGCCTCCGCGCCCTCGGGGACGAGGCGCGAGAGGAGGGAGCAGAGCCCGTTCTCGAACACCTCGGAGGCGATGAGCGCGACCTCGGGATGCGCGGCATGGAGGGCGAGGGTGTGTTCGCCGCCGCCGAAGCCGACCTCGAGCCAGAGTTCGGCCGCGCCGGGGAAGGCGGCGCGGGGATGCGCCGCCTCCGCCGCGGTCAGGCGGAAGCGGGGCAGCGCCTCCGCGAGCAGCCGCGCCTGCCGCGGGCGGAGCGGGTGGCCGCGCCGCCGGCCATAGAGACGGTCGGGCAGGCCCGCCGGGGTCAGGGCCGGCGCGCGCCCGGGCGCCGCGCCACGCCCCGGCGCGGTGTCCCGCTCCGGCGTGGCCGCAGCGGGCGCGCCGCCCTGGCCGGCGCCGCCCTCCGTCACCTGTTGAAGGCCCGCTTGAGCTCCTCCACCAGGTCGGTCCTCTCCCAGGTGAAGGTGCCGCGCTCGGCATCCGGCGTGCGGCCGAAATGGCCGTAGGCGCTGGTCGGGACGTAGATCGGCCGGTTGAGGTGGAGGTGTTCGCGGATGCCGCGCGGGGAGAGGTTGACGAGCTGATCCACCACCCGGGCGAGCTTCACCTCGTCGATGTCCTTGCCCGTGCCGTGCAGGTCGAAATAGACGGAGAGCGGCTTGGACACGCCGATCGCGTAGGAGAGCTGGATGGTGCAGCGGTCGGCCAGCCCCGCCGCGACGACGTTCTTGGCCACGTAGCGCGCGGCATAGGCGGCGGAGCGGTCGACCTTCGTCGGGTCCTTGCCCGAGAAGGCGCCGCCGCCATGCGGGGCGGCGCCGCCATAGGTGTCGACGATGATCTTGCGCCCCGTCAGGCCGCAATCCCCGTCCGGGCCGCCGATGACGAACTTGCCGGTGGGGTTCACGTAGAACTCGCTGTCCGGGCACATCCAGCCCGGGGGGAGGGTGGACTCCACGATCGGGCGGAGCATGCGCTTGATCTCGGCCTGCTCGAGCCCCTCCACATGCTGGGTGGAGACGACGATCGAGGTGGCCCCGACCGGCTTGCCGTCCACGTAGCGCAGCGTGACCTGGCTCTTGGCGTCGGGGAGCAGGCCCTCCACCGCCTTGTCCCTGTTGCGGCGCATCTCGCTGATGCGGCGCAGGATGAGGTGCGCGTAGAACAGCGGCGCGGGCATGAGGTCCGGCGTCTCGGTGCAGGCATAGCCGAACATGATGCCCTGGTCGCCCGCCCCCTCGTCCTTGTTGCCGGCGGCGTCCACCCCTTGCGCGATGTGCGCCGACTGGGCGTGCAGGTGGCAGGCGATGTCGGCGTGCTGCCAGTGGAAGCCCTCCTGCTCATAGCCGATGTCATGGATCGCCATGCGGGCGAGATGCATCAGGTATTCGGGCGTGACCGAGCCGGGGCCGCGCACCTCCCCGGCCAGCACCACGCGGTTGGTGGTGACCAGCGTCTCGCAGGCGACGCGGGAATAGGGGTCGGCGGCGAGATAGGCGTCGAGGACGGTGTCCGAGATGCGGTCGGCGACCTTGTCGGGATGGCCCTCGGAGACCGATTCGGAGGTGAAGAGATATTCGCCGGTGTCGCGCATGGCTTGGTTCGGCCTCTTGTCGCGTGGGTGATGCCGGCGGGACGCCCCGGCAGGCTGGGCCCGGAGACTCCGGGACGGGGGCGTATCGCAAGGGGGTGGGGCGGGGTCAAGGCGGTGCGGCGCCTCCTCCCGGCCGCCGGCGGCCCCGCCCTCGGCCCGGCCGGAGGCGCGGCGGGCCGGGGGTGGGCGGTCAGCCGGTCGGGCCGGTGGCAGGGCGCGGCGTGAAGCCGCCGGGCGCCATCCGCGCCACCGCCGGCGCCACGGCATGCGCCCTGTCATCGGCCGCAAGCCGGTCCCTGGCATCCGGTGCGCGCAGGAGGGCCCGATCGCGGCTCAACCACATGACCTCGGCCAGGAGGCGCCGGCGCGCCGATCTGCGGCCGGAGGCGAAGCCGACAGGCGGCTAGAGGCCGAGCAGCCCCGGCAGCGCCGCCATGTCCGCGAAGGGTTCGGCGCCATGGGCGGCGAGCACGCCGGCCGGCGTCTCCCGCGCGAAGCCGAGCACGCGGCACCCGGCGGCGCGGCCCGCCCGCACGCCGGGCACGCTGTCCTCGATCACCACGCACTCGCGCGGCGCGGCGCCGCAGGCGGCCGCGGCGGCGAGGTAGATGTCGGGCCAGGGCTTGGGCCGGTCCACATCCTCGAAGGAGAAGATGCGGTCGGCGAAGAGATGCGCGAGGCCGAGCGCACGCATCTTGGCCGCGAGTTCGGCGCGCGCCGAGTTCGACGCCACCGCCACCGGCAGCCCCGCCGCCGCCACCGCGCGCACCGCCTCGGCCGCGCCGGGAATGGCCGGCGTGCGCAGCGCCATCTCATGCGCGATCAGCGCCGAGATGTCCTTGGCCCAGCGCTCCGGCAGCGGCCCGATCCGCGCCTCGATGCGCGGGACCATGTCCGGCAGCGCCAGGCCGAGGAAGATCTCGCGCGATTCCGCCGCGGTCATCGGCCAGCCGAGCGCGGTGAGCTGCTCGGCCACCAGGGCGTTGACGACCATCTCGCTGTCCGCGAGCACGCCGTCGCAGTCGAAGAGGACGGCGCGCGGGCGCGTCATGCCGCGGCGCGGGCCGGCGCGCGCGCCTCGGCGCGCGCCCTGGCGTGCGGGCAGTCCCCGTGCTGCTTCGGGCATTGCCGCGCCCCGGCGAAGGAACAGAGCGCCCGCCCCGAAGCGAGCGCCGCGCGCGCCAAGTCGGCCAGCGCGGCGATGAAGGCCGCGTCGCTGTTCTGCGCCGGCACGCGGAAATAGCCCGGCACGCCGAGCCTTTCCGCCTCCTCGCGGTATTCGACGTCAAGCTCGACCAGCGTCTCCGAATGCTCGGAGACGAAGGCGATCGGGCAGACCAGGATCGCGACCCCGTCCCGCGCGGCGCGCTCGATCTCCTCCTCGGTCGAGGGGCCGATCCACTTCTGCGGCGTCACGCGGGACTGGTAGCAGATGCTGTGGTCGAGCCCCTCGATGCCGAGGCGCGCGACCACCGCGGCGACCGACTGCTCGACCTGCCACTGGTACGGGTCGCCGGCGGCGACGATGCTCTCCGGCAGGCCATGGGCCGAGAACAGGATGCGCAGCCCGACCCTGGCGGGCAGTTCCGCCCGCGCCTTGTCGTAGGCGGCGCGCACCATCGCCGCGGTGGCGGCGGCGAAGCCGCCATGCGAATGCCAGCAGCAGAGCGTGGTGGTCGGCGCGGAGAAGCCGATCCTGCGGCAGGCCTCCTCCCAGGCCGCGATGGAACTGCCGGTCGTGGTGGTCGAGAACTGCGGATAGAGGGGCAGCAGCAGCACCTCCTCCGGCGCCCAGTCGCGCACGGCGCGGGCCGCCTCCTCGCTCATCGGGTGCCAGTAGCGCATGGCGATGAAGCACCGCGCCTCGAGCGCCGCATCGCCGGCCAGCGCGCCTTCCAGCGCGCGGGCCTGCGCCTCGGTCAGTTCGAGCAGCGGGGAGCGGCCGCCGAGCACGGCATAGTTCTCGAGCGCGGGCCGGGTCCGCCGCCAGGCGATCAGCCGGCCGAGCCAGGGGCGCACGAAGCCCGGCACGCGCAGGATGGCCGGGTCGGTGAACAGGTTGACGAGGAACGGCCGAACGCTCTCGGGCCGGTCGGGACCGCCGAGGTTGAACAGCACGATCGCGACACGGCGCCTGCTCATGGTCCGCCCCGACATGTCGCGCGCGGCGCCGGCGTCAAGGCCCCGGCCGCCCTCAGGCATTGGCCGCGGGCGCGGCGGCCGCCTGGCCGCGGCGGGACTGCCAGAGATGGACGAAGTCGATCGGGGCCAGAAGCACCGGCGGGAAGCCGCCGTCGCGCGTCACGTCCGCCAGGATGTTGCGCGCGAAGGGGAAGAGCAGGCGCGGGCATTCGACGAGCAGCACCGGCTCGAGCATCTCCTTCGGCACGCCGTTCAGCGTGAAGATGCCGCAATAGACGAGCTCGGCGATGAAGGCGGGCTGGTTGTCGGCGGTCTTGGCCTCGGCGCGGATCTGCAGGGAGATCTCGTAGGTCTCCTGGCCCTCCTGCAGCCGCCGCGCCTGGACGTCGAGGGCGATGTCGATCCGCGGCGCCTCCCTGAGCGTGAGGAAGATCTGCGGCGCGCCCGGCACCTCGAAGGAGAGGTCCTTGGTGAACTGCAGGTTCAGCACCACCGGCCCGGTGGCCGGGGCGGCGCCCCCGTTGGCGCCCGGGGCGGGCGGGTTCGGCTGGTCGGACATGGGCGGGACCTTTCGGATCGGGCGCGGCGGCGGCGCCGGACACGCGGGGGCGGTTAGCACGCGGGGGCGGGGGCGGCAAACGCCACGCTTTGTCTCGCCCACGGCACGGGGGCTGGACTAGGCTCCTCGCGAACCGGCCCCGGGAGGGCCGGAAGGGAGGAGAACCGGGTGACGCCCTTTGCCCGCCGCCGCGCCCTGCTCTTCGCCGCCGCCGGCGGCCTCGCCCTGCCGCGGCTTGCCGCCGGACAGGACGCCTGGCCCTCGAAGCCCGTGCGCTACATCAACCCCTACGCGGCGGGCGGGCCGACCGACACCCTCTCCCGCCTGCTCTGCCAGAAGCTGGCCGAGATCTCGGGCCAGCAATTCGTGGTCGAGAACCGCACCGGCTCGGGCGGGCTGGTCGGCAATCAGGCGATCGCGCAGTCGGCCCCGGACGGCTACACGCTCGGCCTCGGCGGCATCGCGACCCATGCCATCGCGCCGACGCTCTATGCGCGCCTGCCCTTCGACCCGCACCGCGACTTCACCTTCGTCAGCGGCATGTGGCAGCTGCCGAACCTGCTCGTGGTCAACCTCGACATGCCGGTGCAGAGCGTCCCCGACCTCATCGCCCATCTGAAGGCGAATCCTGGCCGCTACTCCTATGCCTCGGCGGGGTCGGGGACGACGCTGCACATCTCGGGCGAGCTCTTCAAGACCATGGCCGGCGTGGACATGACCCATGTCCCCTATCGCGGCAGCGCCGCCGCCTATCCCGACATCCTGGCGGGCCGCGTGCACATGATCTTCGACAACATCCCCGGCGCGCTCGCGCAGGCGCGGGCGGGAAGGGTGCGCGCCCTCGGCGTCACCTCGGCCGAGCGCAGCCCGGTCGTGCCCGACACGCCGGCCATCGCCGAGACCCTGCCCGGCTTCGACATGTCCTCCTGGACCTGCCTCTGCGGCCCGGCGGGCATCCCGGCCGCGACGGTGGCGCGCATCTCGGCGCTGGCGCGCCGCGCGCTCGAGGATGAGGGGCTGAAGCGCGCCTATCTCGACCAGGGGGCGACGGCGTGGTGGACCACGCCCGAGCGCATCGTCGAGTTCCGCGCCAGCGAGGAGCGGCGCCTCGCGCCCATCATCCGCGCCTCCGGGGCGCGGGTGGACTGAGCGGGGCGGGGCGGGCCTACCGCCCCGTCAGGATCCGCTCGATGAGCTGCTTCACCGTCGGGATGAACCCGTTCGAATAGAACGGGTCCTGCCCGAAGCGGTAGGCGTTGTGGCCGGCGAACATCAGGTTCTTCTCGAGCGCGCCGTCGTGGCTGATGTCCTGCAGCGTCTTCTGGATGCAGAAGGAGCGCGGGTCCGCCTTGCGGCCGGTGGTATAGTCCGGCCCGGTCTGCGACCAGTTGCTGAACCGGCAATGGGAGAGGCAGCCCATGCAATCCACCTGGTCCTTCACGATCTCCCGCGCCTTCTCGGGGGTGACGAAGATCAGCGTGTTGTCGGGGGTGCGCATCGCCTCGGTGAAGCCCTCGGCCTCCCAGTGGTTGATGCGCGCGAGGTCGTGCGGCGTGACATAGACCTTCCGCTTGCGCGGACCGACGCCGTATTCGGCCAGGTGCTCGCCGACCGGCTCGAGCGTGTAGGCGACCTGGCGCTCGTTCCGTTCCTCGAGCTCGCGGAGGAACTCGTTGCGCACGGCCGAGGAGTAGAAGCCGGTCGGGCTGAAGGGCTGCAGCAGCACGTCGCCGGGCTTGAGCGTCATCAGCTTCTGCTTCCAGGCGTCCGAGATCGGGCTCTCCTTCGTCACGAGCGGCCGGGTCCCGAACTGGAAGGCGATGGGGCCGAGTTCGGGGTTGTCGATCCAGTCCTCCCATTCCTCGAGCCACCAGACGCCGCCGGCCATGATGATGGGCGTGTCGTCGAGGCCGAAGGCGCGCATCTGTTCGCGCAACTTGCGCACGCGGCCATAGGGCGGCTCGGGCTTCTTCGGGTCCTCGCTGTTGGAGAGGCCGTTGTGCCCGCCGGCCAGCCACGGATCCTCGTAGACCACGCCGCCGAGCCACTCGCGCGTCTTGGAATAGGCGCGCTTCCAAAGCGCATTGAAGGCGCGGGCCGAGGAGACGATGGGGTAGTAGAAGATGCCGAAGTCGCGCGCGATGTCGGCCAGCCGGTAGGGCATGCCGGCGCCGCAGGTGATGCCGTGGATGAGGCCCTTCGCCCCCTCCAGCATGCCGCGCGCGACGCGCTCCGCCCCGCCCATCTCCCAGAGGATGTTGGCGTGGATGCGGCCCTTGCCGCCGGCGAGCTCCCAGGCGCGCCGGGCCTGGGCGATGGCGCCGTCGATCGCGTAGCGGATCAGCTCCTCGTGGCGCTCGCGCCGCGTCTTGCCGTGATAGACCTGGGGGATCGGCTTGCCGTCCGCGTCGTAGGAATCCGCATTCACGGCCGAGAAGGTGCCGACCCCGCCCGAGGCCGCCCAGGCCCCGCAGGAGTTGCCGTTGGAGACGGAGACCCCCTTGCCGCCCTCGACCAGCGGCAGGACTTCGACACCGCCCATGCGGATCGCGTTGATGGCCTTCAAGTGTCAGGCGCTCCCGGGAACTTCATGACGGGGATATGGCATCGGCCGGGGCCTCTGTGCAGGGCCCTGGCCGGCGCCGGCCGGTCGGGTTACTCGGCGGCCTCGCCGCCGCGCGCGCGCCGCTCGCCGCGGTCGCGCCGCTCGCCCCGCTCCTCGCCCTCAGGGCGGGGGCGGCGGGCGCCGACCTGTTCGGTGATGTCCGCGCCCGTGGCCTGGTCCACCACCCGCATGGACAGCTTCACCTTGCCGCGCTCGTCGAAGCCGATGACCTTGACCTTGACCACGTCGCCCTCCTTGACGACGTCGGTGGTCTTGGCCACGCGCTCATTGGCCAGTTCGCTGATGTGCACGAGGCCGTCGCGGGCGCCGAGGAAGTTCACGAAGGCCCCGAACTCGGCGGTCTTGACCACCTTGCCGGTATAGATCGCGCCGAGTTCCGGCTCGGCCACGATGCCGCGGATCCAGTCGATGGCGCGCTGCGCCGCCTCGGTGCTGGTCGCCGCCACCTTGATCGTGCCGTCGTCCTCGATGTCGATCTTGGTGCCGGTCTTCTCCGTGATCTCCCGGATCACCTTGCCGCCCGAGCCGATGACGTCGCGGATCTTGTCCTTGGGCACGGTGATGACGGTGATGCGCGGCGCGGTCGCGGCGACGTCGGTGCGATGGCCGGTCAGGCCCTTGGCCATCTCGCCGAGGATGTGCAGCCGCCCCTCGCGCGCCTGCTCGAGGGCGATCCTCATGATCTCGAAGGTGATGGACGTGATCTTGATGTCCATCTGGAGCGAGGTGACGCCGACCTCCGTGCCGGCCACCTTGAAGTCCATGTCGCCGAGGTGGTCCTCGTCGCCCAGGATGTCCGAGAGCACGGCGAAGCCACGCTCCTCCTTGATCAGGCCCATGGCGATGCCGGCGCAAGGGCGCTTCAGCGGCACGCCCGCATCCATCAGCGCGAGCGAGGTACCGCAGACGGTCGCCATGGAGGAGGAGCCGTTCGACTCCGTGATCTCGGAGACGACGCGGATGGTGTAGGGGAACTTCTCCTTCTCGGGCAGCAGCGGGTGGATGGCGCGCCAGGCGAGCTTGCCGTGGCCGATCTCGCGCCGCCCGGGGGAGCCCATCCGCCCCGTCTCGTTCACGCTGAAGGGCGGGAAGTTGTAGTGCAGCATGAAGTCCTCACGGTACTCGCCCGTGAGGGCGTCGATGATCTGCTCGTCCTGCCCGGTGCCGAGGGTGGCGACGCAGAGCGCCTGCGTCTCGCCGCGGGTGAACAGCGCCGAGCCGTGCGCGCGCGGCAGCACGCCCACTTCCGCCACGATCGGGCGCACGGTGCGCGTGTCGCGGCCGTCGATGCGGCGGCCGGTGTCGAGGATGGCGTTGCGCACCACCTCCGCCTCGAGCTCCTTGAGAGGGCCCTTGGCCGCGTTGACGTCGAGGCCCTCGGCCTCGAGCGCGGCGAGCACCGCCTTCTTCACCGCGGCCACCTTCTCCTGCCGCAGCAGCTTCTGCGTCTCGGTGTAGGCGAGCGCCATCTCGGCGCGGCCGAGTTCCGCGATGCGCTGCTTCAGCGCGCGCTCGGCCTCGGTCGGCTCGGTGAGCGGCCAGGGATCCTTCGCCGCGACCTCGGCGAGGTCGATGATCGCCTGGATCACCGGCTGGTAGGCCCGGTGGCCGAACTCCACGGCGCCGAGCATGACCTCCTCGCTCAGCTCATGCGCCTCGGATTCGACCATCAGCACGCCCTCGGCCGTGCCTGCGACGACGAGATCGAGCGCGCTCGCCTTGCGCTCCTCGGTGGTCGGGTTCAGCACGTATTGGCCGCCCACATAGCCGACGCGCGCGCCGCCGATCGGGCCGAAGAAGGGAATGCCGGAGAGGGTGAGCGCCGCCGAACAGCCGACCATCGCGACGATGTCCGCCTCGTTCTCGAGGTCGTGGCTCAGCACGGTGGCCACCACCTGCACCTCGTTGCGGAAGCCTTCGGGGAAGAGCGGGCGGATCGGCCGGTCGATCAGCCGCGAGACCAGCGTCTCGTGCTCGGAGGGGCGACCCTCGCGCTTGAAGAAGCCGCCCGGGATCTTGCCCGCGGCGAAGGCCTTCTCCTGGTAGTTCACCGTGAGCGGGAAGAAGTCCTGCCCCGGCTTCACGCTGCGCGCGCCGACGGCGGTGCACAGCACGATGGTATCGCCGAGCCGCGCCATGACGGCGCCATCGGCCTGGCGGGCGATCTTGCCGGTCTCGAGCACCAGGGTCTTGCCGCCCCAGTCGATTTCCTTGCGGAAGTAGTTGTCGAACATCTGTCGTCCTCTTGGCCGCGGCGCGCGGCGCCACGGGGGCCGCGCCCGCCCGTCCTTCGCGGGCGGCGGCACGGCGGGAAGGGCCCGTCAGGGCCCCCGGATGCGACGCGGAGGGCGGAACAGGTCGGGACCGTGGGTCCAGGACGAGGGGCCGGTGGATCGGCGTCTCGGGCGGCATGGGGTGGGCCCATCGCGGGTCGCGCGACGGGAAGGCCGCCCATGTGGCCGGAAACGCCGCGGCGGTCCGGTCCCGGTCCCGCGGCTTTCTCTGTCGGCCCGCCGCGGTCGCGGCGGTCGGCGCGCCGGCCTCGGGCCGGACGTCACCGGGCCTCCATATGGCGCGGTTCGGGCGAGAACGCCATGGAAAACTGCGCGGGCTCCTCCGCCGGCCCGGGCCGGCCGCCGCCGCCCCGGGCCTCGACGGGCCCCGAGCCGCCCTGCGATACTCCCCCCGCTCCGGGAGGAAGCCCATGACCGACCTGCCGCGCGCCGTACGCATCACCGAGGAGGGGCCGCGCGAGGGGTTCCAGATCGCCCCCGCGCCCGTGCCCACCGCCGACAAGATCGCGCTCGTGGAGGCCCTTGCGGCCACCGGCGTGCCGCGGCTGCAGGTCGCCTCCTTCGTCAGCCCGAAGCGCGTGCCGGGCTGGGCCGATGCCGAAGCGGTGGTGGCCGGCTTCACCCCCCGCCCGGGCGTGGCCTACACGGCGCTGTGGTTCAACGCGCAGGGGCTTGAGCGCGCGCTCGCCTTCCGCGACCGCCTCGCGCTCTCCGGCTCCGTCACGGTGGCGGCGAGCGAGGCCTTCTCGCTCCGCAACCTCAACCGCGACCGCGCCGGGCAGATCGCCGCCCAGCGCGAGGCCATCGCCGCCCACCGCGCCGCCGGCGTGCCGGTCACGCGCGTCTCGGTCCAGGCCGCCTTCGGCTGCAACTTCGCCGGCGACATCACGCCCGCCCAGGCGGTGGCGGCGGTGGCCGAGGCGATGGCGCTGGCGGCGGAGACCGGCTGCGCCATCGAACGCATTTCGCTCGCCGACACCATGGGCTGGGCGCATCCGCTCCTCCTCGAGCGCGTGGTGGCGGAGGTGCGCGCCCGCTGGCCGGATCAGGCCATCTCTCTCCATCTGCACGACACGCGCGGCCTCGGCCTCGCCAATGCGCTGGCCGGGCTGCGGCTCGGCGTCGCCGAGTTCGACGCCGCGGTGGGCGGGGCGGGCGGCTGCCCCTTCGCGGGGCACCCCGGCGCGCCGGGCAACATCGCCACCGAGGAACTGGTCCTGCTGTGCGAGGAGATGGGCATCGCCACGGGGGTGGACCTCGAGGCGCTGATCGCCGCGGGGCATCTCGCCGAGCGCATCCTCGGCCGCACCCTGCCCTCGGCGCTGCTGCGCGGCGGCTCGCTCGCCGCCTTCCGCGCGCGGGCGCGGGCGGCGTGAGGACGCCGCGCCCCCCGATGCCCGGCCGAGGCCCCTGCCGCCCCCTGGGGGAGAGGCCGGCATGACCCCCCCGCTTCCGCTCGACGGCATCCGGGTCATCGAGTTCTCGCACATGGTCATGGGCCCGACCTGCGGCCTCGTGCTCGCCGATCTCGGCGCCGAGGTGATCAAGGTCGAGCCCCCCGGGCGCGGGGACCGCACGCGCTACCTCACCGCCTCCGGCACCGGCTTCTTCGCCGCCTTCAGCCGCAACAAGAAGTCGGTGCAGATCGACACCGACGCGCCGGAGGAGCTCGAGACGCTGCGCCGGCTGATCGCGACGGCGGACGTGCTGATCGAGAACTTCCGCCCCGGCGCGCTTGCCGAGAAGGGCCTCGGCTACGCCGAGCTCTCCGCGCGCAATCCGCGGCTGATCTACCTCTCGCTCAAGGGCTATCTGCCCGGGCCGTATGAGAACCGCACCGCGCTGGATGAGGTGGTGCAGATGCAGTCCGGCCTCGCCTACATGACCGGCCCGCCGGGCCGCCCCTTGCGCGCCGGCGCGCCGGTCAACGACATGATGGGCGGCATGTTCGGCGCCATCGCGGTGATGGCCGCGCTGCGCCAGCGCGAGGCGACGGGCCGCGGCCAGCACCTGCAGTCCGGCCTGTTCGAGAACGCCGCCTTCCTCGTCTCCACCGCCATGCTGCAGCAGGCGATCACCGGGCAGGACCCCACCCCCATGCCCGCCGGCCGCCGCGCCTGGGGCGTCTATGACGTGTTCGACACCCGCGACGGGCAGCAGATCTTCATCGGCGTCGTCACCGAGCGGCAGTGGGAGATCTTCCGCCGCGAACTGGGCGAACCCGCCCTCGACGACCCCGACTTCGCCACCAACACCGACCGCGCGGCGCGGCGCGAGCGGCTGATCCCGCTGGTGCAGTCGCTGATCGTCAAGCACGACCTCGCCACGCTCGAGGCGATGTGCGAACGCGCCGGTCTGCCCTTCTCGCGCATCGCCCGGCCCTGGGACCTCTTCGAGGACCCGCACCTCAAGGCGAGCGGAGGGCTCTTGCCGATCACCCTGCCCGACGGCCGGCCCCTGGCGGTGCCGGCCCTGCCCATCCGCTTCGGGGCGGAGCGGCCGGGCCTCAGGCTCGACCTGCCGAAGCCGGGCGAGCATACGGAGGAGATCCTCGGCCCCCTCCGCGCCGCGCGCGACGCGGCGGAATGAGCGCCCGGGCCCCGGCGCGGGTCAGGGCAGGGGAATGGTGAAGGCCGGCACCGCCACCCCGAGCGGCCGGCCGAGCGCCGCCTTCACCTGCACCCCGGCGATGGCGTAGCCGCCCGGCGCCGGCACGAGCAGCGGCGCGCCGCTGCTGCCCACCGTCCCGGCGCAGTTGTGCCCGAGCAGGATGCCCTGCGGCCCGAAACTGCCGACCAGCACCACGCGACAGCCGCGGTCGGCGAGCAGCACCTCCGGGCGGTCATGCTGCCAGGCGGGGAGCGTGGCGGGCGTGCCCTCGGCCGGGGCCTCGCGCAGCAGCGGCAGCACGCGCCCCCGCCCGAGCGGGGCGGTCAGCGTCACCAGCGCCCAGTCCGCGCGCCAGGGCTCCTCCCGCCGCGGGTCGAAGCCCGGCCCGCTCCGCAGCGTGGCGCCGCGCGCCGTCGCCCCGCCGAGGCGGACCCGGATCTCGCGCGCGGGCACCAGCCTCCGGGCATCGGCGGCGATGAGGCAATGCGCGGCGGTCAGCACCACCCGCGGGGCGACCATGGCGCCGGTGCAGCGCCCGCCGGCCGTCGTCTCGATGAGGGCGACGGCATCGAAGGGCGCCTCCGCCGCGGGCACCGGCTGGCGCGTGTCCACCGGGCCGAGGCCCGGCACCTCCTCCGCCGCCGCCGCCCCCCAACCGGCCAGCGCCAGCCCCAGAAGCCGCGCCGCGGCAGCCCGCCCGCTCGTCCATGCCCGCATGCGCCCGCCTTGAGCACGGGGGCGGATGTCATGAAAGCGTCGCTGGGCGGAAAGCGTCATTTCTGTAATTCTGGGAGCATGGAAGGAAGGGATGCCGCAACGGCCTTCGCCGCGCTCGGCCAGGAGACCCGGCTTGCGCTCTTCCGCGCCCTGCTCGCCGCCGGGCCGGAGGGGCTGGCGGCGGGGACGGCGGCGGCGCGCCTCGGCGTGCCGTCCTCGACACTGTCCTTCCATCTCCGCGCGCTCGAGCGGGCCGGGCTCGTCGCCGCCACGCGGTGCGGGCGCAGCCTCGTCTATGTCGCGCGCTCCGACCGCCTGCGCGCCCTGCTCGCCCTCCTCGCCGAGGGGGCGCGGCGCGGGCAGGGCGGAGCGGGCGGGCGCGGCCTGGCCGCCGCGGCGCCGTCCGGCCTCAACGTGCTCTTCCTCTGCACCCGCAACTCGGCCCGCTCGATCATGGCCGAGGCGATCCTGAACGCCATCGGCGGCGGGCGCTTCCGGGCCTTCTCCGCCGGCTCCGATCCCGCGCCGGAGGGGCCGCTGCCGGAAGTGCTCGGCCGGCTCGGCGCGCTCGGGCACGATGTCGCGCCGCTGCGCTCGAAGTCCTGGCACGCCTTCACCGGCCCGGACGCGCCGCGGATGGATCTCGTCATCGCGCTCTGCGACACGCTCGAACTGCGGGCCATCCCGAATTTCGCCGGCCCCCACCTCGCCGCCGCCTGGCCGCTGCCGGACCCCGTGAAGTTCGCGGGCAGCGCGAGCGAGCGCGCGACGCTGCTCGACGAACTCTACGCCGCCCTGCACCGGCGGCTGTCCGCCCTCGTCGGCCTGCCCTTCGCCGCGCTCGATCGCCTGGCGCTCAAGAGGCGGCTCGACGCCCTCGCTCAACCCCTGGCAGGAGCCCGCGCATGAGGGTCGGGATCAACGGCATGGGCCGCATCGGGCGGCTTGCCCTGCGCGCCGCGATGGGCGGGGCCGAACGCCCCGAGGACGACCCGCGCCGCGGCAACCGCCTCGATGTCGTGCACCTGAACGAGGTCAAGGGCGGGGCTGCGGCGACCGCGCATCTGCTCGAGTTCGACAGCGTGCAGGGCCGCTGGCGCGCGCCCATCACGGCCGAGGACGCCGCCGCGATCCGCATCGGCAACACCCGCCTGACCTTCTCCGACCACGCGAAGCCCGCCGACATCCCCTGGGGCGATCTTGGCGTGGACCTCGTGCTGGAATGCACGGGAAAGTTCCTCAGCCCCGAGACGCTGCAGGGCCATCTCGACCGCGGCGCGAAGCGCGTCATCGTCGCCGCGCCGGTGAAGTTCGACAGCGTGCTCAACATCGTCGTCGGCGTGAACGAGCACCTCTACGATCCCGCCCGCCACCCCATCGTCACCGCCGCCTCCTGCACCACCAACTGCCTCGCGCCCGTGGTCAAGGTGGTGCATGAGGCGATCGGCATCCGCCACGGCCAGATCACCACCATCCACGACCCGACCAACTCCAATGTCGTGGTCGATGCGCCGCACAAGGATCTGCGCCGCGCCCGCAGCGCCATGCTCTCGCTCGCGCCCACCACCACCGGCAGCGCCACCGCCATCGGCCTCATCTACCCCGAGCTCAAGGGCCGGCTGAACGGCCATGCGGTGCGCGCGCCCGTGCTCAACGCCTCGCTCACCGACTGCGTGTTCGAACTCCGGCGGGCGACGACGGAGGCGGAGGTGAATGCGCTCTTCGCCGCCGCCGCCGCCGGGCCGCTCGCCGGCATCCTCGGCTACGAGGAACGCCCGCTCGTTTCCGCCGACTATGCGCGCGACACGCGCAGTTCGATCGTGGACGCGCCCTCGACCATGGTCACCGACGGCACGCTGCTCAAGGTCTATGCGTGGTACGACAACGAGATTGGCTATGCCTGCCGCATGGTGGACCTCGCCTGCCACATGGAGCGCATCGGGCTGTGAGCACCGCGGGCGCGCGCAACTACGCCATCGTCACGCTCGCCTATTGGGGCTTCACGCTGACCGACGGCGCGCTGCGGATGCTCGTGCTGCTGCACTTCTTCCGCCTCGGCTATTCGCCCTTCACCCTCGCCTTCCTCTTCCTGCTCTATGAGGCGGCCGGGATCGGCGCCAACCTGGTCGGCGGCTGGCTCGCCACCCGCTTCGGCATCGCCCGCATGCTCGCCGTCGGCCTCGCCACGCAGATCGCGGGCCTGCTGATGCTCTCGGCGGTCTCGCCCGAATGGGCGGCGGCGCTCTCGGTCGCCTGGGTGGTGGCCGCGCAGGGCGTGTGCGGGGTGGCCAAGGACCTCACCAAGACCGCCTCCAAATCCGCCATCAAGCTGACCGCCGGGGAGGCCTCGGGCCGCCTGTTCCGCTGGGTCGCCTTCTTCACCGGCTCCAAGAACGCGATGAAGGGCGCGGGCTTCTTCCTCGGCGGCCTGCTGCTCGAGGCGCTCGGCTTCCGGGCCGCGCTGTGGGCGATGGCGGTCTGCCTCGCGGCGGTGCTCGCGGGCGTCGTGCTCGCGCTGCCGCCCATGATGGGCAAGGGCAGGGCCTCGCGCTCGGCGCGGGAGTTCCTCGGCAAGTCGCGCGGCATCAACCTCCTCGCCGCCGCCCGCGTCTTCCTCTTCGGGGCGCGCGACGTGTGGTTCGTGGTCGGCCTGCCGGTGTTCCTCTACGCCGCGGGCTGGAGCTTCACCATGGTCGGCGGCTTCCTCGCCCTCTGGACCATCGGCTACGGCGCGGTGCAGGCGGCCGCCCCCGCCTTCGTCGCCCGCAGCGCCGACGGCCTCTCGGCCGAGGTGCCGGCCGCCCGCGCCTGGGCGCTCGCGCTGGCCGCCGTGCCGGCGGGGCTTGCCGCCATGATGCTCGCCGGCCTGCCGCGGCCGGACCTCTTCGTGCCGGCGGGGCTCTGCGTCTTCGGGCTGCTCTTCGCGGTCAACTCCTCGGTCCATTCCTACCTGGTGCTCGCCTATGCCGGCAGCGAGAAGGCGGCCGAGGATGTCGGCTTCTACTACGCCGCCAATGCGGCGGGGCGCTTCGCCGGCACGCTGCTCTCGGGGCTGCTCTATGCCTGGGCGGGGCTTCTCGCCTGCCTCCTTGGCGCGGCGGCCATGCTGCTGGCCTGCTGGGCGGTCACGCTCGCGCTGCCGGCGGGCCGGGCGCCGGCCGCGGCGGTCAGCCCCGGCTGAGCAGCCGCTCGACGAAGGCCGGCACCACCCGGGTCGCCGGGCCGTGGATGGCCTCGTCGAACAGCGCCGTGGTCGCCGAGGGTTCGAGGTTGAGTTCGACCGTCCGCGCCCGCCCGCGCAGCTCGGCGACGAAGCCCGCGGCGGGATGGACGGTGCCGGAGGTGCCGATCGCGACGAACAGGCCGCAGGTCTCAAGCGCCGCCGCGATCCGCTCCATCCCGAGCGGCATCTCCCCGAACCAGACGACATGCGGGCGCAGCCGCCCCGTCCGGCCGCAGGCGGGGCAGATGCTTGCCGGCGTGATGTCCTCCCGCCACGGGCTTGCGGCGCCGCAGGCAAGGCAGCGCGCCTTGGCCAGTTCGCCATGCATGTGCAGCAGGTTCCTCGTCCCCGCGCGTTCATGGAGGTCGTCGACGTTCTGCGTCACCACCAGCACCTCCGCCGGCCATTCGCGCTCCAGCCGCGCCAGCGCCAGATGCGCCGCATTGGGCGCGATGGCGGGGTCGGCGAGCTGCGCGCGGCGGGCGTTGTAGAAGGCCTGGACGCGCCCGGGGTCGCGCGCGAAGGCCTCCGGCGTGGCGACATCCTCGATCCGCACGCGCGCCCAGATGCCGTCGGCGTCGCGGAAGGTCGCAAGCCCGGATTCGCGGGAGATGCCCGCCCCCGTCAGGACCAGGATCCGCGCCGCCATCAGGAGGTGGGCGGCGGCGGCGGGGCGCAGGAGCGCGGCGGCGGCGGTGCGGGCGCGCCCGGCGGCGGCGCGGGCGGCTGGCTCTGCGCCCAGGCGCTGCCGCCCCCGGTCGGCGCCGGCGCCGCCGCGAGCAGGAGGGCGAGGCCAGGCAGGAACAGCGCGCGCCACATGGGATCAGTCTAGACGCATCGCCGCCGGCGGGGGAATCGCCAACCGCGCCTGCTGGCCAGCCC
>Ga0272446_1001571_pt1 | contig 32929 bp, 25 predicted proteins | sample YNPCB0061_FD_194587 | JGI IMG/M metagenome (GOLD analysis project Ga0272446, IMG submission 194587) | Hot spring microbial mat communities from Yellowstone National Park, WY, United States - YNP-CB-006-1 | ecosystem: Environmental > Aquatic > Thermal springs > Hot (42-90C) > Sediment | place...
CGCCAAGGCGATCAAGATCAACTGGCAGTTCTCCATCCAGGCCGCTCGAACCAAGCTCAATAGCCACTACACCAAAGTCCATCCCGAGAATGAAAAATACAAGGAAACTTAGTTTACGGACTACTTAACATGAAGCAATTTGTGTTCTTCTATCAACAGATCGTCCGGTGGCTGTTTCATCGTCTCTACCACGAACTGGCGTGGAGTTACGACCTCATTGCATGGCTGGTTTCCGGTGGCTACTGGCAACGCTGGGTACTGGCAGCAGTTCCTGTGTTACGCGGACGGACGCTGGAGTTGGGATGTGGGCCGGGTTATCTGCAACGAGCACTCGCCAGACGTGCCGATGTTATCGGACTAGACCTCTCGCCGTTTATGCTGCGACGAGCAGCACGTTTCAGCCGTCGGTTGATAAGAGCTGATGCGCGCCGCTTACCATTTGCCGACGCCAGTTTCGATACGGTATGTGCAACCTTTCCGGCAGAGTATATCCTTGATCCGAACACACAGGCCGAGATACGGCGAGTGTTAACTGCTGACGGACAATTAGTGATCGTTGACGGTGGACGCCCGGAAGGATGGTACGGTCGCTTGATTGATGCTCTCTATCGTTTGGTGTGGCTGAGACGGCACACCGATGAGCTACCGACTGTTGTTGAGTTCGGGGATTTCCGCTTGCAGGTGCAGCGTGTTCGGGTAGGAAACAGTAGTGTCCTGATGATGATGGGAAAACCGTATGCCACCGAATCTGAGCGTTGAGTTCGCCTGGCGCGCACGAGGTTGCACCGTACTGGCAGGGGTTGATGAAGCCGGACGCGGTTGCTGGGCCGGTCCGGTTGTTGCAGCCGCAGTAGTGCTCTCACCAGCCGTATACGATCAGCCCGACCTGTTACGTATGGTGAACGATTCCAAACAATTGACGGCAAACGCCCGCGAACAGACGTATACCGTCATCAAGACGCACGCAGCAGGGATTGGGGTTGGTATCGTGCCGGCTTTTCTCATCGACGCTTATGGCATCGTTCCGGCGACCCGTCTGGCAATGATCCAGGCGTTGTTGGCGCTACCCTGTGCGGTTGATGGCGTGCTCATCGATGCCGAACGGCTACCCGGCATCACACTTGCTCAGGAATCGCTCATCCGTGGTGATTCGCGTTCACTCTCGATTGCGGCTGCCTCAATTGTTGCAAAAGTCACCCGTGATCGGTTGATGGTAAGCGCCGACCGCTGTTACCCGCAGTACGGTTTTGCCCTGCACAAGGGTTACGGTACAGCCGTTCATCAACGTGCACTCGCTCGATACGGCCCATCACCGTTACATCGCCGCACTTTTCAGCCGGTCATGGACGTTCTGGCGCAACTAGAGTGCACAGCGACTGCGGAGATTGTACCGACAATGTTAGCGGATAGATTGCCGTAAATATCAGAGTGTGATCAAAAACCCGGGCTTTTGATGAGGCGAGACCATGGTATCTCCAGAATGGTTCGGGGAATAGTGGCGGGCAACTGGCACCCCTCACCTTCCCCCTGGCCCCTTCCTCCTCCACACGGGGCGAGGCAGGGGAGGTTGGCCCCGCACCTTCCCTCCTGGCCTCTTCCTTTCCCACACGGGCCGAGGAAGGGGGCGGAGCGTGGCTGGCGCGAAAGCATATTGGTACACCTCACGCAATGGTTCGCACGGGTACGTGCCCAATGAGAAATCTGGCTTTCTGATCAGGCTCTAAGACGTTATGCTGTAGCGGGGTGAAACCTCTGAATTTTATACTCACGACGTTCTTAGCGTAGCGGAGCGCAGCATGCGATTTGATCAACATCTCGTCTCTTCAGCCGTTCTGGCGATGTGTTTATATCCACGGCAACCTTTATCAGCAGCCCTACTCATTGCCGGTGGTGTCTTGATCGACCTCGATCATCTCGTACTGTACATCAGTCGTACCGGCGATTGGAGTATTAGCGGTGCCCTCCACTACAATCGTTATCGCAATCGACTGCCGCGGCGTGGCGACAACCGGCCAAGGTACGGCTCATTACGTTCGTGGCTGCATCAACCGCTCCTTGTGGTACCAACACTTTGGGCATTGGCGCAGCACCATCGATGGATTCGTCCACTAGCGGCGGGGGTAACATTGCATCTGTTCCTCGATCATCTGGCAATGCCGGTTATCTGGGCTACATACCTGCGTGCCGGTGGGTGTTGCGTCCGTTGTGGAACGAACCAGCGGATTGATGTCTACCGACGGCCAGTGCAGCAGGGGGAAGATTGGCGCTGGGTAGTCTTATGCCGACGCTGTGCGAATGATCGGCGAACGTTTGCCGATGTGCTCGATGGGTGGCATCTATCACAGCGTACAGTCCGGTCGTAATTGCGGTAAGATGCAGCGGGCAGCCATACTTGCCGCACGTTGAAGATGGATTGTAAAGGGATTATCCCTTGGCCTGGCGTAGATGACCACTGCTCTGCATGATAGGTGGTGCGTTGTCGTAATGACGGTAACGATCATCATCCACAACCTGTTACGATTCACCACCGAGGACTCCTCTAATACGTGGTACACTGAAAAGAGAAGCTAAAAACTTGCAAACACGCACTATATATCTGACCGTCAGACGGTAAGGAGTTGGTGATGGATCCAGATGATGAGTTCCTTCCCGAGGATCCCATAACCGAACTAAGCCGCCTCGCCAGCGAAGCAATAGATGGACAGGCCAAAGGGGCGTCGTCGGCTGAACGGCGGCGACGCTGTGATCGCGTACTGGAAATGGAAGCGCAGGGATACCTTACCGACGAGCGCGCATATTTCCTGGCAGGCCTGGTCATGATCTGTGGTGAAACAGCAGCCGACTTTCGTCATGCCCATCGCTTTGCCCGGCGTGCCACAGAATTGGGTGACGAGCGGGCGTGGACACTGCGAGCGATGGCATGGGATCGCCTGCTCATCGAACTGGGCCAGCCACAGCACTTCGGCACGCAGATTATCCGCATCGGTGGGCGCTGGTCGCTTGGCGAGGTCAATCCACGAGTGACCGATTGGGAACGGGCCTTATTCGGTGTTCCACCGCTCTACGTACAGTTGCAACGGGTTGAGGAGTTACAGCGTTCGGAACGAGGTTGATACACGTTCCTTGTAGTTCACTACACGACTCACCATAGAGAGTAAGACAGCGCGCCGAACAAGATGATTGCAGGCGGAAATCTCTGTAACCTCTCTGTGGTGAGATTACTTTTTGTAGTATGTTAAAATCTGTACATTTTTTCACCAATTTAAACCGCATTTTTACTCATAAAGTCTGTTCCCGTTCTAACAATGCTTGTAACGATAGCGTAATCTACACAGATTGCTCGTTGGACGCAGTGAATTGTACATTTTCATCATCCTATCAGGTTTTTCTCAGCATACCAGGGAGGGGGTTATGAGAAGACTTTCACTGCGTTCCGCCTTTGCATTCGGATTCAGCATCTTTATTATCGTGATTCTTGGGGTATTTGTGTATGGTTCAGCCGCTTCTCAGGCACGTGTCGAAATCTTTACACCCCAGGGATTCGCACCATGTGCAACCACCAACGCGCCAGCACCGGCTATCTTTCAAACTCAGAGCCTGCTTGCTCGTTTCGATTATTATCGGGTCCTTGATCCACCTTTTGGTCCAGAACCGGTAGAAGTTGACATTACCTTCCCCGACGGTCGTATCTTTACCGTTGGTGCCAGCCAGTTGCTCGACGGCGTGATCGATATGCCTACGAATGTGCAGTTTGCCCGCTTTACCAACAATGGCGGTCAACTTTCGCTGACCATTACGGTACCGGGTACCTGGCCGTATGGCTGCTACCGACTGACCGGGCGCGGTTTGAGTAGCGGCGGGGCAAATACGGCATCGGCCTTCTTTGTTGTGATTCCAGGCGGACAACCAGGGCCAAGTGGTAATGCCACTATCCGGGCGACATTGAATGGTCAGGAGACGAATGTCATTCTACAGGGGCAGATCCTTGAGGTCGATGGTCGAGGCTTCATCGGCGGTGAATTGGTGTCGTTTTGGCTTACAGCACCCGACGGTACCGTCATCGATTTTCCGCCCGGCCAACAGGTGATACGGGCAACACCCGCTGGCGCAGTCTCAACTTCCTTCCAGTTTGAGGGTAAGAATCCGGTTGGGCGCTACACCGTAACCGCACTCGGTAATACCAGTGGGTTTCGCGCCTTTGCCCACTTTGAACTACGCTCACGACCGGTAACACCACGTGGGCCAGCCCGTCTGTCGGTGGTCGTTCCCTTCGGAGCGCAGGCGCCGCAACGCTCCATCTTTTATGCGAATGGCGACCTCTTCTTCCCTGGTGAACGAGTGGATTTGTGGTTAACAATGCCAGACGGCGCGGTGCGAGGCTTTCCCTCGACCTTTGCCGACCCAATAGCCGGCCAGTTTATGGTAGAACTGTTCCTTGATGAACGGTTGCCGGTTGGTTTCTACCAGCTTACCGCCCAGGGTGCGGTGAGTCAGCAACTGGTTATTGCCACCTTTACCCTGACCCAAACCAGCGACACGATTGCCAATCCGCAACCGGTACCGCTGATTGGGTTAGACAACAATCCCCTGACTCCACCTAATATTCCGTTCAACGATCCGAATCCTGCTGACATTAATGAGTACGGCAACCCTGATGAGTAAGTTGACATCTCATTAGCAATAGCTCAGCGGCACGTTCGTGCGTGCCCCCGGTAAGGCACCACCGGGTACGTGCGAGAACAGTTGCGCGTCGGTAGGCGAGGTAGTACCTTGATGTGACAATTTGCCGATAACGACAGGGCACTCACCTGCCGATCGCCGATCCGACATATCCTGTTCCGAGCGATGCGGGTTAGCGCAGGTTATCCTCACTGAGATCGGTGTGCCATCCGAAAGCGTCATCTTCCTGCGCTGCGACGACGTTCGATAGCCTAGGCGCCACGACCATCGCCGTGGGATCTTATCTGGACGAGGCGGCGCCTCGCCCCTCCTTGTGAATCGTCTTGCATCCATCGACAAGGTTCATCCGTCGTGAGGTGATGATGGATTATTCGGATAGTCCTTGGCGCCTGATCAAAAACCTTGCTTTCTCATTGGGACATACCGTGCCTGAGCAATCCCTTTCTCGCCTTGTTTGGGAGCAGAAGGGGGCCAGGGGGATGGGTGAGGTGGCACCCTCTCCCTTCCTCTCCCACACTGCGGGAGAGGAAGGGGCCGGGGGTAGGTGAGGAGCCAGGCGTGCTCCTCGTTGCTCGCCACTTCAGCCGATACCCCTGCTAAGCGCCTGATCAAAACCTCGAGTTTCTGATCACGCTCTTAAAGCATGGTAGGAATGAATGTTCAATGGGCCGGTTTTCGGTCGGGTTTGATAGGCCGATGAACGTCATACATCAGTTCACGTCGTAACAGTATACTATCAAGGGTAAGTTCCGAACCTGCCTCCCACACTCTCCTGATGTCATTCACTGCCTTCCCGATCAGCTTCGAGTGGTTTGGTCGGATCATTCCCCCACTCATTCCAGGAACCATCATAAATCGCTACCCGACGTCCGCTGACGATCTCGAAAGCCAGTGCAGTTGGCGTGGCTGAAACACCGCCGTTGCAATAAGCAACTACTTCACGATCATTGACGGCATCCGGATCGATACCAGCAGCGCGAAAGCGTTCACGGAGTTGATCAGGGGAAAGGTAAGTTTGGTGCGGCCCGCTGACCAGGCTCTGATAGAAAACGTTGTGGGCACCTGGAATGTGACCGCCACGGGCAGCACGTGATTCCAGACCGCGGTATTCTCGCTCGTGGCGAGCGTCGATCAAGAGCAGATCACGCTCCAGGGCTTGCAAGACTTGATCGGCTGTTTTCCGCAGGTGCGGTTGTGGTCGTGGCGTGAAAGTTGCCGGTGGGTAATTGGGAACCTCCGTAGTTAGCGGACGCCCCTCGGCCAGCCATTTCACCAGCCCACCATTTAAAACCCGAACGCGCTCGAAACCATAATAGCGCAGCACCCACATCAGACGACCGGCAAACATTGAAAACCAGTCATCGTAAGCAACAACCACACAATCGTCACCGATACCGCGCTTCCCTAGCTCGTAAGCAATTTTGGCCGGTGGAGCGACCTGCACGGGCGTCGGGTCATCAAGGTCAACAATGTCACGTGTCCAGTCAATGTAGACGGCGCCCGGAATATGACCGGCGGCGTAATCGTCGTGGCGGGCAAAGTAGTGCGGTTTAGGTGCAGTAGGTGGCAAGACGGTTCCACGCATATCGACGATCCGCAGTTGCGGGTGACCGAGATGGGCTGCCAGCCAGTCAGTTTCAACCAGGGGCCCTGATGGTAGCTCTATCTCTATACTCATACGGCTCCTCGGTAATGGTCATGACAAGCGATGGTTCAAACACACTGTGACCTCGGTGTCATAGTGGTTGGTTGCACCACAAGACACAAAGGTCACAGCGACCGACAGCAATGCGTCTCACCTGCTCGTTAGACGATGATATTCATCGGTGCTTCGAGCAGTTTACGCAACTCTTGCAGGTACTGCGCGCCGACCGCCCCATCGACAACCCGATGATCGGCACTGAGGGTAAGGTTCATCACCTGACCAATGACGATCTGGTCGTTGCGTACCACCGGAACTTTACGCACCGCACCAACGGCCAGAGAAGCTGCCTGCGGTACAGAGATAATCGAACCGAACTCGACAATGCCAAACATGCCAAGGTTGGTGACCTGGAAGGTAGCTCCTTCGAGTTCCTGTTGCTTAATCTTGCCCTCGCGCGCACGCAGTGCCATGTCACGAATTTCAGCACTGATCACGCTAATGCTCTTTTTGTCGGCATCGCGGACAACCGGCGCCACCAGACCATCGTCAAGAGCAACGGCTACACCGATGTTGATCTGGCTATGACGCACGATACCGGGTTGACCGTCAGCAGTCTGACTGTAACTGACATTCACGGCTGGTACCTTACTCAGAGCCTTTGCTGCCGCCTTGACCACAAGATCGTTAATTGAAACGCGAGTTCCACTGGCGGTAATTTGCTCACGCAATGCTACCAGTGCGTCAGCATCGACCTCGATGGTCAGATAGATATGCGGTACACCCGGCTTGCTGTCGGTCATTGCACGAGCAATAGCCTTGCGCATCCGACTCAGCGGTTCGGCGCCGGCCAGTGTCGGTACTGGTGCAGGTGTCGGAGCACGTGCTGGCGCTGGTGCAGGCACTGGCGTTGGGGGTGAAACCGGTACAGGCGTCGGCGGCGGAGTAGATGGGGTCACGGTCGGAGCTGGCACGGCAGCACCACGTCGGGCCGCAAACTCTTCAACATTCTCCTTGATAATGCGACCGCCTGGGCCGGTACCTACTACCTGGCGCAAATCAATCCCTAGCTCTTCGGCCAGGCGTCGGGCAACCGGTGATGCCTTAATCCGACCATTGTCATCACCACCGACAGCCGGTGCGGGCGTAGCCGACTCTGCTACTGCTGCTGGAGACACTGCCTGAACGGTGACTGGAGTGACAGCCGATGCCGAGGGAGCCGATGGTTGCGTCGTGACTGGTGGTATTGACGGTGTTGGCGCAACGGGTGCCGCACTATCACCGATGATCGCGATCGGATGCCCAATCGGCACGGTCTGTCCTTCTGGGATCAAAATCTGTTGCAGAACACCGGCTTCAAAAGCTTCCAGTTCCATTGTGGCCTTATCGGTCTCGATTTCGGCGATGATGTCACCAACAGCAATCTGATCGCCGACTTTCTTCAACCAGCGGCCTACAGTGCCTTCCGACATCGTGTCGGAGAGACGAGGCATGGTTATTTCACCCATGGAGCCTCCTATTCCTCATAACCGTATCGTTATCGCATGCGCTTCGTGCCACGCATGACCTGCCGAATGGCGTAAATCAGATTATTGGCATTTGGTTTTGAAGCTGCCGACAGCTCTTTGGCGTAGGGCAACGGCACTTCAAGGCCGGCGACCCGGTAAACTGGCGCATCGAGATAATCAAAGGCTTCTTCCTGAATTGTCGCCGCGATTTCAGCCGTTACACCGTATGAGTACCAGTCTTCCGCGATCACAACGGCGCGATTCGTCTTCTTCACCGATTCGATGATGGTGGGTCGGTCAAGCGGGCGGAGCGAACGCAGATCAACGACCTCGACACTAATGCCCTCTTGTTCCATCCGCTGCGCAACTTGCAATGCTACGGCTGTCATTCGTGAATAAGAGACAACCGTCACATCGGTACCCGGTCGCTTTACGTCGGCAATCCCAATCGGAAGGACGTAATCATCATCTTCTGGTACTTCACCCTTAGTATCGTAGAGCGCCAGCGACTCGATAAAGATCACTGGATCATCATCACGGATGGCAGCCCGTAATAAACCTTTGGCATCGTAAGGTGTGGCCGGTGCGACCACCTTGAGGCCAGGACAGTAGGCAAACCAGTTCTCGAATGACTGCGAGTGGGTGGCTGCTAGTTGGCCAGTGCCACCTGAAGGTGTTCGGATCACCAGCGGCACACTGACCTGCCCACCGAACATATAATGAATCTTCGCCGCATGATTGACGATCTGATCGATAGCGACCAGGATAAAGTTGATCGTCATTATCTCGACCACCGGACGCAGGCCGAGCATCGCAGCGCCGATAGCGACTCCAACGAATCCCTCTTCCGCAATCGGGGTATCAACAACGCGCTTGGGGCCAAACTCGGCCAGCAAGCCCTCGGTGACCCGATACGAACCCTGAAACACGCCAATCTCTTCACCCATGAGCAAGACATTTGGATCACGGGCTAACTCCTCGCCAAGGGTGTCATTCAGGGCCTGGCGATACGTAATAACAGGCATAACAACCTCTTTAGTCCATGCAACATCCGCTACACCACACGGAACATCGGGAAAGCGGATGACACTCCACTATAACCGGCTATACGTCAAACTCACCGTGATTGATCTTTACCGCACGAATAGCATCTTCGGTCGTTGGTGTATTTGGTACCGGTGTGGCATACATATACTTGTAGAGATCCTCAAACTTCGGATCGGGACTGTTGTTGGCGAAATCAATTGCCTCCTGTACTTCGCGTTCAACCCGTTCGGTAACCGCCTTAAGCCAGGCATCATCAATAACGCCGTGCTCAAGCAGGAGCGTGGCAAATTTTCGGATTGGATCGTACAATTCGCGACCCCGGCGGACTGCTTCAGGATCACGGTAGCGATCGGAGTCAATAACCGAATGACCACGGAAACGAAAGCTAACCGCATCAATAATCGCCGGTTCACCCTCGGCTTCGGCTCGTGCTCGTAATCGGCGCACGACATCGCGCACCGCGAGCACATCGGTGCCGTCAACACGCTCACCGTAAATGCGGAATGATGCACCTTTCTTCCATAGTTCGGGTTCTGATGAACCGGCTTCCACTGAAGTGCCCATACCGTAGCCGTTATTGACAATGAAGAAGAGCACCGGACATTTCCAGAGTTTAGCTAGATTGAGTGACTCGTAGAATGCACCAATATTGGTGGTTCCATCACCCATTTGCGCAACGACCACACCCGGCTTATTCTGATAACGCAGCGCGTAGGCGGCACCCACGGCCAATGGCACCTGTCCACCAACAATGGCATAGCCACCCATAAAGTTGGTCTTGCGGTCGAACAGGTGCATCGATCCGCCACGACCACCGGATACACCGGTCTCTTTACCGAAGAGTTCGGCCATTACTGGGCCGGGTGGTACACCACGGGCAATAATGTAACCGTGCTCGCGATAATTGGTGAAGATATAGTCGTCGGGAGTCAGCGCTGCCATCAAGCCAACGATGGTAGCCTCTTCGCCAAGATTGAGGTGACAATACCCGCCAATTTTGGCTTTCACGTACATCTCGCCGGCGCGCTCTTCAAAACGTCGTAACAGAAGCATCTGGTAGTAGTAGTGCTTCAATTCATCGACAGTAGCACGCTCAAGCAGTGGTTGAGTCGTTTCGGCAACTTCGGCCATTGTTGTGGTCTCCTCTCTTATGCTGGGCGTTCCGCTCCGGCAGGAAGGGGATATGAGCCGGTTTGGTGCGCCATCTGTTATTGCTACCACACTCCCGCGAGTGTGGGTTGCGCTCTAGGTGCTACCCAAACCAGAGGTTTAGGCTTGCGCCTGATACCGACGAAGGCAGATTGTTCAAACAGGTAAGAAGCACCCGCTACAGCCGGTATCGTGTAAGGGTTACCGTTCTGACAAGCAATGACGGTATCGCAAAACTGATTGACACAATGCTTTTTACACGAGTACCTCTACAAACGCGACAGTCGTGGCTTCGTTGCAATTGTTCTGTGCCGCATTACCATGCTTCGCCGATGATTCACGAGCCGGTATAAAGGTTGGGGATGTCCTTACCTGCTTAAGGTTGTTAGGTTTGCAGACTTTAATTACATCCCCGGTGGCACAACTTCGCGCGTGAAGGCATGGGTGTCGGCGCCACAGCGTGGACAATGCCTAGGTGGATCGAGGGTACGTACAATCTCACCACATACCCCGCAAACCCAACGCATAGCAATCTGGCGCACAAGATCAGAACGGCTGACGATTCCAACCACTTTCCCATTCTCAACGACCGGTACCCGTCGGATGCGCTGGTTGGTCAAGAGATGTTGGATATGTTCGACTTCGGTGTCGGCGCTCACACTGATGACACTCCGCGTCATGATTTCTTTGACGGTACGTCCTTCTTTGGCAATCAGGTCATGTTCGGTGACGAGGCCAACCAGCATGCCATGGGAATTGATAACCGGCAAACCACTGATCCGGTTGCGCGTCATCAGACGGGCCGCGTCTTCAACAGTGGCATCATCGTTGACGCAAATCACATTGCGGGTCATGATCTCGCGCGCTTTCATTCTGAGTTACCTTTCGTTATCTTCAGTCGTGATATTATTCACGAGAATAGTTGCTCAAACAACTCAATTCTAGTATAGCAGAGATCGTCAACCTGTCGGCGAGGTGAATCGGGGCGCAGTGTCGCTGTGCTATCATGCTAACGAAACATTAGCGTTTGGTGCCCCGAACAAAAATGTTGGGCCATGGTTGAAATGTCGTGGGGATAGTGTCACGGAGATGTACCTGATCTCCTACGTAGACGGTGCGATAGATCTCAACTTGTAGTCCATCACGAGCGGTATCAGTTTGCCGAACCACGCCGTTGGGTAGCGTTGGATCATCAACATACACCGGTTGAGTCGGTGCGGGCATTCGTTCGAGAATACGGTAGGTATACTCGACCCGTCGATTGGTTGGCTGACCGTAGAGAGTGATCGTCAATTGTTGACGACGGAGATCAACTGTCCCACTCAAGAGCAACCACCCCCCGGTATCATTAACAAAGCGCAAGTCGTTGACACCGGTAAAGATGGCAGCATCGAGACCAGGTGGTTCACCGAGTTCTTCATACCAACCGATGCGAAACGAATGGGCATGCCGTTCGGTGATGGGTAAGCCGGCAAAAAAGGCTGCGCGAAAGACGGTTGTACTGACCTGACAAAGCCCGCCGCCCCACTCTTTTTGCGTTCGATTGTCAACGATGGCGTAGCCTTCGACGAAGCCACGCTCGGCGGTGACCGGCCCAAGGGTGGTGTTGAATGAGAACGTAGCGCCGGGTGGTATGAGGACTCCGTCGATCTGTCGGCTACCCGCCTGAATATTTGTGATCCGGTAGTCAGCCGAGTTGCGGAATGAGCTGACTCCCACGCCAACCGGTGCTCTGATGCCGAGCATCGCTAGATTTTCGGCAGTAACCGGTGGTGGCAGATCACGAAGTGGCAGGATAACCGTCCGTTCGTTGCTGTAAAGAGCAGCGTTGATTCGGGCAAGCGCCTCTTCAACTGCCAGCCCACGACCGGGGGTGCCAGGAGTACGAATTCGCAAATCACCGTTGTTCCAGTCGACTCTTGGTAACCCTCCTTCTTCCCGTAAGGCAGCCGCAATGGGGTTCAACATGGCACGAATAGCAGACTGATCAATCGTAACCGCGAGCGCCGGACGCCCATCAATGGCAGTTAACCTGCGTAGTTTGATCCAGGAAGCAATCTGATCGAGTGACCATTCCCAGCGACATTCGGGTTGACATCGTCCACCCCGACCTTCCAGCCGGAGCGGGCCACTAAGGAGTAGACGCAATTCGCTCACTGTTGGGGCCAGATCACTGTCACGAACGGTTGGTTCGAGGATTCGGGTACGGATCGTAACCTCTTGCGGTTGCAGATGTTGCACAGCCGCAGCTATATCAGCTAGGGTTTCGTCAATCAACGTCTGGCGACCCCATTGTTCAAGGCCGACAATTACTGTACTTCCGTGCAGATCGACGCTGGCATTTTGCGGTGGCCGATCAATTTCAGCGGCAATAGCTTTGAGAGTTTCCTGCGCAACCCGCTGATCGAAGGTAAGACGGATCGGCAAATCAACGCCATACTGCCAGGTTGCGGCTGCCATTCGCAGGTTCACTGACCGCTCTGCCTGATGACCAATGGCAAATGCTACATCAAGCGCCTCATCAATAGCCAGTCTCAGGCCAAGGTCTTCGGCTGCCGGTCGCCAAATCTGATCGTTGAACGAGAGCGTTATCGGTGTTGCAAGGAAATCGGCATAACGACGCTGCAAAGCAGCTCTTGCCTCGGCTCGAGTCATGCCGCCGATTGGGAGACCGCGCACGCTGATGTTGGGGTAAATGCGATCAGCCAGGATACGCTCGAAGAGCAGGAGACTACCGTAGACCAGCACCCCAACCAGGCTGACAAGCGCAAACATTACCAGCAACCATTCCACAAACCGCCAGAAGGACATCCGACGGTGATGATGAACGTTGGCCGGTAGTTGGTGTTCCATACATTCATGCACGGCGTCTCAATGGGAAGGAATGCGGTTGTGTCTTTAGTCTAACGTTCTGCTGTACATGTGTCAAGTGCTATCTATATTGCGGGAGAGCTATGCAACGTTTTCCTCCTTCTCAGCAGTCGCAGGCGAGCGGCGAGAGCAACGAGTGCAGGAGCGACAGCTTCCTGTTCCGATAGTGCTCTGCCGCCAGGCTTTCTTCTTGGTACGGTGATGATGCCTGTTACCGTATTGTAGGGGCGAATTCTCCTCTACCCCTTGGGGTAGAATCGGCTGAGATGTACGGGTGTCTGTGCACCTATCCCTCGCTCCCCTTCCGCTCCTCTGCCGGGAGAAGAAGGGGCTGGGGGAGGATGCGGGGGCAATTTCCCGGTCTGCTATGGGGGAAGGGGCGTGGGCGATTTCCCCCCTTCCTCATCCCCTGCTGGGAGAGGAAGGGGAGGGTGCGGGGGGGCCTGCATTCTACGGAACGAACGCATAATGCATAATGAAGTCAGGGGAATAGTGATATAATTGCTGTATCCGGTACTCGCCGGCGCAAAGGTATTCAGGGTGGTCGCATGCCGCGATTTGGCGCACACATGTCGATTTCGGGCGGTGTCTCAAAGTCATTTGCCCGCGGTGAATCGGTTGGATTAGAGGCGATGCAAATTTTCGCCAAGAACGAACGGCAGTGGACGGCGAAGCCCATTTCTCCCGAGGAAACTGCGTTGTTTCGAGCTGAGCAGCAGCGAACCGGTATTCATCCGGTCATCGTTCACGACTCATATCTTATCAATCTGGCTGCTCCTGCCGACGATCTGCGCGAAAAGTCGATTACGGCGTTCGCCGATGAGCTAGAACGCTGTGCCCAACTCGGCATTCCATATCTGGTGACCCATCCCGGTGCCCATACCGGTAGCGGAGAGGAGGCTGGCCTGGCGCGAGTCGCTGAGGCAATTTGCCGGTTACTGGCTGATGGTGTGGGTGGTAACACGGTGATTTTACTTGAGACGACCGCCGGTCAGGGAACGGCGTTGGGGTATCGCTTTGAACATCTAGCCCGTTTGTTCGAGTTGATTCCATACCACAACCGGCTAGGGATTTGCGTTGATACCTGTCATATTTTCGCTGCCGGTTATAATATTCGTGATCGCGCCTCTTATGAGGCAACGTTTGCCGAACTTGATCGACTGATTGGCCTTGAATGGGTTAAATGTTTTCACCTGAACGACTCACAGAAGGAGTTGGGAAGTCGGGTTGACCGCCATGCGCATATTGGTCAAGGATGTATTGGACTCGAAGCGTTCCGGTTGCTCGTCAATGATCCTCGTTTTGCCAGTTTGCCAATGATTATTGAGACACCGAAAGGCGAGGACATGGCTGAAGATCGTATGAATCTGGCCGTGTTACGCTCGCTCGTGAGTTCGCCAGTATCATAACAGGGTAGGTGCCGGGAACAAGCTTTGGAAATGAGCGGGGAGCAGATTGCTATGTGGCGTAAATTGCTGTTGGTCGTTTTACTACTGGGAATTGGGTATCTGATCTGGCGACGAATGCAGAACGCCGGTGGATCAGCTCCGGTGACCGATCTATCGGCAAAGCCACCGATGCCAGTGCCATCGACACCGCCACCATCACCTGCGTCCTCACCGCCAGCACCGTCAACACCGTCAGCAACCGGCAGTGCACCACGACCAGTTGTTACGCGCATTCATCGTGGCGCACCGCCGTCAACTCGTCGAAGTACGGCTCCTCCTTCTGGTGATGCTGCTTCCGCCAGACGTAACGGCGTTGATAGCCCGTCAGGGAAGCCAGCACCAGAAACAGCGGCGCATGCTGCGTCGGTGACAACACCTGGGCTATCTGAAACGGCAGGTTCAGCCTCGTCGTTACCAGAGACGACGCATGATCAGGGGACATCTCCCGCCGAAACAGCTTCTGCGGAAGTGAGTGTTTCAGTAGCAACCATCCCTGAACCAGATCAATTAGTTGTCCACGGTGAGGTGGCAGATTCGACCACCACGACAACCACTACCACCTCTGATCAAGCAGCATCTGAAGCTGAAGCGGTAGCTGATCCTATGTTGAGCGATTTCACACCGATTGACATTAATCGAGCGGATCGCGAGGCATTGATGGCATTACCGGGTATCGGGCCGGTATTGGCTGAACGCATCATCGCCTATCGCGAAGCTCATGGCCCCTTTAAGAGCGTTGATGATCTGACAGCGATTGCTGGTATTGGTGAGCGTAATATCAACATCTTCCGCAAACTAGTGCGCGTTGATCCCAATGATTGAACCATTCTTGTTGCAGGGTGGCGATCACGCCTGTCTTCTGGTACACGGTTTTGTCGGCGACCCCGGTGAAATGCGCGATCTCGGCGAATATCTCGCCGGGGCTGGTTTTACGGTGTTTGGCATCCGTCTCCCCGGCCATACTGGACGACCGGAAGACCTTATGGATGTGCGCTGGACGGATTGGCTGGCGGCGGTGCGTCTCGCATTTGATGCTCTCACCAGGCGCGCAGCTACCGTCTCGGTAGTTGGTTTTTCGCTCGGCGGTGCCCTATCAGCGCTGTTGGCTACTCAGCGTCCGGTGCAACGGTTGGTCATGCTGGCAACGCCGTACCGTTTGGGTGGTGACTGGCGAGTCGATCTGTTGGGCATCGCACGCTACGTAACGCCCTGGTTTTATTTGCTAGAACGAGCTGATTTCAGCAGCGATGAGCTGCGAGCGTCGATCTGGCGTCGTCAGCCCGATCTCGATCTTGATGACCCCGCAGTACAACAGATATTACGTCGCTCGGTCAAGGTGTCGGTTGCTGCTGCCGATGAACTACGTCTAGCCCTGGCCGCAGCCCGTCGTGCTTTACCACAGGTGCGTGTACCAACCCTGGTTATGCACGGTCACGATGATAACACTGCCGATCCGGAGAGTGCGGCTGCCATTGCATCACGGCTTGGCAGTTCGCGTTGCGAACTACGCTACTGGCCAGCGACAGGGCATCAACTCCTGCTTACCGGCCCGTACCAGACTGCTATCTTTCGGCGGATTGAACGTTTTCTGAGACGATAGCAGGTGTAGAATCCGATCCATCATCAACAACTGTATCTCATTACTCCCGTTTAATCACGACGAGCGTAATATCATCGAACGGCGGTTGACCGTGACTGTGGCGGGCAATTGCCGCCAGAATGGCCTGCACCATGGTACTTGCCGGTGCTGTGTGGTAAACCTTGATCACGGATCGTAACCCTTCAAGATCGAAAGGGATCAGCAGTTCATTAATCGTCTCCGTCACGCCGTCGGTGTAGCAGACTAACACATCCCCCGGTGCGAGTGTGGTTGTAGCTTCAGGTAAGGTTATTTCGGCAATCACACCTAATGCAATACCTGGGACTCGTAGCTCTTCAATGGTACCGGAAGCTGCCCGATAGATCAGCGGCGGATTATGACCGGCACTAGTAAAATCGAGGCGTCCAGAGTCGAGATCAAGTCGACCATAAAAGAGCGTGACAAACATGCCCGATTCGGAGTCGCGGTACAGCCAGCGGTTTGCGCGTTCCATTGCCCGTGCCGGGGCTGAACCATCGAGAGCGGCAGCACGCACCAGCGAACGGGCCATTGCCATAAACATGGCCGCCGGAATACCCTTGTCGCTCACATCGGCGATCACGAAACCTAATTCCTGAGAACCACCTGCACCCGATGAAAACGTCCAGAAATCGTAGAAATCACCACCGACCAGACGTGCCGATTGCCATGCGGCATCGATCTGCCATCCTCTGGCTGTGGGTAGACGTGTCGGGAGCAGGGTACGCTGAATCTCACGGGCAACACGCAATTCCTGTTCAAGACGTGCTGCTTCTGCTGCTTCAGCCGCCAGTAACAGACTTTCAAGAGCACTGGCAATTTGAGAGGCAGCTCCGATACACAGATTCTGCTGACGAGAACTGAGGGAGAGGAATGGATCGTTGTAATCGAGCACCAGTACTCCAAGGAGCGTTGTCCGCACTTTTATCGGTAATCCGATCAGCGTTCCGCTTTCGGCTGCCGCAATCAGTGTCGGCCACTGATCGACATTATCCCGTGCCTGCCAGAGGGTCTCGATGCAGAGTTGATCTGTCTCCATCGTATGTTCGCGTAAACGCGATAAAAACGGTGAGCGGGTTGGCTGGTCGATCAGTGTCGCTCGGACGCTGCGTGGTAAGCCATAGGCTGCGTGCAACACAAAGTCATGGTGTTCACGATTCAAAAGGGCCATGTAGCACCGTGGGCAGCCTAACAGAAGCGGCGGCAAACGTACCACGGTTGCCAGCAGGTCTGGAAGTGTCGTTGCCCGACCGATATTTTCAGCAATTTGCAACAAGGCGTTGAGGGTCCAGGCTTCTTCCTGTTGCGCAGTATAAGCGTTCGCGCTCTCGATGGCAATCGCAATCTGATCGGCTAGCGTGCGAATAATGAAGAGATCATCGTCATCAAAATCATGCGGTTTGTCACTCTGTACATCCAGCACACCGATCACCGTTGAGCCAACACGCAACGGCACTGCTAGCTCAGAGCGCGTATGTTGGGTGTCGCGTATTACCCGACTATCGTTGAACACATCACCGGCCAAAACCGGTTCACCACGTCGGGCAGCCTCGCCAACCAGCCCCTGCCCAATACGGAGCGGCAAGGCCCGAATCCGTTCCAGATCAGCACCATCGGCCGTCGAAGCTCGAAAATAGATGCGCTCATCATCAGGTGAAATCGTGAAGATGTGAACCGGGTGATAGCCGAAGCGTTCGCGGATCAGTCGCACAATAGATGGCAGCAACTGGTCAAGATTGAGGATCGCAGTAATTTGCTGGCTTACTTCGCGGATCGCTTGCAACTGATTGGCACGCTGACGAGCTTCATTAAAAGCGCGAGCACGGGCTATGGCAACCGCAGCCTGATCGGCGATCAGCGAGATAAGTCGCAGATCATTGGTATCAAAAGCGCCTGGTTCATAGCTCTGAACTGAAATGGAACCAATGACCGTCTCGCCGGCAATCAATGGCACATAAATTCCCGACCGGGGTGGCCGTTCGCTTTGATAGCGTGGACGCGCAGGCAAGCGATCCATCTCGCGGGCAAAATCCTCAACCAGAATCGCCCGCCCGGTTTCACGAATCCAGCCGATTAGCCCACTATTTTCCGAGAGATCGACGGTCAGGCGGGGGAGACGCACCCGATCCTGGATTCGTACCATCAGCGTGTAGTAATTGCCATGAAACAGACCAAGATGAAACGACGAGGTATCGACAATCCGACTCGCTTCGCGGTAGATCAACTCGCAGAGTGAGTCAACATCGAGTTCGCTGCGAATGATGGCGCGACTCACTTCATTCAGCCGTGCTAATTCACGTACCGAACGGCGTTGACGCTGGAGGTTGAGTGATAATCGGCGTAGCATCGCTGCCGATGCGATCAGAGCAAGCCCAGCAAGCCCGAGATGGAGCAGACCCAATTCACGAGCAATTGCCGCGCCCAACCAGGCTAGCGGCAAGGGGGCAATTTCCGCACCAACAATCGCCGGCCATGCCGAACGCCACCACGTTGCCAGACCGCTCTGCCCACCCTGCAACAGCTCGCGGAGTAGACGTCCGGTTTGGGTAATCAGGGGAAAACCGATCAACGTCGCAATCCATAACACACCGATCTGGCTATTCGTCAGCGGTTGGTCGCTCAGCGTGCCTGCCACCCAACCGCTTACCAGGAGACCCAGCGTGCGCAACCCGCTGCGCAAAAGTGGTCGACCTAGGAGCGAAAACGATGTGCGGGGTCGATTGGTGAGTAACGGAATGACAATGCCGGAGATCAGACCCTCAATTGCCGCCAACCAGGCAGCGTTGACCGGCCCCAGGGCAAGGCTGGCAGTGATTAATACCAGCGGGGCAAGACTATGGACATCGGCTGGTGGAGTGCGAAATGCCAGCAGATCAACAACGAACGCAAGAATGGCAAACAGCAAGACGTAGAGTGGGTCTACCGGTGAAGTGGGTAGGGTCAACAACCACAACCATGCCACGATACCAACGATCAACCCGTACCATGTCAGAATCTGTTCGCGCGACACTCAACGCCTCTGAGAAAAAGCAGCGCGGGCTTCAGAAACTGAAGGATGAATATTGAACACTTGCGTGAAGCCAGTAATGGTAAAAACCTCGTAGACCTGCGGTTGGAGCGCTGCCAGCCGTAATTCGCCCCCCAGTGTCATCAGCTCTTTACGAATGAGCAGTAGCGCACGCAACCCACTACTTGACAGAAATGAAACATTACTCAGATCAAGCACAACCTGGCGTGCACCGTTACTGATTCGCTCGTTTACCAGCTTGCTCACGCGAGGAGCAGTCAGCGCGTCGATGCGGTCGTTGATCGCGATGACGACAACTTCGTTCGCTTCTGCTGGCTGGTCATGAGGCAAATATTTAACCATCGTCAACAAATTCCCGCCTTGGGGAGAAAACTCGAAATGCACTTCGTCCATCAAGCGGGTAATCAGATAGATTCCCAGCCCGCCTACCTGCCGTTCTTCCAACGGCGAGGTTATATCAGGTACTGGCACGGTCGATGGATCAAACTGTCGGCCATGGTCACGGACGGTCACAATGAAGCGATGGTCATGACACTGCCAGCTCAGAGTCAGATCGCCAGGTTGATCGGGGTCATACGCATGCTGGATCACATTGGTGACAGCTTCATCGACAGCAAGCTGTACCTGCCAGGTAGCCCGTTCGTCGAGACCACAACGTTCGGCAGCGGCAGTAATGAAAGCACTGATCTTAGCCAGTGCATCCAGGTCGGCGGTGAGGGTAATACTCTCCATGGCGATCGTAGATCCGGACACGTGTATCCGGTAATATGGCAGTACTAAAATGAACCAACTGCTTCGACGGTATCGCCATAGATCTCGAAGAGCGAACTGAAGCCGGTGAGATCGAATACCTCTTTGATACGGGGTGGTAAATTGGCGATCCGAATATCACCCCCCTCAAGGTCGGTAATTTTCCAATCACGCGCTTTTTTGCGAGCTTCAATCAGAACACGTAAACCGGGGCTGCTGATATATTCGAGCCGGCTGAGATCCAACACGATGCGATAACGACCGTCGGCGAACAATGACTCAATCAGTTGCTTGAGTTGTGGTGCAGAAGCCGCATCAACGCGCCCAATGACCTCAATAAGGTCTACTCGATTGAGTCGGCGATGATTGAGTTCCACTGGTAACCTCCTCTTTCAGCGCACACGGCGCGTTGTGCATACTAATTGCTATTATAACACAGAACGAAAATCACTAATCGGACGTGCTATAATGACTTCTGATGTACCTCATCGACACTACGAAGGTCAAGGATATGCCCGGTTGGAATGACTTGAATATCGCCTGGAATACGCTGCGCGAGATCAACGTTGAAGATATTCGCAAAGAAGCTGAGTTACCGCTTACCATTGTGTGCGCTGGCGCATCAGAGGTGTGTCAGAGTATTGCTCGCCGGTTAGAGCAAGGTACGCAACGGTACGGTCAGACCGGGCCATCTCCTATTCATCTGGTCAGTCTGACGACGATCATCCCAGATGAGCTACGGCATGCCGACCTTGTTATCATTGGTCTGGATCGAAATGTCCGGCTTTCAGCTCGTGAGCTAACGGTTATTGAACATCTGGCTACGCTCAACCTGCCAACAGTTGTCGTAGTGTGGGGAATGGTATTACCCGCCGACGCTGGGCCATTGCATCCGCGTGTTGCTCATGCGCGTTTACTGGTTGTTCCTGATCCAGATTCACCTGATACTAACCGGCAATTAGCCGAGGCGATTCTTGATCGTCTACCAGCCTCGTTGCATCTGGCGGCAGCTCGCCGGTTACCCGGTTTGCGGTCGGTAATGGCGCAACAACTCATTAGCAGTGTTTCGTTTACCAATGCCTCGTATGTGTTGGCTACGGCATTACCAGAGCAAATCCCGATCCTCACTCTTCCCTTTGCCGCTGCTGACACGCTGGTGCTAACGAAAAATCAGGCGATGCTCGTGTATCGTCTGGCATTGGCGTATGGCGCTCCACCTGATATTCGAGAACGATTGTTTGAAGTGCTCCCGGTGATTGGTGGTGCCTTTATCTGGCGACAATTGGCACGCACCTTAGTAGGTCTCATTCCAGTTTGGGGGGTTGTACCGCGAGTAGCAATTGCATACGCTGGCACCTACACAACGGGAGTGGCGGCATGGCGTTGGTTTGCTGAAGGCGAAATCGTTAATCGAGAGCAGTTGCAAGCGATTGGGCGTGAAGCGCTGGCGCTGGGGAAGGCTCAGGCTGCTGACCTGGTCGCGAAGGCACGCAATGCTGGTAATCAGCACATCGGGCGCTGGCAACGATTCGGGCAGAATTTCCTCCAGAAATGGCGACGCAAAAAAGCGCGCTAAGAGCCTATCCGGAATACTCTGTTGCAGAAGAAGAGCAGTTGGGGCGCAGCGCCGCTGCGCCCGTACATCTATGATCAGGTTTCATCCGCTGTACTGTGAGACAATTATTCGGATAGGCTCTAAGAAACGGTTTCATGCGATCTGGAAGCACAGGCCGGTTCATACTGTTGTGCAACCGTGCTCATCAACATATGCATGCTCAATGGAGCAGGCGATCTCAACTATGAGTCCACTGCAAAAACTCACCACGGAGCACACAGAGCACACAGAGCGTCTAGGATTTATGAATGAAAGGGTAATTTTTGGCCATTGGGTGCATGTAAGAAAAATTTCACAACCCTATGTTCAATGAAAGATAACATTATCGTTAGTCTCTGTGATCTCCGTGGTCTCTGTGGTGAGAAGATCACTTTTTGGCAGTGAAGTCAACCATCTTTTCCCTCCAGCGAGTGAGGCTAGAGCTTTTTTTAAGTTTTCATCGTGCATCGAGAGTATGCTGGGGGTTGGATGACGTTCATCATGCATGATGAATGGCACGCTGTTCACGTGCCGACAAGTGGTGGAGATGACACCGAAAACTGAAATCTCTGCAAACCCCTCCTGTGATCTTCGGTGATGTTGGCAAAAATCGGGAGAGGTGCGATCATTAGGTGAGCGTGTACGTGGGTACACGTTGTTGAAGGTTGCGAAGGAACATGCGTATGGATCATTTTGTGATTGAAGGCGGTCATCGCCTGTCAGGTGCTATTCGCCCCGCTGGCAACAAGAATGCGGCTCTTCCTTTACTGGCCGCCAGTCTATTGACTGACGAACCGGTTACGATACGTAATCTTCCCGACATTGGGGATGTGCGCACGAAATTAGCGTTGCTCGCTCATCTCGGTGTGCAAATCGAGCAACCAGAGGCCCATGTTGTCCACTTGCGTGCCAATCAGTTGGCAGCCGTTGAACCAGACACCACACTGGCGCGCCGTATCCGTACTTCACCGTTGCTTGCTGGCCCGCTGTTAGCCCGACGAGGATACGTGATGCTACCCCGTCCTGGTGGCGATGCAATTGGACGTCGTCGACTCGATACACATTTGCTGGCGCTGTCAGCGTTGGGGGTGCAGGTTGAGGTTACACCGAGTAGTTATATTCTTACGACCGATGGCTTGCGGGGCGCCGACATCTTTCTTGATGAGATGAGTGTAACCGGTACCGAACAGGCAATCATTGCCGCAAGTATTGCCGAAGGTCATACGACCATCGCCAACGCTGCTTCTGAACCACACGTACAGGATTTATGTCATTTTCTCAACAGTATGGGTGCGCGCATCAGTGGCATCGGTACGAACCTGCTTGAAATCGAGGGAGTCAGTCGGTTGCACGGCACCGATTACACCATTGGCCCCGATTTTATGGAAGTAGGTTCGCTGATCGGGTTGGCGGCAGTGACTCGCAGCGAGTTACGGATTATCGGTGCACGGCCACGTGAGCATCGGATGACGAAGATCATGTTCGGTCGCCTGGGTGTGACGTGGCGCGAAGAGGGAGAAGACATTATTGTGCCAGCAGATCAGGAGTTGGTTGTGCGCCACGATCTTCACGGTGCTATTCCAAAGATTGACTCGGCGCCGTGGCCTGGGTTTAATCCGGACCTGATCAGCACCGCCATTGTGATTGCGACCCAGGCCCGCGGCACTGTGCTCATTCATGAAAAGATGTTTGAGAGCCGCTTGTTCTTTGTTGACCGCTTAATTGGTATGGGGGCGCGGATTGTGCTCTGCGATCCTCATCGCGCCGTGGTTGTTGGGCCTTCGCAATTGTATGGCGAACCCGACGGCTTGCCCAGCCCCGACATTCGTGCCGGTATGGCGATGGTGACGGCCGCACTCTGTGCCAGGGGACGGAGTGTGATTTACAACATCGGTCAGATTGACCGTGGTTACGAGCGGATTGACGAACGATTGGCCGCACTTGGGGCGCGCATCGAACGGGTACGATCGTCGTAGCAGATCAAAGCGAGGTTGTCAAGCGACGAACAGATTTTAGCATCTATTTGCCTGGGAGCGCGGGCCTCTGGCCCGCATATGGGTGCGTGGGGGTATACCTGGCTATGCTGTTGCCTGACCGTGCTCCTCCCCACCTGACCACACCGCACACCTAACGACCTCACCTTCCCCTTAGAGCCTGATCAAAAACCCGGATGTTGCATGAGGCTCGTACCGGGCATATCCGACCATTGCGTGCGCGGGCCACCATGCGTTCGCGCCAGCCCCCCTACGTCACCCTTCCGCTCCCCGTGTGGGCAAGGAAGGGGGCCAGGGGGAAGGGGAGGGCGCGCCAGCCGTGCGCCGCAGCACCAGGACGGAAGACGTTGCATACCCCTCTTATCGCGGAAGGGCGACGCATCCCCTGCCTGCCAACGGTTCTCATCAGCAACGATCCGGTACCTATCGTTTGGAATGCCATTGCAGAACCGCATTAACCATCCAGGTTTTTGATCATACCCTTAGCCCCCTTCTCCTCCCGAATGGGAGAGGGAGGGTGTGGTGGAGCAGATGAGCTTTGTAGGGCAGAAAAATAAGATCATCGCTGCACCAGCGGTACATCCAGTCGGTAAAGTGGGCGTGCTGCTGCCGAGGTGAGTGGGTCGCCGAGCAGCAGAAATGTGCGCAGGGAGGCAGGTGCTTCACCACTGGCGGCCAGACGGGCATATCCGGCAGTCACGAGCTGACCGAGTGGCGTTGGTGACGGCGTACTCCAGAGAGCTTCAACAAAGCCCAACAGCAGTTGGCGATGACCATAAGCGACGCCAAAGCCGCTTGAACTCCAGGTAGCAATCGCCCCACCTGCCGGATTCAACACCAGTGCTTCATCAATGGTTGTACCGCGAAACGATGGATGTTGAAACGCGCCGGTCAGACAGGTCATACTCAACACGATAGGGAGGGCCGGTGCGTTGCGGAGTTCGGTTGCCGTATCAACATTCAGCAGAAATGGCCTCTCGATACCCACGGCGGTAAAAGCCCACTGAAACTGTAACCCATGACCTGCATAAACGAGTAACCCCGCGCCCTGATTAAACGCAGCAAAGGCTTGCTCACGGGCGACATTGGCATCGTCAATCCGACCTGTACCGCCGTCAGGATGGTAGTATACACGAGTAGTACTCGTCTGTGGTGGCTGCAACGCAATGGCCTCCTCAAGGAGAGCGGCAAAATCGCCGCTGCTGTCAGGGTTGTCAGCCAGATAGACTGCATGCCGTTGCCATACTCCGCTACTCTGCTCGTAGCTCAGCAGCTTGCTCACCAGACGACGCAATTCCGCGCTCGTCTTCACCGGCAGCCGACCGAGCCAGATGTCAGCCTGAAAGAACGTTTCGCTGGTCGGATCATCACCATCCAGTTGCGCAAAACAGGTCTCACATGCAGTTTCGCCTAACCATGGGTCAACCATGGCCAGGTATGGCGGAATAAGGGTTGGCCAGCCGCGTTGGAGATAATCGCGTGGATCGGAACTGCCATCACCGACCAGAATAGCTGCTATCAGATTAGGAGACCAGGTCGTTACTACGTAGCGCAAGAAATTCCGAATTGCGCGTGGGTCTGGCTCGCCGCCGCTCCAACCGGCGTAAATGTCTTCAACCGCAACTGCAATCGGTGACCAGCCCTGCGCCTGCCGATGATTCAGCAACGGTGCAAGATCGCTTAGAAATGCGCGAGGAGCGATATAAATGGCACGAGTATGACGCGGCGTGGTCAGATCAACCGGTTGATGACGCGCTACCGTCGGTGTGTGCAGTGTTGCTGAACCGGTTACCAGATAACGACGCGGTGTCGGTGCATCATCGGCGAAGACTGTATCATCGAACAGCAATCGTACTGGTTGCCAGGGATCGGTGATGTCGTACACGGTAATGCCCGTTGGTGCACCGGTTAATAAGTAACGAAAACGACCAGTCTGACCGTTGAAGATCGCACCAGCAGCCGTAAACGCCGTCTGAGCCGGTGCGGTAAAGTGCATCCGATCCAGATAGACACGATCAATACCACTGACCGGATCGAGCGTCAGCGTAATGATCGTGGTAGGAGATGGCAAGATAACCGTTGCCTGGTGACTGCCAGAACCGCTCCACGTGACGGTCGTCTCCCAGGTATTGGCGGCAACATGGAGGCGGTGTGTTCCGCTGTGTCTGACCAACGTCGCCAATTCGAGCGAGATACTCATCTGACCACTACTAGCAAGAGGGAGCATTGGTGTCAAAGTGATAGTTGTGCTCATCGGCGCACCAGCACTGGCATCAAGCTGCCGACTAAAAAAGTGATCGCCATCGAAACCGGCCAACGTTGACTCGTACAGCGTTGGTGAATCGGTTGGCCAGACATCGCTAACCGTCACCAGTGCCGGTTGATCACCAGCCTGCGGTTGCGCAGTTCGGCTTCCCATCAAGGCAGGACTACCGCTCTCTTCAACCGTCAGCCAGTAACGATCGCTTGCCGACCAACGGTCACCGGGTGGTGGGGCATAGAACCGCAATGCGGTTATCGTCTCACCGCGAAAGATCGGCTCTAACGGCAGATTGATCCCGGCACGCTGCAAGCGCAAGCGACTGACCGCAACCTGGCCCAGGTCAAGTCCTAGCGCACGGAGGGTATCAGCCGAAATTTCCTGGATGCCTTCAGCCTGAACGTCAATAACCCAAGCGTTACGTGCTGCTATCGGATCGGGCGCGGGAACACTAGTCAATTGCACAGATGTTAGGCTAGTTGGCGGTTGCAGCGTTGCTCCAACGACAAATGCCCGTATCTGTGTCGTCAGCCGTGGCCCAGTATCAGATTGATAGTGTGGGGCAAGTTCGTAAAGCGCCATCCGTCTACCACGCTGATACCCTTCACCGATGAGGCGGAGCGGTGTATTTGGTATCTCAGAGATAAATGCAGGCAGCGGCTCATATTGATCGCCATTGATGGTAACAACTGGCAAACCCGGTGCCGGTACCGGTTCGTCAATCGCCTGATCGTGGAGTTCACGCAGTACCGGGAGCGGTGAAGCATCTGCACGCAGATACAGGACAAAACGTTGCGGTTCAGTTGAACCATTCCCCTGCCATGCGATCTCTACCCCATCGGCTCGTGAGCGTAGTACCAGACCATTAGTCGGCTGCGCCAGCGTCATTGGCGTAGCCAAAGTTGTTCCCACGGCAAAGGCAACGCAGAGTAGTAAAAGATGCCGCATCGTTATTATCTCCAGATGAGAAGGTAAATGTTCTCCCCCTTCTGCACCGTGCTGTCTGGAAGCCAGCCCAGATGAGAAGGGGGTAAAATTTAACGGCTGTGTGTTTCAGCAGTGTTTGAACCCAAAGACCAACGTCGCACCAATACACCAATACCGATAGTAACAAGTGCGAAGCCGATCAAAAATGGGAGCGAACGGCTCAGATGACCACCTGTTTGCGGCAGAATTGTTGGTGTTGTGGTGATTGTGGTGATTGTGAGGGCGGCACTACTGGTATTATTATCCGTAGTAACCTCACTACTGCTGGTGCGCACGCTCGCCACATTCACATTGTCAGGGTCAGTTGGTAGGGTAAGAACCTGCGCTGTAATTTGTACCACCACCGTCTCACCGGGATTAACAACAGGCACCGTTACTGTCACCTGATTGCCATCTGATTGCGCATTACCCGCCGTTGTCGTGACCTTAATTAGACGTAGGAACGATGGCAGATTATCGAGGAACGTGACCTCAGTGGCTGGTGCGCTACCAATATTTCCGAGTGTGAGCGTATAGACGACCTCATCACCGACCTGCGCCACCGACGGCGCAACCAATTTGGTGAGCGCTAGGTCAGGCCGCACCGGCAGGATCGTCGCACTGCTCGTGTTGTTATCCGTCGTAATTTCAACACTACTGGTACGGGCAGTCGCCACGTTCCGGTTTTCGGGCGGTAGCGGTTCGGCAAGTAGTCGTGCCTGGATCGATACCACCACCTGCTCACCTGGCGCAACAACCGGAATGGTCACCTGCACCCGATTCCCGTCTAGTTGAACCGTGCCACTTGATGCATTGGCGCCGATCAGGCTGAGAAAGGCCGGTAAGGGGTCGTCAATCGTGACCTCAGTGGCCGGTGTGCTGCCAACGTTCCTGAGTGTGAGGGTATAGACCACCTCATCGCCGACATTGGCTACCGACGGCGCAACCGATTTGGTCAGTGCCAGATCAGTGATGGAGGAAACAATTGTAGGAGTTGAGGTAGGTGTACTCTCGCCGCCCCCGCCGCTACCTGTCGGGGTATTGGTCAGGGTTGGTGTGGCTCCACCGCCCCCGCCGCTACCCGTCGGGGTATTGGTTGGGGTGGATGTGGCTCCGCCGCCCCCGCCGCTACCTGTCGGGGTGTTGGTTGGGGTTGGCGTACTGGTTGGCGTGCTAGTTGGCGTCAACGTACTGGTCGGCGTGTTAGTCGATGTTTGAGTTGGCGTCAACGTACTGGTTGGTGTGTTAGTCGGCGTTTGGGTTGGCGGCTCTGCCGTTGATGTCTCGGTAATGCTCATGGGCCGTTCAGCACGCACTGACCCTGTTGGCAAGACTGAGAGGGATGCCACGATAAATAACATACCTCCTGCGATAATTGGTAGGACACGCCAGATGGTCTGTCTCATGGTCATATGACTCCTTAACGCCCGATCAGCGGTATAAAGCAGCGATATTGCTGGTTTATCGTACCACGAGACTGTAACGGACCATATTCGGTAAATGTACCATCCAGCTCGATCTCTACCAACCAGTACGAGTAGTCAATCCCTACTAGCGCCGTATGGTCGCTGAAGCGATAACTCGCACCACTTGTACTGCTGCCACGGGCCGGAATAGGAAGCGGAGTCAATAGTTGCGCTTTATCGCGGCCAGCGGTCGAACGATAGATCAGAAACCCACGAGTATTCACTTCAGCGCCGGTCGACCAGAGGATGTCCCAGCCGGTGCTTGTTGCAACCAGGCGGAACTCGGTCAGGACAATGGCTGTTGGTGGACCTCCCGGCGGAGGTGTTCGCAGGCGGGTCGGATCGTCAGGAACAGTTGTTGTCGGATCGTCACTCGGTGTTGATGAAATGTTCACGCCGCTGGCTATCGCCTGATTAGCAATTTCACTCACGTTATCAGGGAGTGGTGTATTGACTTGCACGCGGAACGTAATTGTGAGACTATCACTGATCGCCAGCTCGTTGAGGGTGACTTCAACAGTAGTATCGCCGAGATTGTTGCCACTCACCACTACTGCGTTTGAAGGGTTGACCAAGACACTCCCCACGATCAGCGTGGTATTCACATCGGGAGTATCTGCAATCGTGAGCAGGAGAGCTGGCTCTGAGCCGGTATTCGTCATGACGATGGTATATTCAATAATATCACCTGAACCAGCCCGATCATCATTGTTACTGTCAACAACTAAGGTGGCTTGCTTGATCAGATCAACTGTCGTCGGCCCAGGTATGCGCGTTGTATCGCTCGAAGTCACCGGCGTCCGCGCATTCCCCCCGCTATCAGTGTAATTGAGGGTTGCAGTGTTGGTCAGCGTGGTCGGACCGCTGGTGGTCACCTGCACGGTGATGGTGACACTGGCACTGGCCCCGGCTGCGAGCGGGTTGGTGAGGGTAAAGGTCACCGTGCCGCCACTCTCGCTACACGACCCGGCCAGCGACCCAAGGCTACAGCTCTGATAACTCACTCCTGACGGCAGCGTATCACTGATGACGATGTTGTGCGCCGCGCCTGGGCCGGTATTGGTAAAGGTGAGCGTGTAGGTCAACGTCTGCCCTGGTGCGGCGGTGCTCACTCCGTCGGTCTTGCTCAGCACGATGTTGGGCTGCGCGGGGACGGTCGTGGTATCCGTCGCCGTAACCGGCGGGCGGGCATTATTCGCGCTATCGGTGTAAGTCAACGTCGCGCTATTGATCAGCGTGGCTGGGCCGCTGGTGGTCACCTGCACGGTGATGGTGACACTGGCACTGGCTCCGGCTGCGAGCGGATTGGTGAGGGTAAAGGTCACCGTGCCGCCACTCTCGCTACACGACCCGGCCAGCGACCCAAGGCTACAGCTCTGATAACTCACTCCTGACGGCAGCGTATCACTGATGACGATGTTGTGCGCCGCGCCTGGGCCGGTATTGGTAAAGGTGAGCGTGTAGGTCAACGTCTGCCCTGGTGCGGCGGTGCTCACTCCGTCGGTCTTGCTCAGCACGATGTTGGGCTGCGCGGGGACGGTCGTGGTATCCGTCGCCGTAACCGGCGGGCGGGCATTATTCGCGCTGTCGGTGTAAGTCAACGTCGCGCTATTGGTTAGCGTGGTCGGACCGCTGGTGGTCACCTGCACGGTGATGGTGACACTGGCACTGGCGCCGGCTGCGAGCGGATTGGTGAGGGTAAAGGTCACCGTGCCGCCACTCTCGCTACACGACCCGGCCAGCGACCCAAGACTACAGCTCTGATAACTCACTCCTGGCGGCAGGTTATCGCTGATCGTGATATTGTGCGCTGGGCCTACCCCCGTGTTCGTAAAGGTCAGGGTATAGGTCAACGTCTGCCCTGGTGCGGCGGTGCTCACTCCGTCGGTCTTGCTCAGCACGATGTTGGGCTGCGCGGGGACGGTCGTGGTATCCGTCGCCGTAACCGGCGGGCGGGCATTATTCGCGCTGTCGGTGTAAGTCAACGTCGCCGTGTTGGTCAGCGTCGCGCCGCTCGTCAACGTGATGGGTATCTGCGCCGTGATTGTAATCGTGCTGCTTTGGCCCACGCCTAATGTGGCCGTCGTCGGCGCCGTGTACGTGACGCTACTCCCACTCACACTACAGGTGCCACCCAGACTACCAGACGTACAGGTGGCAGAAACGAGTTCTACGGGCAGCGTATCGCTGATGACGATGTTGTGCGCTGGGCCTACCCCCGTGTTCGTAAAGGTCAGGGTATAGGTCAACAACTGCCCCGGCGTCGCCGTCGTCACTCCGTCGGTCTTGCTCAGCACGATGTTTGGTTGATTAATCGTGACGCTATCGCTGGCCTGTACCTGAGGATATTGATTTCCGTATCCATCTTGATAGTCGAGTACGGCAGTATTAGTGAACGTAACTGAGCTGGTAAGAGATGGATCAACCTGGACTGTGATCGTAATCGTATCTGTTGCGTTGTAATTGAGCTGATTGGTACGAGTGTACACAACTGTTCCAGAGCTATGGGTGCAGGTACCGTTAGGTGCTGTACAGTTGAGAAAACTAACCTGTGGGGGCAATGTATCGGTCAGCACAACATTGTACGCAGCACCTGGCGACGTGATCGGGTTACCGGTATTGGTGAATGTCAGCGTGTAGGTAATAATATCACCTGGGGCGGCAACTGTCACGCCATCGGTTTTGCTCAGCGTAAGGTTTGGAGCTGGCGGCGGGCTCATGTATGAGGTAACGTTCGTTTGACCTTCCTGTATGAATTGGTTGTTGTTGTTAATGCAAGACACAATCCGCCACCATCCGGGTGTAGGATTGGATATCGTATCACCGCCACGAGTGGTAGAGGTACCATTATTCCAAGCTGCATTTGGTGACAATGTACCGACAGTACCACTAGTCAATCCGTTTGGATCGTATGTATCGGTGGGTGAGTAGTATCTGACCCTAGTTTGATTGTCCATGTCAAAATTGTGAAATGTAACACTGCTTTGACCCGGTGCGACATACTCGTATAGGGTCAGACAGGAAACGGAAGTAGCATCATGCTGAAATGTTGTTGCAGACAGACCGATAGAAAGTTCATCACCAGTGCCCGGCAAGCCATCTGGGTTATCATAATTGGTAAGGGGTGGAGTATTGGGATCATTATCATCATCACTTCCAAAGCGCAGTCGCCAGCTATTATCGGCATTGCCGTTGGTTTGAGCACGCAGAATGTAGGTACCACAAGTCACTGGCGCTGTAATGGTATACAACCGAGTCCAGATTGGACCAATGGAATTCTGATTGTACGTCTGCTGGAACAGTGTACCACCAGCTCCTGGTCCGGGTTGGGTTGGTGGGTTGAGGGTAGTTCCAGGTGCGTAGACCTCAAACACGGTAGTACCCGATGTGGTTATTTCATCTGAAACGCCTCCCCCCGGTGTACCATTGAGATCGGGATGAAAGAGATCGATATGTATCGGTATACCTGAGGGCCAGCCACAGGGTACATGTAGAGTAAAATAGTGGTAACCATTGCCTGCACCTGCGCTTGAATTTGTATACCAGTCACCAATACCCAATGCACGACTAGGGCTAGATGTTTGAATGTAAAATGGTGTACCTGTCGACGGAACTACCACTGCTTCCACAGTGCTGCCACGACCTATCATTGTGACGACCAAGGTCAATATTGCAAGCAGGGCGATTATGGCACGATGAGACTTCATTGGTTATATCCTGGCGGGCTAGTACGATCTTCGGCTATACTTCGGTAGCTAGGAATACTATAGGTTATGTAGATGGTACTATAACCAGTAAAAGATTACAGAATGATTACAAATTGATTGCGAACAACCATGAACCACGTCCCTACTCGTTATGGTCTTATGCACTATTTCACCGTAGGTAATGGCCCGCCATTCGTTCTGCTGCACGGAAATACCTACAGCGCCACCACGCAGGTACGGCTAGCCCAACGCTTCGCCGACCAATTTACTGTCTACTCATTCGATTTGTTGGGGCACGGCGGCTCGGCACGCCCACCAGACTTGTTTACGCCACGCTACTTTCGTATGCAAGGAGAGGCAGTGGCTGATGCATTAGCCGGCTTATTCCGGGTGCCGGTACCGGTTTTCGGGATGAGCGCCGGTGGGATTAGCGCGCTAAATGCTGTCTGTATTCGGCCAGACAAGATTGCTGCTCTGATCCTGGACGGCGTGTTTGCCCGAGTTACGCGAGCAACATACGAAGCGCATCGGCAAGCAACTGCCAGTATGTCACCAAGCTGGCACCGCTACATGGCTACGCAGCACGGCGCCGACTGGTGGCCAATACTTAACGCCGGTGTTGAGTCGGTGATCGAACAACTCGCGGCACAAGAGGCATTGGTTACACCGTGTCTGGATCAGATTCAGGTACCGACAATCATCTTTCACGGTGGAAAAGACCCCTTCGTTCCCGATGAGCAGGCCCGTGCGGTTGCGGTTGGCATCCGCGGCGCACGCATCGTCTACGAGCCAGAGGCCGGGCATCTGATTGCCTGGCGTAATCCCGATGCCTTCCGTGCTCGGGTTGGCCGATTTCTGGCTGAACATGGGTTGATTGAGTAGAGAGGGAACGACCCTCACCCCCAGCCCCTCTCCCGCGCTGCGGGAGAGGGGGGAGCTGGTCAGTGGCAGCGTTGACAGACACCAGCGCAGGATCGCCACGGCTACGCTTACCTCTCCCCTCTTCCGCTCCATTGGTGGGAGCGGCATGGGCGGAAGGGGGAAGGTGCGGGGGCACCCTCACCCCCAGCCCCTCTCCCGCGCTGCGGGAGAGGGGGGAGCTGGTTCGTGGACTCGGTATCGTTGACAGACACCAGCGCAGGATCGCCACGGCTACGCTTACCTCTCCCCTCTTCCGCTCCCTTGGTGGGAGCGGCAGGGG
>Ga0272446_1001572_pt1 | contig 32924 bp, 25 predicted proteins | sample YNPCB0061_FD_194587 | JGI IMG/M metagenome (GOLD analysis project Ga0272446, IMG submission 194587) | Hot spring microbial mat communities from Yellowstone National Park, WY, United States - YNP-CB-006-1 | ecosystem: Environmental > Aquatic > Thermal springs > Hot (42-90C) > Sediment | place...
CGACGGCGGCAGCGGCGACCTCGGCTACCCCTGGTCGGCGCCGCTGCCGGGCGGACAAATTCTGTCGGTCTACTATTTCAACCAGGCGAACGGCGTCCGGAGTATTGCCGGGACTGTCCTGACGCTGGGATGACGGCCGGGGACCGGGAGGGAACCTTGCGTTGCCTGACGCTGTGCTGTCTGCTTGCCTTCGCGGCCACGGCCCAACAGCGGCCGAAAGAGTGGAACCACACCTGTAACGTGCGCGATTACGGCGCGCGCGGCGTCAGGGAAGAGAGGGCCACCCAGGCGATTCAGGCCGCCATCGACGCTTGCGCGGCGGCGGGAGGCGGCAGGGTGGTTCTTCCCCCCGGCGCTTACACGTCCGGAGCGCTCCTGCTCAAGGACAACATCGACCTGCACGTGGAAGCCGGAGCGGTCTTGTTTTCCAGCCGCGCGGATGAAGATTTTCCTGAAGGTCGCCGCGCGCTGGTGAACTCGGACGGGGCCAGCCGGATTGCGCTGACCGGCCGGGGCGTCATTGACGGGCAGTCCCGCTATGAGTATGGCGAGATGCGGGGGGTGGATTCGATCATCGCGGAGGAAACCGAGAACGCCCGGAAGGCCGGCGTCGACATGCGCCGGTACCAGCACGCGGGCCCGGCAACCTACCTGGTCCGGCTGCGGAACTCCGCCGACGTCTTTATCGAAGACATCAGCCTGGTGAACTCCCAGTTCTGGACTCTGCGTCTGGATCTGTGCGAACGGGTCCGCATTCGTGGCGTCTACATCTACTCCGATCTCGAGAAGGCGGTCAACGCCGACGGCATCGACGTCACCTCGAGCCGCAACGTGGTCATCTCCGATTCGGTTGTCACCACCGCCGATGACGCCATCTGCCTCAAGACCGAGGAGGAGAACGGCGCCGGGAGCCCGACCGAGAACGTCACCGTCACCAATTGCGTGCTTACGTCGTCATCGGCGGCGTTCAAGATCGGCAGCGGCACCCATGCCGACATTCGCCACGTCGTCTTCAGCAATTCCGTCATCCGGAATTCGAACCGCGGGTTCGGCATTCAGTTGTTCGACGGCGGCACGGTCAGCGACATTCTGGTGAGCAACATCACCATGGAGCTGAACCGGCGGCACTACAACTGGTGGGGCAACGCCGAGCCTTTCTATATCCTGCTGAAGAGGCGCACCCCCGCCTCCCGCCTCGGCGTGGTCAGGGACGTCGTAATCCAAAATGTGGTGGCCCACGCCCGGGGCGCCAGCAAGTTCCTGGGCGATCCCGAACGCGCGATCGAAAGTCTCACCATCCGCGACGTCGACGTCTACATGGATCCCGAAAACGCGAAGGACAAGCGCGCAGCCCACGCCTTCGTGGCGCAGCGTGTGAAGGATCTGCGCATCCGGAGCCTGCGGGTTCACTGGAACGAGCGGGAAACAGAACCGCTGTGGGCCAGCGCTTTGTACCTCAGCCGGATCGGCGTCCTGGACCTCAACGGCTTTACCGGCCGCCAGGGACTGCTCGCATCCGGCGCACCGGCGGTTGTGCTCGAAGATGTGGGGCGGGCGCGAGTACGGGAGTGCGCCGCCCTGCCGGGCAGCGCGACCTTTTTCGAGATACGCGGCCAGGCGACGGGCAAGTTGCGTTTCGAAGCCAATGACCTGGCCGAGGCGAAGCGGGGATTCGCATTCGCCGGCGCGGACTTGCGAAAACGAGTGACCACCGGGATCCAATAGCCGGGTTTTCTTAGGATCGGGGGAAGACAGAGCTTGACAGGCGCCGAACCAGGCGCCCAAAAACAAGAAAGCCCGGCCATAGGGCCGGGCTTAGGGATATACCGGGCAACGTCCTACTCTCCCACGCACTTTCGCGCGCAGTACAATCGGGGCTGAGGGGCTTAACTACCGTGTTCGGGATGGGAACGGGTGGGTCCCCCTCGCTACGGTCACCCGGAAGCTTGGCGCGCCGCCAGCCGGCGGCGCGAAATCCGGACTTGAATATTGACGGGCTTGATGAACCACTGAAGAGAAGCGTTCGACTCTGTGCAGCGGGTAAATTTTATGGTCAAGCCGAACGGGCAATTAGTAACGGTTAGCTCAATCCATCGCTGGACTTACACATCCGTCCTATCAAACAGGTCGTCTTCCTGTGCCCTTGTTACCTATTCGGTTGGGAGATCTTATCTTGAGGAAGGTTTCGCGCTTATATGCCTTCAGCGCTTATCCTGACCGAACTTCGCTACCCAGCGGTGCCACTGGCGTGACAACTGGATCACAAGAGGTTCGTCCACTCCGGTCCTCTCGTACTAAGAGCAGGCCCTCTCAAATCTCCTACGCCCACCACAGATAGGGACCGAACTGTCTCGCGACGTTCTGAACCCAGCTCACGTACCGCTTTAATAGGCGAACAGCCTAACCCTTGGGAGCTTCTGCACCCCCAGGATGCGATGAGCCGACATCGAGGTGCCAAACCGGAGCGTCGATGTGAACTCTTGACTCCGATCAGCCTGTTATCCCCGGCGTACCTTTTATCCGTTGAGCGATGGCCCTTCCATACAGAACCACCGGATCACTAAGACCTGCTTTCGCATCTGCTCGACTTGTAGGTCTCGCAGTTAACCTGGTTTATGCCTTTGCACTCGCCGGCTGATTTCCAAACAGCCTGAACCAAGCTTCGCGCGCCTCCGTTACCGTTTAGGAGGCGACCGCCCCAGTCAAACTACCCGCCTAGCATGGTCCCTTTCCCGGATTACGGGAAGAGGTTAGAACCACAGAACGATCAGGGTGGTATCTCACCGTTGGCTCCCCCGAGTCCGAAAACCCGGGTTCAAAGCCTCCCACCTATGCTGCGCAGACCGCCCCATAGTTCAATGCTAAGGTATAGTAAAGGTGCACGGGGTCTTTCCGTCTAGTGGCGGGCACCCGGCGTCTTCACCGGGACCACAAGTTCGCCGGGCGGCAGGTTAAGACAGTTCTCAGATCGTTACGCCATTCGTGCAGGTCGGAACTTACCCGACAAGGAATTTCGCTACCTTAGGACCGTTATAGTTACGGCCGCCGTTCACCGGGGCTTCAATTCAGAGCTTCGCCTTGCGGCTAACCCCTCCTTTTAACCTTCCGGCACCGGGCAGGCGTCAGCCCCTATACGTCGTTTTCGACTTTGCAGAGACCTGTGTTTTTGTTAAACAGTCGCCTGAGACTATTCACTGCGACTCCTCTTTTGGAGGAGCACTCCTTCTCCCGAAGTTACGGAGCTAATGTGCCTAGTTCCTGAACCTACCATCACCCGAGCGCCTTAGAATATTCATCTCGTCCACCTGTGTCGGTTTGTGGTACGGACACCTGACTCTCCCTAGAGGCTTTTCCTGGCAGACGGCCGGGCGGATTTTCCTGTCCCAGCCTCCCTTCACCTGCCGTTGAAACCATTACGCGGGCAGGCTTACGGTCTGCGTCCCCCCATCGGGTCTTTATCGAGCTTCGGTGGTCGCGGAATATTAACCGCAGTGTCCATCGGTTACGCCTTTCGGCCTCACCTTAGGATCCGACTAACCCTGAGCGGATTAACCTTTCTCAGGAAACCTTAGACTTACGGCGACCAGGGTTCTCACCTGGTTTCTCGCTACTTATGCTGGCAGAGTCACTTCCCAATTCTCCAGCCGTCCTCACGGTCGGCCTTCGCTGAATTGGGAACGCTCTCCTACCATCCGCCAGGCCCGCTTGCGCGGGCGCCGGTGAATCCATAACTTCGGTACTGCGCTTGAGCCCCGTTATATTGTCGGCACCGAGCGGCTCGACCAGTGAGCTATTACGCTTTCTTTAAAGGATGGCTGCTTCTAAGCCAACCTCCTGGCTGTCTGAGCCTCTCGACTTCCTTTCCCACTTAGCGCAAATTTAGGGACCTTAGTTGATGGTCTGGGCTGTTTCCCTTTCGACAATGAAGCTTAGCCCCCACTGTCTGACTCCCGCGCTACGCGTTCACGGCATTCGGAGTTTGGTTGGATTCGGTAACCTGGGAAGGCCCCTAGTCCATTCAGCTCTCTACCACCGTGACGGACCACGCGAGGCTAGCCCTAAAGCTATTTCGGAGAGAACGAGCTATCACGGAATTTGATTGGTCTTTCGCTCCTACCCTCAGCTCATCCAAGCTGTTTTCAACCAACACTGGTTCGGACCTCCATTCGCTGTTACACGAATTTCATCCTGGCCAAGGGTAGATCATCCCGCTTCGCGTCCATTCCCAGCGACTCAACGCCCTGTTCAGACTCGCTTTCGCTGCGGCTCGCTTTCGCTTAACCTTGCCACTGAGAATAACTAGCCAGCTCATTATGCAATAGGCACGATGTCAGGCATTCTCCTTGCGGAGCATAGCCCTCCAACTGCTTGTAAGCGTGTGGTTTCAGGTACTATTTCACTCCCCTCGCAGGGGTTCTTTTCACCTTTCCCTCACGGTACTGGTTCACTATCGGTCGCAAACGAGTATTTAGCCTTGCCGGATGGTCCCGGCAGATTCCCGCAGGGTTCCACGTGTCCCGCGGTACTTAGGATCCCACTAGGGAGACTTGCGTTTTCGCCTACGGGGCTGTCACCCTCTATGGCCGGCCTTTCCAGACCGCTCGACTAACCCTCATCTTCCCACGTTGTGGTCCTGCAACCCCGCGCTCTCCTTGCGAATCGCGCGGTTTAGGCTGTTCCGAGTTCGCTCGCCACTACTTTCGGAATCACGGTTGTTTTCTTTTCCTCTGGGTACTGAGATGGTTCACTTCCCCAGGTTCGCCCCATCACCCTATGGATTCGGATGAAGGTAGCCGGTGTTCCCACCGGCTGGGTTTCCCCATTCGGAGATCCCCGGATCACAGCCTGTTAGCGGCTTCCCGGGGCTTATCGCAGCTGACCGCGTCCTTCCTCGCCTGTTTGCGCCAAGGCATCCACACACACGCCCTTAGTAGCTTGACCATAAAATCTACTCACAACACAGAGTCGATTCTTTGGCACTTCTCACTTTTGAACTTGTGATTCAAAATGCCCGTCAATATTCAATTTTCAAAGATCCATGAGAGCTTTCCAGCACCTGGCTTTCAGCAATCAGCTTCCGGCTCTCGGCCACTCCGGCTGAGAGCGGAAAGCTGAGGGCTGACCGCTTCCGATGGTGGGCCTGGGTAGAGTTGAACTACCGACCTCACCCTTATCAGGGGTGCGCTCTAGCCACCTGAGCTACAGGCCCGGGGTCTACACGCTGGTGGAGCTGATCGGAGTCGAACCGACGACCTCCTGAGTGCAAATCAGGCGCTCTCCCAGCTGAGCTACAGCCCCTTTCGGGAGCCCGGCGCCTGGCCGGCTGGCTCCCCATGCTGACATCGAGGCCGATTGGACGCAGGGTCCGGGTCCAGCCCGGAGCCCCATACCTGCCGCGCAACTTCAGGCAGAGAAATCGAAACGGAATTCCCCCGTTGCCGGGGGTTGGAGTGGAACGGCTGCCAGCCGACACCGATCGGCCGGCTCCACCCACGTTCTCTCTTAGAAAGGAGGTGATCCAGCCGCAGGTTCTCCTACGGCTACCTTGTTACGACTTCACCCCAATCATGAATCATACCTTGGGCCGCTGCCTCCCTTGCGGGTCAGCCTGCGGACTTCTAGTACAATCCACTTTCGTGATGTGACGGGCGGTGTGTACAAGGCCCGGGAACGTATTCACGCCATCGTTCTGATACGGCATTACTAGCGATTCCGGCTTCATGCAGGCGGGTTGCAGCCTGCAATCCGAACTGGGACCGGTTTTTTGCGATTGCCTCCGTCTCGCGACTTGGGTACGCTTTGTACCGGCCATTGTAGCACGTGTGTAGCCCTGGACATAAAGGCCATGAGGACTTGACGTCATCCCCACCTTCCTCCAGCTTATCGCTGGCGGTCTCCTGAGAGTTCCACCTTTCGGTATGGCAACACAGGACAAGGGTTGCGCTCGTTGCGGGACTTAACCCAACATCTCACGACACGAGCTGACGACAGCCATGCAGCACCTCGACTCCACTCCCTTGCGGGATAACCGTGTTTCCACGGCCGTTGAGAAGCCGTTCGAGCCCAGGTAAGGTTCTTCGCGTTGCGTCGAATTGAACCACATGCTCCACCGCTTGTGCGGGCCCCCGTCAATTCCTTTGAGTTTCAGCCTTGCGACCGTACTCCCCAGGCGGCACACTTAACGCGTTAGCTCCGGCACAGATCAAATGAATGACCTACACCAAGTGTGCATCGTTTAGGGCGTGGACTACCAGGGTATCTAATCCTGTTTGCTCCCCACGCTTTCGTGTCTCAGCGTCAGTTACGGTCCAGAGAGCCGTCTACACCACCGGTGTTCCTCCTGATATCTACGCATTTCACCGCTACACCAGGAATTCCACTCTCCCATCCCGCACTCGAAGCCCTCCAGTTTCCGGCGCACCCTCCCGGTTAAGCCGGGAGATTTCACACCGAACTTAGAGAACCGCCTACACACCCTTTACGCCCAGTAACTCCGAACAACGCTCGCTGCCTACGTATTACCGCGGCTGCTGGCACGTAGTTAGCCGCAGCTGCTTCTGCAGGTACCGTCAGGATTCGTCCCTGCCGAAAGAGCTTTACACCCCGAGGGGCTTCATCGCTCACGCGGCGTCGCTGCATCAGGGTTTCCCCCATTGTGCAAGATTCCCCACTGCTGCCTCCCGTAGGAGTCTGGCCCGTGTTTCAGTGCCAGTGTGGCCGTGTGCCCTCTCAGGCCGGCTACCGATCTCAGCCTTGGTAGGCCATTACCCTGCCAACTAGCTAATCGGCCGCGGACTCCTCCTCCGGCGCATTGCTGCTTTCCTCTCTCGAGCTTATGCGGTATTAGCGCCGGTTTCCCAGCGTTATTCCCCACCAGAGGGTAGATGATCCACGTGTTACTCACCCGTACGCCACTTTACTCACGGAGTTGCCCCCGCTTTCTCGTGCGACTTGCATGTGTTAAGCGCGCCGCCAGCGTTGATTCTGAGCCGGGATCAAACTCTCATTTGAATTTGTGAGTTTTTTCACCGTCTCGGTTAAAACCCAAAGTTGCTGACGAACAGATATTTGCGTCCAACCAGATTTTCAAAGATCCGGACGGCTGGCAGGAAGATCTTTCGAAGTCCCTGCAACCGCTGGCCTCGAAACTCGTTTTGGCCAGAAGTCCCCTCTCGACGGGAACGCCAGCCAACAAAATTTCACGGTTCTTAAAGAGCACCAGGAAGGCCGTATTCCGCCCGGCACAGTGGCCCGCGCCGGGTTTTGTTACCATTCCTTGCTTGACTTCCCTTTATGTTACCGAACTTTCGCAGCGGATGCAAGCGCGCTGCTCTCACCGGCCCTGGGAAATCAGACTCCCGAAAAGCCGGCCCGGTGTCCGGGCCACGGGTCGAAACGCAACTCATTGTCAGCGCTGCTCTTGCCCGTTACGCTTTCCGGTGACTCACCCAGAGTAACAAAACTGCCACGGTTGCGCAACCCGCCCCGGCATGAAAAATTCCTCATCCACCCCCGTTCGCTCGCGCCCCCCTTGACGCAGCCCGGGGCCAGCCACTACGATCAAGGTTTACTTTATCGTTGTGGCCGCGGCTCGCCGCAGCCCCGGGAGCCTGCCGATGCGTTACAGAAATCTCGGAAAGCAGGGCCCTGCGGTCTCCGTGCTTGGCTTCGGAGCATCCCCGCTCGGCAACGAGTTCCGCGTCACCTCCGCCGCCGAGGGCGCCCGCGCCGTCGATTGCGCCCTCGATCACGGCATCAACTACTTTGACGTGTCGCCCTATTACGGGCGCACGCTCGCCGAAGAGCGCCTCGGGCAGGCCCTGGCCGGAAAGCGCGACAGGGTCTTTCTGGCCACCAAGTGCGGGCGCTACGACACCGACCGGTTCGATTTCTCGCCGGCGCGGCTCGTCCGCAGCATCGACGAATCGCTGGCCCGCCTGAGGACCGATCACGTCGACCTGTTGCAGTTGCACGACATCGAATTCGGCGACTTCCGCCAGATCGTCGACCAGGCTCTGCCGGCGCTGGAAGCCATTCGCCGCAGCGGGAAGACCCGTTTCATCGGCATCACGGGGTTACCGCTTAAGATGCTGGCCAGGGTGGCCTGCGCGGTCCCCCTTGACACGGTTCTGTCCTACTGCCGGTATAATCTGATGATCACGGATATGGACCAGTGGCTGACCCCGGTGGCCGGACAGAAGGGAGTGGCGCTGATCAACGCCTCGCCGCTGCACATGGGTGTGCTCACCGAGCGGGGCGCGCCGGCCTGGCATCCCGCTCCGCCCGAGGTTAAGCAGGCGGGCAGGGCGGTGGTCGATTTCTGCCGGTCCCGCGGCGTCCGGGTTGCCGACGTGGCTCTGCGCTTCTGTCTGGATCATCCCTACGTCTCCACCACGCTGGTGGGGATGGCGGATCCCGGTCACGTGATGGAAAATGTCCGGGCGCTCGATTTTGAGCCCGATCCCGAATTGATGGCCGGCATTCAGCGCCTGGTGGCCCCGGTGAAGGACGTCACCTGGCCTTCCGGGCGGCCCGAAAACAACGACTACGAAGGCTGTGGTGACTCCGAAAATCGACTCCCATCATCATTTGTGGTTGTACAACCCTAAGGAATACGACTGGATCGACGAGCCGATGCAGGCCATCCGGCGCGATTTCCTCCCCCCGCATCTCGAGTCGGAAATCCGCGCCTGCGGCATCGACGGCACGGTGGTCGTACAGGCCAGACAGACCCTGGAGGAGACGAACTGGCTGCTCCTGCTGGCGGCCCGGAACGACTGGATGCTGGGGGTGGTGGGATGGGCGCCCCTGACCGACCCCGCAGTGCCCGACTTGCTGGCGCGCCTCCGGGAAGGCGGAAAGCTCAAGGGGGTACGGCACATTCTACAGGGTGAACCGGACCCGGAGTACATGCTTCGCGAAGACTTCAACCGGGGGATCGGCGCGCTGCGGCAACTCGGCCTGGTCTACGACATTCTGATCTACGAGCGCCATCTGCCCCAGACCGTGCGGTTCGTTGACCGCCACCCGGACCAGGTCTTCGTGCTCGATCACATTGCCAAGCCCCGCATCCGCGAAGGCGCTCTTTCTCCCTGGCGCGAGCACATTCGCGAGCTGGCCCGGCGCCCGAACGTGTACTGCAAGGTTTCCGGGATGGTGACCGAGGCCGATTACCGGAAATGGACCGAGAAGCAGCTCCGGCCCTACTTTGACACGGTCGTCGAGTGTTTCGGGCCCGCGCGCCTGATGTTCGGGTCGGATTGGCCGGTATGTCTGGTGGCCTGTGACTACGGGCGCTGGTTCGGAATCGTTCGCCGGTGGATTGCGAGGCTGTCTGCCGGCGAGCAGGCCCGCATCCTGGGCGGCACGGCGGTGGAAGCCTACAAACTTGCGGGGAAAACCGATGAAAGCGCTCTTCATTAAGAGTCCGGGGCATACTGAGATTGGCCGGATCGCCAGGCCGGAGCCGGGCCCCGGCGAAGTCTTGTTGCGGGTGCGCATGGTGGGGCTGTGCGGCTCGGACATCAATACCTATCGCGGCAGGAATCCGCTGGTGGAGTTGCCGCGCATCCCGGGCCATGAGATCGCGGCCACCATCGAAGCGGCGGGCGAGGGTGTGCCGGCGGGTTTCCGGCGCGGCCTGAGCGTGACGTTGTCGCCCTATACGGCCTGCGGGACCTGCCCTTCCTGCCGGCGCGGGCGGCCGAATGCCTGCCGCGCAAACCAGACCCTGGGCGTGCAACGGGACGGCGCGCTCACCGAGTACATTGTGGCGCCCTGGCAGAAACTCGTGGAGGCTCCGGGGCTGTCGCTGCGCGAGCTCTGCCTGGTGGAACCGTTGTCCGTCGGTTTCCACGCCGCGGCGCGGGGTCGCGTTGGGGAGGCGGACACGGTGGCGGTGCTCGGCTGCGGGGCGGTGGGACTGGGTGCGGTGGCCGGTGCGGCGTTTCGCGGCGCCCGGGTCATTGCGGTGGATATCGACGACACCAAGCTCGCCGTCGCCCGCAAAGCCGGGGCCAAAGAGTCCATCAACCCCTCTTCCGCTCCGCTCGACCAGCGCCTGCGCGAACTGACCGCGGGTGACGGCCCCGGCGTGGTCATCGAAGCCGTCGGATCGCCGCCCACATTCCGCGCCGCCGTCGAGATGGTGGCTTTCACCGGCCGCGTCGTCTATATCGGCTACGCAAAGGAACCAGTGACCTACGAAACCAAACTGTTCGTCCAGAAAGAGCTGGATATTCTGGGGTCCCGCAATGCCCTGGTGGAGGATTTCAAGGACGTGGTCCGGATGCTGACCGCCGGCCGGTTTCCGGTGGAGGAAACCATCTCCCGCGTGGTGCCGGTCGAGTCGGCCGGAGAGGCGTTTGCGGATTGGGATCGCAACCCCGCTGCATTTACGAAAATTCTTGTGGAAGTCGGCGGCTCAGGAGAGACACAATGATTGACCCCAACGACGTGCTACAGAGTATTCCGAGATTTCAGACTTATCCTGGCTCCCTCACCCGGGATCCCGATTACGCGGCAACCTGCTACGTGGCGGCGGATGCGCCGCAGGCGGTGCTGCTGGAGATCACCCGGTCCGGCGCCACGCCGCCGGAGCGGCTGAAGGGCGCGCTGTCGACAGCCCGGATCCAGCCCTCGGGCGGGGAGGAACTGACCCTGCGGGTGTTCCCGTTCGCCTCGACGGACGGCGACAACGTGCGGGCGTTCGCCGAAACCGTGGCGCCCGAGTTTCTTCCCCGGCCGCAGGGCGCGCTCCCGGCCGTCGCGGCCGGCAACCGGCATCCGGAGATCAGTCTGCCGGCGGCCTTCGAGGCCTACCGGCGGATACTGGAAAAGACCGGGGTCAATTGGGCATCCACCGTGCAGCTCTCCGCCACCCGGGAGATGACCACCGACGAAACCATCGCCGCCCGCGACGGCGAGGACCCGGTAGCCATCGGCCACACCCGGGTGTCCATCCGGCGCCTCTATCATGCCGGCCTGTGGGCCGCGATTCGCGCCGGGTGGCGCGCCGGGTACAATGCCGAAGCCGACCACTTCATTGTCTCCGGCAGCACGGCCGGCGATATTGCCCGCTCGGTCGAGATGGTGAAGGAGGCCATCCGCCACGCCGCCGGGTTTACGAAGTTCACCACCGACACCTCGCGCCTGTTCGTGCTGGAAGCCGACACCCGCCACCCCAACGCCTGGAGCGCCGGCGCGGTCGGGGAGCAGTTCGAGCGGATCTTCACCCCCGAAGAGCGCCGGTGGATCATGGGTGAATTCTCCAAGCCCTTCCGGATGGACGGCGCCACCTACCAGCTTGGCAAGGAGCAGATCGAGCGCCTGGCGGTGAAGTTCGGCGCCAGCCTGAAACTCAACGAGGAACTCTACGACTTCATCGTCGCCACCAAGGCGGGCCAGCGCTCGGCGGCATTCGACTTCGAGCCTTCCATTGACGAGGCCGAAACCCTGACGACGCCCGAGGAGTTGTTGTTCTACATGTACTGGCTGAAACTCCGCGGGCGGCCGGCGCAACTGGTGCCGCCGAATCTGGGTTTCAAGAAGCGCCAGGCCTACCCGGAAACCATGGGGACGAGTCCGGCGGGCGCCATGGGACTGGAGGAGTACTGCCGCCACAAAATGTGGCCGGAACTGGCCCCCCGGACGGCGAAGGATTTCGGCGGCAAGCCGCTGGATGAGCTGGGCGCGCGGGTCTCGGCTTTGGCCGCGGTGGCGCACTACTTCGACGGCACCCTGAGCATTCACTCCGGCAGCGGCAAGCAGCCCGAGGTGCTGCGCCGCATCGGGCAGGCGACCGGCGGCCGGGTCAACTACAAGATCTCCGGCGAGCTGCAATTGCAGTTGCTGGACGTGCTCTTTGAGCAGCCGCCCGGATCGTACTGGCGGCAGGTGTACGAGCGCATGGTGGACCGTACCCACCGCTTTGCGGCTCGCAAGGCGTTCGGAGCCGAGAGCGAACTGGCGGCCCACTACCTGGCCCTGGGCCGCGGCTCCTACCTCGGCGACCCGGCCAAAGGCAGAGTCGACGGCAACCTGTTCCTGGTTTTCTGGGTGGGAAATTTGGCGGGCACGCGGGACGCGGATTCCCCGGACGGCGACCGCCGGTTTTTCACTGAGAAGCTGGCCGAGTTGCCCGCCGGCCTGCTGGCCGAAGTCCGCCGCCGGAACACCGAGTACATCGTCTGGCTGGCCACCAACCTGGCCGGGTAGCTACACCGCTGTCCAGTCCATCACCACCTTGCCGGAGTTGCCGCTCAGCATGGCGTCAAAGGCGGCGCGGTATTCGGCGGCGGGAAAACGGTGGGTGATCACCGGCTTGATGTCCAGGCCGGATTGCAGCATCACCGTCATCTTGTACCAGGTTTCGTACATCTCACGCCCGTAAATGCCCTTGATGGTGAGCATGTTGAAGATCACCGTGTTCCAGTCGATGGTGATCGGCTCGGATGGGATGCCCAGCATCGCGATCCTGCCGCCGTGGCACATGTTGGCGAGCATGTCGCGAAACGCGCCGGCGTTGCCGGACATCTCGAGGCCTACGTCGAAGCCTTCCTTCATCCCGAGTTGCTTCTGCACCTCAGCCAGCGACGTCTCATTCGGGTCAACCGCCAGGGTGACACCCAGCTTGCGGGCCAGTTCGAGCCGGTAGGGATTGGGGTCGGTGATCACGACGTAACGCGCCCCGGCGTGCCGCGCCACCGCCGCGGCCATGATTCCGATCGGCCCGGCGCCGGTCACCAGCACATCTTCACCGAGCACCGGGAAGGTGAGCGCCGTGTGCACCGCGTTGCCAAATGGATCGAAGATGCAGGCCACTTCGGAATCGACCGACGGGTCGTGGTACCAGACATTTGTCATCGGCAGGGAAATGTACTCGGCGAATGCGCCGGGGCGGTTCACGCCGACGCCGCTGGTATGGGCGCACAGGTGCCGCCGGCCGGCCATGCAGTTGCGGCAGCGGCCGCAGACCACGTGCCCCTCGCCGCTCACCCGCTGGCCCGGGAAGAAATCAGCCACGTTCGAGCCGACCTCGACGATTTCCCCGACGAACTCATGTCCCACCACCATCGGGACGGGAATGGTCTGGCGAGCCCAATCGTCCCACTTCCAGATGTGCAGATCGGTGCCGCAGATCGCCGCGTGGGTGACCCGAATGAGCACGTCGTTGATGCCGATTTCGGGCTCGGGCACATCTTCCAGCCACAGGCCCGGCGCGGGCTCCTTCTTGACGAGCGCCTTCATGGGGTGTCCTCTGCGCGGGTCACTTCTCCGGGTGCATCTTCATCGCAAGGTACTTGTCGATGCCGATGTCCTTGATGATCGAGAGCTGCGTCTCCAGGAAGTCGGTATGCTCCTCCTCGTCCCTGGTCATCTTCTCGAACAGCGCGCGGGAGGCCTCGTCGCCGGCATCGGCGCAGACCTTGACGGCGGCATTGTACTGTTTGACGGCTCCCAGTTCGGCCGCCAGGTCGTTTTCAATCTGCTCTTTGACACTCTGGCCGATGGCCGGGGCCGGCATGACATCCACTTTCGGCGCGCCCTCCAGGAACAAGATGCGCTCGATCAGCCCCTCGGCGTGGCGCATCTCATCGATGGCCTGCTTCTTAATATAATCGCCCAGGCGCTGGTAGCCCCAGTTGTGGCACATCTCGGAGTGCACGATGTACTGGACAATGGCCGTCAGCTCCTCTTTGAGAGCAGCGTTCAACTGCTGAATGACTTGTTCGTTGCCGCGCATGATGTCTCCTGACGTCTAGTGTACAACGGCGCTTGCGGCCGGCTGGCAATTTTGGGACTGGGGGACCGCCTACATCTCCGGAGGCAGGGTGAGCGAGCTCTTTGCGAGCGCCCTCTCCAACAGCCGCACAGCTTCGCAGTGGGAAATGCCGCGGGAAATCGACAGCTCGGTCACCAGCATGTGCCGGGCCCTTTGCAGCATCTTCTTCTCGCGAAACGACAGCGGCTTCTCGGCCTGAAGCAGAAGCAGGCTCTTCAACACCTCGGCGATCTGCAACAGGCTGCCCGTTTGCATCTTGTCCGTATTCTCCTTGAAACGGGCTTTCCAATCCGCGTTCGACTGGCAGGCGCCGCAAGCGAGAAAGGTAAGAATGCGGGAGATCTCTCCGTTCCGCGTCACCTTGCGCAGACCCACATTGCCGACGCAGGAAAACGGCACCATGACGGTCATGCTGGAATACATCAGGCGGAGGAGATAGAACTTTTCGAACTGCGTCCCGAAGGAACGGCTGGAGATGTTTTCAATGGTCCCAACACCCTGGTTGGGGTATACAACTTTATCACCGATCTGGAAGGTCATACGCGGAACCGCCTTAACACCGGTGTGAGGTTGTCTCTGCACGAAAACTAACTGAGAAGAGAATGATAAGGCTAACACTTTTTCATGTCAACGGAAATCTTTGAGATTTCCGATAAAGCTACGGTTATCGTCTGTGGCTTCAGGGAAGACAAAGCGAAGACGGATGTCCCGATGAGGCTTGGCACAAGGCCACGGACACGGGTGAGAGGTGTATAGCAGTTGGGCTCTTTTCGCCTGCTAAGCCATCAACTTGCGGATGTAGGTGAGGTTGCGTTTCATGTCCGCCTCGATGTTCTTGGATGGACTGGAGGTTTCCAGGTTGGCATAGCCTTTGAACCCAATCTCATCGATGGCCTTCAGAACGGCAGGGAAATCGATGGAGCCCTCGCCCAGGTAACCCTTGTCCTTAAGATGGATCTGACAAATCCGCCGCTTGCCGAGCCAGCGGATCTCGCGCACCGGGTCGAAACCGGCGTTGGTCGAGTTTCCCACGTCGTAGTAGACCTGGACGGCGCTGGAATTCACCTGGTCCAGGATGCGCGCGTTGTCCTCGGCGGAGAGCATGTTCTCCAGGCCGAGAATCACTCCCGCCTTGCGAGCTTCCGGGGCCAGTTCCTTGAGCACGCCGGCCACGTAGTCCTTCTCCGGGCCGGTGGCGGCCGAACATTTGCCGAAGAACGGCAGCAGCATCACCCGGGCGTTGAGCCGGGCCGTCACCGGGATGCCGTCAGCCACCCACTTTCTGCCCAGCGGGTCGCCTTTCAGGCAGTTGACATGCAGGATGTCCAGGCAGGTGCCGGCGATGTCGAGCTTGAGGCGGCGCGCCGCCTCCAGGTACCGCTGTTGAAGCTCGGCATTATCCAGCGGGAGTCTGTCGCCGCCCGGTTTGCGGCCGAAACTCACCTCCACGCCGGAAAACCCCAGCCTCTTGCCCAGTTCGAGGGCCTCCACCTTTCCGCTCAGGCCCAGGTTCCAATCCGTTACTCCGATCTTCAGGCCGCCAAAGCGGCGGGCCGCGAACGCACCGGACCATGCTCCGGCAGCGCCTGCGGCGGCATAGCTGACCAATGCGCGTCTGGATAATTGCACGCTTCGCCTCCAGGCTTGCAGATTCAAAAAGCGTTTCGGGAAATCTTTGCTATTATCGTCCGAAAAAACCGGGAGTGCACGCGCGGCTTACTGGCCGGTGTTGGCCACCCGAACCCGCGCAGGGGTGGTTTCGGGTTGCCGCTCGGAGAGCAACAGCCGCCGCAGGGTCCTCAGATCATTGAGAATGCGCCGGCTGGTTCGCATGTGCGAGGAGAGCTTGGAGAGATTATAGGAGACCAGCAGCAGCGCCTTTCGCTGGCGCTCAGGCCCCGTTGCGGCATCGAGTTCCGCATCGATCTCCCGCCGGGTCTCCTCAATGGCTTCGGCGAGCAGGTCCACGTACTGGTGTGCGCTTTCGATATGATCGAACGGTGTTTCCGGCCGGTAGCCCACTTACGTCCTCCTCAATTCGGCGAGTCTATAAGGGTTCATTATAAGCCTATTTGCTCCGGAGGATACGGTACCAGTACGATTCCGCCGCTTCAGTGAATACCCCGACAGGTTGTCTGACGGGCGGCTTACTCAGTATCCGGGGCCGGATCCACGGGCTCGATTTTGAACGTGAAGGCGTAGTCGCCGGGCCTTTCTTTGGGCAATTCAATTGCCAGCCCGCTTGCCGTCTGCGCGAAGCGCAGCCGGGCGCCCGATCCCAGCAGGCGCACGGTCTCGACCTTCTGCCGCGTGTGGGGCGAGCCGCTTCCCAAAGCCTTCACCACCAGCCTGCCCTTCTCAGGCCATGCCAGCGCAATGGCGTACAGCGTGTCGCCTTTCTGGGTGAACCGGATGTCCTGTCCGGTAAACGGCTGCCCTTCCGTATCCTTGAAGGAGCCGCCCACCACTTTGGTGGGGCCTTCCCCGAAAATCTTCCAGGGCCGCGTGCCGTAGATGGCCTCTCCGTTCACGGCCAGCCACTTGCCAATTTCCGCCAGGATCTGCTCCTGGGGTTCCGGAATGGTCCCGTCCGGCCGGGGAGCGATGTTCAGCAGCAGAGCCCCGTTCTTGCTGGTGATGTCGGCCAGGTCGTCGACAATCGAGTCCGGAGTCTTGTAGTCGTGGTTCTGAATGTAGCCCCAGGAGCGCTTGCAGATGGACGTGTCGGTCTGCCAGAACAGCGGGCGGAGCGTGTCCAGTTTGCCGCGCTCGATATCGAGAACGGCGGCGCGCTCCGGGAAGGATTCTTTCTTGTAGTTGATGGCCACACCCTTGTTCCACTGCGAACCGCGGTTGTAGTAAAACGCCGCGAACTTCTGCAAATAGGGCTGGAAAGCAGGTTGCTCGATCCACCAGTCGAACCAGATCAACTGGGGCTGATACTTGTCCACGATTTCCGTCGTGCGGGCCAGCCAGTCGTTCAGGTACGCCTCGTCGGGTTGGGATTGCTTTCCGTCCGGCGTTTTCTGATCATGAGCCGGCCCGTAGAAATCGGCGTACTTCCCGCTCCTGACATCGGAATCGAACTTCATGCCTCCGTCGAAGAACCACCAATGTTCCGCGCGGTGGGACGACGCCCCGAAGACCATGCCGCGCGCGCGCACCGCCGCCGCCAGCAGACCGGCCACGTCGCGCTTGGGACCCATCCTGGCCGCGCTCCACTTCGTAAAGCTGCAATCGTACATGGGGAAGCCGTCGTGGTGCTCGGCCACGGGCACTACAAACTTCGCGCCGGCTTTTTGGAACACGTCCGCCCAGTGTCCGGCGTCGAACTTTTCAGCCGTGAATTTGGGAATGAAGTCTTTGTACCCGAATGTCGACTGCGGGCCGAAAGTGGCCACGTGGTGCTTGAATTCCGGGCTGCCCTGGATATACATGTTCCGGGGATACCACTCGTTGCGGAACGCGGGAACCGAATAGACCCCCCAGTGGATGAAGATGCCGAACTTCGCGTCCCGGTACCAGTTGGGAACCTTGTACCTGGTGAGAGAATCCCAGGAGGCCTGATACGGTCCCTGCGCGACCACCGCGTCGACGGTCCGAAGGGCGGCCTGAACGCGCTTCTGATATCCCGGCCGGCAGGACACGGAGCAGACCGCGAGCAGGGCGGCAACGGCGAAAAGCGGACGAGGCATGGCGACAGATCCTTTTCTTCAACGGTAAAGTATATCCCAGCGCCGGGCGGCGGGCGATCCGTTCAGATCCCCAGTTCCTGGTGACAGAAGCGGACGCTGGCTTCCATGTCCTCGAGCTCCCGCCGGACCGCGGCCTGCTTGCCGGCCGGCGGAGGCGGGTCCGGACGCGGTTCGCCGTTCTCGGCCAGCGCCAGGAAACGGGCAAAATCGCGCGCGGGCGTCCGGGGGTAGGCCTCCCAGAACTTCGCCTCCAGGAATTTCACGCGCCTGGCGGGCGTCACAATGGTCTCGAGCGAAAACGCGCGGCCGGGGCACAACTCCTGAAACCGGCGGGCGTATTCGCGGATGCCGATGTTGCCTTCGCCCAACCGCACCCACGCCACGGCAATCGCGTCCTTCTCACGCCAGATCGCGGTATCGCGCACGTGGCTGGTCAGCGTGTAGGGCGCCAGCGTTTCCAGCGTCAGGTGCGGATCTTCGATCGCCCACAGCGGGTTGCCGGAGTCCAGACACGCGCCCACGAAATCCTTCCCCGCCTCCTCGATCAAGGTCTTCAACTCTCGCGCCTGCATGTCGCCGGCGTGGTTCTCGATAGCGATTTTCAGCCCGCTGTCGAGCACCTGCGAACGCACGGAGCGCAACACCCTGACGGTGTTCTCGATATGCCCTTCAATCGGCAGCCTGCCGGTCCGGTCCGCCATGGTTCCCAGGAACGCGCGCACCAGGGGCGAGCCGGCGATCTTCGCCGCCCGCAGCATGCGCAGGATCTGCTGCTCGGCGGAGCCTTGTGAGGCGTCAAAGGCGGAAGAAGTCGGGCAGATCGAGCGCATTCCCAGCTCGAGCTCGATACCCAGTTTGTCGGCGTGAGCGCGGACCCGCTTCAGGTGTTCGTCCTCAAGGCTTCCGAGAAACCGGATCTCGGAAAAATGCACCACTTTGGCGTTCCATCGCGCGCAGTGGTCCAGGTGCTCGAAGGCGCTCCAGCCCTGCGACCGGACGCTGAACAGGTCCACCCCGAAGCGGACCGCGGATGCGGCTGCCGGGGGTGACACGGCTGCCGCGGGCGCGGCCAGAAAGGTTCGTCTCAGCATTGGTTTCATTGTATCCGGAGACAACGAAGTGTGCTTTTCTTCGCTTGAATTCGCGGCCTGCGCATGCTGAACTTAAGAGGTGCCGCAATTGGGTACGATGGGTTCCTCCGGGTTTCGGTGTCCCAAATGCGGGCTCGAAAGGGTCCGGCTTTCCAGGCCCCGCGCCTTCGAATACCTGCTCCGCCTGCTCTATGTCGTCCCCTATCGCTGCCGCGGGTGCAGGCGCCGCTTTTACGGATTCCGGCGCAATCTGGCCGCCATGGCCGCGGGGGAAGGGGTTCTGATCAGCCCGTCGGGCACACGGTCCGGCCCGCGGGAAGCCATCAATAGTTGACGATCGAAGCGAAGGAATCCGGTTTCAGACTGGCGCCGCCCACCAGGGCCCCATCGATCTCGGGCTGAGCCATCAGATTCCTGACATTGTCGGGCTTGACGCTGCCGCCGTACAGGATACGGACGGCCGCGGCCGCCGGCTCCCCGAACCGTGCCTGCGCCAGTTCGCGGATCACCCGGTGCGCATCGGCCGCAATCTCCGGTGTGGCGGTCTTGCCCGTTCCAATGGCCCAGACCGGCTCGTAGGCGATGATGATGTGCGCAAACTGAGCGGCCGTCAACGGCGCGATGCCCTCCTCAAACTGCCGGGTGAGGACGGCCGCGGTATGGCCGGATTCGCGCTCGGCCAGCGTCTCTCCGACGCAGACAATGGGGGTCAGCCCGGCCTCGAGCGCCGCGGCGGTCTTCTTCAGAACCCATTCGTTAGTCTCGCCGAAGTACTGGCGCCGTTCGCTGTGGCCGATAATCACGTGGGAACAGCCCACGGCCCGGATCATCGGGGCCGCCACTTCGCCTGTATAGGCGCCCTCCTTTTCCCAAAACACGTCCTGGGCGCCGATTTGGACGTTGGAGCCGTGCGCCGCAGCAACGGCGGCCGGAAGGTTCACGTAAACCGGGCAGATCACCACTTCACAGTGGGCTGCCGCCTTCACCAGGGGCAGGAACTTCTCGAAGAATTGCGTTGTTTCGGCGGCGGTCTTGTACATTTTCCAATTGCCCGCCATCACAGGTTTTCTCATACGATCAAGCCCAAAAAGCTGGTTCCTTTCTCGAGTTGAGTCTGAAAATTACTGGCAATGCTCTGGCCCACGTCGGCCAGGGTGGGGCGCGTGCCCAGATCCACGCCGGAGCGGGCCCGCGGCCCGTAGGTAAGCAGCGGCGTGTACTCCCGGCTGTGATCGGTCGAAGGGGTGGTGGGGTCACACCCGTGGTCGGCCGTCAGGATGGCCAGGTCGCCCTCGCCGAGCCCGCCCAGAAACCCGGGTAACCAGGCATCGAACTCTTCCAGGGCGCGGCCATAGCCTTCCACATCGTTGCGATGCCCATACAACATGTCGAAATCCACCAGGTTGGTGAAAACCAGGCCTTCCTCAAACTCCCGGAGAGCCTCCTGCGTCCGGGCCATCCCTTCCGCGTTGCTCCTGGCCGGGAAAGCCTTTGCGATGCCGCGTCCCAAGTACACGTCATTGATCTTGCCCACGCCGGCCACCGGCACGCCGCCCTCCGCCAACCGGTCAAGCAGCATGCCCCTGGGAGGCGGCACCGCGAAATCATGCCGGCGCGGCGTCCGGGTGAAACAGCCCGGCGCGCCCGTAAAAGGCCGGGCAATCACCCGGCCCACTTCGTGAGGACCCCGCAGGATCTCCCGCGCGATCTCACAGATCCGGTACAATTCAGGCACCGGGATCACGTCCTCGTGGGCGGCCACCTGAAACACGCTGTCGGCCGACGTGTAGACGATCGGCGATCCGGTGCGCATGTGTTCCTCACCCAGCTCGCGGATAATCTCGGTGCCCGATGCCGGCCTGTTGCCGAGCCAGCCCCGGCCGGTGCGGCGCGCGAATTCGTCCATCACCTCGGGCGGGAAGCCGGAGGGATAAACGGGAAAAGGCTTCTCCAGGTGAATGCCCGCGATCTCCCAATGGCCGGTCGTGGTATCCTTGCCCGGCGAGGCCAGCGCGCATTTGCCAAACGAACCCCGCGGGGCGGGCACAGGCGGCACTCCCTTGAGCGGCGCGATGTTGCCCAAGCCCAGGCGGCCCAGGTTCGGCACGCGCAATCCGCGCAGCCGGGCGATGTTGCCAAGCGTGTTGCTGCCGGCGTCTCCGTACTCCGCCGCATCCGGCATTTCGCCGATCCCGGCACTGTCCAGGATCATCAGCGTAATGCGGCGAAACACTATTTGACTGTAACATAGAGGTGTCATCGCCCGAGGAGCCGCCCCGGAACGCGGGAGAGCCGGCATTCGGGTGCGGCAGGAGCAGCACGAACATGCAGTCACGCCGTCATTTCATCGGCAAAGTCGCCACCGGGCTGGCCGGCTCGCTGGCCACGTCCAACGTACTCGGCGCCAGCGACCGCATCCGTCTGGGCGTCATCGGCCCGGGCGCCCGCGGCATGGCGCTGATCCGCGAGGCGCTCAATTGCCCCAACGTCGAGTTCGTCGCCGTCGCGGATGTTTACACCAGGCAACTGGAGGAGTGCCGCGCCCTGCTTCCCGCGGCCAAAGGCTACCTGGACTATCGTTACCTGCTTGACGACAAGTCGATCGACGCGGTTCTGATCGCCACCCCGCAGCACCTGCACTGCGAGCATTTCTGCGCCTCGCTCGACGCCGGCAAGCACGTCTATCAGGAAAAGACCATGGCTTTCAGCGTGGAGCACGCCCGGCGGATGCGCGCCGCGCTCCAGCGGGCCGGCCGGCGTACGGTGCAGATCGGACACCAGGGCTGCTCCTCCGGCCAGGTCGCCGACGCACTGAATTTCCTGGCGAGCGGCAACGTAGGCAAGGTCACCGCGATCCACGCTCACATGTATCGCAACACGCCTCACGGCAAACCCCAGTGGTCCCGCCCCGTGCACCCGGCCATGACGCCGGAGAACATTATCTGGAAATCCTTCCTGGGCGAAGCTCCGGAGGTGCCGTTCGACGCCAATCGTTACGTCAACTGGCGCTTCTTCTGGGATTACTCCGGAGGCAACGTCTACGAGAATATGTGCCACCAGCTCGCCTTCTGGTACAAGGTGATGAACCTTCAGATCCCGCGCGCGGTGCATATGGCCGGGGGGCTGTATCTGTGGAAGGACGGCCGGGAAGTTCCCGACACCATGAACGTCTCAATGGAACACCCCGAAGAGATTCTGTATTCCTGGGACTCGGGCTTCGGCAACAACCATTTGGGCAGCACGGAGGACGTGCTGGGAACCGACGGCACCATCTCGCGAGGCCAGCAGATTCGCTACTTTCCGCAGAAGGTGAACCGTCCCGACGGCAACGAGATGATGGGAACGACGCCCACTCCCCGCAATGCCCACATGCAGAACTTCTTCGATTGCGTCCGCTCGGGCAAGGAGCCGAACTGCCCGTTCGAGCTGGGTTTCCGGGTGTCGATCGCCTGCCGCATGGCGGTCGAGAGCTACCGCCAGGGCCGTACCGTCAAGTGGGACGCGGCCGGCGAACAGATTGTCTGAACCGCCAAACTGAATGCAGGATTGGGCTCGGAGAATTGTCGAGGGGGATGCGCGCGCGCTGGCTCGTGCCGCAACCTGGATCGAGAACGATGACCCGCGCGCTGCCGCCCTGATGGAAGCGCTCGCCGGTCGCGCCGGGCATGCCCAGGTTATCGGCGTCACCGGCCCTCCCGGAGCAGGCAAGAGCACGCTGGTGGACCAGCTCGCCCGGGGGTTGCGGCGGCAGGGCAAGACGGTGGGCATTGTCGCGGTGGATCCCAGCAGCGCCGTCTCGGGCGGGGCGATCCTGGGAGACCGCATCCGGATGCAGTCGCACTACGCCGACCCGGGCATCTTTATCCGCTCGATGGCGACACGGGGGGCCGCGGGAGGCCTGGCGCGCAAGACCGCCGCCCTGGTTTCCCTGCTCGATGCATCGGGCAAGGACGTGGTCATCGTCGAGACCGTGGGCGCCGGGCAGGCCGAAGTGGAGATAGCGAAACTGGCCGGCAAGGTGGTGGTGGTGCTGGTCCCCGGCCTCGGAGACGATATCCAGGCCATCAAGGCCGGCATCATGGAGATTGCCGACCTGTTTGTCGTGAACAAAGCCGATAATCCCGGCGCCGAACGTCTGGAACGCGAGCTCAGTGCCGCCGGGTGGCGGGCTCCGGTCCTCCGCACGATAGCCACCGACGGGGTGGGCGTCGAGCGGGTGCTCGCGGCTTTGCAGGGCGAGCCGCCAGCCGCTTCCGTTTCTCCATCCCCCGCGCCGCCGGGAAGCGTGAAGATCGACCACCTTGGCATCGCGGTCGAGTCTCTGGAAGCGGCCCTGCGTTTTTACCGGGACCAACTGGGCCTCGCGGCCGGACCGCGCGAGACGGTTGAAGGGGAGAAAGTGAACGTCGCCATGCTGCCCGCGGGCGGACCGCGGATCGAGCTGATCGAACCTGCTGAGCCGGATTCGGCGGTGGGTAAGTTCCTTGAGAAGCGCGGCGCGGGGCTGCACCACCTGGCTCTCAAAGTGCCCGATCTTGGCGCCGCCCTCGAGCGCTTGCGCGCCGCGGGCGCGCGCCTGTTGAACGAGCCCGGCCAGGGTGCGGGCGGCCACCGGTACGTGTTCGTGCACCCGGCCTCCACCGGCGGCGTTTTGCTCGAGTTGATTCAAGACGAGGAGACACATCATTGAACGCAGAGATCGGAATCATCGGTGGCAGCGGGCTGTATGCCATGCCCGGTTTTGAAGCCCAGACCGAGGCCGCCCTCGACACGCCGTGGGGCAAGCCTTCGGATAATTACATCCTGGGCCGCCTGGCCGGCCGGGAGGTGGCTTTCCTCGCCCGGCACGGACGGGGGCACCGCATCATGCCCTCCGAGCTGAATTTCCGCGCCAATATTTACGGGTTCAAGAAGCTGGGCGCCGAGCGTATCATTTCCCTCAGCGCGGTGGGCTCGCTCAAAGAGGAACATCATCCGCTGGATTTCGTCATCCCCGGCCAGTTCTTCGACCGCACCTGCGGACGCGCTTCCACCTTCTTCGGCGACGGCCTGGTGGCGCACATCAGCTTCGCGGACCCGGTCTGCCCGCAACTCTCCGAGGTGGTTTACCGGGCCGCGCTTTCCGCCGGTGTCAACGCCAAGAAGGGCGGCGCCTACCTCTGCATGGAGGGTCCCGCCTTCTCGACCAAAGCCGAGTCTAATGTCTACCGCGCCTGGGGCATGGACGTCATCGGCATGACCAACCTGCAAGAGGCCAAGCTGGCCCGCGAAGCCGAACTCTGTTACGTCACCGTCGCCATGGTCACCGACTACGATTGCTGGCATGAGGACCACGACGCGGTAACGGTCGAGCAGATCATTGCCAATTTGAAGAAGAACGCCGAGAACGCCTGCAAGGTGGTGGCAGCGGCGGTTGCGGCCATGCCGGCGGCGCGCCAGTGCCCGTGCGGCTCGGCGCTGGCCCACGCCATCATCACCGACCGCGCGGCCGTGCCCGCCGCTGTGCGGCAGAAGTTGGACCTGCTGATTGGAAAGTACTTCGCCTGACGCCATCGCCGAACGTCTGCTGGCCTGCTGCCTGGAAGGAAGGCCGTGGTCGCCCGACGACTTGCGGCGGCTCGTCGAAAAGGATTCGGCGACCCTGTTCCGGGTCGTCGTCGAGGGACTTGGCGACCGTTTCGAGCCTGGGTTGTGCGACGCCTACGCCCGGCTGTTCTCCGAAGCGATCGCCTGCGCCCTGCCAGGGGTCGATGCCGCCGAACTGGTGGCGCGCTATCGCCGCATCCGGCATTCCGCGCGCCGGGTTCGCAATGCCGCCACGGTTTTCGTGCTCTCACGCATCACCCTGGGCGCCGATGTGGCCGTGACCAGCGTGCTGCTGGACGCCGCCAAGCGCCGCTTTCCCCGGTCCCGAATCGTCTTCGCCGGCCCGCGCAAGAACTGGGAGTTGTTCGCGGGAGACCCTCGCATCGAGCATCTCGAGGTGGCTTACGCGCGGCGCGGTTCGCTGGCCGAACGCCTCGCGCCCTGGAGCGGAATGCGGGCGACGCTGGATTGGCCGGGCAGCATCGTCATCGATCCCGATTCCCGCCTCACCCAACTCGGGCTGCTGCCCGTCTGCCCGGACGACAACTATTTCTTCTTTGAAAGCCGGGCTTTCGGCGGCGACGGGGAGGAGCCGGTTTCCGCACTGGCAAGCCGGTGGGCCGCCGAAACGCTGGGCGTCCCGGGGGCCCGTCCTTTCGTCTCGCCCGCCGCCGCGCCAGTTACCAGTGACCGGCCGCTGATCTGCGTGAGCCTGGGGGTGGGTGAGAATCCGGCCAAGCGCATCGCGGATCCCTTCGAGGAGGAGTTGCTGCGCGCCCTGGCCGCGAAGGGACCTACGGTGCTGGTAGACCAGGGCGCCGGTGGTGAGGAGACCGCCCGTGTCTTGCGGGCGATCAAGCGCTCCGGCGCGCCCGCCGGCCGCATCCGAACCTGGAAAGGGGCCTTCGCGCCTTTCGCCGCCACCATAGCCCAAGCCGCCCTCTACGTGGGTTACGATTCGGCCGCCCAGCACGTGGCGGCGGCGTGCGGCGTCCCGCTCGTCACCGTGTTCGCCGGATTCGTCACACCCCGCTTCTTTGCCCGGTGGCGTCCCAGCGGGCCGGGCCCCATCCGCGTCATCCGGGTGGACGACCGCGACCCGGCCAGGGTCCTGGATGAAACGCTCCGCGCCATCGATACCCTGGGTATGGGATGACTTAAGGGGTCCGCCTGCTACGCTTTCGGGTACTCCCACGGCCCGCGGTATTTCCGGCTGAGCTTTGTGTTGGCCTCCGGGTCGCCGATGACGACCTCCTTCGCGCCGTCCCAGTGCAGGCTCCGGCCCAGCCTTGCCCGCCTTGCCGGACTTGAGAAACTCCATGCCGGACAGGTTGTGAGGCGACACGGGCCGGTGCAGGCCTAGCTGCATGCTTTCCGACCCGGGCGGCGGTGGCCTCCAGTTGGCTGGCATCCACGTCGCAGAGCGCCACAACCCGGCACTCGCCGGAAGCCATGGCGCAGGCGAGGATGTTGTTACCCCACCACCCGGCGCCAATCAGCGCGGTTCGGTATTTGCCCTGCTGGCCGAAGAGAGGGGTGGCAAGAGGAACGCAGGACTTAAGGAAGGTTCTACGGTCCGGGGACATCAGGGGAAACTGTACCAGGGGATGGGGGACCGTGCCCCATCCCCGGCTCCCTGGTCTTTTGCTAGCTGACCTTCACAAAGATGATAACCAGCGTATACAGCGCCAGCGACTCGATCAGCACCAGACCGAGCAGCAGAGCGAAGCGGATGGCGCCGGCCGCGCCCGGGTTACGGGCCATGCCTTCGGCCGCCGCGGCTACAGCCTTGGCCTGCGCAATGCCGCAGCCCGCCGAAGCGATCGCCATCGAGAAGCCGGACGTAATGGCCACCCAGTTGGTTCCGCCCCCGTCGGCCGCGAAGATCGGGCTGGCGAAAACAAACAGCGCCAGCACAGTCAGCATCAATTTAACGTTCATCGTGTGTTCTCCATCCCTAAAATTCGCCCGCGGGAGGTGGTTCCCGTCATCCTCATACAGCCGGGCTCACGCCGCGGACGGCGATCAAGCCGTTATTAATGCTCCTTGGCCACGGCCTCGGAGACGTAAATCATGGTGAGAAGCGTAAATACATAGGCCTGCAAGAAAGCTACAAACACGTGCAGCCCCATGAAGGCCACCGGGATGAACAGGTAGGTCAGGCCGAGGAAGACCATGGTCACCTGCTCGCCCGCGTACATGTTGGCAAAAAGACGAACCGAGAGGGAAAGTGGCCGTCCCAGGTGGCTGATGATTTCGATAGGCATCATCAACGGAGCCAGGATCGGCATGGGGCCGGCAAAGTGCGCCGCGTACTTGAGCGGCCCGTGAGCTTTCGCCCCCATGATGTTGTAGTAAGCGAAGGTCACCAGCGCGCAGCCCACCGTTACGTACGGGAACATGGTGGGCGACTCGAATCCCGGAACGATGCCAATGAGATTCGCAAACAGGATAAACAGGAATATGGTGCCGAAGTAGGGTACATAGCGCGGACCGTCATGTCCGACGGTCTCGGTGGATTGGCCGCGCAAAAAATCGTAGATCAGTTCAAAGGTGTGTTGCAGTTTGCCCGGACGGTCCATCGAGAGCCGCGGCTTCAGCACGGCGAACAGCACCACCAGGATGAGTGCGACCAGGATCTGCATAGTGATGAAATTCGCCCACGGGCGCGCGGGATTCTCGGCCTGCACACCCACCCAGGCCAGAATGGAGGAGCCCAATCCGGCCAGGTGATCGTTGAAGAGCTTCGTCACCCAAAGTTCATGTTCCGGCATAGATCAATTCGAACAGTATTTCGAAAATCACGGCGGCCACGGATACGAACAGACCGGCCAGAGCGGCCGTGAGGCTCAAGGCGGAAAACCTCAATATAACATACCCTCCGGCGGCCAAAAGGACGTAGCGGAGCCCGGCGAGGATGGCCAAACGGCGCCGGGGCCGGCGCGCGTTCTCGCCCAGCGACTCCACGATCTGCTTCAGCCACCGGAAGTTGAGGTAGGATGCCGCCGCGCCGGCCAGAAAACCGCCACCCCACTGCCACCCGCCGTGGACCCAGGCGGCGGCTGTGCCACCCACGGCCAGCACGGCCATGGCTCGCATCATGCGGCCCAGTGCCCGGCTGTAGAAGGCCTGATCACGATCCATGGTTGTCGCGCGTATCGCGCTGGACCTGCCGGATGAGCTGTACGAAGCCCGACACAATCCCGAGAACCAGGAAAACGATGTAGAGGAAATGGGTGCCGAAGGCCTTATCGAGCAGGTAACCCACGATGTAACCCGCCAGGGTGCTCGAGGGCAGCAGGAAGGCCATGGAGGTGTAACGCCCGACAGTCGCGAGCCAAGGCGTCTTCATCGCCCGCCATTATAGCCGGAGTGGCGGCACGGCTGGCTATAATGGCGGGGGTGGCTACCGGGCTCCGAACTGCACGCTGTACCACGCGGATGAGTGCGCCAGCCAGATCTCCACAACGGGAGTCAATGTGCTGGGCACGCGCACCGTCGACATTCCCGTGACTTCCCGACCAGGGCGGCTGCCGCGACCTGCCCGCGTACTCGCACGGCACGAACTTCATGTCGCTATACGAGCTGGACCCGGCCGGACCCGATCAGTTGGAGGGCCGAGGTCGATGGGTTCGGGCACGCAGCTTCCGGGCTCGGCGCCGCAGCGGAAAGCCGCCACGGGAGTCTGCGAGCCATCCGCTTTGACCCGCACGGCGCTGCGGTAGTCATTTCTTCTGCGCGCTGTAAACGTGGATGGCGATGGCGATGGAGTGGATCTTGGTTTCGGGAGGCTCGGCCCGCGAGAGCAGGATGAGGGGCACCCTGGCGCCGATGACGTTGCCGCCGGACTCGCCCTTGGCGAAATAGGTGATGGCGCGGTAAAGGATGTTGGCCGCCTCGATATCCGGGGCGATGAAGACGTCCGTGCGCCCTACCAGCGGGCTGTAGATGTTTTTCCGGTCGGCCGCGAACTTGCTCAGCGGCACATCCAGCGCGATGGGGCCCTCCAGGTAGGCGTCGGGAATCTGCCCGCGCCGGTTCATCATGGTCAGCGCCGCGGCATCCACCGTGGCCGGCATGTCGGGGTTGACGAATTCGAGAGCGCACAGCAGGGCCACGTTCGGCTTCTCGATGCCGATGGCGCGCGCCACCTCGACGGCGTTCTTCACAATCTCGGCCTTGTGCTCCAGGGTGGGAGCGATGTTGATGGCCGCGTCGGTCATCAACATCAGGTGGTCGAAGCCCGGAACCTGAAAGACGATCACCTGGCTGAGCATGCGGCCCGGCACGCGCAGGCCGGTTTCTTTATCGAGCACGGCGCGGACCAGAGACGCCGTGCCGATCTTGCCCTTCATGAGCAGTTGCGCCGTGCCGTCGCGGACCATGGCAATGGCTTTGCGCGCCGCCGCCGAATCGTCGGGTTCGTGAACCACCTGTTCGTCGGACAACGGGAAGTCGATCGCGGCGGCCAGCGAGCGGATCTTGTCGGCGTTGCCAACCAGCACCCCGTCTGCCAGGTTCATCTCGCGGGCCTGCTTGAGAGCTTCCATCACGTCCGGGTCGTGGCCCGCGGCCACGGCAATCTTCATCGGCCCCTTGGCGCGGGCGGCGGCAACCAGTTCGTCGAGAGTGCGGAACATAAAGCGGATCGGCTCCAGTCAGAAAACCGGGGCGAGCCGTGAGGGCCCGCCCCGCGGTTGATGATTATGCCTTGGCGGCGCTGCCCTGCAACACCGCGGCCACGATGGCGTCGAACTCGGCGTCCGTCAGCAGGCCCTTCTTCTCCACCGAGGTCGCCTTCACGCGGTCCAGAATCTCGGCCGCCTGCTCCGGCGTCGCGGAGATCTTGCGGCGCTCGAGGTGCTCCTCGATGCTCGCCGCGCCGCTCCCTTTGCCCAGGACCACCTCGATACCCGGGCGGCCCACCATTTCGGGCCGGAACGGAATGTACTCGCAGGGTTCCACGTCCTTGCAACGGCGGTGGAACATGGAAACAATGCCGGACTCGATATGGTAGAGCAGTTCGCCCACGATGGGACGGTTCGGGGCCACGGTAAACCCGGCCAGTTTCTGGACCAGCTTGGAGAGCGCGTAGAATTTCTCGGTCTTGATGCCCGTCTCCACTCCATAGAGGCACTTGAGGGCCATCACCGTGTCTTCGAGCGGTACGTTGCCGGCGCGTTCGCCCGTTCCCGAAACCGTGGTATGGGCCACCGATGCGCCGTTGGCGAGCGCCATGATGGTGTTGGCGACGCCCAGATCGAAGTCCTGGTGGCAGTGGATCTCGATGGGCTTGTTGAAGCGCGCCTTCAGCTTGCGGATCACCATGCCAACGGCCTGGGGCGTGCACCCCCCGAAGGAGTCGGCCAGAGTGAGGGCATCCATATGGCCGTTGGTGGCCACCTGGTCGACCAGGTCCATGTAACGGTTCAGGTCCGAGCGGGTGCTGTCGATGGTGAAGAACACCGTGTACAGCCCGGCCTCCTTGGCGGCAAGCGTGGTCTCGATGGACGACTTAATGGCCCACTCCATCGTCTTGCCGTAGGCGTTCTTAATGATGTGGTCGCTCGACGGAATCTCGGTGATGATGCCCTTTACCCCGCAGTCTTTGGCGAGCTTGACGTCCTGTGGCATGCAGCGGGCGAACGAGAAAATCTCGGACTTCAGACCCAAGGCAACAATGTCGCGGATGGCCGCTTCGTCTTCGGCCGAAACGGCCGGCATGCCGGCTTCAATTCGGTGCACTCCGGCTTCGGCCAGAGCTTTTGCGATGGCCACCTTCTCATCCCTGCGAAAGGCGATTCCGGTTTGCTGCTCGCCGTCGCGCAAGGTCACATCGTGGATCCGGATGTTTTCCGGGAAGTGGAGGCTCTCCCGGACTTCCGGGTCCCAATTCCAGGGGCTGGTAAACCATTGGTCGGTCTTCCACGGCTGATTCATGCAGGTTCTCCTCGTAAGAAAAAATGTGTGGCCGGGCGAGCGTGCCTCGCGGCGGCGGGACTAGGATTCCAACTTGAAACTTTACTATGCAGGGGGCGCCCGGTTCAAATCGCCGCCTGCCGGGCATTCAGCGGTCGTCGTCGTCGATGTCGATAGCGAGCGGCGCAAAGATGGCGTGCCTGGCGCCCGGGTACGGCGTCTTCGAGCCGCGCACCTGGCGCCACAGGATCCGGTTCAGCCGCTCCGTAGGGGCGGCGTCCGGAACCTCCCACCGCATCCTGGCGGAATCCAGGGCGTCCCGGCGCGCCTGCCCCCGCACGGCCTCGAGCGGCGGATTCATCTCAAACAGCGACTGCTTCGGCACGACGTGCTGGTAGCCGGCCAGCACCGGCGTGTTTTGAAAACTCGCCCGCATGTCGCTGGCGATCACGTCGAAGATTGACAGCGTGGGTAGCCCGAGAATCAGCTCGATGGTTTTCAGCATGCTCTGCTGGGAGTAAAAGGTGGAATCGAGATAGCCCCGGCGCGCGTAGGGGCTCACCACCAGGGCCACTGTGCGGTGCCCGTCGACGTGATCCACCCCGTTCTGGGCGTCGTCCTCCACCACGAAGATCGCCATCTTCTCCCAGAAGCGGGAGTGGGTGAGCGCTTCGACAATCTGCCCGAGCGCGAGGTCGTTGTCGGCCACCATGGCTTTGGCGCTGGAAACGCCCGGCGTGGCGCCGAGCGTGTGATTCGACGGAAGGTGAATCAGGGTGAGGTCCGGCATCCGCCCCTCCGCCTCGAACTTCTTCAAGTGGTCCAGGAATATTTGAGCGCGAATGACATCCGGGATGGTGGTGGAATACGCCGGGTAGTTGCGGGCCAGGATGCGGTTCAAGGGCTGGAGGGGTGCGGTGATATTCCATTCGGCCGTGAAGTCAGCGCCGTTTTTCCAGCGCTCGAGCAGGGCCTGCCGCTGGCTCCGGTCTTCCCGCATGCGTCCCGCGAATTCCCCGAAGATACGCACCGACTTGCCCAGCTTGAGCGCGGCGTCCCAGATGAACCCGCCCTGGGCGTAGGCAATCGGGTCCGTGCCGTCGAACGGATAACTGCGCCCGGCATAGCCCGGCCACAGGCAATAGGCGGTTTCATTGGCCTGGGTAAGCCACTGGTGGCCGTCGGCGCTATTGCCTCCACTGGCATAGAAGTTGTCGAGCAGGACGAACTCGCCGGCCAGGCGATGCTGGTTCGGGGTGACGTCTTCGCCGAACATCACCAACGAGGGATCGCCATTGCCTTTGGGCACGTCGCCGAGCACCTGGTCGTAGGTGCGGTTCTCCTTGATGATGTAGACCACGTGCCGGATCAACGAGGGTTCGCCGGCGCGTTCGGGAATCGCCACGGGCGGCGCCTTGCGAGGCGCCGGGGGAACCGCGCCCGGAGGGCCCAGCGGGAGATGGTTATTCTCCGCGACGGCCGTCGTGTAACTGGCGAGTTGGGCCGCGTCGGGAACCGGCAGCACCGCGATCGAACCGCGGTTGGAGTGAACGAAGCGCTTGCGAGGCTCACCCTGCCAGCCCGAACCAGGACCCAGGAGGGTGGCGACCGCCAGGTACTTGCCGTCGGCGCTGAGGTCCAGGGCGTTGGGATACCACGCCGTGGGGATCAGCCCCAGCAGGTCCCCAGCCTCCGGATCCAGAACAGCGACCGCGTTCAAACCCCCGCAAGCGGCGTAGAGGCGTGCGCCATCACGCGAAATCGCCAGCGCCGTGGGCGCGGCTCCCGATGCGCGCGCGCCGAAAGGCTGAATTGAAATGGTCCGCACCACCCGGTTCTGGCGCGCGTCGATTACCGACACGGAGTCCGCGTTGGCATTGGCGGTGTAGAGCAGGCCGCGCGGCTGGTCCCAGATGATCGCCGTGGGGTGCAACCCGGCAGCGATCGTGTGGGTGGCCTGGCCTGTCCGCAGATCGACGCGGGTCACCGTGCCCGTCGAGGCGATTCCGCGCGAATCCACCACCACCTGGTCCGCCGCCGGCAAAAGGCCCGTGGGCGCCGTCAGGTCCCCGGGCGCCGGAAGGCGGCCTCCCCAGTTCGTCACGTACGCCACCGTGCCCTCGGAGTTCACCGCCGCGCCGAAGGGCGCAATGCCTGTCGCCGCACTGGCCAGCACCCGCCGGCGGCTCAAATCGACGATGGCCAGCTTGTTGTCGTGGATCAGCGGCACCACCGCGATGTTCCGGTTTGCCACCGCCACCGCACCGCCGATGTAGGCCCCAATCTCATCGGCTACCACCTCCAGTTTGCCGTTGTCAATCGCGAGCAACCGGACCTTGTTCTTTTGCGCGCTGACGGCGTAGGCGCGGCCGGTCTCCGGTTCGAACCGGATCCCCTGCAAGCCCGGGCTGCCGCCAATGGGCACGCGGTCGAGCACCCGGTTGTTTCTCCAATCGAACCGGAATACCTGGCCGGCGTTTAACACCCAAAGCTGCTCAGCCGTTGCGCCGAAGGCGACGCCGTACACCCGGCCTTGAAACACGGCCTGCGCGCCGGCGGGCGTGATGGATTGCCGGGTGGTGACCACGCCCGGATCGGTGACCACGCGAACCGGCTTCTCCGCGGTCTGGGCCGCGGCCACCATAACGGGCAGGAACGAACACAGGATGAGTTTGCGCACAACAGGATCTTACCGGATCTCGCCGGTGTCCGGGTTGTGGGCGGGGGTGTTTGGTGCTGGAGGTGGGGGTCGAACCCACATGCTCAGTGAAGAGCGCGGGATTTTGAGTCCCGTGCGTCTGCCAGTTCCGCCACTCCAGCTTCCTGAGGTCCGGCTGGTAACAGTATAAC
>Ga0272446_1001573_pt1 | contig 32917 bp, 34 predicted proteins | sample YNPCB0061_FD_194587 | JGI IMG/M metagenome (GOLD analysis project Ga0272446, IMG submission 194587) | Hot spring microbial mat communities from Yellowstone National Park, WY, United States - YNP-CB-006-1 | ecosystem: Environmental > Aquatic > Thermal springs > Hot (42-90C) > Sediment | place...
CCGCGCGCGGGGTTGGCGGGGCGGCCGCGTGCGGCGCGGTCGATTCAGACTCGCGCCGGAGATCCGCACCAGCTCCGCGTGCCGCGCGATCTCCTGGCGCAGATAGGCCGCCAGGCGCTCCGGCGTGCCGCCGCCGTCCAGCGCCATGCCGGCCGCCTCCAGCCGCTGCCGCGCGCCCGGGTCGGCCAGGATCTCGTTCGCCAGCGCGTTCAGCCGCGCCACCAGCGCCCAGTCGGCGCCGCGCGGCAGCATCAGGCAGAACCAGGTGCCGAAGGAGAGGCCCGGCATCCCGAGTTCCGCCGCCGTCGGCACCTCCGGCAGCTGCGGCACCCGCTGGTCCGACAGCACGGCGATCGCCCGCACGCGGCCCGACGTGACCAGCGGCTGCGCGCCAGCCACCAGGTTGAACATCGCCTGGATGCGGCCCGAGAGGAGGTCGGTCGTCGCCGCGGCAGGGGCGGTGTAGGGCACATGCGTCAGCCGCGTGTTGGTGCGCGATGCGAACAGCTCGGCCGCGAGATGCATGGAGGAGCCGTTGCCCGTCGTGCCGTGGTTGATCGCGCCCGGGTTGGCCCGTGCATAGGCCTCGAACTCCGCCAGCGTGCGGATCGGCAGGTCGTTGTTGACGATCAGGATGTTCGGCACGCTGCCGAGCAGGATCACCGGGGTGAAGTCGGTCTCCGGGTTGAACGGCATGTCGCGGTAGAGCGTCGGGTTGGTCGCCATCGTGCCGGCCCAGGTCCACAGGATGGTGTAGCCGTCCGGCGCCGAGCGCGCGGCCGCCGTCGCGCCGACATTGCCCGCCGCGCCGCCGCGGTTCTCCACCACCACGCGCTGGCCGATGCGGCGTTCCAGTTCGGTCGCGAAAATCCGCGCCAGCGTGTCGGCGGTGCCGGCGCCGCCGGGCGCGGGGACGATCATCCTGACCGGGCGCGAGGGCCAGGCGGAGACCGGCTCGGTCTGCGCCAGCGCCGCGCCGGGGGCGGCGAGAGAGGCGGCGAGGATCGCGCGGCGGGAGATGCTCATGGGCTGGTGCTCCGGTTCCAGGCGGCTAGGTAAGGCCGGATCGGAGGGCGCGAAAAGGGGATGCGATGCGGCTCGTGGTTCTGGGGGCGGGGGCGGTCGGGCCGGCATCGGCGGCGCTGGCGGTGTCGCGGGGGCACGAGGCGGCGTTGTGGTCGCCGTCCGGGCGCGGCACGGCCGGCCTCGGCGAGGTGCTGCACGCGGAGGGGGCGGTCGCCGGCGCCTTCCCGCTGCGGGTGGCGGCGAGCCTCCCCGATGCCTTCGCCGGCGCAGACGCCGCGCTGCTTGCGGTGCCCGCCTATGCCTACCCGGCGCTGCTGCCGGCGGTGGCGGCGGCGCTGCCGCGCGGGCTGCCGCTGATCCTCTCGCCCGCCGCGTCGCTCGCGCCGCTCGCGGTCGAGGTGGCGCGGGCGGGGCTCGGGGCGCGCGCGCCGGTGGGAGGCCTCGCCACCACGCCCGTCACCGCGCGGCGCCTCGCGCCCGACCGGGTGCGGGTGGCGACCATCCGCAGCGCGGTGGACGCGGCGGCGGTGCCGGCGGCGGCGGGCGGCGAGGTCGCGGCACTGGCCACGGCGCTGTTCGGCATCGCCTGCCCGGTCGCGCCGGACGTGTTGCCACTCGCGCTCGCCAATGCCAACCCGATCATCCATGCGGCGTTGGCGCTGGCGAACGTCACCCGCATCGAGCGGGCGGAATCCTGGCCGCAATACGGGCTGATGACGGAGGCCGCCTGCCGGCTGATGGAGCGGCTGGAGCCGGAGCGCGCGGCTCTCGCCGCGGCGCTGGGGGTGGCGGTGGTGCCGCTCGCCACCTCGCTCGCGCGCGCCAACGCCATCCCCGAGGCGCCGCTCGCCCGCATGGCCGAGGCGATCGCCGCCTCCCGCGGCGCGGTCGCCGGCCCGGCCGACATGGGGACGCGCTACGTGACCGAGGATGTGCCGTTCGGCCTTGCCGTCTATCTGCGGCTCGCGGCGCAGCGTGGCGTGGCGATGCCGCTGACGGAAGCGACGGTTGCGGTGCTGGAGGCGCTGTGGGGCCGCGACCTGCGCGCCAACCCGCTGCTCGACGCGCTGGCAGGTGCGGATCTGCCCGCGCTGCTGCGCGACGGCGCGGGGCGGGCTACTCGAGCTGGATGTTGAGCGGCGCGGCGACGCGCCGCCAACGCTCGTAGTCCTGCTGCACCAGGGCGGCGAAGGCCTCGGTCGTGCCGCCGACCGCGGTGGCGCCGAGGGTGCCGAGGCGTGCGCGCACCAGCTCCGTCCCCAGCGCCTGCACGAAGGCGTCGCGCCAGCGGGCGACGATGGCGGCGGGCGTGTTGGCGGGGACCGAGACGCCGGTCCAGATGCTCGCCTCGAAACCGGGGATGCCGGCCTCGATCAGCGTCGGCACCTCCGGCAGGCCGGGGAAGCGTTGCCGCGACGTGACGCCCAGCACGCGCATCTGGCCCTGCTGCGCGCCGAGCACCGAGGGCACCGAGACGAACATCATCGGGATGCGCCCCGCCACCAGGTCGTTGAACGCCGCCGCGGCGCCGCGATAGGGGACGTGCGTCGCCTGGAAGCCCATGCGCGCGGCGAGGTCTTCCATGATCAGGTGGGTGTTGGTGCCGACCCCGGTCGAGGCATAGGCGAGCGGCGGGTTGGCTGCGCGCGCGCGGGCGACGAGCTCGGCCACGGTTGCGATGCCCGATTGCGGCGAGGCGACCAGCGCCACGGGGCTGTCCACCAGCTGCACCACGGGCAGAAGGTCGGTCAGCGGGTCGTAGGACAGGCGGCGGCCGAGCGCCTTGGCGATGGTGGTCTGGCCGGCGGTGGCGAGCAGCAGCGTCAGCCCGTCCGGCGCGGCGCGGGCGACCGCCTCCGCGCCGACCGTGCCGCCGGCGCCGCCGCGGTTCTCGACCAGCACCTGCTGGCCGACGATCTCGCGCAGCGCCTCCGCGAACAGCCGGCCGAGGATGTCCTGCGAGCCGCCGGGGGCGAAGGGCACGATGAGCCGCACCGGCCGGTCGGGTGCCCAGCCCTGGGCCTGGGCGGGGGCGGCGAGGAGCGCCGCGGGCAGCGCGAGGGCGGTTCGGCGGGAGAGCATCGGCGGGGTCCGTTCTTCTGTGTCCGGCGCAGCCTGCCAAGCCGTGCGGCGCCCGTCCATCTGCCGTCACAGAGGCTTCACGGTCGCGACTCGGCGCGGCAGTTGCGGCGGCGTTGGCGGCAGGCTAGCGGAAGCGCATGGCCAGGACGGGTGGCGCTGCGGGCATGGCGGGGCAGGGGCGATCGCGCGCCCGGCCGCTCGCCTTCGGCCGCCCGTTCAGCGGCACGCCCTTCGACGACGTGATGGAGCCGAGGCCGCTCGGCGGCCGGCTGCGCGCGATCCGCCGCATGGCGAGCGCGGTGGTCTGGACGCTGGTCGCCATCCCGATCCAGGCGCTGCTGATGCTGCTGCCGGGGCGGGGGAAGTTGGTGTTCCCGCGCGTCTATCACCGCACGCTGTGCTGGCTGATCGGGCTCCGGCTCAACGTGGTGGGCGCGGCCTCCCGGCGGAAGCCGGTGCTGTATCTGGCGAACCACTGCTCCTGGCTGGACATCCTGGTGCTCGGCGCGACGCTCGAGGCCTGCTTCGTGTCCAAGTCCGAAGTCGGGCGCTGGCCGCTGATCAGCACCGTCGCGCGTCTCGGGCGCACCGTGTTCGTCAGCCGCGAACGCGGACGCACGGGGGAGGAGGCGAAGGAGCTGCGGGCGCGGCTCGCGGCCGGGGACAGCATCATCCTGTTTCCCGAGGGCACCTCCTCCGACGGTTCGCGCGTGCTGCCCTTCCGCTCCGCCTTCCTTGCGGTGGCGGATTCGGCGGCCAGCGTGCAGCCGGTGTCGCTCGTGTATGACCGGCTGGGCGGGCTGCCGGCCTGCCGGCGAGACCGGCCGATCTTCGCCTGGTTCGGCGACATGGACATCGCCACGCATTTCTGGCGGCTGGCGCGGCGGTCCGGCGCGCGGGCGACGGTGCTGCTGCACGAGCCGGCCGACCCGGCGGCCTTCCCCGACCGCAAGGCGCTGACGGCGGCGGCGGCGCGGGTGGTGTCGGAAGGGGCGGCGGAGCTGCGGCAGAACCGGGTGCCGGCGCCGATGCGCCTTCACGGAGGCAGTGCTTGACCGCGCCGCGCGGCCTCCGCAACGATCCCGGCATGATCATGGCCGTGCACGTGATTCGGCGCCGCCCTTGCCGCGCTTGACCGCCGGGCCGGGCATGCGCATGTCCCCGCCGCCAGGCGGAGAGAGCGTGTTGACACCGGAACACCCGGCGGCCGGGGGCGGAGAGGGGCGGAAGAAGCTCCTGGTCCGCACCTGGGGCTGCCAGATGAACGTCTATGACAGCGCCCGCATGACGGAGCTTCTGGCGCCGCTCGGCTACGCGCCGACCGAGGCGCCGGATGAGGCCGACATGGTGCTGCTGAACACCTGCCACATCCGCGAGAAGGCGGCGGAGAAGGTGTTCTCCGACCTCGGGCGGCTGCGCGAGGTGAAGCGCGCGCGCGCGGCCGCCGGCAAGCGCACCGTCATCGTCGTGGCCGGCTGCGTCGCGCAGGCGGAAGGCGCCGAGATCGCCGCCCGCGCGCCCTGGGTGGACATCGTGCTCGGCCCGCAATCCACCCACCGCCTGCCGGAGCTTGTGGCGCGCGCGGCCCGCGCCGCGGGCACGCAGATCGAGACGGAGTTCCCGGTCGAGCCGAAGTTCGACCACCTGCCGGAGGTGTCGGCGCCGCAAGGGCCGACGGCGTTCCTGACGGTGCAGGAAGGCTGCGACAAGTTCTGCTCGTTCTGCGTCGTCCCCTACACGCGGGGCGCGGAGTATTCGCGCCCCGTGCGGGACGTGCTGGCGGAAGCGCGGCGGCTGGTGGCCTTGGGCGCGCGCGAGATCACGCTGCTTGGCCAGAACGTCAACGCCTATCACGGCGAGGGGCCGGACGGGCGGGACTGGGGGCTGGCGCGGCTCGTCGCCGAACTCGCGGACATCCCGAACCTGCTGCGCATCCGCTACACCACCTCCCACCCGCGCGACATGGACGAGGCGCTGATCGCGGCGCATCGCGACATCCCGCACCTCATGCCCTTCCTGCACCTGCCGGTGCAGTCCGGCTCCGACCGCGTGCTGAAGGCGATGAACCGCGGGCATGACGCCGCCTTCTTCGAGCGGATCGTCGAGCGGCTGCGCGCGGCGCGGCCCGATCTCGCGCTGTCGTCGGACTTCATCGTCGGCCATCCCGGCGAGGGGCGGGCGGAGTTCGAGGCGACGCTGCGGCTGATCCGGCGCGTCGGCTTCGCGCAGGCCTTCTCCTTCAAGTATTCCGCGCGCCCCGGCACGCCGGCGGCGGCGCTGCCGGGGCAGGTGGAGGAGGCCGAGAAGGAGGCCCGCCTCGCCGAACTTCAGGCGCTGCTGCGGGAACAACAGGCGGCGTTCAACGCGGCGACGGCCGGGCAGGTCATCCCCGTTCTCGTCACCGGGCCGGGGCGGCATCCGGGGCAGATGGCCGGGCGCTCGCCCTGGCTGCAGCCGGTGCATTTCGACGGGCCCGGGGGGCTCGTCGGGCAGATCGTGGATGTCCGGGTGGTGGCCGGGCATCCGAACTCCCTCACCGCAAGCCTGCCAGCGAAGGAGTGTGCCGCCGCTTGAACGCCCCCATGCTCCGCGCGGAGCCCCGCTCCGCCCGCCAAGCCGCCGCCGAACGCAGCGTGACGCTGGAGTTCGACGACAACGCCCTGGTGCCGATGCTGTTCGGCGACCATGACCGCAACCTGGCACGGATCGAGCAGCGCCTCGGCGTGCGGATGGCGGGCCGGGGCAACAGGGTCACGGTGTCCGGCACCGCGGAGCGGACCGGCATGGCGGAGGCGGCGCTCGCCACGCTGTGGAAACGGCTGGAACAGGGCGAGAGGATCGGCGTGTCCGAGGTGGAAGGCGCGATCCGCATGGCCGAAGGCGGCGGCGAGACGGAGGACCCGCGCCTGCCGCTGGCCGACCTGCCGGCGATCCGCACCCGCAAGGGCAGCGTGACGCCGCGCACCCCGGCCCAGGCCGGCTACATGGACCTGCTGGCGCGGCACGAGATGGTGTTCGGCATCGGCCCCGCCGGCACAGGCAAGACCTATCTGGCCGTCGCGCAAGGCGTCGCGCTGCTGCTCGCCGGGCGGGTGGACCGCATCGTGCTGTCACGCCCGGCGGTGGAGGCGGGCGAGCGGCTCGGCTTCCTGCCCGGCGACCTCAAGGAGAAGATCGACCCGTATCTCCGCCCGCTCTACGACGCGCTGCACGACATGCTGCCTGGCGAGCAGGTGGCGAAGCGCATCGCCTCCGGGGAGATCGAGATCGCGCCGCTCGCCTTCATGCGCGGCCGCACGCTGGCCCACTGCTTCGTCATCCTGGACGAGGCGCAGAACACCACGGCGGCGCAGATGAAGATGTTCCTGACGCGCATGGGCGAGGGGACGCGCATGGTCATCACCGGCGATCCCTCGCAGGTGGATCTGCCGCCCGGGCTTGCGTCGGGCCTGAAGGAGGCGATGCGGATCCTCGACGGCGTTCCGGGCATCGCCTTCGCCCGCTTCGCCGAGGCCGACGTGGTCCGTCACCCCCTGGTGCAGCGGATCGTCGCCGCCTATGGCAAGGCGGAGCTGGAGCGGGGGGCGGCGCGCCCTCCAGGAGCGTGATGGACCCTTCCAGTCGGTCGCCCGGCGGCGCGCCCGCCGGGCCGGAGATCGCGATCGTGCTGGCCGCGCCGGGCTGGCGGGCGGCCTGTCCGCGGGTGGAGCGGCTCGCCCGCCGCGCCGCGGAAACCGGCGCCGCGCTGTCCGGCGCCGGCCCGCGCATCGAGGTGCTGCTGGCGGACGACCGAGAGCTGCGCGCGCTGAACCACCGCCATCGCGGCAAGGCGAAGCCGACCAATGTGCTGTCCTTCCCGGCACCTGGCGGCGGCGGCGAGATCGCGCTGGCGCTCGGCCAGGTGCGGCGGGAAGCGCGGGCGGCGGGGCGCAGCGTCGCGGCGCATCTGGCCCACCTTGTCGTGCATGGCACGCTGCACCTTGCCGGCCATGACCATGAGGCGGCGGGCGAGGCGCGGCGGATGGAACGTGCCGAGGCGCGGGCGATGCGCCGCCTCGGCCTGCCCAACCCCTGGCGCGGCGCGACATGAGCGGCGCCGCCCAGAACCCGCTGATCGGCGCGCTGCGCCGGCTGATCGGCGGCGATTCGGAACGCGCCGAGCAGGCGGCGGCGGCCGAGGCGAAGGCGTCCGACCCGCAGGAACGCGCGCTGCTCGCCAACATCGCGCGCCTGCGCGGCAAGACCGCCTATGACGTGATGGTGCCGCGCGCCGACATCGTGGCGATGGAGGTCTCCCTCACCCTCGAGGAGGCGATCGCGCTGATCCAGCGCGAGGGCCATTCGCGCTACCCGGTGTTCCAGCGCACACTCGACGACGTGCTCGGCATGGTGCACATCAAGGACGTGATCGGCGGCATCGGGAAACCGGCGTTCAGCCTGAACGGCGTGCTGCGCAAGCCGCTGTTCGTCGCCCCCTCTATCCCCGTGCTCGACCTGCTGCTGCAGATGCGCCAGCAGCGGATGCATCTGGCGCTGGTGGTGGACGAGTATGGCGGCATAGACGGCCTCGTCACCATCGAGGATCTCGTCGAGACCATTGTCGGCGACATCGCCGACGAGCATGACGAGGTGGCCGCGCCGCAGATGACCGAGCGGCCGGACGGCGCCGTGGACCTCGACGCGCGGCTGCCGCTGGAAGCCTTCGAGGCCCGCTTCGGCCCGGTGCTGACGGAGGAGGAGCGGGAGCAGGATCTCGACACGGTGGGCGGCCTCGTCTTCACCCTGGCCGGGCGGGTGCCGGTGCGGGGCGAGGTGCTGACCCATTCCTCGGGCCTCGAGTTCCGCGTGCTGGAGGCCGACCCGCGCCGCATCAGGCGCCTGCGCGTGCGCCGCCCGCCCCCCGAGCTGCCGCCGCCGCCGGCGACGTGACGCGCGCCAGGCCCTCCCTCGGCGCCCGCATCGGCGGGCATCTGCGCGCGCGCCAGGGCTGGCGGGCCTGGGCCACGGCGCTCGGGCTCGGCGCGCTCGGCGCGCTGGCGCTGCCGCCGGTGCATGCGGTGCCGGTGCTGCTGCTCGTGGTGCCTGGGCTGTTGCTGCTGCTGGACGGGCGGACGCCGCGGCAGGCGGCGGCGATCGGCTTCGCCTTCGGCATGGGCCACCACATCGCGGGGCTCTACTGGATCAGCCACGCGCTGCTGACGGAGCCGGAACGCTACGGCTGGCTGGTGCCGATCGCGGTGCCTGGCATCGCGCTGCCGCTGGCGCTGTTCCTCGTGCCGGTGGCGATGGCGGCGGCCTGGCTGCGGCAGGGCTGGCCGCGGGTGGTCGGCTTCGCCGGCGCCTGGGCGCTGGCCGAGATGGCGCGCGGCGTGCTGTTCACCGGCTTTCCGTGGAACCTGATCGGCACGGTCTGGGCGTTCGACGCGCTGCCCTTGCAGGCGGCGGCCTTCGTCGGCGTGCATGGGCTCGGCCTCGCCACGCTGCTGGTTGCGGCGTCGCCGCTGCTCGGCTGGCGGGGGGTGGCCGGGGCGGCCGGGGCGCTCCTGCTGCTCGGCGCCGCATCGGTCGCAAGGCTGTGGCCGGAGGAACCCGCGCCAGAGCCGGTGGCGCTCGTGCTCGTGCAGGGCAACATCGCGCAGGAGGTGAAGTGGCGGGACGACATGCGCCTGCCGATCTTCCTGCGCTATGTGCAGTTCACCCGCCAGGGCGCCGAGGCGGCGGCCGAGGCGATGCCCGGCGCGCGCATCGTCGTCGTCTGGCCGGAGACCGCGAGCCCCTTCCTGCTCGACGAGGATCCGGAGGCGATCCGCCTCGCCTCCGAGGCCCTGCCCGAGGGCGCCCTGCTGCTGGCCGGCAGCGTGCGGGTGCGGCGCGGCCCGGACGGGCGGGTGGCGGAGGTGTTCAACGCGCTGGTGGCGCTCGACCATGGCGGCGCGGTGCTCGGCGTGTACGACAAGGCGCATCTCGTTCCCTTCGGCGAATACATGCCGCTCGCGGGGCTGTTGCCGGTGCGGGTGGTGCGCGGGGCGATGGATTTCTCGGCGGGGCCTGGCCGGGTGGCGATGGCGCTGCCCGGGCTGCCAGCCTTCGTCCCGCTGATCTGCTACGAGGCGATCTTTCCCGGCGCGGTGATGCCGGCGGGCGAACGCCCCGGGTGGCTGGTGAACGTGACGAACGACGCCTGGTTCGGCGTCTCGGCCGGCCCTTTCCAGCACCTGGCGGCGGCGCGGCTGCGCGCGGTGGAGGAGGGGCTGCCGATGGCGCGGGCGGCGCAGACCGGCATCTCGGCGGTGTTCGACGCGCGCGGGCGGGAGGCCGGGCGTCTCGGGCTGGGGCAGCAGGGGGTGCTGGTGTCGCCGCTGCCGGCGGCAGGCGCGCCGACGCTGATGGCGCGCACCGGGCTGTGGCTGCCGCTCGCCCTGGCGCTCGCAGCGCTCGGCGCTGCGATCCTTCGGCGGGGGACACGATTGTATCAATAATAATACGATCTGCGAGACTTGACTGGTTGTTTCGCGGATGGCCTACTCGCGTCATGGACAGTAGTGTCGCTGTGCAGCGTGGCGCCTCGGGACGGGGCGGGGTCGGAAAGCGCAGCCAAACGACCATCAGAGAGCGTGCGATGACGGATGATCCCCCGGCGGAGGGCTCCGAGAAGGAGCACCGCCCCAGCCCCATCGACGTCCATGTCGGCAGCCGGGTGCGGCTGCGCCGGACGCTTCTCGGGATGAGCCAGGAGAAGCTCGGCGAGGCGCTCGGCCTCACCTTCCAGCAGATCCAGAAATACGAGCGCGGCGTGAACCGCATCGGCGCCAGCCGCCTGTTCGACCTCTCGCGCGTGCTGGACGTCCCGATCGGCTTCTTCTTCGACGACATGCCGGGCGAGAGCAGCATGCCGCCGAGCGGGTCCCGCAACCGCCTGCCCGGCATGGCCGAGGCGCAGGACGGCTTCGAGGACGACCTGCACCGCCGCGAGACGCTGGAACTGGTGCGCGCCTACTACCGCATCACCGACCCGGCGGTGCGCAAGCGGGTGTTCGACCTGATCAAGAGCCTGACCCCCCCGGTCGAATGAGCGCCGTGGCGGATCACCCGATCACCGCCTCCGCCTCGATCTCCACCAGATAGTCGCCGACCAGCCGCGCCTCGACCAGCGTGTTGGCCGGGCGTGTGTCGCCGAACACGCGGCCGTGCTCGCGGCTGACCGGCTCCCAGTCCTCGGCGCTGCGCAGATAGATGCGCGTCCTCACCACGTGCTCGAGGCTGGCGCCGCAGGCGGCGAGGCAGGCGCTGATCTTGTCGAGGATGTAGGTCGTCTGTCCGCGCGGGTCGCCCGGGCACACCACCTGGCCGTGGCCGTGGGTGGCGGTGGTGCCGCTGACGAGCACGCGGTCGCCGATCCGCACGGCGCGCGAGTAGCCGGCGATGCCCTCCCACACGCTGCCGGTGTCCACGCGCCAGCGGTTCGCGCCGGTGCGGGTGGCGTGGTAGGGCTTGGGCAGCGCGTCGAGGTGGTGCGACAGGTCGCCCGACGCGGTCAGGAAGGGCGGCTTGCGGTATTCGTCGCCGCAATCGCCGGGGATCGGCTTGGCGGCGGCGAGCGCCGCGGCGATCTCGGCGTGGTCCTGCTCCGTCAGCGAGAAGCCGAACAGCGCCAGGTTCTCGGCGCGGTGGTCGCGCTCCGTCAGCCGCGCGCCTACGATCACCGCGCCGACCGCCGGCTGTTCCAGCACCCAGCGCGTCGCGACGTTGGAGACGGAGACGCCGTGCCGGTCGGCCACGCGCTTCAGCGCGGCGAGCAGGCGCTGGAACACCTCCCAGCCGCCCATCGTCTCGATGAAGCGGCGGTATTTCATCTTCGACCAGTCGGTGATCTCGGCCTCGGCGGGTTCCGGCCTGCCGAGCCAGCGGTCGGAGAGGAACCCGCCGCCGAGCGTGCCATAGGCCAGCAGCCGCACGCCGTTGTCCAGGCAGTAGCGCGTCATCTCCCCCGCCGCGCGGCGGTCCAGCAGCGAAAAGGAGACCTGGTTGGTGGCGATCGGGATCCCGTGGCGAAGCGCCACGTTCAAATGCGCGGTGTCGAAATTCGTCAGGCCGAGGTGCTTCAGCAGCCCGTCCTCGCGCATCGCCGCCATCTCGGCCAGCGCGTCCAGCCAGGCCGGGTGGTCGAAATGCCACCAGTGGAACTGCATCAGGTCCGGCACGGCGCCGAGGCGGGCGAGGGAACGCCCGACGCCCTCCCGCACCACCGCGCGCGTCATCGGCCCTGGCGTCGGCACCCATTTCGTGAACACCGCCGCCTGCATGCCCGCGGCGAGCGCCCGGCCGGTGACCGGCTCGGCATTGCCGTAGTGGTCGGCCATGTCGAAGGCGTCGAAGCCGGAGGCGGCGTAGGCGGCCATCTCGGAGGCCGCCTTCGCATGGTCGAGCACCCGCCCGTCGCGCTCCTGGTCCGCCATCTGCCACAGGCCGGTGACGATGCGCGGGACGATCAGGCCGGGCGCCAGCTCGGCGCGCGGCGGGCGGGCGGTGCTCATCGGCGGATCTGGCGCTGGATCTCGCCGACCTGCTCGGCGGTGATCTCGCCGGTCGTGGTGATGGTGCCGTTCTGGATGCGCCACAGGCGGAAGGGGCCGGTGATGTCGCCCACCTGGTCGAACTCGACCGGGCCGATCACGCCAACATAGCGGATCCGCCGGCCGGCGCGGATGTGGGCCAGCGCGGCGGCGAAGCCCTCGGGGCCGGCGTGGATCACCTCGCCGCCGGGCGAGGTGATCTCGCGCAGCGCGTCGCGGATCGGCCCGGCTTCGAACCGCCCGGCCCGGGCGACGGCGAGGCCGACCATCGCGCCTGCGTCGAAGGCGCGGTCCGCGGCCGGGGCGTTGGCGTCGAAGCCGCCGGACATGCGCGGATAGGCAGAGCCGAACCACTCGGTGGAGGGCGTCCGCACGGTGCCCGAGGAGGTGCCGTAGGCGTCGTTCAGGAAGCGCGGCCCGACGTCGCGGATGAAGTCCGCGCTGTTCATCCCGTCATTCAGCAGGAACCGCGCTGGGCCGCCCTGCTGGATCCAGGTGCGCGCGATGGTGGTGCCGTCGCCGGGGTAGGAGATGAGGTAGAGCGCGGGCGGATCGCCGCGCAGCGCGTTCGTCACCTCAGGCGCGTAGGACGCGGCGCCCTGGTTGTAGGGCGTGACGCTGATGATCTGGCCGCCGAGCGCCTCGAAGGTGCGGCGGAACTCGGCGATCATGTTGACGCCGAAGTCGTTGTTCACGTGAATCACCGCGAGGCGGCGCATCCCGATGTCCATCGCGTAGCGCGCGGCCGCCGTGCCCTGCAGCGCGTCGGAGGTGATGGTGCGGAAGAACCAGCCGCGCGACTGCCCCTCGTTGCCGAGGCGCGTGAGCGTGGGCGAGGAGGAGGCCGGCGAGATCTGCAGCACCCCGGCCGCCGCCGTCACGCTCGTCAGGATCGGGATGGAGACGGAGGAGATGATGCCGCCGATGATCACCGGCACGCGGCGCAGGTCCACGAGCTGCCGCGCCTGATCCACCGCGACCGCGCCCTGGGACTGCGCGTCGCGCAGATCCACCGCCAGCCGACCGCCGGCGATGCCCGCGCTGCCGGCCGCCTCGTTCAGCGTGGTGAAGGCGAGTTCGACCGACTTCGCCGCCGCCTGGCCGAAGCGGCCGGCGGGGCCGGTCAGCGACACCACCATGCCGACGGTGTGGGTCGCCGATTGCGCCAGCGCAGGCGCGGCCGGCAGGGCGGCGGTGACGAGGGCGGCGCCCGAGAGACGAAGCGCGTCGCGGCGGTTCATGAGAGAGCCTCCTGGTTGGTGCCTGTGGCGCGAGAGTGTCGGGCCGCGCGGCGCTTGGCAATCAGTCGGCGCGGTATACGCGCGGCGCCGTCATGCAGGGGGCGGCGCGATCCAGGTCTCCTGCACGAACAGCCAGCGCAGCCCGTTCGGCCCGGCAGGGTCGGCGCGGAACAGCACCGCGGAACGGCGGAGCGTTTCCGCCCCGGGCGTCCATTGCCGTTCCAGGTAGTGCAGCAGCAGATGGCCCGGCGGGGTGGCGAGCACGAGCGGTTCCTCGACGGCGATGCGGAAGCCCGCGCCGCGGGCGCCGGCCGCACTCGCCAGCCGGTCCAGCACCTGGTCGCGGGTGACGAGGCGGCCCTCGGGCGGCACCATGCGGAAGGCCGGGTCGAGCGCGGCTTCGATGCGGGCGAAGTCGGCTTCCCCGGTCGAGAGCCAGGCCTCGAACACCTCGTGGAGTTCGATCGCCTCGCGGATCGCGGCGGCGGCAAGGTCAGCCACGGTTCAGGTTGTATTTCATGATGCGGCCATGCGGGCCCTCGCGGTCGCGTTCCAGCGTGTAGGTGTCGCCGGGCGGGCCGGGATGGGCGGCGAGGATCGGGGCGAGCTCGGCGTGGTCCTGCGGGGTGAGGGCCACGCGGAAGCTGGCGAGCGTCGCGGGCAAGTGGTCCGCGTAGCGGGCGCCGACGATGGCGCCAGCGACGCCCGGCCGGTCCAGCACCCAGCGCGTGGCGATGGCGGGGATGGGGACGACGTGGCGCGCGGCGATCCGGGCGAGCGCGGCCAGCAGCGCCTGGAACGCGTCCCAGCCGCCGAACTCCTCGATGATCAGGCGGTATTTGACCAGGCTGCGGTTCTCGGGCGCGAAGCCGGGGTCGGGCCGGTTGAGCCAGCGTTCGGAGAGGAAGCCGCCGGCGAGCGACCCGTAGCAGAGCAGCTTGAAGCCCCGCGCCTCGGCCAGCGCGACCAAGCCGTGTTCCGGCCGCCGGTCCAGCAGCGAATACTGCACCTGCATGGAGACCAGGCCGTAGCCCGCATCGAGCAGCGCGGCGGTGGTCGGCGTATCGAAGTTCGTGCCGGCGAGATGCGCGATCAGTCCTTCCTGCTGCAGATCGCGCAGCATCAGCGCGACCTCCACCGCGCGCGGCACGGCGTAGTTCCACCAGTGGTATTGCACGAGGTCCAGCCGCTCGACGTTCAGCCGCCGGATGGAGCGGGTGATGATGGCGCGCACCCCCTCGCGCCCGATGCTCGGCAGGTCGTCCCAATCGGGCACGAACTTGGTGTGGACCTTGAGCGCCCGCGCCGCCTCCGCGCCGCGTTCGGCGAGAAGCCGGGCGCGGAAGGCGCCGATCATCTCCTCGACGCCGGTGTAGATGTCGGCGCAGTCGAAGGTGGTGATGCCGGCGTCGAGGAAGGCGAACATGTCGGCGATGGCGCGCGCGCGCTCGACCGGGCCGTGGCCGCCGGCCAGCTGCCAGCCGCCGCGCAGCACGCGGGAGATGACATGGCCGGGGGCGAGGGTGGCGGTCTCGACCGTCACTGGCCGTCTCCCGGGTGCGGCACCGCGGTGGTGTCGGCGTGGCGGAACACCCGCTTCCCCCTACGGGTGATGCGGAAGCGCGTCGGGCAGTTGGGGTCGGGGCAGGCCACCTCGGCGTCGGTGCTCATCCAGTCATTCGGGTCGGTCGCGCGCTGCTTGGCGGGCAGCAGCGGCAGCAGGGCCGCCAGCGAGTAGATGCTGAAGCCCTGGCCGGGCGGCAGGTGGAGCATCTCGCCCTTCAGTTCGAAGAAGTCGCCGGGCTTGGCGTTGCACCAGATCTTCGCGCCCTCTGGCGCCACGACCTCGACCCTGAGGTCCCACAGTTCGAAGGAGCGGTCCGTCATGCCGCCCTTCTCGCGCGCGGCCGGCGCCGCCGCAAGCGCCCCCTTGACGGCGCGCGGCGCGCTGTCAGGGATGCGGCCATGCTGGAGGCTTCGGGGCTGACCAAACGGTTCGGCGGGCTGACCGCCGTGGACGGCGTGTCCTTCACGCTGCGCGCCGGCAGGATCACCGGGCTGATCGGGCCGAACGGCGCCGGCAAGACGACGCTGTTCAACCTGATCGCCGGCGCGCTGAAGCCAGATGCCGGGCGGCTGTCGCTGGAAGGCCGCGACATCACCGGCGCGCGGCCCGATTCGGTGTTCGCCGCCGGGATCGGCCGCACCTTCCAGATCCCCCGCCCGTTCCCCGAGATGACGCTGCTCGAGAACGTCATGCTGGCGCCGAAGCGGCAGGCGGGGGAGAGGTTCTGGGTGAACTGGCTCTCGCCCGGCCGCGTCGCCGCCGAGGAGAAGCGCGTGCGCGAGGCGGCGCGGCATTGGCTCGATTTCGTCGGCCTGTCTCGGCTGGAGGGCGAACCGGCGAAGGTGCTCTCCGGCGGGCAGCGGAAGCTGCTCGAGATCGCGCGGGTGATGGTGGCCGAACCGCGGCTCGTGCTGCTCGACGAGCCCGGAGCGGGGGTCAACCCGGCGCTGCTCGACATCATCATGAAGAAGGTCTCGGCGCTGAACGGACAGGGCGTCACCTTCCTCATCATCGAGCACAACATGGACCTGGTGATGAGCCTCTGCCGCCCGGTGCTGGTGATGGCCGGCGGCAGGCTGCTGATGGAAGGCGAGCCCGAGGCGGTGTGCGCCGACCCGCGCGTGGCCGAAGCCTATCTCGGCGTGCCGGCATGAGCGCGCTGTCGGCGCGGGAGGTGGTGGCGGGCTACGAGCCCGGGCTGCCGATCGTGAAGGGCGCGTCGCTGACGGTCGCGGCCGGCGAGATCGTCACGCTGCTCGGGCCGAACGGCGCCGGGAAATCCACCCTGGCCAAGGCGATCGCGGGGTTGGTGCCGGTGTTCTCGGGCAGCGTGACGCTCGGCGAGGCCGACATCACCGGCGCGCCCGCGCATCTGCTTCTGCGGCGGGGCCTGGGCTTCGTGCCGCAGACCGAGAACGTGTTCGCCAACCTGACGGTGCGGGAGAACCTGGAACTGGCGGCGTCGCTCGCCGGCCTGAACCGTCGCGCGGCACGAGAAGAAATGTTCGGCTTCTTCCCCGATCTCGCGCGGCTCGCGCGGCTCGGTGCCGGGCGGCTGTCGGGCGGGCAGCGGCAGATGCTGGCCGTCGCCCGCGCGCTGCTGGTGAAGCCCGCGGTGCTGATGCTGGACGAGCCGAGCGCCGGGCTGTCGCCGAAATACGTCGCCGAGGTGTTCGCCATGCTGGCGCGGGTGCGGGAGAGCGGGGTTGCCATCCTGCTCGTCGAGCAGAACGTGAAGGCGGCGCTGGGGCTCGCCGATCGCGCGGTGGTGCTGGTGGATGGCGAGGTGCGGCTGGATGAGCAGGCAGGGCCGCTGCTCGGCGACCCGCGGCTTGCGGCGCTGTTCCTCGGCAGCCGGGAGCACGGGTGATGCTGCAACTCGTCGCGGACGGCTTGATCGTGGGGTCGGTCATCTCGCTCGGCGCAGTCGGGCTGACACTGACCTATTCGCTGCTGCGCTTCGCCAATTTCGGGCATGGCGAGCTGCTGACCTGGGGGGCGTATCTGACGCTGGCGTTCCTCGGGCTGCTGCTGGCCGGCGCGGAGATGGCGCCGATCGAGCCCTTCTCCTTCGGCTGGCCGCTGCTTGTGGCGCTGCTTCTCGCGCTGCCGGCCACGGCTGCGATCGCGCTGGCGGTGGACTGGGCGCTGTTCCGGCGGCTGGCGCGGCACGGCAGCGCCATCACGCTCGTCATCGCGAGCTTCGGCGCGGCGCTGGCGCTGCGCAACCTCGTGCAGTTCATCTGGGGGACGCTGCCCGAGTACTATACCCGCGAGATCCAGATCGCGATCCGCGTCCTGCCGCGCGACGTGCTGGGGGGCCTGCGCATCACGCCGGACCAGCTGCTTGTGCTCGGGCTGACGGCGGCGGTGGTGGTCGCGCTGCACCTGTTCCTCACTTACAGCACCCTTGGCCGCGCGATGCGGGCCACCGCGATGAACCCCTCGCTCGCGCGGCTTGCGGGCGCCGATGTCGCGAAGGTGGCGCGCGCGACCTGGGTGATCGGCGCGGCGCTGGCCTGCATCGCCGGCGTGTTCGCCGGGCTGACCGGGCAGATACGCCCGATGCTCGGCTTCGACCTGCTGCTGCCGCTGTTCGCCGCCGCCATCCTGGGGGGCATCGGCAATGTCTGGGGGGCGGTGATCGGCGGGCTGATCGTCGGGCTGGCGGAATCCTTCACCGTGCCTCTGCTGGGGGCGGAGTATCGCGCCGCCGGCTCCTTCGCCGTGCTGATCGCCATCCTGCTGCTGCGCCCGACCGGGCTGTTCGGGGCGCGGGCGTGATGGAACACGTCGTCTCCTACATCGCCTTCTTCCTGGTGTTCGCGTCCGTGTTCGCGGTCGCGACGCTCGGGCTCAACCTGCAATGGGGGGCGACCGGGCTGTTCAATGTCGGCGTCGCCGGGTTCTTCGCGGTCGGCGCCTATGCCTCGGCGATCCTGACGACGCCGCCGGACCCGGAGCGTCTTGGCGGCTTCGCACTGCCTGTGGTGGTCGGCTGGCTCGGCGCGGTGGCGGCGTCGGGCCTGGTTGCCTGGGCGGTGGGGGCGGCGGCGCTGCGGCTTCGGCACGACTACCTGGCCATCACCACCTTCGGGGTGGCGGTGGTGATCCAGCTCGTGGCGCTGAACGCGCAGTGGATCACCGGCGGGCCGTTCGGGCGGCAGTCCATCCCCCGCCCCTTCGTCGAGGAGATCGGCGCCGGGTTCGCGTGGAACCTGTTCTACCTGGCGGTCGTGCTGGCGATCCTCGGCGCATTGTATTGGGCGTTCGAGACGCTGCTGCGCAGCCCCTGGGGCCGCGTGCTGCGTGCCATCCGCGAGGATGAGGGGGCGGCGGAATCCCTCGGCAAGCGGGCGATGGCGTTCCGCTTGCAGGCCTTCGTGCTCGGCTGCATGGCGATGGGGCTGGCGGGCGCGCTCTACGCGCATTTCGTCGGCTTCGTCGCGCCCGAGGATTTCCTGCCGATCCTCACCTTCCAGGTCTGGGTCATGCTGATCATCGGCGGGTCGGGCAACAACCGCGGCGCGATCCTCGGCGCCTATGTGGTGTGGGCGATCTGGTCGGTCTCCGGCGGGCTGCTGCGCGAGATCGTCCCGCAGGCGGAGCAGGCGCGGGCGGCGGCGTTGCAGGTGGTGCTGATCGGCGTGCTGCTCGCCGCCATCCTTCTCTTGCGCCCGCGCGGGCTGATCGGCGAGGAGCGGGTGGTGTCCCGCCACGCCGGGCGCGAGTAGCGGCGGGGAACTTGCCCCCCCGCCGGGCGCGGCTATGCTCCCGCCGCTCCCGGAGGAGACGCCCTTGCCCGACGAACCGGACGCGCTGCTGCGCGACCTCGTCATCGCCAACCGGATCCTGGCCCGCGAGAAGGTCGTGGACGATTTCGGCCATGTCTCCGCCCGCGACCCGTCCGACCCGCGCTTCTTCTGGCTGTCGCGCTCCAGGAGCCCGGAACTGGTCGAGCGCGACGACCTGATCCGCTTCGATCTCGACGGCACGCCGCAGGACGCGGGGCAGCGCAAGCCGTATCTGGAGACGATCCTGCATGCGCGCATCTACGCGGCGCGGCCCGATGTGCAGGCCATCGTCCACCACCACGCCCGCGCGGTGCTGCCCTTCACCATCCTGCCCGTCCCGCTCCGGCCGGTGTTCCACCTCGGCGCGCTGATCGGGCCAGAGGTGCCGCTGTGGGACAGCCGGCACGAGTTCGGCGACACGGCGCTGATCGTGGACAGCGCGCCGATGGCCGACAGCCTGGCGCGGACGCTGGGGCCGAACCCTTGCGTGCTGCTCGCCCGCCACGGCGCGGTCTGCGCGGAGGCAGACCTGAAGCGCGCCGTCTTCACCGCGATCTACATGGCGGAGAACGCGGCGCTGCAACTCGCGGCGCTGGCGCATGGCACGCCCGACTACCTGACCCCGGGCGAGATCGCGAAGACGCACGCGATGCAGTTCGGCGAACGCCCGCTGTCGCGCGCCTGGGCCTATCGCTCGGCCCGCGCCGGCTTCGGCGGCATCTGAGACGGAGCGGCGGATGAGCGAGGACCCGATCCTGATCGTCGGCGGCGGCATCGGCGGGATTGGCGCCGGGCTGGCGCTCGCCCGCGCCGGGCATCGCGTGCAGGTGTTCGAGCGCTCGGCCGCCTTCGGCGAGATCGGCGCCGGCATCCAGCTCGGGCCGAACGTCATGCGCATGTTCGAGCGGCTCGGCGTGAAGGAGGCGATGCTCGACATCGGCTTCCGCCCGACCGCGCTCGTCATGCGCGACGCGATCGCCGGCTTCGAGATCGCCCGCGTGCCGCTCGGCCCGGGGTTCGAGAAGCGCTTCGGCCAGCCCTACGCCGTCATCCACCGCGCCGACCTGCACGCCGTGCTGCTGGCTGCGCTGAAGGCGCAGCCGACCGCCGAGCTGTTCCCCGAGCGCGACGTCGAGGGCTTCGAGCAGGACGCACAGGGCGTCACCCTGCGCTTCAAGGACGGGTCCACCACGCGCGGCCGCGCGCTGATCGGCGCCGATGGCCTCTGGAGCCGCATCCGCCAGCAGGTGATCGGCGACGGGAAGCCGATCGTCTCCGGCCACATCGCCTATCGCGCGGTGCTGCCGATGGAGGAGGTGCCCGAGGAGATCTCCCGCCACGACATGACGGTGTGGGTGGGCCCGCGAATCCATCTCGTCCACTACCGGCTGCGGCGCGGCACGCTGATGAACCTGGTCGCCGTGTTCCATTCCGACCGCTACTCGGAAGGCTGGAACGAATCGGGCGAGGTCGAGGAACTCCGCCGGCACTTCGCCGGCACCCGGCGGGAGGTGCGGGCGCTGCTCGACAAGATCAACGCCTGGAAGTTCTGGGTGCTGTGCTGGCGCGAGCCGCGCCGCGGCTGGAGCCAGGGGCGCGTCACGCTGCTCGGCGACGCCGCGCACCCGACGCTGCAATACCTGGCCCAGGGCGCCAACCAGGCGCTGGAGGATGCGGTGTGCCTCGCCGACATGCTTGCCGCCCACGCCGCCGACCTGCCCGCCGCCTTCCGGGCGTATGAGGATGCGCGGGTGCTACGGACGGGCCGCGTGCAGATCATGTCCAAGGTGTATGGCGAGGTGTTCCACGCCGCCCATGTCACGGCGGAACTCCGCAACGCCATGCTGGCGGGCCGCACCGCCGAGCAGTCCTGGGACGGCATGGCCTGGCTGTATGACGGGCCGGTCTGGCCGCATTACGGCGCATCCGGCTGACGCGGCGGCACGAAGCCTGCTAGGCTCGCGTCATGAACGACGCGAGCGACACCTCCGGCCTCGGCGCGCGCGACGGGCTGCCGCCCATGCCGCCCGGGCCGCCGCATGACGAGAAGCACCTGGGCCAGAGCCGCTTCGTGCGGGAACTTGCCGAGGGGCTGCTGGCCGGGGCGGTGCCGCCCTTCCTCGTCGCCATCGTGCTGGCGCAGCTCGGTGCGGGCGCGCCGCTCGTGCTGCTCGGCGTCGCCGCGATCGGCGTCGGGCTCGCCGTCCATGGCGCGGTCGCCGCCGGCTTCGACACCATCGCCCGCGCCGAGCACTGGAAGCGCGAGCGGGCGCAGGAGGAATACGAGACCGAAGCCTACCCCGAGCGCGAACGCTGGGAGGTGATGGCGCTCCTGCACCGCTATGGCGTGCGCGGCGACGCGCTTCGCCTGTCGGTGGACGCCATCTGCTCCTCCCGACAGCGCTGGGTGGATTTCATGATGCGCTATGAGCTGAACCTCGCGGACCCGGAGCCGGTGCGCGCCGAGGCGCTGGCGGCGGGCATCGCGGGGCGGCTGCTCGCGGCCTTCGTCGCTGCCCTGCCCTGGCTGCTGCCGCTGCCGGCGGCCGTCGCGGCGTTGCTGACGCTGCTGTTCGGCGTCGCGCTGCTGGCCGGCGCCGCGGCGTTCCGCGCCTGGACGCGCAGCATGGATTGGCAGCGCGCCGCGGTGCGGGGCGGCATCGCGGGCGGCGTCGCGCTGCTTGCCGTCGGGCTCGTGCTGCTGCTCGGCGCGACGGCGGTCTGACCCGCGGTCAGGACGCCGGCGGCATGGCGGCCAGCGCCGCCTCGATCGCGCGCAGCAACGCCGGGGCGTCCGGAGCCACGTTGGTCGGGAAGGACTGCACCCGCCGCCCGTCCGGCCACACCAGGTATTTGTGGAAGTTCCAGCCGACCGGCCCGGCCTGCGCCGCCGCCCACGCATAGAAGGGGTGCGCATCGCGGCCGCGGACCCGTTCCAAGCCCGTCATCGGGAACTCGATGCCGAACCGCGTGTCGCAGAAGGCGCGGATCGCCGCCTCGTCGCCGCTCTCCTGGCGGAACTCCTGGCTCGGCACGCCGATCACGACGAGGCCGCGCGGCCCGAAGCGCTCATGCAGCCGTTGCAGCCCGGCGTATTGCGGCGTGTAGCCGCAGAAGGAGGCGGTGTTCACCACCAGCAGCGGCCGCCCGCGGAAGCGCGACAGCGGCAGCTCCCCGCCCTCGATCGCCCGGAAGCGGAAGGAGAAGGCGTCCGTCTGCGCGTCTGCCGCGCCGCTCATCGCCAGCACTCCCGCCGCCAGCACCGCACGCCGCGTCGCCTCAGCCATAGCGTTCCTCCCGCCACGGATCGCCCCGCATGTGGTAGCCGCGCACCTCCCAGAAGCCGGGCCTGTCCTCGGCCAGGAACTCGATGCGCTTCAGCCATTTCGGGCTCTTCCAGAAATAGAGATGCGGCACGACCAGCCGCAGCGGCCCGCCATGCCGGCGTTCCAGCGGACGCCCGCCATACAGGAACGCGATCAGGTTCTCCCGCCGGTCGAGGTCGGAGAGCGGCAGGTTCGTCGTGTAGCCGTCATGCGCGTGCAGCACGACGAAGCGCGCCTCCGGCTTCGGCTTCACGAGCGAGAGCAGCGCCGGCAGCGGCACGCCTTCCCAGCGGCAGTCGAAGCGGGACCATTGGGTGACGCAGTGGATGTCGTGGACGCGCTCCTCCTGCGGCAGCGCCTGAAGCGCGGCCCAGGTCAGCGTCGCCGGCTCCTCCACCAGCCCGTCCAGCGTCAGCGTCGCCGCCGACAACGGCACCTCCGGCTGGATGCCGAGGTCGAGCACCGGCAGATCCCCGACCAGCGTCTGGCCGGGCGGCAGGCGGTCGCGCGCAGGGTCGGCGATGTGGCCGGTGATGAGCCGGGCGTCGCGCGCCCACATCTCCTTCACCCGGACCAGCTTCTCGCGCAGCGCGCCCTCGATCTTCACGTCGTCCGACATCGGCACCTCGCCACGGGACATACGCACGGCCGCGCGACCTGCAAGGCGGCAGGGGCGCTCAGCCCTTGTCCCGCATCAGCCGCGCCTTGTCGCGCTGCCATTCGCGGGCGGCGATCGCCTGGCGCTTGTCGTGCTGCTTCTTGCCCTCGGCGAGCCCGAGCACGACCTTCGCCATGCCCCGTTCGTTGAAGCGGATCTCGAGCGGCACCAGCGTCGCGCCCTCGCGCGAGACGGCGCCGGCGAGCGTCGCCACCTGGTTGCGGTGCAGCAGCAGCTTGCGTGGGCGGCGCGGGTCGAACTTCGCCATGAAGGACCCGGCCTGCCATTCGGGGATATAGGCGTTGAACAGCCACATCTCGCCGTCGCGCTCGCCGGCCCAGGCGTCCGTCAGCGTCGCGCGGCCGGAGCGGAGCGATTTCACCTCCGGCCCGAGCAGCACGATGCCGGCTTCGACCGTGTCGTTGATCTTGTAGTCGTGGCGGGCCTTGCGGTTCTGCGACGCCGTGCCGTGGCTGATCAGGCCCTTCTTGCGGGGTTCGGCCACATCGTCCTCAATTCAGCAGCCCGGCGCCGGCCATCGCCGCCCGCACGCGCTCGGCCGTCGCCGGGGCGACGGGCGCCATGGGCAGCCGGCAGAAGGCGGAGGACTTGCCGATGAGGCTCGCCGCGTATTTCACCGGCCCGGGCGAGGTCTCGCAGAACATCGCGTCATGCACCGGGGTCAGGCGGAGCTGGATCGCCTGCGCCTCCGCGATGCGCCCCGCCGCCCAGGCGTCGTGCATCTGGCGGCAGAGGCGCGGCGCGACATTCGCCGTCACGCTGATGCAGCCGTGTCCGCCCGCCGCACGGAAGGCGAGCGCCGTGTGGTCCTCGCCCGAGAGCTGGCAGAACGCCTCGCCGCAGGCGAGCGTCGTGTGCAGCGGCCGCGTCAGGTTCGCCGTCGCGTCCTTCACGCCGACGATGTTGCGGTGCGCGCGCGCCAGCCGCGCCATCGTCTCGACGCTCATGTCCACCACGCTGCGGCCGGGGATGTTGTAGATGAGGATCGGGATGTCCACGGCCGACGCGATGGCCGAATAGTGCAGGAACAGCCCCTCCTGCGTCGGCTTGTTGTAGTAGGGCGTGACCACCAGCGCCGCGTCCGCCCCCACCGCCCTGGCGTGGCGCGTCAGGTCGATGGCTTCGGCGGTGCTGTTCGAGCCGGTGCCGGCGATCACCGGCACGCGCCCGCGCGCCACCCGCACGCAGGTCTCGACCACGCGCTTGTGCTCGTCATGCGAGAGCGTCGGGGATTCGCCGGTGGTGCCGACCGGGATCAGCCCCTCGGTGCCCTCGGCGATCTGCCACTCGACGAACTCGGCGAAGGCCTTCCCGTCCACCGATCCGTCCTGGGCGAAAGGGGTGATCAGCGCGACGAGGGAGCCGGAGAACATGGGCGTTGGTCCGCAGGGGATGGGGCGGGGAACCTAGTGCCGCCGCCCCTCCGGGGCAAGGACGCGACAGGTCTGCGGCTGGCTTGCTACCTTCGCGCCATGCGCGCGCTCCTCGCCGTCCCGCTGCTGCTTGCCCTGGCCGCGCCGGCCTCCGCCCAGCCCTGGGCGAGCCCCGCCGAGCGCGCCGCCGGCCGCGCCGCGCTCGCCGCCGCCAATGCCGGGCGGATGGCCGAGGCCGAAACGCTCGCCGCCGCCGCCGACCCGATCGTGCGGCGCATCGTCACCTGGATCCGGCTGCAGCGCCCGGACGGCGCGGGGGCGGCGGAGATCCTGGCCTTCCTCGCCGACAATCCCGACTGGCCGCTGCGCGAGACGCTGCTGCGCCGCGCCGAGGAGGCGGCGATCGAGGACGCGCTCGCCCTTCGCCTCGCCGGCAACGGCCCGCTGCGCACGCTCGCAGGCGCACAGCGCGTGGCCGACGCCCTGTTGCGCGCCGGCCGCGCCCGCGAGGCGGCCGAGACGCTGCGCGCCGCCTGGGCCAGCGCGCCCGGCGACGCGGCGGCGGAGGCCGCGATCCTCGCCGCCCATGGCGAGCGCCTCCGCCCCGAGGACCACCGCGCCCGCTTCGAGCGTCTCGCCGCCGCGCGCGACGCCGCCGGCGCCCAGCGCGTCGCCGCCCTGCTGCCCGCGCCCGCGCGCGGCACGGCCGAGCTCCGCCTGCAGTTCCTGGCCGAACGCGGCGACCCGGCGGCGGTGCGCGAGGCGCGCGACGCCGGGCTGCTGGCGGAAGCCGCGCGCGTCGCCCGCCGCCGCGACAACGACGGGCTGGCGGCCGAGCTCTGGCGCCGCGCCGCGCCGTTTCAGGCGGCGCTCGGCGAGGAGGCGCTGCGCGGGCTGTGGGCCGAGCGGCAGCTGCTCGCCCGCCGCCTGCTGCGCCTCGGCGAGCCGCAGCTGGCCTATGCGCTCGCCGCCGCCCACGGGCTCGAGCGCACCGACGCGACGCGGGCCGAGGCCGAGTTCCTGGCCGGCTTCATCGCGCTGCGCTTCCTGAACGATGCCCCGCGCGCCGCGCGCCATTTCGCCGAGATCGAGCGGAGCGGCCCCTCGGTCATCACCACCGCCCGCGGCGCCTACTGGCAGGGGCGTGCGGCGCTGGCCCGCGGCGACACCGCCACTGCGCGGGCGCATTTCGCCCGCGCCGCCGAACGCCCGACCGCGTTCTACGGCCAGCTCGCCGCGCGCGAACTGGGGGAGGACATCCCGGCGCTCGCGCGCCGCCTCTCGCGCGCCGCCCCGCCCGAGCCGGACCGCGCGCGGCTCGCCGCCTTCGAGCGGCGCGACGTCGTGCGCGCGGCGCAGGCGCTCTACGACCTCGGCGATCCGCGCCGCGCGCTCACCTTCCTGCTGCGGATCGAGGAGCTCGCCGCCGACGCGACCGACCGGCTGAACACCGCCCGCTTGGCCCAGAGCCTCGGCCGCGACGACCATGCGGTGTGGATCGCCCGCCGTGCCGGCGCGCAGGGCGCGATGCTGGTGCCGCTCGGCTGGCCCGCGCCCTTCCCGGCGCCGGAGGGGGTGCTGGAGCCGGCGCTGGTGTTCGCGATCTCGCGGCAGGAGAGCAATTTCGATCCGCTCGCCGTCTCCTCGGCCCGCGCCATGGGGGTGATGCAGCTGCTGCCCAGCACGGCGCAGCAGGTTGCCCGCCGCCTCGGCCTGCGCCATGCGACGCCGATGCTGACGCAGGACCCGGCGCACAACATGCTGCTCGGCGCGCATTACGCGGCCGAGATGCTGGCCCGCTTCGGCGGCCACCCAGTGCTGGCGGCGGCGGCCTACAACGCCGGGCCGGCGCGGGTGGACCAGTGGCTCGGCACCTATGGGGACCCGCGGAACGGCGCCGACCTGCTCGACTGGATGGAGCAGATCCCCTTCGCCGAGACGCGCAACTACGTGCAGCGGGTGATCGAGAACGTCGCGGTGTACCGCGCGCTGGATCCGCGCGCGGCCGCGCTCGGCCATCCGCTCGACGGCCTTTTGCCCTCCGCGCGGTGAGGGGGCTGCCGCGCCTCGTCGCCTCGCTCGGCGGCATCGGCTTCCTGAGGCCCGCCCCCGGCAGCTGGGGCTCGGCCGCGGTGCTCCCCCTCGTGCTCGGGGGGCCGTGGCTGTGCCTCGCGGCGGCAGCGGTATTGACGGTCGCCGGGCTGTGGGCCGTCTCGCGATTGCAGGAGCGGGATCAGGACCCCCCTTGGGTGGTGGTGGACGAGGGCGCAGGACAGTTGATCGCGTTGAGCGCGATCGCTAATGACCCGTCGCTTCTTCAGGTTGCGGTTGCCTTCCTGTTGTTTCGCGGCTTGGATGTGGCGAAACTCGGCCCGGTCGGCTGGGCCGACAGGCAGCCAGGGGCGTGGGGGGTGATGCTGGATGATCTCGTCGCGGGCGGGCTTGCCGCCGCAGCCCTCCTGGCGCTCCGCGCCGCCGGCTTCCCCTGGGGCCTCTGATGCTGCCGCCCGAGACGCTGGCGCGCGCCGCCGCGCTCCTCGCCCTGCTGCAACGGCGGGGGCTGACGCTGGCCACGGCGGAATCCTGCACCGGCGGGCTGGTCGCGGCGGCGCTGACCTCGGTGCCTGGCTCCTCCGCCACGCTGCTGGCGGGCTTCGTCACCTATTCCAACCAGGCCAAGTCCGCGATGCTCGGCGTTGATCCGGGCGTGATCGCCGCCGAGGGCGCCGTCAGCGAAGCGGTCGCCCGCGCCATGGCCGAGGGCGCGCGCGCCCGGTCCGGGGCTGACCTTGCCGTCTCCGTCACCGGCATCGCCGGGCCGGGCGGGGCGACGCCGGGCAAGCCGGTCGGGCTGGTCCACCTGGCCGTCGCCGCGCGCGGCGGCGCGACGGTGGCGGAGCGCCACGTCTTCGCGGGCGACCGCGCGGCGGTGCGGGCGGCAAGCGTGGCGGCCGCCCTTGCGCTGCTGGAACGCGCGGCGGAGGACGCCCGATGACCACCCCGGTGCAGGTCCGCCTCGCCACGCCGGAGGACGCGCCGGCGCTGGCCGCGCTGTTCTTCGAGATGCAGGGCCACTACGGCGACCCGGTGTCGCAGGAGGCGGCGCTGGAGGCCGCCCGGCTGCTCTGCGCCCTGCCGCCCGAAGGCTTCAACCCGCGCACCCTGCTGGCCGAGGTGGAGGGCGCCGTCGTCGGGTCCTGCGTGCTGAACGTGATGATGCCGGCGGCGCGGCTGCAGCGCTCGCTCTACATCCGCGACCTGTATGTGGGGGCGGCGAACCGGCGGAAAGGGGTGGGCGTGTCGCTGGTGCGCGCCGCGCTGAAGCTGGTGGAGGAGGGCGGGTTCTGCGCCCTCGACTGGACGGCGGACAGCAAGAACCGCATCGCCATCCGCATGTACCAGGAGAACGGCGCGCAGCCGATCGAGCGCACCTATTTCCGCATGCAGCCGCAGCGCCGCCTGTCGGACGCGGCGGAATAGGCGGCGTGCCCGCGCGACGCGGCCGCCCGGCGCGGGAACCGCCGCGTTCCCGCGGTCAGTTGTTCAGGAACGGGTTGCTGTAGGTCTGTCCCTCCGCCTCGCCGTAGTGGCGGGCGAGGTAGTCCACGATCAGCGTCCGGAGCTCGCCTTCCAGCGGGTTCATGCGGTGGACGTTGGTCATCCAGTCCATCAGCTCGTCCCAGCGCTGGCGCGAGAAGGAGGAGCGGCGGATCAGCGCCGTCGAATGGCAGGCGGTGCAGTAGCCGAAGGTCTCGCTGCGGCCGGGGCCTTCGGCCAGCACCGTCTCCTCCTCGGCCGGCCGCGTGGCGGCTTCCAGCCGCGCCTGTTCGGCCGCCGCGGCCGCGGCGCGGGCGGCGCGTTCGGCCTCCGCTCGCTGGAAGGCGACCGCCGCCGGGGTCGGCGGCGGCGCCTCGACGACGGGGCGCGCGCCCCACAGACCGGCGCGATGGCTGAACGCCATCAGCACCGTCACGATGATCAACCCGACCACGACGTGGTTCAGCGAGAGCGCGCGCATGGATCACCCGACCAGGATGGCCGCGCGGGAGATCGGGTTCGCGCCGTAGCCCTGCGGGTTCCAGTTGCCGGCGACATGCGGCTGCATGCGGCCCTGGCTGTCGGTCGCGCGGTACCACACCTCGTAGTAGCCGTCGGAGGGCAGCGCCACCTGGCCGCGCCAGCGCTGCCAGGAGTGCTTGTTGGGCGGCGGCAGCACCTCCATCGCCGTCCAGCTGGCGCCGAAATCCACCGAGACATGCACGGCCGACACCGTGAGGTCGCCGGCCCAGGCCTGGCCGCGCAGCTCGAGGCTGCGGGTGCCGGCTGGCAGGCGGGCGCCATGCGCGACGTTGGTCAGGATCGAGCGCACCGGCATGGACGTCATGTCCACGAAGGAGGAGCCGTCGTTGCGGCTGCCCGGCACGATCGGGGTGACCGGGATGCGGTATGAGGTGCCGCCCATGCCGCGGCCGCGATGCGGCTCGGCCAGCACCTGCAGGCGGTTGAACCACTTCTGGCTGAGGCTGCCCGGCCAGCCCGGCACCAGCAGGCGCAGCGGCGCGCCGTGGATGTGCGGGATCGGCTCGCCGTTCATGCGGAAGGCGACGATCGTGGTGTCCTCCATCGCCTTGGCGATCGGCATGCCGCGGCTGATCGCCGGGCCGTCGCCCGACAGGTGGCGGTCCGCGCCGTGGTGGCCGGTGTAGCGCGCCGTCTCCTTGAGGCCGGCCGCCTGCAGCAGGTCGCGCAGGCGCACGCCGGTCCATTCCGCGTTGCTGATGGCGCCGTTGGTCCACTGGTTGCCCGAGGCCTGGGGGCGGAAGAAGGAACGGCCGTTGCCGCCGCATTCCATCTGCAGCTTGAGCGTGACGACGGGGAAGCGGCCGGATTCGAGGTCGCCCACCGAGAGCTCGAGCGGCGTGTTCACCTCGCCCTCGATGCGGAAGCGCCAGGCGCGGGCGTCGGCCACCACGTCGGGGATGCCGCCGTTGTTGCGGATGAAGAACTTGCTCGCCGGCGTCACGTCGTCGTCGAGGATCGTCTCCTGCGCCTCGGTCACCAGCGGGCGCTCGCCGCGCGAGATCATCGGCACCTTGCCCGGGAACTCGACCAGCGTCGGGCCTTGCGCGCCCTGCGCCAGCGCGGCCGGGAGGATGCCGGCCGGCATACGGTCGGCGAAGGGGATGCCGGCGCCGATGGCGGCGCCCATGGCGGCGAGCGAGGCGCCCTTCAGCGCGCCGCGGCGGCCGAAGGCGAGCGCGTCCGCACGCTCGGGGTCGTCGCGGTAGAGTTCCTCGAGCGAGCGCTGGGTCTTTCCGAACCGGAGCATGGTCTATCCTCCCTGGGGCACTACCGCTTTCATGCGAAGAATCGCGAGCGATGACAAGATGTCCATGAGCCGTTCCGCCTTCGGTCTGCTGCTGTTGACACCGGCCGAGATGGCGCGGGCCGATGCGGCGGCCATCGCCGCCGGGGCGCCGGGACAGGCGCTGATGGAGGCCGCCGGCCGGGCCCTGGCGCGCGCCGTGCAGCGGCGCTTCCGGCCCTGCCGCGCGCTGGTTCTGGCAGGGCCCGGCAACAATGGCGGCGATGGCTATGTCGCGGCGCGACTGCTGGAGCGCGCGGGCTGGCCGGTCGCCGTCGCGCCGCTCGCGCCGCCGCGGGCGGGGAGCGACGCGGCCCGGGCGGCATCGCTGTGGCGCGGGCCGCTGGCACCTTTCGCGCCGGCCGAAGCGTCGCGCGCGGGGCTGGTGCTGGACTGCGTGTTCGGCGCCGGCCTCGACCGGCCGCTGCCGGCGCAGGTGGCCGACACGCTGGCGGCGGCGGGCGGGCCGGTGGTCGCGGCGGATGTGCCATCGGGGCTCGATGGCGCGACGGGGCAGGCGCTCGGCCGCGTCGCGGCGGCGGCGCTGACCGTCACCTTCGCCCGGCTGAAGCCCGGCCATCTGCTGCTGCCCGGCCGCCTGCTCTGCGGCGAGACGCTCTGCGCCGACATCGGCATGCCCGACGCGGCGCTTGCCGCATCCGGCGCGCGGCTGTGGCAGAACGCGCCCGGGCTGTGGCGTCTGCCGCCGCTTCCGGCCGACGCGCACAAATGGTCGCGCGGCGCGGTGGTGGTGGCGGGCGGTGCGGCGATGCCCGGCGCGGCGCGGCTTGCAGCCGCGGCGGCACGGCGGGCCGGGGCGGGGCATGTGACGATCGCCGCGGCGCCCGGCGAGGGCGCCGCGTTCCGCGCCGCCGAGGCCGGGCTTGTGGTGACCGAGGCGCCGCTGGCCGCGCTGTTCGACCGGCCGCGCGCCGTGGTGCTCGGCCCGGGCCTGCCGCCGGACGACGCCACGCGCCGCCTGCTGGCCGAGGCGCTCGCTGCCCGCGCGCCGGTGGTCGCCGACGCCGGCGCGCTCACCGCCTGCGCCGGGCGGCCCGAGGCGCTGGCGGGCTCGGCGCTGCTGACGCCGCATGACGGCGAGTTCGCGCGGCTGTTCGGCCCGGCGGGGCCGGACCGCGTCGCCGCCGTGCGCGCCGCCGCCGCCCGCACCGGCGCCGTCGTGCTGCTGAAGGGTCCGGCCACCGTCATCGCCGCGCCGGATGGCCGCGCGGCCATCGAGGCCCATGCCCCGGCCGACCTCGCCACCGCCGGCACCGGCGACGTGCTGGCCGGGGTGGCGGCGGCGCTGCTCGCGCGCGGGATGCCGCCCTTCGAGGCGGGCTGCGCCGCCGCCTGGCTGCAGGCCGAGGCGGCGCGCCGCGCCGGGCCCGGGCTGATCGCCGAGGACCTGGCGCCGCTGCTGCCCGCCGCCCTCGCCGCCGCCGAAAGCGGCTGACGCGGCGGCGCTGCTCACGCTAGGTTTCAGCGGGTTACCGAGGGAGAAGCCATGTCGGAGGTGGCCGAGGCCGAGGTCGGGATGTTCGGGCGGGCGCTGCGCCGCGTCGGCGCGCTGTGGCGCGACATGGCGGCGAGCGTCTCCTGGAGCGCCGACGAGAGCATCGAGGACCAGCTGCGCGCCTGCCTCGAGGCCAAGGGCGGCGAGGTCTCGGCCCGGTCCCGCGCGGCGCATCTGGCGGAGTTCTACCTCGAAGCGGATGCCGAGGGACGGCGCGCCTTCCTCGCCGCGCTCGCCGGCTTCGACGCGGAGGAGGCGAAGGTGGCCGAGGCGGTCGCCGCGCTGGCTACAGCACCGCCCGAGCAGCGCGCCGCCGCCCGCGCCCGGCTGCGCCGTGCGCTGGAGCCGCCGCGCATCCGGCTGCTGACGCAGTTCACCTCGATCCCGAACGGGATGAAGTTCCTGGTGGACCTGCGCGCCGACCTGCTGCGGATCGCGGGCGAGGACGCGGCGCTCGCCGCGCTCGAATCCGACTTCCGCGCGCTGCTCGCCAACTTCTTCGACGTCGGCTTCCTGGAACTGCGCCGCATAGATTGGAACAGCCCGGCAAGCCTGCTCGAGAAGCTGGTCGGCTACGAGGCGGTGCACCGCATCCGCACCTGGCGGGACCTGAAGAACCGCCTCGATTCCGACCGCCGCTGCTACGCCTTCTTCCACCCGCGGATGCCGGACGAGCCGCTGATCTTCGTGGAAGTGGCGCTGACCGAGGGCATGGCGGGCTCCGTGCAGGCGCTGCTCGACGAGAAGGCGCCGGTGCTCGACCCGCGCGGGGCCGACACGGCGGTGTTCTACTCGATCAACAACTGCCAGCGCGGGCTGGATGGCATCTCCTTCGGCAATTTCCTCATCAAGCGGGTGGTCGGCGAACTCTCGGCCGAGTTCCGCAACATCAAGACCTTCGCCACCCTTTCGCCGATCCCGGGCTTCCGCCGCTGGCTGGAAGCGGACGCGGAGGGGCTGCTGACCGAGGAGGAGGAGAAGGCGCTCTCCGCCGCGCTGCCCGGGGAAGGGCCGGCCTTGCCCCGCCTGCTGGCGTGGCGCGAGGCGCTGCGGGCCGAGGCGGCGAAGGCCGCGGAACCCGTGCTGACGCGGCTTGCCGCCCGCTATCTGCTGCGCGAATCCGATCCGCGCCGCCCGCGGCGCGCGCGCGACCCGGTCGCGCATTTCCACCTCTCCAACGGCGCCCGCATCGAGCGGCTGAACTGGCGCGGCGACACAAGCGAGAAGGGCTGGCGCGAGAGCCTCGGGCTGATGGTGAACTATCTGTATGATCCGGCCAGGATCGAGGAGTATCACGAAGGCTACGCCGGCGAGGGGACGCGGGCCGCCTCCTCGGTGGTCAGGCGGTTGGGGCGGGCGTAAGCGAAGGGGCGACATGGGCGACAAGCAGAACGAGTTTTCCGACAGGGGCATGCGCCTCGGTCAGTAGCCCAAGCCAGGACTGAATCTGCGCAAACTGGTCGGCGGCTTCATGCGGCGCGGCCGGGAAGAGGATCTGAACAGGCTGCTTTCCGTCGTCGGCGAGGCGAAGCGGCTATCATACGTCATCTACCTCGCCATGTCCCACGTCCTCGCCGCCCCGGACATCTTCCCGGCGGAGCGGCTGACGCTGCTGCTGCGCCACCTGCCCTTCACGCCGGACGAGGTGGACCGCGCCGTGCTCCTCCTGTGCCACGGCGAGGTGGAGGCCGCGTTGTCCTTGCTCGATGCGGCCGCAGCGCAGCCCAGGCTGCGGCGGAAGGCGACGGTGTGGCGGCTCTATCTGCGCGACCGCCAGGCCCTGGCCGAGGGCACTTATGCCAGCGAGGAGCCGATCCCCACCTATCAATACTGGGACCGATCGCCGCCGCCCGATATCACCGCTGCCTTCGCCCAGTGGCGAGAGAGTCTCGCCCCCTGGCCGCACACGGTGGCTGATGACGCCGCGGCGCGCGAGCTGATCGGCAACCATTTCGGCAGCGACCTGCTTGCCGCCTATGAGGCTGCCTGGCACCCGGCGATGAAGGCGGACATCTACCGCCTGGCGCAGCTTCATCTGACGGGCGGGCTGTGGGTGGACGCCGACATGCGCCCCGCCCCGGCACTGCCAGACACCCTGCGAAGGCTCTGCCGCGACATGACGGTGGCGGTGCAGGCCCATATGGCGGGCGGGGTCATCCTGAACGGCATCATGTTGTTCCGCGCCGGGCATCCTGTGCTGGAGGCGGCGATCGCGCGGGGTTGTCCCGATCTCTGTTGAAAATGGGGCGGCGGCGTTGCCCACCTTGAGCCGATAGGCTCTGGGTGTCGAATCCAAAGGAGGCGAGCAACGCCGTGAGCAAGAGTAGCACATCCGCCAACCGTGTCGTCTCCCCGGCTCTGCGTCCGGCGCTGGA
>Ga0272446_1001574_pt1 | contig 32907 bp, 29 predicted proteins | sample YNPCB0061_FD_194587 | JGI IMG/M metagenome (GOLD analysis project Ga0272446, IMG submission 194587) | Hot spring microbial mat communities from Yellowstone National Park, WY, United States - YNP-CB-006-1 | ecosystem: Environmental > Aquatic > Thermal springs > Hot (42-90C) > Sediment | place...
GTGGGAGGCACACGGAAGAGAGGGCACCGCGGTGCGGAGCATCGCAGCCCCTCAGGCATGGGAGGTACACCAGTGAGCGACGACGACCGCCCCTACGCGCGTCTCGAGGCGCGCATCGGCTACGGCTTCCGCGACGCGGCGAAGCTCGACTCGGCGCTCACCCACAAGAGCTACTGCAACGAGAACCCGACCTGGGGGCGGCCCGACAACGAGCGGCTCGAGTTCCTCGGCGACGCGGTGCTCGACCTCGCCGTCGGGCACCTGCTGATGGACGCGCAGCCGTCGCGCTCCGAGGGCGAGCTCTCGAAGATGCGCGCGGCGATCGTCAACGAGCAGGGGCTGGCGCAGGTCGCCGTCGAGCTCTCGCTCGGCGAGTGGCTCTTCCTCGGGCGCGGCGAGGAGGGGTCGGGCGGGCGGCGCAAGCCGTCGGTGCTCGCCGACGCCGTCGAGGCGGTGCTCGCGGCGGTCTATCTCGACGGGGGCTACGACGCGGCCTTCGACGTCATCCGGCGCCTCTTCGCCGAGCGCGTGGCGCGCCTCGGGGAGGCGGGCGACGTCGGTGGGCGCGACTTCAAGACGCGTTTACAAGAATTCGCCGCCCGACGGAAGCTCCACGTCCGCTACGCGGTGGTCGCCGAGACCGGCCCCGACCACGACAAGACCTTCGAGGTCATCGTGACCGTCGACGACCGCGAGGCGGCGCGCGGCGTGGGCAAGACGAAAAAAGAGGCGGAGCAGCAGGCCGCCGAGCGGGCGCTGGCGCAGCTGCTCGCTCCCGTGACGCCGCCAGCGACGCCGACGACGACCTGACCGCCGCCGCGCAAAAAGCGCTTGGCGAGATCTGCCCGGGTTGCTTAGCCTTGCGGGAGAACCGCAGCGATGACGGAGGCTTCGCGTGGCGCGCAGTGATCTCGTTCAGATGGAAGGCGTCGTGAAGGAAGTGATGGTCGGCGGGAACTTTCGCGTCGAGGTGGAGGGCGGGCACAACGTCCTCGCCCAGCTCGCGGGCAACATGCGGCGCAACCGCATCCGCGTCGTCCTCGGCGATCACGTCACGGTGTCGGTGTCGCCGTACGACCCGACGCGCGGCCTGATCACCTTCCGCGCCAAGTAAGCGCGGAGCCGGCCCGCTACTTCTTCTTGGCCGCGCCGCCCGTCGGGGCGGCGGGGACGGCGGTGGCGGTCTTCGTCGGCGCGAGGTCGGCCGCCTTCTTCAGGAAGCGCTCGGCGACGAACTTCTTGAGGAGGAGGACGTCGGGCGATCCCACGCGCTGGACGTAGTAGTCGCTGTTGTCCTTCAGCGCGCCGACCTTGAGCGTCGTCGCCTTCTTGTCGCTGGTCTTCACGACGACGGTGGCGGTGGGCTTGCCGAGCCCCGTCTTCGCCGGGTCCTTCTCGGCGGAGAAGCCGGCGCCGACGAGGTTCTCGAACGCGCCGACGAGCGACTTCACCTTGCCGTCGTCGACCTCCTTGCCGCCCTTCAGCTTCCACGTGTCGCCGGCCTTCTCGAGCGCCGCCGTCTCGGTGCCCATGGTGATCTCGACGGCGGCCACGTCGGCGGCCTTCGCCTTCACCAGCGTCTTGTCGCGGTAGTCGGCCGGCCGGCGCGCGATGCGCTCGAGCGCGTACTTCTTCACGCTGTAGATGTCGTCGCTGTCCGCGCGCTTGACAAAAACGTCCTCGCCGAGCGCCCCGACGAGCAGGGTGCGCGGCGCGCCCTTGAGGACGGCGGTGATGGTGAAGGCCGGCTTGTCGAGGCCGACGTCGGCCGCCTTCTTCCCGTCGGCGAAGTCGGTCGCGCGCAGCCCGATCAGCGACTGCACCGCGCCGGCGATCATCCCCTGATCGAGGTCGTCCGGGCTGGCGTCGGCCTTGGGCGCGTCGCCGCTCGCGGCGGCCACCTTCCACTTGTCGCCCGCCTTCTCGAAGGTGACCTTGCTGACGCCCGCGCCCTCTTCGATCGTCAGCTTCTCGGCGTCGTTGGCGTTGCCGTCGAGGATGGCGTGGTCGCGCCAGCCCTTCGGCTCGCGGTTGATCATGTAGGGGAAGAGCCCGGTCGCCTGCCAGACGTCGTTCTTGCCGGCGACGCGGAGCATGGTGAAGCCGCCCACCGACTTGCCGATGAGCACGTCGGCGAGGACCGCGCCCGCGCCGCTCTTGGCGACGAGGTGCTGCGCCTTGCCCTCCTTGACGCCGAGCTCCTCGTGCTTGGCCTCCGACTCGGTGACGACGTCGGCGAAGGCGAGCTTCTCGAGACCGTCGGTGAGCGTCTTCACCGCCGACTGGTCGGCCGCCTGATCGGCCGGCGCGGTGATGCGCCAGGCGTCGCCTTTCTTGTCAAGCACGGTCTTCTCTTGCTTCTCGTTGGTCAGCTCGAGGTGCGCGACCTCGGTCGCCTTGATCGCAGCGACGGGGCGGGGCGGCGGACCGGAGCGCTGCCCCTTCTCTGGCGCGCGCAGCGTGAGCCACGCGCCCAGGCCGAGGACCACCAGCGCGACGACCGCGAAGAAGGTTCTTTTCTCCATGGCGGGGACCTTTTTGTCTAGCGATTTAGAGCTTGGCGGCGAGACGGCGCGCCCGACGGACGCGCCAGCGGACGAGCCCGAACAGCACGAACAGGAGCGGCACGCCGACGATGTTCCCGTACTTCACCGCCGTCGGGACCCACTCCTTCTCGACGGCGAGCGGGCGGCTCTGCAGCGCCTTCGCGCGGAGCGGCGCGATGGTCGTGTCCGCCGACAGGTAGTCGACGATGCTGAGGAAGAAGCGGATGTTCTCGCCATAGGGCGCCATGCGCGCGAGGCGCATCGTCTCGTCGGCGACGAAGTCGCTGTCGGCGACGATCACCAGGCGCGGCGTGCCCTGCGACTCGGCGAGCGGGACGAAGGTCCCCGGCGCCGACGACGAGTTCGCGTCCGGCGGCGTCACCTTCTCGCCCTTCTCGTTCGGGTAGGGCTTGCCGGCGTAGAACGACGTCAGCTTGCCCTCGACGGCGAAGGCGAGCGGGAAGGGACCCTTGTCCTCGCCCGGCTTCACCTTGGCCATCGGGTCGAACAGGAAGAAGCCCGACTGCCGCCACGACGACGGCAGCGACGTCAGCAGCTCGGTGACGGTGGCCCCGGCCTGCTTGCCCTTCACCTGCTCCATCGTCGAGCCGAAGGGGAAGATGACGAGCTGCACGCCGGTCGTCGCCGGGTGCTTGCCGATCTTGTTGGTGCCGGCGAACACCGGGTGGTGCGCGCCGAACATCTGCCCCTGCACCATGACGATGCCGGGGAAGATCAGCTCCTGGTTCATGAGGATGTCGTCGCGGACCTTGAAGCCGTAGTGCTCGAGGAGCTCGTCGAGCCCGGTGTCGTTCTTGCGCCCGATCTTCGGCCCCTGATCGGCGCCCGGGATCGGCATCTTCTGCGGCGACTCGACCACCATCCCGTCGACGAGCAGGGCGACCGCCTTGCCCTTCATGAGGAACTGGTCGATGACGAACTTGGCGCGGTCGGAGAGCGGCTGCTTCGGCCCGGCGACGATGAGCGCGTCGACGTCGTCGGCGATCGGCTTCTCGCCCTGGCCGAGGTTCACGTTGACCAGCTCATAGTCCTCGAGGAGCGGCCGCACCGCCTGCATGCCGCCGTGCGGGCCGCCGTCGCCGAACGGCGACAGCTCCCCCTCGCCGGTGGCGAAGGCGATCTTCCGCTTCCCGAAGGCGAGCTTCTTGATGATCGTCGTGACCTGGTACTCGAGGCCCTCGGGCGCGTTGATCTCGGGGATGCTCTCGATGTTGCCGCCGTACTGGAAGGCGACGCCGAGGTAGCTCGAGCCGATCTCGACCTTGTTCGACGAGATGCGGCCGCGGCGCATCTTCGGCACCTTGAACTTCTGCGCCTCCTCCTCGAGCTTCGTGTCCGAGCCGGGATCGATCGCCTCCCACTTCAGCTTGCCGCCCGACGCCTCGGCGTACTCGTTCAGCATGTCGCGGACGTACTGCGCCGTCTGAGAGAACGGCGGCTGCAGATCCGACGAGATGAAGGCCTTCACCGTCATTCGATCGGGCAGCTTGGCGACGAGCTCCTTCGAGCCCTTCGAGAGGGTGTAGATCCTGTCTTGCGTAAAATCGACGCGCTTGTAGGCGCGCGTCGAGATGAGGTTGATCGCGATGAGCGCGACGATCGCCGCCGCGACGAAGCCGACGGCGTTCGCGCCGGTCTTGACCTTGTCGACCTTCTTCCCCGGGCCCGACATTAGCGCCACCTCCGGCTCTCGAGCGTCGCCTGAGCGACGAGCAGGCAGCCGCCGATCATGGACAGGTAGTAGAGGACATCGCGCGTGTCGAGGACGCCGCGGGCGGCGTTCTGGAAGCGGATGTCGATGCAGATCGCATTGATGAAGGGCGCGGCCCACGGCCCCAGCACCGGGACGAGGCGCCCGAGGATGAAGAGGCCGAAGCCGATGAACAGCGCGACGAGCGCGGCGACGATCTGATTTTTTGTAAAGCTCGACGCCATCAGGCCGATCGCCGCGTAGGTGCCGCACATGAGGAACTGCCCGACGAAGGCGGACATGGTCGCGCCCTTGTCGAGCGGCCCGAGGAAGGCCACCGAGATGGCGAACGGGATGGTGAGGCCGATCATCACCGCGAGCAGCCCCAGCGACGCGAGGTACTTGCCGATGACGACCTCCCAGTCGGTGACCGGCATCGTCAGGAGGAGCTCCATCGTGCCCTGCGCGCGCTCCTCGGCGAGGAGGCGCATCGTCAGCATCGGCGTGATGATGAAGAAGAGCAGCGGCGACAGCTCGAAGAAGGCGCGCATGTCGGCCTGTCCGCCGAGGAACAGGCCCGAGAAGAAGAGGCCGCCCGAGAGGATCAGGTAGGCGGCGACGACCAGGTAGGCGATCGGCGAGTTGAAGTAGGAGCTGAACTCGCGTTTGGCGATGGCGACGACGTTCTGCATCGGCGGCTCCTAGGCGGCTCCGGTGCCCGAGGTGGTGGTGAGCTTGCGGAAGACGTCCTCGAGCGAGGCCTTGTCCATCGACATCGAGAGGAGGTCCATGCCGTCGGCGGTGGCGATGACGCGCGCGATGTCGCCGCGCGGGTCGACGCCCTGCTTGACAGTAATTCGGAAGGTGGTCGCGCGCGGGCGATCGGAGAGCGACCAGTCGGCGGTCGCGAGCACCTTCACGTCCTCGATGCCGTCGACGTGGCGGAGCAGCGCCAGCGGCTCGGTGTCGTTGCCGCGCTTGCCGCCGACCTCGAGGAGGATCTCCCCCTGGCCGCTGGTCTTGCGCATGAGGTCGTCGGGCGTGCCGTCGGCGGCGAGCTTGCCGTCGGCGATGATGACCACGCGCGAGCAGGTGGCCTGCACCTCGCCGAGGATGTGCGTCGAGAAGATGACCGTCTTCTCCTGGCCGATCTGCTTGATGACGCCGCGGATCTCGGCGATCTGGTTGGGGTCGAGGCCGGAGGTCGGCTCGTCGAGGATGAGCACCTCGGGCTCGTGGATGATGGCCTGCGCGAGGCCGACGCGCTGGCGGTAGCCCTTCGAGAGCTCGCCGACGAGCATCCCCAGGCGGTCGGAGATGCCGCACTGCTCGACGACGCGCTTCATGCGCGCCTGGCGGTGCTCCTTGCGCACCCCGCGCACGTCGGCGACGAAGTCGAGGTACTCGAGGACCGTCATGTCCTTGTAGAGCGGCGTGTCCTCGGGGAGGTACCCGATCTTGCGGCGCGCCTCGACGCTGTCGGAGTAGACGTCGTGGCCGGCGACCTCGGCGCGCCCCGACGTGGGGGCGAGGAACGAGGTCAGGATCTTCATGGTCGTCGTCTTCCCGGCGCCGTTCGGGCCGAGGAAGCCGAGGACCTCCCCGCGACGGACCTCGAAGCTGATGTCGTCGACGGCGGGGCGGGGGCCGCCGTAGCTCTTCGAGAGCCGGTCGACACGGATCATCACGTCTTGGGTGGCCATGGGTGTGGTCGTCCTTCTATCGCTCCGTCAGTCGAGGTGCAAGTCAGCGTAACCAGGAGAATCGCGGGAGCACTCCGTCCGGGGCGAGCAGGCGGGGTCCCAGATCGGCGAGCCACCCGTCGAGCCGCGACGGGAGCCACGTCGGCGCCGCGTGGTTGTGCGCGGCGAGGAGCGCGGCGAAGGCGCGATCGACGTGGGCGCGCGCCTCCGGTGACAGGGGGCCGTCGCCGAGGCGCTGGGCGAGGGCGCGGCGCTCGCGGGCGGTGAAGCCGCGGAGGCGCGCGACGTCGTCGACGAGGGCGCGCGCGGCGAGGGTGCGGACGAGCGTGCCGAAGCGGACCTGCGGCGGCGGCGGCGCGCCGGGGAGCGGCGGGGCCTCGGCGCGCCCCGGGCGGAGGAGCGGGCCGGCCTCGCGGACGGCGCGAGCGAGCGCCTCGCGATCGACGCCGAGCGCGGCGAAGACGAAGGCACCGATCTGGGCCAGCTCGTCGAGCGCGGCGGTGGCGCGGGCGACGTCGGCCAGCGACGAGAAGGGACGGAAGTTCGCGATCCCGGGCCGGTCTGCCGGACCGGTACGCGAATGGGGGTTCGGGGGCGCTGCCCCCGAGAATTTGTCTAGCGCGGTCGGGTAGAGCGGGCGGCGCAGCGCCAGGCCCGCGAGGAGCGCGTCGTGCGGCGGCTCGGCGAGCGACACCGTCAAGGGCGGCACCAGCACGAGGCCGTGGGCGAGGAGGGCGCGGGCGGCGCGCTGCAGGCGATCGAGGAGGCCCACGCCGACGCGGAAGAGGTGCTCGAGCGCGACGCGGCGAACGAGCTGACCGGCGCGCGCGTCCTCGTCGGCGGGATCGCCGTCGACGCGGGGGCGGGCGCGCAGGAGCGCCTCGAGCCCGAGATCGAGCGTGCCGACGACGCGCGGCAGCGTCTTCTGCGCCCCCTCGAGATCGCCGGTCTCGACGCGATCGGCGGAGAGCACCTTGTTGGTGAGCAGCATGAGGAGCGCCTGCTGGCGCTCGAGCTCGACGGGATCGTCGATGGTGGCGAGCGCGCGCCCGTAGGCGCCGCGCGGGTCGATCATCGCCGCGAGCTGGGTCGGCAGCGCCGGCTCGGCCTCGGGCGTGCGCGGCGCCGCGGGCGACGACGTCGGCGTGGTCGCGGCGGGCCGATCGTCGACGGGGACGCGCGCCGGATCGAGGGGGCTGTAGACCGAGAGCGCGTCGTAGTAGTCGACGTAACCGAGATCGGCCATGCGGCCGGCGCGCCAGCGGTGGCTCCACTCCTCGAGCTCGGCGGAGATCTCGGAGCGCGCCGCCATCAGCGCCCAGCGGGCGACCTGGAGATCGGCGCGGTAGAGATAGTCGACGAGCCGCTCGACCGCCTTGCCGCGCTCGCCGGTGGGGATGACGTCTAGCAGGAAGTTCCCGTCGGGGGTCGGCCAGAAGTGGCCCTCGGGCTCCTCGGGGAGGTCGTCCTCGAGCGTGAGATCGAAGACGCGCGCCTCCCGACGGAGAAAGAGCGCCACCACCTCGGGATCGAGCGACTCGATCACCTGCTTGAGCTTGACCGGGCCGGCCTCGGCGACGGCGACGAGCCACTCCTCCATCTTGGCCTCGTCGAGCTGATCGCGATCCCAGGCGTCGAGGTCGATGAAGCCGCGGACCTGCGACGGGGTCGCCAGCGCCACGAGGTCGGTCGCGTCGGCGAGCCCGACCTCCTTGATGGCGAAGTAGAGATCCTGGATGGGGAGCGTGGGGACCAGCGCCGCGGGGTCGGGCGCAGAGAGGATTGCCTCCGCGCGGCCGCCGCGCTTGGCGCGGGCGAGCTGGGCGCGGAAACGGCTCAGGGGGATGACGTCGTCGCCGGCCATGCGGCCGCGAAACTAATCTCGCTCTTTTCATCCGTCAACGCCGTGCTAGGAAGTGGCGGTCGTGCTCAGCCCCGTCGCGCTCTTCTATTTCGTCTACTTGAGCGCGCTTGGCTGCTTCTGGCCCTACTACGGGCTCTTTTTGCGCTCGGTGGGCTTCGCCGATCACCAGGTGACGCTGGTCATGGCGATCACGCCGACGGTCGGCATCGTGGTGCCGCCGCTCCTCGGGCTGCTCGCCGACGCGCGGCGCGCGCGCGGCTGGCTCCTGCGCGGCGTGAGCGTCGCGGCGCTCGCCGCCTTCAGCGGGTTCCTCGTCGCCGAGTCGCGCGTGGGGGTGGTCGTCTCGGCGGCGCTGTTCGCCGCCAGCCGCACGCCGGTCCTGCCGATGACCGACGCCATCGCGCTCGACGTCGCGCGCGAGCGCGGGGTCAGCTACGGCGCGATCCGCTCGGTCGGCTCGATCGGCTTTCTCATCGCCGCGGTGATCGGCGGCGCGATGGTCGAGGGGCGCGGGATGCGGCCGATGCTGCTCGCCACCGTCGTCGGGCTCGTCGGGGCGGTGCTCGTCGCCTGGATGTTGCCCGCGCCGCCGCCGCGCGCGTCGCACGAGTCGGTGCGCGCCTGGCGCGGCCTCCTCGCCGAGCGACGGCTGTGGCTCTTCCTCGCGGCGGCCTGCCTCGCGCAGGCGGCGAACGGCGCCTACGACGCGGGCTTCTCGCTGCACTTGAAGATGCTGGGGTTCGACGAGCGCTTCGTCGGGGCGGCGTGGGCGATCGGCGTCGGCGGCGAGGTGCTGCTCATGCTCGCGTCGGGGCGGCTGCTCGCGTGGCTGCGGCCGGCGGGGCTGTTCGCGCTGGCGATCGCCGTCGCGGTCGGGCGGTGGCTGGTGCTGGCGCACGTCGACCACGCGGGGACGCTGCTCGCGCTGCAGCCGCTCCACGGCGTCACCTTCGGCTGCTTCTATGTCGCGGGTGTGAGCGTGATGCGCGTCGAGGGGCGCGAGGTGCCGACGGCGGCGCAGGGGCTGTTCGTGGGGGCGACGTCGCTGGGGGCGATCGCCGGGATGGTGGGCGCGGGGCGGCTCCTCGAGCGCGGCGGCGGGGCGGCGATGTTCGGCGCGGCCGCGCTCGTCGCTGGCGTGGCGGCGCTGTTGGCGTTCGCCTTCGCGCGGCTGCGCCCGCGCGCGGCGGCGTCCGTCGGTGAGGAGCGCGAGCGCGCGCGGGAGGCGGCGTGACCGCGCGGCGACGGCGTGATCCGCTGGTGCTGGCGGTGCGGCGGGCGCTCCTCGATGGGCTGCGCCCCGACGATGGCCGCGTCCTCGTCGGCGTTTCGGGCGGGCCCGACTCGACGGCGCTCCTCGTGGCGCTGGCCGAGCTGCGGCGCCCGCTCGGGCTCACGGTCTCGGCGGTCACCGTCGACCACGGCCTCCGCCTGGCCGCGCGCGACGAGGCGGCCCAGGTGGCGCGCCTGGCGGCGGCGCTGGAGCTCCCGCACACTATCGTGACGGTCGCGGTCGCGCGCTCGTCGGCCACTGCGCGCGCCTCGATGGCGGCGGCGCGCGCGGCGCGCATCACCGCGCTCGTCGACGAGGCGCGGCGGGTGGGCGCCTCGGCGATCGCGCTCGCGCACACCGCCACCGATCAGGCCGAGACGCTGATCGATCGGCTGCTACGCGGCGCGGGGCTGGCGGGGCTGGCGGCGATGGCGCCGCGGCGCGACGAGCGGGGGCTGGCGCTCATCCGGCCGCTCCTCGACGTCACGCGCGCGGAGGTCGAGGCGTTCGTCGCCGCGCGCGGCCTGGCCGTGGTGCGCGACCCGACGAACGACGACCCGCGCTACCGTCGCAGCCGGGTGCGCGGCGCGATCCTGCCGGCGCTGCGACGGGAGCGGCCCGACGCCGAGCGTGCGCTCGCGGGGCTGGCGTCCCGGCTGCGGCGCGACGACGAGGCGCTCGAGCAGGTGGCGGCCGAGCTCCTCGCGCGCGCCCGGCGCAGCGACGGGGCGCTCGACGCGCGAGCGCTGGGGGCGGCGCACCCGGCCGTCGCCACGCGGGCGCTCAGACGCGCGCTCGCCGACGCGGGTGCGGGGGAGGTCGGCGCCGCGCACCTCGATGCGCTCGCCGCGCTCGTCGAGGGCGGCGGTGGGACGCGGTCGCTCGATCTTCCGGGCGGCCTCGTCGCGCGACGGACCTACGATCGACTCGAGATCGTGGAGCGCAGCGCGGCGGAGCAGGCGGCGGCGGTCGCCGACGAGGTCGTCGTCGGGGACGCGGGCGTCTATCGCCTCGGCGCGGTCGCCGTCCGCGTGTCGCCCGAGGCGGTAAAGCGCTGGGGCGGAGCGGGGACGCTCGTCCTGCGCGGCCCGCGCCGCGGCGACCGCGCGCCCGGGCGCACGCGCACCCTCGCCGACGTGCTCATCGATCGGAAGGTGCCGCGAGACGCCCGCTCGCGCATCCCACTCCTGGTGCGCCGCCGCGCGGGCCACCCCGACGAGGTCCTCTGGGTCGGCTTCGATGCGGACCCCGTCGTTGACTGAGTGGAGTCGTGTGCAATAATCGATGTCTGAACCCGAGAGGCCATTTTGCGACAGTCCCATAAGACCATCCTGCTCTGGTTGCTGCTCATCCTGATGTTCGTGAGCATCTACCAGCTCTTCGCCGGGCCCTCGAAGACCAGCGAGGAGAAGATCGCGTTCGGCACCTTCATGCAGGAGGTGCAGAACAACCCGCAGCACATCAAGAAGGTCACGATCAAAGGCGAGCACTGGTCGGGTGAGTTCTCCGACGGCCACAAGTTCCGCACGATCGGGCCGGCCTCGGCGGAGGTGCTGAAGAAGCTCGACTCCGCGGGCAAGGATCAGAAGCAGTCGGTCCCCTACGAGATCGAGGAGAAGGAGGAGAACAGCCTCTGGACGCTGCTCCTCGGGTCGTGGCTCCCGACGCTGGCGCTGGTCCTCATCTTCTTCCTGTTCCTGCGCCAGATGCAGGCCGGCGGCGGCAAGGCGATGTCGTTCGGCAAGTCGAAGGCGAAGCTCCTCGGCGAGCACCAGAACAAGGTGACCTTCGCCGACGTCGCGGGCGTCGAGGAGGCGAAGGACGAGGTCGAGGAGATCATCGCCTTCCTGAAGGACCCCAAGAAGTTCACCAAGCTCGGCGGCCGCATCCCGAAGGGCGTGCTCATGATGGGCCCGCCGGGCACGGGCAAGACGCTGCTCGCGCGCGCCATCGCCGGTGAGGCGGGGGTGCCGTTCTTCTCGATCTCGGGCTCGGACTTCGTCGAGATGTTCGTCGGCGTCGGCGCGAGCCGCGTCCGCGACCTCTTCGAGCAGGGCAAGAAGAACGCGCCCTGCATCATCTTCATCGACGAGATCGACGCCGTGGGGCGCCACCGCGGCGCCGGCCTCGGCGGCGGCCACGACGAGCGCGAGCAGACGCTGAACCAGCTGCTCGTCGAGATGGACGGCTTCGAGTCGAACGAGGGCGTGATCCTCATCGCCGCGACCAACCGCCCCGACGTCCTCGATCCGGCGCTGCTCCGCCCGGGCCGCTTCGATCGCCGCATCGTCGTCCCGCGTCCCGACGTGAAGGGCCGCGAGGGCATCCTCAAGGTGCACGCGCGCCGCGTCCCGCTCGATCCGGCGGTGGAGCTGGCCATCATCGCCAAGGGCACGCCGGGCTTCTCGGGCGCCGACCTCGAGTCCCTCGTCAACGAGGCGGCGCTCCTCGCCGCCCGCAAGGACAAGGACAAGGTCGACATGGTCGACTTCGAGGAGGCCAAGGACAAGGTCCTCATGGGCCCCGAGCGCAAGTCGATGGTCATCTCGGAGCGCGAGAAGCGCACGACGGCGTATCACGAGGCCGGCCACGCGCTCGTCGCCAAGCTGCTCCCGGGGAGCGACCCGGTGCACAAGGTAACGATCATCCCGCGCGGCCCCGCGCTCGGCGTCACGCAGCAGCTCCCGGCGGAGGATCGCCTCAGCTACACCGCCGAGTGGGCCGAGAACCGCATCGCCATCTGCCTCGGCGGCCGCATCGCCGAGGAGCTCATCTTCGGGCACATGACGACGGGCGCCGGCAACGACATCGAGAAGGCGACCGACCTCGCGCGCAAGATGGTCTGCGAGTGGGGCATGAGCGAGAAGCTCGGGCCGCTCACCTTCGGCAAGAAGGAGGAGCAGATCTTCCTCGGGCGCGAGTTCGCGCAGCACCAGGACTACTCCGAGGAGACGGCGCGCGCGATCGACGCCGAGGTGAAGCGCATCGTGATGGCCGGCTACGACCGCGCCAAGAAGGCGCTGTCGGAGAACCTCGAGGCGCTCAAGAAGATCGCCGAGGCGCTGCTCGAGTACGAGACCATCGACGGCGAGGACATCGACGCCATCATGGCGGGCGGCGCCATCAACCGCCGGCCGCCGACGTCGATCGCCGCCGAGCGGGCGCGCGCGGCCTCGGAGAAGGCCGCCGACAAGGAGAAGCGCCCCAGCATCTTCGCGCGGCCTCCGGTGCTCAAGGAGGAGCCCGAGAAGGCCTAGTTCTCGTCTAGCAGTTTCTGACCTCGCGGAGCGCGTTCGATGACAAACCCACCTGCGCTCCGCTTCGCGCGTCTCACCCTCGACCCCGGCCACGCCCACCTGATGGGCGTGGTCAACGTCACCCCCGACAGCTTCTCCGACGGAGGACTGCACGTCGATCGCGTGCAGGCCGTCGCCCGCGGGCGCGCGCAGGTCGCGGCGGGGGCGGCGGTGGTCGACGTCGGCGCGGAGTCGACGCGGCCAGGGGCGACGCCGGTCGCGGCCGTCGAAGAGCGGGCGCGGCTCCTGCCGGTGGTGCGCGGCCTCGCCGAGGCGCTGGCGGGCGAGCGGGCGGTGATCTCCGTCGACACCTACAAGGCGGAGGTCGCCGACGCGGCGCTCGAGGCGGGCGCCGAGCTGGTGAACGACGTCTCGGGTGGGCTGCTCGATCCCGATCTCCTCCGGGTGTGCGCGCGGCGCGGCGCGGCGGTCGTTCTCGGGCACCTGCGCGGAACACCCGAGACGATGCGGGGGTTGGCGTCGTACAACGACGTCGTGAGCGAGGTCCGCGAGGAGCTGCGGGAGCGAGTGGCGCGCGCCGTCGAGGCGGGCGTGCCGCGCGCGCGCGTGCTCGTCGATCCGGGGCTGGGCTTCGCCAAGACGGGGGCGCACAACCTGGCGCTCCTCGCGCGGCTGGAGGCGCTCGTCGCCGACGGGGCGCCGGTGGTCGTCGGCGCGTCGCGGAAGGCGTTCCTCGGGGAGCTCACCGGCAAGCCGCCGGCCGAGCGCGAGGTGGCGACGGCGGCGGCGCACGTGGCGGCGATCCTGGCGGGCGCGACGCTGGTGCGCGTCCACGACGTGGCGGCGCAGCGGGACGCGGTGGTGGTCGCCGCCGCCGTCCGCGCGGCGAGGGCGCCATGAGCGGGATCCCGACGACGCTGCACGGCCTCTTCGGCCGCGTCGGGCTCACCGACGCGCTGCTGGCGCTCGTCGACATCCTTTGTGTCTACTATTTAGTCTTCCGCGCGCTCCTCTTGATCAAGGGGACGCGCGCCGCGCAGATCCTCATCGGTCTGGTGTTCGTCGGCGCGGGCTTCTTCGCCGCCAAGCTGCTCGAGCTCTCGACGCTGACGTGGCTGCTCGACAACCTCATCAACTACTCGATCATCTTCATCATCGTCATCTTCCAGCACGACATCCGGCGCGGCCTGATGCGCGTCGGCGCCAACCTCTTCGCGTCGGGGCGCGTCTACGAGCAGACCGAGGTCTTCGAGGAGATCGTGCGCGCCGCCGAGCGGCTGGCGACGGCGCGCATCGGCGCGCTGATCGTGCTCGAGCGCGACGCCGACCTCGTCGCCTACCTGAACGAGGCGGGCGAGCCGATCGAGGCCAAGGTCACCGAGGACCTCCTGGTCGCGCTCTTCCTGCCCGACCGCGAGAACAAGCTCCACGACGGCGCGGTGATCATCAAGAACCTGCGCGTCGCGCAGGCGGGCGCGGTGCTGCCGCTGTCGGGCAACGCCAAGCTCGACAAGGCGCTGGGGACGCGGCATCGCGCCGCCATCGGCATCACCGAGGAGACCGACGCCGTCGTCGTCGTCGTCTCGGAGGAGCGGGGGACCATCTCGCTCTGCTTCGGCGGCAACATCGCGCGCGATCTCGACGGGGCGACGCTGCGCAAGGCGCTGCTCGGGCTGTTCCAGAAGGAGAAGAAGCTGCGGCGTCGGCGCGACGAGGAGGCCGAGGTCGAGGCCTCGAGCGAGCCCGCCCCGACGACGGGGGCGCCGGCCGGCGGCGCGGAGGCCGAGGCCGCGCCCGCGCCCGCGCGCGAGCCGACCGGGTCGCACGCGACGACGCCGTCTCCGCCCGCGTCGCCCTCGTCGTCGACGCGGGAGGGGGAGTAGCCCGTGGTCCGTCGAGCCCTGCGGCGCGCCTTCCTCGACGAGCTGCCGCTCAAGATCGTCTCGATGGTGATCGCGGTGACGCTGTTCGTGATCGTCCGCTCCGAGCGCGACGCCGCGACGGGGGTCACGGTGAAGGTCGTCTACACCCTGCCGTCCGACCGCGTCCTCGTGAGCGACCCGGCGAATGAGGTGCGCGTCGCCGTGCGCGGCTCGTGGAACCGCCTCTCGCGCCTCGACGATCGCGCGCTCGAGCCGATCCGCGTCGACTTGCAGCGTCGCGGCGACGGCTTATTCCAGTTCGAAGATGGCATGGTGAAGCTCCCTCCGGGTCTGCGGGTGGTCTCGATCACGCCGCCCGAGGTGATGCTGCGCTTCGAGCCGCGCGTCTCGCGCGAGGTGCCCATCGAGCCGGTCCTCGGCGGACAGCCCGCCGACGGCTTCCGGCTCGGCAAGCTGCGCGTCGAGCCCGATCGCGTGCGCGTCGACGGTGCGCGCTCGACGGTGGAGGCGCTGGCGCGCGTGCGCACGCGGCCGGTGCCGATCGCCGGGGCGCGCGCCGCCGTCGAGACGCAGGTGCCGCTCGAGAACGAGCCGGCCCATGCGCGCTTCGTCGACGTCGAGAAGGTCACCGTGAAGGTCGACGTGAAGCCGGCCCTCGCCGAGCGCGACCTCGGCGCCGTACCGATCAAGGTCGTGGGCCTCGCGCGCCTCGACGGCACCGTCGAGCCGGCGGAGGCGCACCTCATCCTGCGCGGCCCGACCGAGGTCGTGCGCGAGCTGGCGGCCGACAAGATCGCGCTCACCGTCGACGGCCAGGCCGCCGACCTCAAGCCGCCGGGGCGCCACCCGCGCCCGATCACGGTGACCGGCCTCCCCGTCGGCGTGGCCGCCGAGATCCAGCCCGACAGCGCCGCGCTGACGACGCGCCGGCGCCGCGAGTAGTACACTCTTCGCCGCCTGAACGAGGGGAACCGACCGACATGACCGCTCGCAAGCTGTTCGGCACCGATGGCATCCGTGGCGTCGCCGGAGTCGACCCGATGACGCCGGAGATGGCGCTGCGCCTCGGGCGCGCCATCGCGCTGCACTTCCGCCGCCCCGACCGTCGCGGGCGCGTCGTCATCGGCAAGGACACGCGCCTCTCCGGCTACCTCTTCGAGACCGCGCTCGCCTCGGGCATCTGCGCGATGGGCGCCGACGTCATGCTGTGCGGACCGCTGCCGACGCCGGGAATCGCCTTCATCACGAGCTCGATGCGCGCCGACGCCGGGGTGGTCATCTCCGCGTCGCACAACCCCTACCAGGACAACGGCATCAAGATCTTCGCCTCCGACGGCTTCAAGCTCCCCGACGCCGTCGAGGCGCACCTTGAGGAGCTGATGGCCTCGGGGGAGCTCGATCGCGCCGAGACGCCGTCGTCGGAAATTGGTCGCGCGACCAAGATTGAGGACTCGCGCGGCCGCTACGTCGTCTTCCTGAAGAACGCCTTCCCGAAGGAGCGCACGCTCGACGGGCTGAAGATCGTCGTCGACTGCGCCCACGGCGCCGCCTACAAGGTCGCCCCGGCGGTGTTCGCCGAGCTCGGCGCCGAGGTGGTCACGCTCCACGACAAGCCGAACGGCCGCAACATCAACGACGACTGCGGCGCGGTCTACCCGAAGAAGATGCAGGACGCCGTGCGCAAGCACGGGGCGCAGCTCGGCATCGCCGTCGACGGCGACGCCGACCGCGTGATCATCTGCGACGAGCACGGCGAGGAGGTCGACGGCGACACGATCATGGCGATCTGCGCGCGCCGCATGCTCGAGCGCAACGAGCTCAAGAAGCGCACGGTCGTGGCGACGGTGATGTCGAACCTCGGCCTCGAGCGCGCGCTGGCGCGAGAGGACGCCAAGCTGGTCCGCACCGCCGTCGGCGACCGCTACGTCGTCGAGGAGATGCGCCAGAACGGCTACAACTTCGGCGGCGAGCAGTCGGGGCACCTGGTCTTCCTCGACTACATGACGACCGGCGATGGCATCCTCGCCGCGCTGCAAGTGCTGGCGGTGATGCTCGAGAGCGGGCGGCCCCTGTCGGAGCTGCGGCAGGTGATGACCCGCTACCCCCAGGTGCTGGTCAACCTGAAGGTCCACAAGAAGCGGCCCCTCGACGAGCTGCCCGAGGTCGGCCGCCTCATCTCGTCCGTCGAGAGCAAGCTCGGCGTCGACGGGCGCGTGCTCGTCCGCTACTCGGGGACCGAGGCCAAGGCGCGCGTGATGGTGGAGGGCCCCGACGCCGCCATCATCAAGAGCTACGCCGACGAGATCGCCCGCGCGCTCGAGCAGGCCTGCACCGTCGAATAGGGCGCGAGCACGATTGACACAATTTTCCGCGTTACGTTACCGTTCGCGACGCCGGAGGTCCTGATGCTCCACCGTCGCACCACACTCGTCGCCCTCTTCGCGTTCGGCCTCCTCGGCGCCTGCGCCAGCACCTCGTCGCCCAAGAACGATCTCGGCGCCGGCGGCGGCATCTGCCCGAACAACCCGCAGCAGTGCGAGGGCAAGTGCTGCGGCGACAAGTGCACGCTGATCCAGGTCGACCGGAACAACTGCGGCGACTGTCTCGTGCAGTGTCCCGCCGGTGAGCTCTGCGCCGGCGGCACCTGCGGCTGCCCCGTCTCGGTCACCTCCGGCAACGTCATGAAGTGCCCGATGGGACAGAACTGCTGCGGCGCGAGCGGCTGCAAGAACCTCCAGACCGACATCAACAACTGCGGTCAGTGCGGGAACAAGTGCGCGGCGGGGGCCACCTGCGCCGGCGGGCAGTGCCTCTGCGGCGGGCGCGCCTGCGGCGTCGGCGAGGTCTGCTGCAACGGCGCCTGTTCGTCGACGTGCACGGTGGACATGGCGTCGCCCGCGCGCGACATGGGCGGCGGCGGCGGCAACTGCGTCTGCGCGTCGGGCTGCCCGCTGTCGATGCTCTGCGTCGGGCCGAACTGCTGCTACGAGGACATCCTCCTCGGGAGCTCCTGCACGCCCGACCCGGCGTGCCTCGGCATTTGAGCGCCCTCGCCCTTCACGTCAACGTCGACCACGTCGCGACGGTGCGCCAGGCGCGCGGCGGGCGGCAGCCCGACCCTGTGTGGGCGGCGGCGGCGTGCGAGTCGGCCGGGGCGCACGGCATCACCGTGCACCTGCGCGAGGATCGCCGGCACATCCAGGATCGCGACGTGCGGGTGCTGCGCGAGACGGTGCGCGGCGTCCTCAACCTCGAGATGGCGGCCACCGACGAGATGGTGGCGATCGCGCGCGCGGTGAAGCCGGACGTCGTCACGCTGGTCCCCGAGAAGCGGCAGGAGCGCACCACCGAGGGCGGGCTCGACGTCGTCGGGGCGGTGGGGCGCGCGGCCGTCGAGAAGGCCATCCGCGCGCTGGCCGCGGACGGCATCCCGGTCAGCCTCTTCATCGACCCCACCGACGAGGCGGTGCGCGCCAGTGTCGCCGTCGGGGCGCCGCGCATCGAGCTCCACACCGGCGACTACTGCGAGGCGTTCGATCCGGTGCACCACCGCGAGCGCGCCGAGCTCGACAAGCTCGTGCGGGCCGCGTGCCTCGGCGTCGAGCTCGGGCTGCACGTCGCGGCGGGGCACGGGCTCGACACGCTGAACGTCGTTCAGGTCGCCGCCATCCCCGAGGTGACCGAGCTCAACATCGGCCACTCCATCGTCGGGCGCGCGCTCTCCCTCGGGATGGAGGGCGCGGTGCGCGAGATGCTCGACGTCCTCCGTCGCGCGCGCCGATGATCCTGGGGATTGGCGTCGATCTCACGCCCGTCGCGCGCTTCGCGCAGGCGATGGCGCGCCACCCCGGGCGGCTCGAGGCGCGCCTCTTCACCGACGGCGAGCGCGCCTACTGCCGCGGCAAGGCGTGGCCCGATCAGCACTTCGCGGCGCGCTTCGCGGCGAAGGAGGCGATCCTGAAGGCGCTCGGCGTCCCCGAGGGGCTGCGCTGGCACGAGCTCGAGGTGGTCTCGGGCGACGGCGGCGCGCCACGCTTCGCGCTCCACGGCGCGGCGGCGGCCGCAGCGACGGCGCGCGGGGTTCGCCGGGTCCACCTGTCGCTGACGCACGCGGCCGACCAGGCGATCGCGTTCGTCGTCGCCGAGGGGTAATCTTCGAAGATGCCGATCGGGCTCCCTGTCGTCACCGCCGAGGAGATGCGTGGGATCGACCGCCACGCCATCGACACCGTCGGCGTCCCGGGCGCGGTCCTCATGGAGACGGCGGGGCGGGCGGTCGCCGATCTGATCGCGCGCACCGTCGATCTGCGGGCGGCCCCGATCGTGGTCCTCGCCGGCGTCGGCAACAACGGCGGCGACGGCTTCGTGGTGGCCCGCCTCCTCCACGGCTGGGGCGCGCGCGTCGAGGTGCTGCTCCTCGGCGACACGGCGCGCGTGCGCGGCGAGGCGCGCGTCCACCTCGACGCCGCGCGCGGCGCAGGGGCGCCGATCGTCGAGATCGCCGACGAGACCGGCTTCGAGGCGGCGGTGCGCCGGCTGCCGCCGGTGGCGCACGTCGTCGATGCGATCTTCGGGACGGGGCTCGGCCGCGCCGTCGAGGGGCTGCCGGCGGCGGCGATCCGCTGGGCCAACGAGCGGCGGCGGCGGCCGGGCGGCGCGCTCACCTTCGCGGTCGATCTGCCGTCGGGGCTCGACGCCGATCGCGGCGTGCCGCTCGGCAGCTGCATCGAGGCCGACCACACGGTCACGTTCGCCTTCTGGAAGCGCGGCCTGGTGGTGGCGCCGGGGTTCACCTACGCCGGGCGGGTCACCGTCGCCGACATCGGCATCCCGCCGGCGCTGGCGAGCGTGCGCGGCGTGACCGCGCGGCTCCTCGACGCGGGCTGCCTGGCGCCGCTCGCGCGCCGCGATCCGCTGGCGCACAAGGGGACGCACGGCCACCTGCTCCTCGTCGCTGGCTCGTCGGGGAAGGTGGGCGCGGCGCTGCTCGCCGGACGCGCGGCGCTGCGCGCAGGCGCGGGGCTGGTCACGCTGGCGACGACGCCGGCGGCGCTGGCGTCGATCGAGGGGCGTCTGCCCGAGCTGATGACGGCGACGCTCACCGGCAACGAAGACGACGAGGTGCTCCTCGAGGGCAAGCGGGTGGTGGCCATCGGCCCCGGGCTCGATCCCTCCGACGGGACGCGGGCGCTCCTGGCGCGGATCCTCGACGCGGCGGTGGCGCGCGGGGTGCGCGTGGTGCTCGACGCCGACGGGCTCAACCACGTGGCCCGCGAGCCGTCGCTGCTCGACGGCGTCGGCGATCGCACCAGCGTCGTCCTCACCCCGCACCCCGGCGAGGCGGCGCGCCTCCTCGGGAGCTCGCCGGCGGAGGTGCAGTCGGACCGCGTCGCCGCCGCGCTGGCCCTCGCGCGCCGCTTCCGCGCCGTCGTCGCGCTGAAGGGCGCGCGCACGGTGATCGCTGCCGCCGACGGCGCGCTCGCCTTCTGCCCGACGGGCGGGCCGGTGCTCGGCGTCGGCGGGACGGGCGACGTGCTGACGGGCTGCCTCGGCGCGCTGCTCCTCGATCCCAACCTGCCGCCGTTCGGCGCGACCGCCGCCGCGGTCTTCCTCCATGGCGCGGCCGGCGACGATCTGTCCGCCGAGCGCGGCGCGCGCGGCGTCCTCGCTGGAGAGGTCGCCGACGCGCTGCCCGCCGCGCTCGAGCGTCGCCTGTAGCGCGAGCGCGCTCTCGAGCGAGTGCCAAATCGTCACCGCGCGCGGCGCGCGCGTTGTCAGGATGTGACCTCTCGGCGCGCAACCCCGCGTCGCGCCGCGGCCCCGTCGCGTGGCACGTCGGTTGCTCTTGCAGCCGGGCATGCAGGACACCTTCGTCGCCGAGCTGCTGCCCCACCTCTCGTCGCTGCGCCGCGTGGCCGCGCGCTACGGTGGAGACGCGGACGACCTCGTGCAGGAGACGTGGCTCCGCGCGCTCCGGGCCCGCAGCACCTATCGCCTCGGATCGAACCCGGGCGGCTGGCTCCGCCGCATCCTCACCAACCTCGCCGTCAGCGAGCACCGTCGTCGTCGCCGCGCCGGTCGGCTCGCGGATCGCCTCGCGGTCGAGCCGGGGCTCGCCGACGAGGGCGGCGCGATCGACGACGACGCGCGCCTCCCGACGGAGGAGGGGGCGGTGGTGCTGCGCGCGCTCGCCTCGCTCGACGCGCGCGATCGCCGCGTGATCGAGCTGTGCGACCTCGAAGAGCTGAGGTACCGCGACGCCGCGATCAGGCTGGGCTGCCCGATCGGGACCATCATGTCGCGCCTGCACCGGGCGCGGCGTCGGCTCCGCGAGGCGGTCGAGGCCGAGCTCGCCGCGGTCGCCATGCCGCTCGCCGCCTAGGCTGGCGGCTCGTCGTCGCCGCCGACCGCCGCCGTCGTTGCTGCGGTCGGCGCGGGCTCGGGCGCGAACGCAGGCGGCACGAGCGCCGCCGACGGCGCGAACGGCGAGTCGGCGCGCAGCACCGCGATCTGCCGCAGCACGATGGGCACCATCAGGCTCATGTAGAGGATGATCGCCGGGCGGATCGGCGGCCACATGAGGATGAAGTCGTAGAGGCCGTGCAGCCCGGCCGCGAGCAGCAGGCTCGGCCACACGGCGTAGCGCGGATCGAAGCGCCGCCGCCCGAGCGCCGCGCCCCACATCGCCGCGAAGATGACGTGCCCGGGCAGCGCCAGGAAGGCGCGCACGCCGAGCATCCCCCAGCGGATCGAGAGGTGGCCGCCGTCGAACTCCGCCACGTAGAAGACGTTCTCGAGGCTGGCGAAGCCGAGCGCCGCCGCCGACGAGTAGATGACGCCGTCGAGCGGCTCGTCGAACTCGGGGTGGCGATAGATGTACAGGCGCACCGCCAGGAATTTGAACAGCTCCTCGGCGGGGCCGATGATGAGGAAGCAGGCGACGCCGAGCGGCACCGCGTCGACGAAGGCGCCCACCGGCTGACCCGCGGCGGCCTCGATCGAGCCGAGGTAGGGGTAGGCGTGCTCGGCGAGGCGCTCGATGAGCAGCGCCGGGATGATGCTGAGGACGCCGAAGAAGAAGGTCAGCGCGACGAGGCGCTTCGGCTCCGGCTCGTACCGATCGGTGCGATAGATGAGCGCCAGCCAGAGGAGCCCTGGCAGCGTCGGGACGAGGAGGGCGGCGTACTGCCACACGAGGTCCTCAGCGTAGCACGGCGGCGGCGCCCGTCACCGTCACTCGACCAGTGACACCAGGCAGGGACCGTCGGGGAGGCGCTCCTCGCGCACCGCGCCGCGCGAGTCGGCGCGCGTCGCCTTCACGAGGCCATCGGGGAGCGCCACCAGCACCGGCGCATCGGCGAGCGCGCCGCCGTCGAAGTCCACGAGGTGCACCGCCAGCCAGCGCGGGCCGGGAGCGGGGCGGGTGCGCCGCGCGAGGGCGCGCTCGACGGCGGCGCGGACCAGCGGGTGCTCGTCGCGCCGCAGCCGCTCCACGGCGCCGCGCGCGGCCTCGAGGGGCGCGAGGGCCACGGCGGCGTTGGCGCGCACCGCCGGATCGCGCGAGAGCAAAAAGCGATCGAGGCCGGTCGAGCCGCGCCCCAGCCGCGCCAGCGACGCCAGCGCGTTCGCCTGCACCGCCGTCGACGGCGAGCCGAGCGCGCGCTCGAGCGCGGGGACGATGGCGTCGGTGGCGCGCGCGTCGCGCAGCCCCAGCGCCCACGCCGCCTCGGCGCGCACGGCCGGATCGGCGTCGCCCTCGAGGCGCTCGACGATGGCGGCGGCGTCGACCGACGGGACGCGCCCCAGCGCCGCGATCGCCCGTCGCCGCAGCAGCGGATCGGCCGAGCGCTCGACGGCACGCAGGAGGCGCGCGCCGCTCGCCGGATCGCCCTGCGCGCCCAGCGCGTCGACGGCGGCGATGGCCACCAGGAGATCGCGCCCTTCGACGAGCTCCCCCAGCGCCTCGCGCGTCGGCCCGTCGGCGCGCCCGCGCGAGATCGCGCCCACCGCGAGGATGAGGTCGGCGCGCCGATCGCTCGGGCCGCCGCGCGCTTTGCGCAACAGCGACGGGAGCTCGGCGATCGGCGGCGGCGTCAGCCGGCCGAGCGCGTCGGCGGCGTCGCGCCGCACCTTGCTCTCGCTGCGCTCGAGCGCCGCGATCAGCCGCCGCGCCAGCTCCGCCGCCTGCTCGCCCGAGGCGCGCGGCGCCACCGCCGCCAGCGCCCGCGCCGCCGCCGCCGCCGTCTCCTCGTCGCGCGCGTCGAGCGCCCGCGTCAGCGACGGCATCGCCTCGGGCGACGCCAGCCGCGCCAGCTCGCCGAGCGCGCCGAGCCGCACCTCGCGATCGGGGTCGGTCACCGCGTCGCCGATCGCCGCCACCGCCCGCGCGTCGGCCGTGCCCGCCAGCGCCGCCATCGCCCGCCGCCGCGTCGCCGCCTCGGCGTCGCCGAGCAGCGCCAACAGCGACGGCAGCGGCCGGCGATCGCCCGCGCGCATCATCGCCGCCAGCGCCTCCACCACCAGCCCCGACGGGACGCGCGCGCGCTCGAGCTCCGCCAGGAGGAGCGGCGTCGCCCGCGTATCTCCGAGCTCGCGCAGCAGGTCGACGATCGTCGCCAGCTCGTCGCCGCTCGTCGTCGCCGCCCGCCGCAAGAGCGCCGCCGCCGCGCGCCCGCCCGCGACGGTGAGCGCCTCCCGCGCCGCCGCCCGCGCGTCGTCGCGCCCGAGCGCCGTCACCAGCGTCGTCACCGCCTGCCCGACGAGCGGATCGTCCTCCCGCTGCGCCGAGCGCGCGATCCGCCCGAGCGCCACCGCCGCCCGCCCGCGCTGCGCCACCGTCCCGCGCTCGACCAGGTCGATCAGCACCGGCACCGACGCGCGGCTGCCGAGCGCCCCCAGCGCCTCGATCGCGTGCACCTGCACGTCCTCCGACGCGTCGCGCACCAGCCGCCCGATCGCCGTCGCCGCCCGCTCGTCGCCGAGCTGCGCCAGCGCGTCGATGACCTCCTGCCGGACCTCGCGCGCGGGATCGCCGAGCCGCGCGATCAGCGCGAACACCGCGCGCTTGTCCCCGAACTGCCCGAGCACCTCCGCGGCGCGCTGCCGCACCGACGCGGTGTCGTCGTCGAGCCGCGCCGCGATCGCCACCTGCGCCCCGAGCGCCCGCTCGCGCGGGAGCCGCCCGAGCGCGACCAGCGCCGCCCCGCGCACCTCGCTCTCGACGTCGGTGAGCGCGCGCTCGAGCGCCTGCGCGCCGCGCGCCGACAGGACCGCCCCGAGCTGCCCCAGCGCCTCGGCGGCCGCCGCGCGCACCCGCGTCTCGCTGTCGGCGATGAGCGTGCACAGCCGCGGCTCGATCCCCGGCTGCCGCCCCCGCCCTGCGACCAGCGCCGCCCGCGCCCGCACCTCGGGGTCGGCGTCGTCGAGCGCCGCCACGAGGAGCGGCCGCGCCGCCTCGCGATCGAACGCCTCCAGCCGCTCGACGGCATCGCGCCGCTTGGCGAGATCGGGCGAGCGCAGCTCGGCCGCCACCCGCTCGAGGTCGTCGAAGAGGTCGCGCGCCGACGCCCGATCCCCGGCCAAGAGCAGCCCGAGGGCGAGGGCGACGGCGACGACGGCGGCGGGACGGGCGCGCATCGCTTGGAGCGTACGCGACCGCCAGGGAGTTGTCGAAGCGGCAGCCCGCGTCTATCGTTCTCCCATGCCCCATCTCCTGCTCTCGAAAATCCTCGACGGTGCACACGGCGTGAAGAAGGACGGCTCGAGCTGGCACGTCCCCGAAGATCTCGACGCCACCCTCTACGTCGCGCTCGGCCAGGAGGTCCTGCAGGTGGCGCGCGTCTCGCGCGTCGACGGCGGGGCCGAGGTCGTGGCGCTCCACACCCACAAGGGCGAGCGCTTCTACTTTCCGCCCGATCAGATCGTCGGGCTCAAGCTCGGCGGCGAGGGCTCGAAGGGCTCGCGCAACGCCGCCGGTTTCCGCTAGACAAGATCGTCGGGCTCAAGCTCGGCGGCGAGGGCTCGAAGGGCTCGCGCAACGCCGCCGGTTTCCGCTAGACAAGAAGTTACACGGCCGGCCCCGCCGATCCTGGAGAGGGCCGGCCGCGCCCCCCTCGCTACTTGAGGTTGAGCGAGAAGGAGGCGTGCGTCTTCGCCCCGTTGAACTTCGGGAACGCCACCGACTGCATCTTGCCGTACATGCAGCTCGCGAGCGGCGTGTTCGTCGCGCCGTTCACCTTCACGGCCGAGACGCTGCCCGTCCCCTTGATGATGAAGTCCATGTCGATCGACTTCAGCCCGGGGTTGCGCTTGCGCTCCTCGCCGATGCAGCCGACGAGCACCTTGAAGTTCGACTGCATCACGCGCTGCACCTGCGACTGATCGAGCGTCTCGTCGCCGCCCCCCTCGCTCGCGTCGCCGAGGCTGGTCACGTCGGAGAACTCGTTCTTGCCGCCGGTCCGCTTCTTCTTCACGCCCGGCGTCTTGGGCGGCGGCGGATCGACCTTCATCGAGATCTCGATGCCCTTCAGGAAGTCGAGATCATCGATCGTCTTCTCTTTGACGATGATCTTCTCCTTCGGCTTCATGTTGAGCACGTACCAGGTCACGCCGCCGCCGACGCCGAGCACGATGAGGAGGATGGCGCCGAGCAGGATCACGACGCGACCCCGCTGCTTCTGACGGTCGGCGCGCTCCGACTCCTCGCGCTGCTTCTCGGCGTTCTTGGCCTCCGCCTCGAGGACGAGCTGGCGCAGCGCCGGGTGCTCCTTCACCTTGCGGCGCTCGCCGGTCTCGGTGTCGATGAGCGTGTGCTCGGCGAGGATCTTCCCCGACTCGATCTGCGACCGAACCTCGCGCAGGCTGAAGGGGCCGAAGTCGAGTTTGTCCTTCTGGACGAGCCAGCGTTCGGTCTGGTCGTCGACGGATGAGAGGGCTGCGTCCACGTCGAAGCTCTTGGCGAGGGGTGGTTGAGACGGCACAGGCTTCGGCGCGGCGGCCGGCGGAGTCGGCGCCGCAGCGACGGGCGGCGGGGGCGCCGCGGGCTTGGGCGGCGGCGGGGCCGCGGGCTTGGGCGGCGGCGGGGCCGCGGGCTTGGGCGGCGGCGGGGCCGCGGCGCGCGCGGGCGGCGGCGGCGCGGCGGGCTTGGGCGGCGGGGCCGCGGCGGCGAGCGGCTTCTCCGTCGAGATCGGCGTCGAGTCGGCCGGCGGCTGCGCCTGCGGCTGCGACGCCGCGATCGGCACCGCGGCCGTCGTCTTCACGCCGTCGAGTTCGGCGGCGAGCGCCGCGTGCAGCGCCTCCTTCAGCGTCTGCGCGTCGGGGAAGCGATCCTGCGGCCGCGGCCGCAGGCAGCGCTCGACGACCTCGTCCACCGCCGGCGGGATCCCCGGCACCAGCCGGCTCGGCGCCTCGAACGTCTCGCTCGGCGGCTTGCCGCAGAGCAGCTCGTAGAGGATGACCCCGACGGCGTAGAGGTCCGCGCGCGCGTCCGCCTCGTCGGGCGCCGTCGCCATCTCGGGGGCGAACGACGCCAGCATCCCCGACCCGACGTCCATCGGCCGCAGCGTCCGCGCGAGCCCGAAGTCGACGACCTTCACGCGCCCGGCGCTGTTGACGAACACGCTGTCCGTCGAGATCGCGCCGTGGATGGTCGCGCCGTGCGCGTAGACCAGCGCGTTGCACAGGTGCGCGATGACGTTGTAGGTGCCCTTCAGCGAGAAGGTCCGCGCCGACGAGCGCTTCTTGGCGACCATGTCGCGGAGCGTCTGGCCGTCGATGTGCTCGCAGGCCAGGTACGCGATCGCCTCGGCGCCCACCTGCGCGCCGTACAGCCCGTAGGTCGCGCCGATGTTCTTGTGGTCGAGCTGCGTGGCGATCTGCACCTCGCGCTCGAGCCGCTTCTGGACGCGCGGATCGGCGATGAGCGCTGGGCTCAGCACCTTCACCGTGACCGTTCGTCCATCGGCGAGATCCTTGGCTTGATAGAGATCGCCGTAGACCCCGGCCCCAAGCGGCGCCTCGATCTCGTAGCGATCATTCAGCCGGACCCCGGGAGCGAGCCCGCCCGCGCGAGCTCGCGACCTGTTCCCCCCCGGGCGGTCGTCGGTGGTCATGTCCATGTCAGAGAGGTGCCGGCGATCATACCGGTCCTCTATCGGTTACTTCAAGACGATCGGGAGGGTCTTCGCCTGCTCGATCCAGGCGGAGAGGTGGTCGGCGGACGGCGGATTCTCGCTCAGCTTGAGCTTCGAATTCGCTTTCATGATTGCATCCGAGAGCTCCGCCGCGTTTGCGGTTTTGAGCTGCGAGACGGTCCGCACTCCGGCCGCGGTGAGGAGGCGCGCGACGTCCGGTCCGATGCCGCGGACGCGCAGGAGGTCCGCCATCTGGATCCAGCCCTCGAGGGTCTTTTCGGCGATTTTGGTCTGCTTGGAGAGCGTCTTGCGCCCTGCGGCATCGGCGCCCTTCTCGAGCAGCGCGAAGGTCGTCGGGACCCCCGCGGCCTTCAGGCGTGCGGCCTCCGCGGCCGGGATCGCCTGCGGGATCTCTTCGACCGCGTAGTTCGAGGCGCGCGCGGGCGTGGGGCTCCCCGCGGCGAGGGCGAAGGCGAGCGCCGCGGGCGCGAACGACGTCAGCAGGCGATGGCGCAGCGTCATGGCGAGGGGACCTCCTTGCAGCGGGCTTGAGTGACGACGGTACGCGCGGCCTTCGAGCGCGCACCCTCGGGATCGAGCTGAAGCGCGGACCGGGCGGCGCGGCAGGCGTCGGTCGCCTGACCGAGGCGGTACAGGAGCGCGGCGAGCTCGGCGCGTGGACGCGCGTCCTTGGGCGCGAGGCGGCTCGCGCGCTCGAGGTGGGCCAGCGCGGCCAGCCGATTGCCACGCGCCTCGTCGACGGCGGCGAGCGCGGACTGGAGCCCGCTCGAGTCGGCGCGCTTGCGGGCCTCGCGCAGGCGGCGCTCGGCCTCCTCGGCCTGGCCCGCGGCGAGCAGCTTCTCGGCCTCGGCGATGACGGCGGCCAGCGGATCGGCGGGCGCCGCGGCGACGGTCGCGCCGAGGCCGGGCGGCGTGGTCGCGTCGCCCCCCCTCGGCGGTCCGCCGTGCCACATCGACCAGGCGAGCACGCCTGCGACGGCGGCGAGGCCAATCCCGCCCACCACGAGCGCGACGCGGCGCCCGACGCCCGGCGCGGGCAGCGTCTCGAGCCCCTCGCTCTCGCCCCCGTCGGTGTGCGCCTCGCCCTCGGAGGTGTCGCCCAGCGTCGCGAAGCGCACGCCCGGCACCGTCTCCGCCGGCGGCTCGACGACCGAGGGCTCCGCGCCGACGGCGGGCGTCGCGGCGAGGAGCGACTGCGGCCCCGTCGCGTCGCCGCGATCGTCGGGCGGCGCGGCGAAGGGCGCGAGCGCGTCGGCGAGGTCCTGCGCCGTCGGGAATCGGTCGGCGGGGCGCTTCGCCAGGCAGCGCAGGATGACCGCCTCGAGCCCCACCGGGATGTCGAGGTCGGGGCGGCGCACGCGCGGCGGGACGGGCTTCTCCTGCACCTGCTTGGTGAGGAGCGCCACGAAGTTCCCCGAGCGGAACGGCACGTCGCCGGTGACCATCTGGTAGAGCATGATCCCGAGCGCGTAGAGGTCGGTGCGCCCGTCGAGCTTCTCGCCCTCGGCCTGCTCGGGCGCCATGTACTCGGGCGTGCCGAAGACCGTGCCGTCGCGCGTGATCGACGGCCCGAGCGTCCCGTCGGCGACGAGCTTAGCCAGGCCGAAGTCGAGCACCTTCACGATCTCGCGGCCGCGCCGCCCGCGCGCGAGGTAGACGTTGTCGGGCTTGAGGTCGCGGTGGATGACGCCCTCGCCGTGCGCGTGCATGAGCGCCTCGGCGATGGCGACGCCGAGCGTGGCCGCGCGCCCCGCCGGGATCGGCCCCTTGCGCACCAGGTGCCCGAGGCTGACGCCGTCGAGCAGCTCCATCACGAGGTAGAGCAGGCCGTCGTCGGACTGGCCGAAGTCGGTGACGCGGATGCAGTGATCGTGGTCGAGCTTCGACGCCGAGCGCGCCTCGCGGTGGAAGCGCGCGACGGCCTCTCCGTCGGTGGCGAGCTCGGCGCGCAGCACCTTCACCGCCACCGGCTTGTCCATCAGCGTGTGGCGCGCGCGATAGACGGTGCCCATGCCGCCCTGGCCGAGTCGCTCGACGAGGCGGTAGCGGCCGCCGACGACGCGCCCGACGAGCGGGTCAGCGGCGGGGGTCGCGGGCGCGGAGGAGGGCTCTTGGAGCGGGCTCCCGTCGTGCGGGCAGAACTGCTCTTCGCCCTCGAACCGCGTCTGGCACGTAGGACAGACGAGCAAGGCGGATCAGGCTAGCACACGGGTGCCGGGTGGATGGCAGGTCAGAACCGCATGCCGCGCTTTGCGCGGAACATGAACCAATCGCGCACGAGATACGCCGACGGTACGAGCGCGATGATGCCCAAAATCGGCGCGGCCCCCGTCGCGATGAGGGCGACGGCCCCCGCGGTGGCGGCCCCTGCGACGAGCCCCTTCTTGCGGGCGACCTCCCGATCACGCGAGACGAGCGACCCCATCGATTCGGCCTCCTTCACTACGATCGTAGCACTTCGGTTGATTGTGTGCGCATCCCCGAAAACGGCAACCGCAACTGGGGAAACAGGCCCTCGTCGAGGGGGCATGCTAGCCTCGACCCGCGCATGAGCACCAGCCCCGAGCCCGCGCCCGCGCCCGACGCTGCGGAGGCCGCCGCGGCGTCTCCGTCACCCGAGCCGCAGCAGCCCGGCGCGCGCCCCATCCTCCTCGTCGCGGTCGGGCTCGCCGCCGTCGGTCTCGTCGCGGGCGCCTACGTCTGGTCGCTGCGCCGCCCCGTCACCGTCGCCGGCCTGCGCGCGGGCGGCGTCGACGTGGGCGGGGTCGCCTTCGACGCGCTCGACGCCGCGCTCGGCCCGATCGTCGATCGCGTCCTCGACGAGAAGATCGTCCTGGTCGCCGGCGGCAGCGAGCGCCGCTCGACCCGCCGCGAGCTCGGCGTCGTCGTCGATCGCGAGCGGCTGAAGGCGGCGATCCTCGCCGCCGGGCGCAGCGGCTGGCCCCTCGACGACCTCATGGATCGCGCGCGCGCCCGTCGCGGGCGCCTCGATCTCCCGGTGCCGCTCGACGTCGATCGCAAGCGCGCCGTCGAGGAGCTGGCCGAGCTGAAGGACGAGATCGACCGCGCGCCCGTCGACGCGCACCTCGATCTCGAGCGCCACACCGTCGCCAAGGAGATCCCGGGCGCGCTCGTCCGCGTCTACGACGCCGTCGCCGCGCTGGAGTACGCGGCGCGCGCGGGCGCCTCCCGCGTCGAGCTCCCGGTGCTCGAGGCGCCGCCGCGCGTGCGCGCCAAGGACCTCGAGGGGATCGACATCTCGACGGTGCTCGGCTCGTGGGAGACGCGCTACTCGGCGACGCAGACCGACACCGATCGCACCTACAACCTGAAGGTCGGTGCCGACAAGCTGAACGGGCACATCCTCAAGCCGGACGAGCTCTTCTCGTTCAATGAGGTCGTCGGCGATCGCACCGAGAAGGAGGGCTATCGGGTGGCGCCGGTCATCCAGGCGGGCGAGCTCGTCGACGGGCTGGCGGGCGGGATGTGCCAGATCGCCTCGACGCTGCACGCGGCGGCGTTCTTCGCCGGGCTCGACATCGTCTCGTCGACGCCGCACTCGCGCCCGAGCGTCTACATCCCGATGGGGCTCGACTCGACGGTGGTCTACCCGACGGTGGACCTCAAGCTGAAGAACCCCTACGACTTCCCGATCGTCATGCACTACACGGTCAACCAGGGCTCGGTGAAGGTCGAGCTCCTCGGCAAGGCCCGCCCGCGCCGCGTCGTCTTCGAGCGCGAGATCAAGACCGAGAGCGGCTTCGGGACGCAGGCGCGGCGCGACCCGACGGCGCCGTCGGGGCAGAAGCTGGTGCTGCAGGAGGGCTACCCGGGGTACTCGCTCGTCCGGCGGCGCTACATCTTCGACGAGAGCGACGCGCCGCCGAAGGCCGCGACGTCCGGGACGACGCCGGTGGCCGAGGCGCTCGCGGCGGCGAAGAAGAAGCCGCTCAAGAAGGAGCAGTGGGCGCTGCACTACCCGGCGACGACGCAGATCGTGGCCATCGGCTCGGGGCCGGCGACGCTGAAGAAGAAGGAGCCGCCGCCCTCGCACAAGATCCCGCCGCTCAAGCCGAGCGACAAGCCGATCTTCAAGCTGTTCCGCTAGCCCGTATCTGCTAGACAGAAATCAGATCGCTTCGCACACGCTGCGTGGGTGTAGGTCCCCAGGGTTGCGCACGGCCGTGAGCACAGTCCGCGCGCGCAGCGGCGTGCAAGGCTTCGACATCATTGGCGAGGTCGGTTGGCATTGCGCGTGGAAATGGGGACGGCATGCCCCGTTCGATCCGGTCCACGACCATCGTCCTGTGTGCAGTGGCCGCCGCGCTCCTCGGCGCGTGCGGCGGAGAGATCACCAGCGGCGCGCCCGGCGACTCGGGCGAAGACGAGAGCGCGGCGCTCACCGCCTCTCCGTCGCTCGTCGGCAAGCGCGTGCGCGTGACCGCGAGCGCGCTGAATCTCCGTTCGGGCCCGGGGACGAACTACGCCGTCCTCACCTCGATGCCGAACGGCACCGAGCTCACCGTCGCCGACGTGAGCGGCGGCTGGGTGAAGGTGACCTACCAGGGCAAGAGCGGCTGGTGCTCGGCGACCTACGTCGAGCTCGCGAGCGGCGGGGGCTCGTCCCAGCCGCCGCCTCCGCCGGCGACGTCGAGCGAGGTCGACGCGATCATGCAGCGCGCCCGCTCGGGCGTCGGCTTCAGCTATCACTGGGGCGGCGGCTGCTGGGATCCGGGCTCGAGCGCGAAGGGCGCCTGCTACGGGAGCTGCCCGAATTGCTCGCACTCGGGGACGTGGGGGGCCGACTGCAGCGGCTACGTGGCGAAGGCGTGGCAGGTGCCGGGCACCTCGGCGCTCACCTCCTGCGCGCACCCCTACTCGACGGTGAACTTCACCAACGAGAGCACGCACTGGAAGACGGTGTCGCGCTCGTCGGCGAAGATGGCCGACGCGCTCACCTACAACAGCGGCGGGTCGGGGCACATCATGCTGTTCGAGAGCGGCGACGCCTGGGGCTGGGCGAAGACCTACGAGGCGAAGGGCTGCTCGACGGGGATCGTCTACAACACGCGCATGGTCGGGTCGCAGTATAAGGCGATCCGGAGGGACGGGCTCTGAGCCCGATGGGCTCGCCGGGCGGGCGCGCGGTCGTCGTCGTCGCGGTGGCGGCGGCGGCGATCGGGGCGGCGCTCTGGCTGCGCGGCGGGGATCGCGCCGCGACGGCGGAGCGCGCCCCCTCGGCGCGCGCGGCGACGTCGACGCCGGGGGCGGGCGGGGCGGCGCCGTTGTCGTCTAGCGTAAAATCGGCCCCGGCCGCGACGAGCACGACGGCGACGGCGGCGGTGGCGGCGACCGGCGAGGTGGTGGTGCGCGCCGGCTGGGGGGGCGGCGCGGGGCAGGCCGGGCGGCGGCGCGATCCGGAGTCGAACCCCGAGGCGCCGATGGCGATCGCGCCGCTCGCCGACGGGACGACGGCGGTGCTCGATCAGGTGAACCGGCGCGTGGTGCGCTGGCGCGACGGCAAGCCCGTCGGGACCATCGCGCTCGGCGGCGACACCGCGCAGGACGTGGCGGCGGCGGCCGGCGGGCGCACGGCGGTGCTCGATCGGCTCGGCGATCGCGTCGTGCAGCTCTACGGCGCCGACGGGCAGCTCGAGAACTCCATCGATCTGCGCGCCGCCGTCGGCGATCCGGGCACGGTGACCGGGCTCTTCGCCGACGACGACGGCGTCTATGTCGAGCGCGATCACCGCGAGCTCGTGCGCGTGGCCGACGCGAACGGCCGCTCGCTGCGGGGCGCCGGGGCGAACGAGGGCGCGCGCCTGGGGCGGCCGAGCCGCGACGGAAAGTGGCTGGTCACCGTCGAGATCGCCGATCGCGCGAGCGGCCAGGTCGCCATCCGCGGCGTCGACCGCAAGCTGTCGGCGGGCGCGCCGACGGCGTTCGAGGGCGCGATCGCGCTCGGCGGTCCAATTCTGCACATCGTCGCCCTCGACTCCGATCGCGCGGGGAACCTGGTCGTCGCTGCGACGGTGGGCGAGGGGGCCGACGAGGCGCTCGTGGTCGCGCGCGTCCGCCCGTCGGCGCCGGGCGTGGTCGCCGCCGGGACGCTGCGCCTGCCGCCGCTCGTCGGGGCCGACGAGACCTTCCGCCCAGTCGCGCTCGACGACGCGGGCGCGGTCTATGTGTCGTACGCCGAGAACGACGGCCTGGTGGTGCGTCGCTACGCCTTCCCCTGAGCGCGAAGCCGGGGTACGATCCGCACAGGATGTCGTCGGCGGCGAAGGCGGTTCACCTCCTGGCAGAGCTCTACCACCTCGACCAAGGGCGGACGCGCGACACGCTCACCCTCCTCGAGCGGCAGCGGCGATCGGCGATCTGCCGCGAGCTGTCGGCGTGGGCGCTCGAGCTGCTCGAGCGCGATCGCCCGCCCGGCGCGGTCCAGCGCGAGCACCCGCGCGCCCCCGTGCGCGCCAAGGTGCAGCTCCTCGGCGGGCCGCACCGCATGGACCTCGTGT
>Ga0272446_1001575_pt1 | contig 32872 bp, 37 predicted proteins | sample YNPCB0061_FD_194587 | JGI IMG/M metagenome (GOLD analysis project Ga0272446, IMG submission 194587) | Hot spring microbial mat communities from Yellowstone National Park, WY, United States - YNP-CB-006-1 | ecosystem: Environmental > Aquatic > Thermal springs > Hot (42-90C) > Sediment | place...
CTACAGATCCTGAGCCTGACGATGTTCGAGACAACGCCGATAAATCAACTACTTGCCCCGCCGCCGCTGATGCGGGATGACGACCAACAGCTCGTTCTGCTCTGAAAGACGTTGGGACACTACTGATCGCCGACAACGCGCTCGGCGCGATCATCCTGGCGGACAACTCGCGCGCGGACAGCATCGAACGCACGCTTGAGTACGTGCGCGAGTTTGCGCCGCGCATCGTCGCGGGCAACTGCATCGTCGGCGTCGGCCGCACCGAAACGCATCCGACGCCGACGATCGACGACTACGCGGACGCGCTCGCGGCGGCCGGCTTCAAGCTGCCCGTGATGGCGATCGACGCGCGCTCGCGCGAGCACGCGCTGCTGCTGCTCGACGTGCTGCTCGCGCGCCTGGAGGCGGCGCGTCATGTCGAGTAGACCCAAGTCGCCCGAATCGCGCACGGTGCGCAGCTTCTTCGCCACACGGCTCGCCGAGCTGCGCGCGGCGGTCACTTCGGCGAAGCTGGCCGCGATCGCGTCGGAGGACGGCCTGCTGTCGGCCACCGACAGCGACGCCGACCCGAGCCCGCTCGACCGCCGCGGCGCCGTGCTTGCGTCGCTGGTGGCGGTCGCGCGCACGAGCGCACGCGAAGTCAACGCCGGCGAAGCGGCGTGCGTCCTGATCCTGTGCACCGAAGGCGCCCTGATCGTTCGGCCTTTCGGGACGACGCGGCGCCGCCTGCTGATGCTGCTGCTGGCGGACCCGCGCGAATCGAGCCGGGCGGTCGCCGCCGTACATCGGCTCGCCGTCGACATCGAGACGCGGCTCGCCCCCGCGGCGCCCGCATCCTGACCGCTCAAGGCGCGAGCTGCACGGCCTTCAGCTGCTGGTCGATCGTCATTCCGCGGTCGTCCGCGTAACGCAGTCGCACCGGAAGCCAGCACAAGGTCGGCGCGAGCCATATTTCGAGCCGGTCGTGCCGCTCGTTTCCGGCGGCGTCAGCGGGACGCTCCAGCTTCACGGCATCGATGCGTCCGGCGGGCAGGTCGAGTGCCTCCGTCCCGCGCACCTCGAAGCGGTACAGACTCGTGTTGCGTACGCCGGCCACCGGCAGTTCGAGCAACGCCGCACCCGGTCGCCGCTGCAACATCCGCCCGAGTTCGAGCAGCATGCTCAATCGATCCTGCATGCGCGCCCGCGTCTCGGCGGGTTCGGCCGCCGCGCTGAAGCTGACGCGGCGCGCGCGCCAGTCAAAGCGGGTCGACTCCTGCGGGCGTCGCCCGCGCTGCTCCGTGTACTCGATCGGCACGAGTCCGTCCGCGCCGACCAGACCGCGCGAAGTCTGTCGCGCGTGATAAAGACCCGCCGCGCTCGTCTCGGACACGAGCGCGTAGGCGTTGCCGTCGCGCGTGAGCACGAGATCGCTTTGGCCGGTGATCCACAGCACCGATCGCGCGGCCGTCGCCTCGAACGTCAGCCGGAATGGCGACGGCCACGCGTCGGCCGCACCGCACCGGGTCGTCGCCGCGGCGGCGAGCGGCAACGCGACAAGCGCGCACGCCGCGTACGCGCTAGCGCGCAGCATCCTGCGCCGCCGGCGATCCATCTTCGATCCGCACGAGCACGTTTTCGGTCGTGCGGCCGCGCCTGTCCGTAAAGCGCAACTTGACGGGCAGCCACTGCAACGCCGGCGCGAGCCAGACTTCGATGCGCGAATCGGCGCCGCCGACGCTGCGCGGCCGCTCGAGCTTGCGCGCGGCGAACGCACCGAGCTCGGTGGCGACGACTTCTTCGTCGCCGACCAGGAATGCGTAGTCGTCGACGCCGTCCGGGCCGGCGACCGGAAACTCGATCGCCGCACCGGGGCCGAAGCGCTCGGGCAGCCGCTGCGCGAGCGCCATCAGCTGGAACTGGAACGACAGCCGGTCCTGCGTGCCCTCGCGCAGCTCGCGCTCGAACGAGCGCGTGCTGAACGTGACGCGCCGCCGGCTCCAGTCGAAGTTCGCCGCCTCTTCCGAGCGCCGGATGCGTTTTTGCGTGAAGCGTTCGGGCGCGAGCCCAAAACGGCGCACTTCTCCGGTGGACTTCAGCTCGAGCGCGGTGATGCCCAGCGCGACCGCCGTGAGCCGCACCTCGTAGCGGCCATCGTCGGCGAGCGTCCACGTGACCGACGTCTCGGCGGTCAGCACCTGATACTCCGAACCGGTCGTCAGATAGACGTAGGTTGCGCGCGCGGGCAACCCGCCGGGCAGCACGCCGGTTTCCGCAAGCTCGGCCGCCAGGTCGGTGCCGTCGACGCGCACGGCAGGCAGCGCCGGATCTTCGAAGGCCGCCGGAGCGACCTCCGCAGGCGCCGGCGCTGCGTCCACCGACGGCGGCGTGGAATCGACCGGTTGCCGCTCGGGCGGCGCGGATTCGGCGGGATGCTGTTCGATCGGCGGCGGCGACGGTTTCGATGCCGGCGCGATGTCGGCTGCGGGCGCAGGGGCTCGCGGCGCCGAAACGAGCGGCCGCGGCACGCGACGCACGACGGGCGCAGGCGGCGCTGGCGGTGGCGCGAGCAGCACCGCAGCAACCGTTCGTGCCGGCCGCTCGTTCACCACGACGACATCGTCGACTGCGCGTTGCATGCCGCCGAGCACCCACCAATGCAGCAGCAGCGAGGCGCCGAGCAGCAGCAGCGCGCGCCCGGTGTGCGACGGCGGGCGCGCGCTGCGCGCGGCGCCGGCGAAGGGAGCAGGGACAGCGGCCGAGGACATCGTTGCGCTTGAACGCGTGCGGTTGCGCCGGCGCCGACCGCCGCACCGCGGTTGCGCGCGGATGCGGGATAAGATGGCGGCGCAGTGCCAACCTCGACGCAGAATAGCCGAATGAAACCCGCCGCCTTGCGCAACGGCCGGCGCGACGCTGCGCCGCGCGTCTGGCGGAGTGCGCATGACGCCAAGGGACTCGCCTTATCGGGAGGCGAGCCGGTGTCCGTTGCTTGCCGGGGGGCTGGCACGCCGGAGGCGCTCGGCGCCGATTCGTGCAACGGCAGCGGGCAGCGGCGGTTCGCCGTTCGCCGCGACGACGCCGGGGTCGCCGGCGCGGACACGACCCTCGACGTTCTCTGGTCGACCGCGCGCGCAGCGAGAACGCGCAACCTGCGCGCCGCTTTGATCGTCGGCTCGGGCACCGTATCGAAACTCGACCAGGGCCGGAGCGACTGCTTCCTTGCAAACAAGCGTAGTCTGCTGGCGATCGCCAGCGGCGCGCCGACCACGCCGCCGATGGCGTTCGGCGGCACCGTCGGGGGCGATGTGTCCGACGAGCGCGGCGCGATCCCGCCGACGCACGGACTTTTGACAGGAGAGATCGATGCCCGCCCGTAACGCGAAGTCGTCGCTGCCGTTCGGCAACACGGTCGGCGAAGGTTTCGACCTGATGAAGAAGGTCTGGGGCATGGCCGGACTGCCGGGCATCCCGAGTCCGGGCAACCTGGCGCAGATGGCCACTCGGTTGCCGCAGACGCTGCCGAACATGATCGCGCCGACGCTCGATGTCAACGAGCTCGACAAGCGCATCGCTGATCTGCGCGCGGTCGAACAATGGCTGCAGATCAACACGGCGATGCTGCGCACGACGATCCAGAGCCTCGAGGTGCAGCGCGCGACGATCGCAACGCTCAAACAGGTCAGCGGTGCCGTGCTGTCGCCGATGATCGGTAAGTCCGAGACGGCCGCGTCCGCGCTCGCGGCTGCGCCGGCGTCGGCCTCTGCGCCGCCTGCGCCGGCCCGGCGTGCGGCGAAGCGCGCACACCGCGCGCCGCCGCCGCACGCGCCGAAGGCGAGCGAGGCGCCGCTGAATCCGGCGGCCTGGTGGAACACACTGCAGGATCAGTTCACGAAGATCGCAGCCGCCGCGACAGCCGGCGCCGAAAGCGGCGCCGCCGCCGCGAAGGCGCCGCCGAGCCGCAAGCGGCGCGCGCCGCCGCAGACGTCCTGAAGCACGATGCGCTTCCGTCACGCTCACGCCGCGCACCCCGACTGGTCGGTGGCGGTTGACGAGTGCCTGCTGCATCTGCAGGCGTTCAACGGCGACGAGCGTTACGCGCGCAACGCGAACCTGGGATTCCTGTACCTGACCGACGCGCTGGCGCCGCACGCGGACGCGGTCCTGACGACGCTGAAGACGCGCACGGGCATCCCGAACTGGGTCGGCTCGGTCGGCGCCGGAATCTGCGCGACCGGCGTCGAGTACACCGACGAGCCCGCGCTGGCCGTGATGCTCGCGAGCTTCGCGCCCGGCAGCTTCAACGTGTTTTCGGGCACGCAGCGGCCGCCCGCGCTCGGGCTGAAGACGGGCAGCGGCGCGCCGACCGCGTACACCGCGCTGGTGCACGCCGACCCGAACACGCCCGATCTGCCCGAGCTGATCGTCGACATGGCCAACAAGGTCGAAAGCGGCTATCTGTTCGGCGGTGTGTCGAGCGCGCGCGGCCGCACGCTGCAGATCGCCGACCGGGTGCTGGCCGGCGGTCTTTCCGGCGTCGTGTTCACCGGCGACGTGCGGCTCGTGTCGCGCGTCTCTCAGGGCTGTCATCCATTTTCCGCGAAGCGCACCGTGACGCACGCCGAACACAACCTGATCTACGAGCTCGACGGCGAACGCGCCTTCGAGCTGCTGCTGGAAGACGCCGGCATCCGCAGTCGCGTGCTCACGGGCGGCCCGCGCGAGGCGCGCGCGGCGCTGGCCACGCTCGCGCGGCGGGGCCTGTTCGTCGGCATCGAGCCGCCCGCCGGACCCGGTTATCGGGAGCGAACCCCGGCGGCGGACTACGTGGTCCGCCACATCGTCGCGCTCGACCCGAACAGGGGATCGGTCGCGATCGCCGGTGCGATCGAGGACGGAGCGACGGTGAGCTTCTGCACGCGCGACGAGACGGCCGCGCGCAAGGACTTGATCCGCATCTGCTCGGAGATCCGCGATCACCTGCATGAAAGCGCGGAGTCCGGCGGCGCACCGGTCGAGCCGAGCGGCGCGATCTACGTCTCGTGCCTCGGCCGCGGCTCGCACATGTTCGGCGAACAGCACGAGGAACTGCGGCTGATCCGGCACCAGCTCGGCGATGTGCCGCTGGTCGGTTTCTACGCGAACGGCGAGATCGGCGGCCGCAATCTGTACGGCTTCACCGGCGTGTTGACGGTGTTCTACTGACCACCCGCGCGAAGCGCCGCTTGCGCGGGCGGCCGGTGCGGCGCGCTTCGCTCACGCGCCGTGATACAGCGTGCGGATGAACTCCTTGTACGCCTCCATCGTCAGGTTGCCGTCCTTGACCATGCCCGGCTTGCCGGCCATGCCCTTCATCGCGGCGTCGTAGGCCTTGCTCATCGCGTCGAGGAACTCCTTCTTCGAAACCATTCCGTCCTTGTTCGCGTCGCTCATCTTCTGAAGCATCAGCCAGTCCCACAGGCTTTCGCCCGCTTCGCCTTTGGCGGCAAGCGCCGGGTTCGCGGCCGCCAGGGCGATGGCGCCGGCGACGAGCAGTTTGCGCATCATCTCGATCTCCTCGTTGGTCCGATGGCCGCCGTCCGAGCGGGCGGCGGACGCACGCAACGCGTGCGCGGGTGCTTGGTCGCCGCTGTCCGCGGCGGCTTACCCGCATGCCCCGAACGCGGCAGCGCGGCGCGGCGCATGTAAGAAGCGCCCGCGCGAGTCCGACGACGGCCGTCGGACCTCAGGACATCGTGTAGTTCAGCGCGAGCCGGCCGCCGTCCGGATACACGGTCGAGCCGGTCAGATAGGACGCGTCGTCGCTGGCGAGGAACACGGCGATGCGCGCGACCTCCTCGGGTTCGCCGAGACGCCCGAGCGGCGTGCGCGACAGGATGCGCGTGCGCGCCGCTTCGTTGGCGAGCACCGCCGTCTTCAGCAGTTCGGTGGCGATCGATCCCGGCCCGATGCCCATCACGCGGATGCCTTTCGGCGCAAGCGCGATCGCCATCACCTTGGTCAACTGGTTCACGCCGCCCTTGCTGACCGTGTACGGGACCTGGTTGGCGATCGCGACGACCGCGTTGGCGCTCGACATGTTGATCACGACGCCGCGTTCGCTGCCGGCCGGCGCGCCGGCGCGCGGCGCTTGCTGCGCCATCTGCCGCGCCGCGGCCTGCCCGCACAGAAACGCCCCCTTCAGATTGACGCGCAGCACGCGATCGAAGTCCTCCTCGGCGAGGTCGAGGAAGTCGGCCGTGTGCACGATGCCCGCGTTGTTGACGAGCACGTCGAGCCGGCCGTAGTGATCGACCGCGAACTTGACGAGCCTCTCGGCGTCGGCGCGTTCGCCGACATCGGCGCGGCAGAACAGCGCCGTCCCGCCGGCAGCGGCGATCTCTTTGACGAGTGCGTTGCCGCCGACTTCGTTGACGTCGGAGACGACGAGCCTGGCGCCTTCGGCGGCAAAGGCTCTCGCGCAGGCCGCGCCGATGCCCTGCGCGGCGCCGGTGACGATGGCGGTTCGGTCGAGCAGTTTCATCGCGGGATCCGGACAGACACGGTGCGCGGATTGTCCGCCATTTCGCGGCGCCGGTTTCTGGCGGCGCGCCGTGCACGGCTGTGTGCCGGCCAAGCGCGGCGGGTCTTCGGTCGCAACGCCGATGACTTTGCCGGGCCGATGGCCTGGGTCGGTCAGCCGTTTGCTCAGTCGCGGCGAGTCGATCCGGTCGGCGAGGCGTTGGCCGCGACCGTCACGGCCGGGCTGCGGAAATCCGTTGCGCCGCTGCCAAACGCGCCGCGCTTCCTGCGTCCGGCCGCAGCCGCGCTCGGCTGCGGCGATCGACCACGCGCTCGCCGAAGTCTCCGACCGCTGACTCAAGCAACGAGCCATCGGGTGGCCCGTGTGCGCGATCCCATGTCCCGATCGGGATTGGGGTCGAAAGTGTCACTGTCCAACACAAAGGTACCCATGACACCGCCCGAGGCTGGCTTACCATAGGCAGTCGCCGCTCGTCGCCAAGACCATCGTGAAGCTCCAACTCATCGTTCCAACCCGCGCGCTGCACCGTGCGTGTCGGCATGTCGCGTCGCTGCTGCTGGTCGCGGCCGCGTTGGCGCCGGCGGCCACGATCGCACAGCCCGCGCAGGCGTGTCCGCCGCTGCTCGCGCACACGGCGTTGCGGCTGCAGGATGAGGCGCCGCAGAATCTGTGCCAGTACGCGGGGCGCGTGTTGCTGGTCGTCAACACGGCGAGCTATTGCGGCTATACGCCACAGTACGAGGGCCTCGAAGCGCTGCATGCGCGGTACGCGAAGCGCGGCCTCGTCGTGCTCGGCTTTCCTTCGAACGACTTCAACCAGGAGCCTGCGAACAACCGGTCGATCGCCGAGTTCTGCTTCAACACCTACGGCGTCAAGTTCCCGATGTTTGCGAAGACGTCCGTGGTCGGGCAGACTGCGCACCCGTTTTTCGCGGCGCTGGCGCGCGCGAGCGGGCAGGCGCCGAAGTGGAACTTCCACAAGTATCTGGTCGACCGCGACGGCCGAGTCGTCGCGGATTTTCCGAGCGCGGTCACGCCGCTCGACCGCCGGTTGACGGAGCGGATCGAGCAGCTTCTCGCCAGCCGATCCGCAGCGGGGCGCTGAATGCGCCCGCGGCGCGTGTGGTTGACATTCGCTGCCCGCGCCGGCACCTGCGTGCGACCGCGCACACCGCGAATCAAGCACGGCACGCCGGCAGGCGGCGCATTTGGGCGACAATTCGGACTCCGTGATGAACGCTGCAGACAGGATGTTTCTCCCCGACGTGCAGGCCGGCGCCGACGGCCGCAACCTTGCGATCCAGCGCGTCGGCGTGCGCTCGATGACGCACCCCGTGACGGTGGCCACGCCGCGCGGCGCGCAGCCATCGGTCGCGACGGTCGACATGTACGTCGGACTGCCCGCGGAGAAAAAGGGCACGCATATGTCGCGCTTCGTCGAAGTGCTGCAGCAGCATCACGAGCCGCTGTCGGCCGCTTCGATGGCGCGGTTGATGGAATCGATGCTCGAGCGGCTCGAAGCCGATCGCGGTTATATCGAAATCCGCTTCCCGTACTTCGTCACGAAGTCCGCACCGGTGTCCGGCGTGCGCAGCCTGATGGACTACCAGGTCACGCTTCGCGCGGAGCAGGACGCCAACGGCCTGAAACTTACGCAAACCGTCGTCGTTCCGGTCACGAGCCTGTGTCCGTGCAGCAAGAAGGTCGCCGATTACGGTGCGCACAACCAGCGCTCGCACGTGACCATCGGCGCCGAAATCAACGGCGAGCTCGGCATCGAGGAGCAGATCCGCATCGCCGAGTGCGCCGGTTCGTCCGAGATGTGGGCGCTGCTGAAGCGACCCGACGAGAAGTTCGTGACCGAGCAGGCCTACGACAACCCGAAGTTCGTCGAAGACATCGTGCGCGACGTCGCGATGGCGCTCGACGCCGACAAACGCGTGCTCGCGTACGCGGTCTCGGCAGAGAACTTCGAATCGATCCACAACCACTCCGCGTACGCACTGATCGAGAGGGACAAGCGCAGGGCATGACGTCGATACGCGGCTCGCCGCGCTCGCGCGCACGGCGGTACGCAGACCCGATGGGACGATGTCCGTCCCGCATGCGCATCGATCGAAACGACGAAAGGGGAACACCCGGCGCGTCGTCGCCGGTGAATATCGAACCGACACGACCCGCGCAACGCACGCGGGCCGTCTTGTAGAGCCGCTCCCGGGGAGGAGCCGCAGCGACCTGAAGGTCCGGCGGCCCGGGCCGGCCGTTTTCGAGGGAGGTTGCGAGCCCCGCCACCGCCGGGCTCGGGATCGACACGACCTATGAGAATCGCCGTCATCGGCGCCGGCATCGCCGGCCTGGGCTGCGCGTACGCGCTGCAGCGAACGCTGCGGGCGAACGCCCGCATCACCCTGTACGAGGCGTCCGCCCGCCTGGGCGGACATGCCAACACGGTCGACGTCGCGCTCGACGGCACGACGCATGCGGTCGACACCGGCTTCCTGGTATTCAATGAGCGAACGTATCCGAACCTGGTGCGGCTGTTCCGCGAACTGCGCGTGCCCACCGCCGCGAGCGACATGTCCTTCGCGGTCAGCCTGCCGCTGACCGACGGCGGCCGGCTCGAATGGGCGGGAGCGAACCTCGACACGGTCTTCGCTCAAAGGCGCAACCTGCTGTCGCCGGCGTTCTGGCGCATGCTGCGCGACATCCTGCGCTTCAACCGCCAGGGCACGCGCGTGGCCGAAGGCCGCGAGGACGACGGCGGGCTCGCGCTCGGCGAGTTCCTCGACCGCAACGGCTACAGTGAGGCCTTTCGTCGCTGGTACCTGCTGCCGATGGCCGCGGCGATCTGGTCATGTCCGGCGGCGACGATGCTCGCGTATCCCTTCGCGACCTTCGTCCGCTTCTGCCACAACCACGGTCTGCTTCAGATCGCGGACCGCCCGCAGTGGTACACGGTCGCGGGCGGCGCGCGCTGCTACGTGCAGCGCATCGCCGAAACGCTGGACGACGTGCGACTCGGCACCGCGGTCGGCGCCGTCGTGCGCGATGCGGCGACGCGTTCCGTCTTCGTCGACAGCGCTGCCGGCCGCGAGCGCTTCGACCAGGTCGTGCTCGCCTGCCACAGCGACCAATCGCTGCGCCTGCTCGCCGATGCCGATCGCGAGGAACGCGCGCTGCTGTCGGACGTGCGCTACCAGCCGAACCGTGCGGTGCTGCATACCGATGCACGACTGATGCCGGTCGCACGCAAGGCGTGGTCGGCGTGGAACTACCTGAGCGACGGCACCGATGCGCCGCGCGTCTCGGTCACCTACCTGCTCAACCGACTGCAACCGCTGCCGTTCCGTACGCCGCTGTTCGTCAGCCTCAATCCCGTCGTCGAGCCGGCGCGCGAGCGCGTGCTCGGCGAGTTCGACTACGCGCACCCGATCTTCGACGGCCGCGCGATTGCCGCGCAACGCCGCCTCGACGCGGTGCAGGGCCGCCGCGGCGTGTGGTTCGCCGGGGCGTGGACCGGCCATGGCTTCCACGAGGACGGTCTGAAATCGGGTCTGGCGGTGGCCGCCGCGCTGGCGGCCATTGCCGAAGGCCGCGACGCGGCGCGCCGCGCGGCCTGATCCGGCGCACCGGCGCTCAGCGCCCGCGCGCTTCGAGCCCGCCGAAACAGGTCGCGAGGATGATGTCGACGATCTGCTCGTCGGTGTAATTGCCGGCGAGCTTCAGGTAGTCGGCCACCGGATCGCAGGCACGCGCATACAGCGTGTACAGCACCGCCTCGGCAGGCAGATTCGGATCGAGCGATCCGTCGGACTGCGCGGCCTCGATCCATGCGCCGAGCCGGTCGCTGACCTCCATCAGCCGGTCCATGTACGGCCGGTGCCTGACCAGCGCCTCGCGCAGCGTCGAGCGCGTCGAAGGCAGTAGCGGCATCTGTCCCTGCAGGTGTTGCGCGAGCGCCCAGCGCACGACCGCGCGCAGCTTGTCGAGCGGCCGCGCCGACGCCGGCTGCAGCGCGATCACCTCGAGCGTGCGCTCGAGCAGCCGCGTCAGCGCCGCGGCGGCGAGCGCCTCTTTCGAGTCGAACATCTTGTACAGGCTTGCCTTCGCGATGCCCACGAAGGCCGCGACGGCGTCGACCGTCATCAGGTCGTACCCGCGTTCCGCAAGCAGCGTGTTGACCGCCTGCAGGATCGCGTCCTCCTTCAGCTTCGCCTGCTGCTCTCTGAGGGTCGGGCGGGAAACGGTGACTGGTCGGTCTCTCATTGGTCAAACGAGTCTACATCATCGGGCAAGGCGGCGCTTTCGCACGCGAGGGCGTCCGACCGATTCGAGCCAGGCGCGGATAGATACCGATTGGTCTATTGCTGAACTCTGTGGTATCGTCAGTGAACTTATTCGTACATGACGGCGGCCTCGCGCCCGCCCCCGCGCAGTGAGATTCGACCCACCGCTCCCGAGCATCGGCTTCGGCACCGTGCGTCACGCACGCTCGCGACCGGCAGCGCATGCGTTCGACCACCGCGCCTTCTTTCTCCGATTGCCGTTGCGTGCGCTGGCGGCGCAGCCGTGGCCCTACCGGCTGCTGGCGCGCAACGGGCGCGCGCCGTTCGCACTGAACGACGCGGACCATGGCGACGGCCGGCCGCTGCTGGCCTGGGTCGACGACCTGCTGCACGGCGCCGGCATCGACGACGCCGACGGCGAAGTCTGGCTGCACACCTTCCCGCGGATGGCCGGCTACGCGTTCAATCCGGTGAGCTTCTGGTTCTGCGAGCGCCGCGATGGCCGCCTGCGCGCGATCGTCTGCGAGGTCAACAACACGTTTGGCGAACGCCATGCGTACCTGCTGGCGCATGACGACGGCGCAGCGATCGGCTGGGGCCAGACGCTGCGAGCACGCAAGGTCTTTTACGTCTCGCCGTTTTGCCGCACGGAAGGGGAATACCGCTTCAGGTTCCTTCTGTCAGAAGGCATGGCCCCGCGCTTCGTCGCGCGCATCGACTACCACGACGGGGCCGACGCCGGTGCGCTGTTGCAAACCTCGATCGCCGGCCGCTTGCGGCCGCTGACCGACGCCCGGCTCGCCGCGACTTTTTTCGCATACCCGCTTTTCACGCTCGGCGTCATTGCGCGGATCCACTGGCACGCGCTTCGCCTCTGGACCAAGCGCGTGCCGTTGACCCCGAAACCCGCTCCGCCACTGCGAAGCCCGACCCGCTGAACGCTGCCGGCCCGTATGTCCATGAATGAACTGACCTTCGACTCCCGCCCGATCGGCCTCGACACGTCGCGTTTTCCGCTGCGAGCGCGCTGGGCGCTGCGGCTGCTCGCGCGCATCGAACACGGAACGCTCGACGTGCACTTCCCGGACGGGCAGCGCGCATCGTTCGGTTCGGGCAGCCCGCATGCCGCCATCCAGCTCGCCAACTGGAACGTGTTCGGTGCCGCGCTGGACAGCGGCGATATCGGCTTCGCCGAGCGCTACATCGCCGGCGACTGGACCAGCCCCAGTCTGGTGGATCTGATCGCGCTGTTCGCCCGCAATCGCGCCTCGGTCGAGGGATTCATCTACGGATCGTTCTGGGGCCGCCTCGCGCACCGGCTGCGCCACCTGCGCAACCGCAATACCCGGGCCAATGCGCGCAGGAACATCCATGCGCATTACGACCTCGGCAACGACTTCTATGCGCTGTGGCTCGACCCGTCGATGACGTACAGCAGCGCGCTGTTCGCGCCGGGCGCAAGCGACGGTGCGGCCGCGCACGCGCCGGCGTCGGACGCCGAGCTGCAGGCCGCGCAGAAGGCGAAGTACGCGCGCGTGCTCGACGAGCTGGCGCTCGCGCGCGGCGCGCGCGTGCTTGAAATCGGCTGCGGCTGGGGCGGATTCGCGGAGACCGCGGCGCGCGCGGGCGTGCACGTCACCGGACTGACGCTGTCGCCGGCGCAGCTCGCGTACGCGCGCGAGCGGCTGAAGCGGCAGAAACTGACGGCCGACCTGCGACTGCAGGATTATCGCGACGAGCACGGCGCGTACGACGGCATCGCCAGCATCGAGATGTTCGAGGCGGTCGGCGAGCAGTACTGGCCGTCGTACTTCGCCACGCTGCGCCGCTGCCTGAAACCCGGCGCGCGCGCCTGCGTGCAGACCATCGTCATCGCCGATCATCTGTTCGACCGCTACCGCGCCGGCACGGACTTCATCCAGCAGTACGTCTTCCCGGGCGGCATGCTGCCGAGCGCGCAGGCGTTCCGCGCGCAGGCGCGCAATGCCGGACTCAGGGTCGTGACCGAACTCGCGTTCGGCCGCGACTACGCGCGCACGCTCGCCACCTGGCGCGCGCGTTTCACGCATCGGCTCGACGCGGTGCGTGCGCTCGGCTTCGACGATCGCTTCATCCGGCTGTGGGAGTTCTACCTCTCCTATTGCGAGGCCGCCTTCGCGGAGGGCAACACCGATGTCATCCAGTACACGCTCGAGAAGGCCTGACCGTCGCCGCGCGCTTGCCGCGACGCTGCTCGCCGCCGCCCTCGGCGCCGAGCCCGCCGTCGCGCAGACCGCTGGCGCGGCCGCTTCCGCCGACGCGCCCGCCTACGTCGCGCGTTACCTCGGCGATGGCCGCTTGGCCGGCGAGGGCCGGCTCACCTGGTTCGGCTTTCACGTGTACGACGCGCGCCTGTACGCGTCGCCGCAATTCGACGTCGCCGATCCGTTCGCGCAACCGTTCGTGCTCGAGCTGACCTACGCCAGAAAGCTCGACGGCAAGGCGATCGCCGAATCGAGCCGCGACGAGATCCGGCGACTCGGTTTCGGCGACGAAGCGCGGCAGCGGCGCTGGCTGGCGCACATGGAGAAACTCTTCCCCAACGTCGACAAGGGCAGTCGCATCGCCGGCGTCTACCAGCCCGGCGGCGCGGTGCGCTTCTATGTCGATGGCACGTTCGTCGGCAGCGTCGGCGAGCCCGACTTCGGGCGCGCGTTCTTCTCCATCTGGCTCGATCCCCGCACGCGGGCGCCGCGTCTGCGCGAGAGCCTGCTCGGGCGCTCCGGCCCATCGGCCGGACTGGCGACACGGTGAGCGCGGTGCGACCGCCGGCGCGATCAACGCTGCGCGCACGCTGACTGCACGCAACGACGTCATGGCCGCCACTGCGATCGGCACCACGCCGCCACCGCGCCTGGTGACCGCGCGCGGCCTGGCCGCCTACGCGCTGCTCGGCCTGCCGCTGACGATGACCGCGCTGCCGATCAACATTCTGCTGCCCGAGTTCTACGCGGCGAACACCGGCCTGGCGCTGGCGGTGATCGGACTCGTGCTGCTCGCCACACGGCTGGTCGACGCCGTCGCCGACCCGCTGCTCGGCAGTTGGGTCGACGCGCAGAAAGGCCGCGGCGCCTATCTGCGGCCGATCCTGCTCGCCTCACCGGTGCTGGCGCTGGGATTCGCGCTGCTGTTCAACCCGCCCAGGCTCGGCGGCGACGCGGCCGCGCTGTGGCTGTTCGCATCACTCGCGGCCGCGTACCTCGGCTATTCGCTTGCGACGATCGCCTATCAGGCCTGGGGCTCGGAACTCGCGCACGACGACGCCGGGCGCACGCGCATCACCGGCGCGCGCGAAGGCGCGGGACTGATCGGCGTGCTGATCGGCGGCGCGGCGCCGATGGCGATCGGCATGGGCGCGCTGACCTGGGTCTTTCTCGCAGCCCTGCTGGTCGCGCTGGCGGTTCTTGCGCGCGGTGCGCCCACACCGCCGCGGCCGCCCCGCGCGCCGTCCGCGGTCAACCCGTTTTCCAGCTTCCTCGCGCCGCTCGCGACGAGCCGGTTGCGCTGGCTGCTGGCGGTGTTTGCGCTGAACGCGATCGCGCCGTCGATCACCGCGACCGTCTTCCGGTTCTTCGTCGCGGATCGGCTCGGACTGACGAACTATACGGGCCTGTTCCTCGCGCTGTACTTCGTCGCGGGCGCGGCCAGCATGCCGCTGTGGATCCGGCTCGCGAAGCGGCTGCCGCTGCACGTCGTCTGGCTGGGCGGCATGGTGGCCGCCGTGGCGGCTTTCGTTTGGGCCTACACGCTGAACGAGGGGCAACTGGCGGCCTTCGCGTTGATCTGCGCGCTGTCCGGCGCGGCCTTCGGCGCGGACCTTGCGGTGCCGCCGGCGCTGCTGGCGCGAGTGATCGACGCCAACGGACACGCCGGCCGGCACGAAGGCGCGTACTTCGGGCTATGGAACTTCGTCAACAAGCTGACGCTTGCGCTGGCCGGCGGCATCGCGCTGCCGCTGCTGGAGGTGCTCGGCTACGCGCGCGGCGGCTCCGATGCCGCTGCGCTCGGCGCGCTCGCTTTCGTCTATGCGGTCGTCCCCTGCCTGCTCAAGCTCGTGGCCGCCGGGCTGCTGTTCGTCGCCTGGCGGCAGCAACGTTTCTGAGGATCCGAATGCACACCCGCTCGCTGTTTCATCTGCTGACCGCATCGTTCGTTGCCGCGGTGCTGGCCGGCTGCGCCACCACCGATCCGCAGCGCTATGCCGGGGAGAAGCCGGCGCTCGATCTGCGCCAGTACTTCAACGGAACGATCGAGGGCCACGGCATGGTGCTCGATCGCTCCGGCAACGTGACGCGCCGCTTCGTAGTGGCGATCAAGGCCGGCTGGCAGGGCGATACCGGCACGCTCGACGAAGATTTCCTCTGGTCCGACGGCGAAAGGCAACGGCGCGTGTGGACGCTGAAGCCCGGTGCCGCAGCCGGCCGATGGATCGGCACCGCCGCGGACGTGATCGGCCAGGCCGACGGCGTGGTCGCCGGCAATGCGCTGAACTGGTCGTACACGCTCGCCTACAAGACGGCCGAGGGCAAGACGTACGACATCGCCTTCGACGACTGGATGTTCCTGATCGACGAGCGCGTGATGCTGAACCGTGCGGTCATGCGCTTCTGGGGATTCCGGGTCGGCGAGGTGCTGATCTCGTTTACGCGCAAGTGGGGCACGACGTGACCACCGCTGTGGAACGCGGCGCCGCCGTGCGGGCGCGCGAGGTCGCGCCGCCGAGCCTGTTCGGCCCCCTGAATCCGCGATTCACCAGCTACCGCGACCGGCGCGTGTGGTTGATCGGCGCAAGCTCCGGCATCGGCGCAGCCATCGCGCGCGAGCTGATCGGCCGCGGGGCGCGGGTGGCGCTGTCGGCGCGCAAGCGCGCGCCGCTGGAAGCGATGGCCGCCAGCAGCGCACAGGCGCTGGCGGTGCCGCTGGACATCACCGACCATGCCAGCCTGCGCAAGGCGGCCGAGCGCATCGGCCGGCACTGGGGCGGCGTCGATCTCGTGCTGATCGTCGCTGGCACCCATACCGAGATGCGGGCACAGGACTTTGATCTCGAGTCGGCGCGCAAGCTGCTCGAGGTCAACCTGCACGGCGTGCTCAACTGCGTCGATGTGGCGCTGCCGCTGATCCGGCGCGCCGGCCCCGGCGCGGGAATCGCGATGTTCGCCTCCGTGGCCGGCTACGTCGGGCTGCCCAGGGCGCTGATCTACGGCGCGAGCAAGGCCGCGCTGATCAACTTTGCCGAGTCGCTCTACGGCGACCTGCGGCCCGAGGGCTACGGCGTGTACCTGGTCTGCCCGGGCTTCGTCGATACGCCGCTGACGCGGAAAAACGACTTCAAGATGCCGGCGCTGCTGCCCGCCAGCGAGGCGGCGCGCATCACGCTCGACGAGATCGCCGCCGGCCGCTTCGAAAGCCACTACCCGAAGCGGTTCACGCTCGGACTGAAGCTGCTGCGGATCCTGCCGTACCGGCTGCAGCTGTGGGCGGTGCGCCGGATCACCGGGCGGTAGACACGGTCATGCACGAAGACACGCGCCTGGCGCAGTTGCGCCACTTCTTCGAGACGATCAGCCCCGCGAGTGTCGGCACGATCGGCACCGTCTATGCGCCGGATGCCTACTTCAAGGATCCGTTCAACGAAGTCTGCGGCGCGCCGGCCATCGAGAAGATCTTCAGCCGCATGTTCGCGCAGGTCGTCGACCCCCGGTTCGTGATTCACGATGCGGTCATGCAGGGCGAGCAGGGTTTCGTCACATGGGACTTCCACTTCCGCATGCGGCGCTGGCGCCGCGGCCCACAGACGATTCGCGGCGCGACGCACTTGCGCTTCGCGCCCGACGGCCGCATCGTCTACCACCGCGACTACTGGGACGCGGCCGAGGAGCTGTATGAGAAACTTCCCGCTGTCGGCGTGCTGCTACGCCTGCTCAGGCGGCAGGCGGCCCACTGATGGAGGTGCGCGACCATGACGATGCTCTATCCGGAACTGTTCAAGTCCCTCGAAGCGGTCCGCTGGAACCTCGAAAAGGACATCCCGTGGGACAGGTTCGACGCGTCCAGGCTCAGCGACGAGCAGGCGCACACGGTCAAGATGAACGCGATCACCGAGTGGTCCGCGCTGCCGGCCACCGAGATGTTCCTGCGCGACAACCGGCACGACTCGGACTTTTCGGCATTCATGTCGGTCTGGTTCTTCGAGGAGCAGAAGCACGCGCTGGTGCTGATGGAGTACCTGCGCCGCTTCCGGCCGGAGCTCGCGCCCACCGAGCAGGAGCTGCACGAGGTGCGGTTCGAGTTCGACCCCGCGCCCGCGCTCGAGACGCTGACGCTGCACTTCTGCGGCGAGATCCGCCTGAACCACTGGTACCGGCGCGCCGCCGAGTGGCATACCGAGCCGGTGATCAAGCACATCTACCGGACGCTGGCGCAGGACGAGGCGCGCCACGGCGGCGCGTACCTGCGGTACATGAAGAAGTACCTCGCCGAGTTCGGCGACAGCGCCCGCGCCGCGTTCTCGAAGATCGCCGTGCTGATGGCCTCGGCCCGGCGCACCGCGAAGGCGCTGCATCCGACCAACCTGCACGTCAGCCAGGCGCACTATCCGCGCGATACCGTGCAGTCGCGCCTGCCCGATCCCACCTGGCTCGAGCGCTGGCTCGACGAGCAGATCCAGTTCGACGATGTCTGGGAGTCGAAGGTCGTCGAGCGCATCCTGCACAACATGAGCCTGCTGTTCGAACGCACCTTCAACTCGGTGCAGGAACTGAACCGCTATCGCAAGGAAGTCGCTGCTCGACTTGCGGCGGCACCGGCAGCGGCCGGCGTCGCGTGATCGATCGTCGATGCTGCCTGCGCCCAACCACGTTCCGCTGATCGTCGCCACGCGCGGCGGCTTTCCCGAACTGATCCACCCCGGCTCGATCGCGGTCGTCGATCGCGCCGGCAAGCTCGTCGCCGCCGTCGGCGACCCGGATGGCCTGAATTTCACGCGCTCTGCGCTCAAGCCGCTGCAGGCGCTGCCCTTCGTCGAAGATGGCGGCATGCAGCGCTTCGGCTTCACTTCGCACGAACTGGCGCTGATGTGCGCGAGCCACAGCGGCGAACAGGTGCACGTCGACATCGTCGCGCGGATGCTCGAGCGCATCGATGCGCGCGAGTCCGACCTGCAATGCGGTTGCCATCCGCCGACCTGGTTCACCGCGACGGGGTCGCAGATGCCGCCCGCTGCGCGCTGGAACCAGCTCCATCACAACTGCTCGGGCAAACATGCCGGCTTCCTGGCGTTCTGCCGGATGCACGGCGCGCCGCTCGCGAACTACCTCGACCCGGACGCGCCCGGCCAGCGGCGCGTTCGCGAAGCCGTGCAGCGCTTCGCCCCGGGCGCGGCGTTGCCGATGGGCATCGACGGTTGCAGCGCGCCCAACTACGCGCTGCCGCTGGCGCGGCTGGCGCACGTGTTCTGCCAGCTTGCGCTCGGTGCCACGCCCGAACTCGCGGCGCTCGCCTACGCGATGAAGCGCCATCCCGATCTGGTGTCGGGCACCGCGCGCAGCGATCTGGCGCTGATGCGCACCGGCGGCGGCGACTGGGTCAGCAAGATCGGCGCCGACGGCGTGCAGGCGATCGGTGTGGCGAGCCTCGGCATCGGAATCGCCATTCGCGTCGCCGACGGCAACTCGCGCGCGCTGCACGTGGCCACGGCCGCGGTGCTGCAGCAGCTTGGACTGATCGACGCGCGGCAGAACACGCCGCTCGCGCCCTTTGCCGGCCGCGCGATACGCAACTACCGCGGCATCGTCGTCGGCGAACTCGAGCCGCGCTTCCGGCTTCCGCGGCTGCGCTGAGCGTCTGCGCGCCGCGTCGGGTTCAGCGCGTTTCCTCGATGTGCTTGCGTCGCCTTTCTTCGGCAACGAACTCCTCGAGGTCCGGGTCGAGCGCGTTGCGCGCCGACACGATGCCGACCGGTTTGCCGTTCTCGACGACCGGCAGGTGGCGAAAGTGCTGCTCGTGCATCAGCAGCATCGCGTGACCGAACGACTTGTCGGGCGAAATCGTCCTGGGGTCGCGCGTCATCACGTCGGCAAGCTGCGTGGTGGCCGGGTCGAGCTTGCGCGCGATCACGCGAAACACCGCGTCACGTTCGGTAAAGATGCCGACGAGGCGCTCTTCCTCGACGACGAGCACCGCGCCAACGTGCTTCTTCGCCATCAGCACGGCCGCCTGCAGCACGGTGGTCTGAGGCGGCGCCGTGAGCAGCTTGCGCTGCTCTATGATGTTTCTGACCGGCTGGGTAAACACGGAAATCTCCTCGTTCGGCACCACGCCGCGATGTACGGTGCCTGCAAGACCGCAACGTACGAGGCCGCTGCAGACTGCTCCTTGACTGCGATCAAGCCTCGGGCGCGCGCGCACGCGAGAGAAGCGAGATTGCGCCACCCGACGGCAGGTAGGCAGCCGGATGCAAAGGCCGGGGGCATGATGCGTCGCAAGAAAGTGGCCCCTGGCGAATCGCGGACTCGAGGCGCTCCCCCTGCGCTCGCGTGAAGTGCGAAGCGCCCGCCGCGCGCCCGGGACGATCGAATCGCGGAGGCAGGCGTGCGAGCGGAGCGGGCGTGCGTCTTACGCGCCGCGCAGCTCGACCTCGCCGCGCGGCGTGCGCAGCAGCGCGACGAGCGACTTGGGCCCGGGCTTCAGTTGCACCGGTCCGCTGATGCGCAGCTCGCGAAACAGCGGCAGCACGCCAGTGGCTGCCGGATGCGAAAGCCGCAGCTGCACCAGCGCGCAGCCGCGCTCTTCGAGCGCATCGCACGGATGCGCGCCGCGCCATTCGATCGCGGCCGGCAGCACACCGCCGAAAGGCAACGCGCCGTCTTCGGTCACCGTCAGCCGCCACGCGTAGGTGCCGCGCGTGAACGCGCGCGGCTCGCCGAGCGCCGGCACGCGCGTCACCGCTTCGACGATATCGGTCGTCGAAGCGACCCACGTCAGCAGGAAAGGCGAACGCGCTGCGCGCGCCCGCACGGCCGGATCGTCGAGCGCGAACCAGCGCGGGTGCGCGGGCTGCGCGGCGTGCAGGTCGATCGCGAGCAGTTCGAGGTACACGCGCGGACCGAGCTTCAGCAGCCGGTTGTGCGTGCCCATCGTCGGGTGCTGTCCGCCCGGCTGCGGTTCGGCGGCGAGCACTTCGGCCGCCCATGCCGAGCCCTGCGCCAGATCGGCGCAGGCGACGACCAGATGATCGGGTTCGGAGCGCAGCATCGGCGACAGGCGCAAGCAACGGCACCGATTTAAGCACGCGCGGCGCGGCCGTGCCGAGGCGCCAGAATGCCGGCGCCGACCCGGCGCGTGCGCAGCAGGAGCGATGCAAGGCAACGGCGACGCCCTGTTCCTCATCGGCGGCGGCTGCCGCGGCGTGCGCACCGGGGATCTCGGCTGACGCGCGCCGGTAGAATCCGCGCCTTTCGCACGACCGGCTGCACGGATGCTTCCCGAACAGAAACGACGCGTGATCGCGCTGATCGAGCAGGCGCTCGCCGGCCTCGGCGGCGCCGGCGTGCCGGTGCAGCTCGAGCGGCCGAAGGTCGAGTCGCACGGCGACCTGGCGTGCAACGTCGCACTGCAAGTCGCGAAGACGCTGAAGAAGAACCCGCGCGAGGTGGCGAATGCGATCGCCGACGCGTTGCGCGTCAACCCGGCGGCGGACGGACTGATCGAGTCGGTCGAGGTCGCCGGCCCCGGCTTCATCAACCTGCGAATCGCTGCCGCCGCCAAGCAGGAGGTCGTGCGCGTGGCGCTGCGCGAGGGCCACTGCTTCGGTACGAATTCCGTGCACGCCGGCGAAAAGGTGATGGTCGAGTTCGTCTCCGCGAACCCGACCGGGCCGCTGCACGTCGGCCACGCGCGCCAGGCCGCGCTCGGCGATGCGCTGGCCAACGTGCTCGCCGCGCAGGGCTTCAACGTGACGCGCGAGTTCTACTACAACGACGCCGGCGTGCAGATCGAAAACCTCGCGCTGTCGGTGCAGGCGCGCGCGAAGGAGCTGCGCGGCGAGGCGGTCGAATTCCCCGAGGCCGGCTACCGCGGCGACTACATCGTCGACATCGCGCGCGAGTTCCTCGACAAGAAGACCGCGACCGCGCGCGACGGCTCGCCGGTCGTCGCCTCAGGCGACGTCAACGACCTGGACAACATCCGACGGTTCGCGGTGGCTTACCTGCGGCACGAACAGGACGAGGATCTGGCCGCCTTCGGCGTCGAATTCGACCACTTCTATCTGGAGTCGTCGCTGTATGCCGAGGGCAGGGTCGACGCCGCCGTGCGCGCGATGATCGAGTCGGGCATGACCTTCGAGGCCGAAGGCGCGCTCTGGCTGAAGACGACCGAGATCGGCGACGTCGGGCCGCCCGGCCAGAAGATGGTCGACGACAAGGACCGCGTGATGCGCAAGTCCGACGGCACGTATACGTACTTCGTTCCGGACGTCGCTTACCACCTGGCGAAGTGGGAACGCGGTTTCACCAAGGTGATCAACGTGCAGGGCTCGGATCACCACGGCACGGTGGCGCGTGTGCGCGCCGGCATCCAGGCCGCGGCGAAAGCGCTCGGCCTGCCGATCCCGAAGGGCTATCCGGACTACCTGCTGCACAAGATGGTGCGCGTCATGCGCGGCGGCGAGGAAGTGAAGATGAGCAAGCGCGCGGGCAGTTACGTGACGCTGCGCGACCTCGTCGACTGGGTCGGCCGCGACGCGGCGCGTTTCTTCCTGGTCTCGCGCAAGGCCGACACCGAGTTCGTGTTCGACGTGGATCTCGCGCTCGCGCAAAGCGAGGAAAACCCGGTGTACTACGTGCAGTACGCGCATGCGCGGATCTGCTCGGTGCTCGCGCAGGCGCAGACCTCGGGCGCGGCCCTCGACGAGGATGCGGCACTGCGCGCGGATCTGGCGCCCCTGGCGGGCGCGCGCGAACTCGCGCTGCTCGCGAGGCTTGCGGCGTTTCCGGAGGCGGTGCGCGCGGCGGCCGAGGAACTCGCGCCGCACCAGATCGCGTTCTATCTGAAGGATCTCGCGGCCGATTTTCACGGCTACTACAATGCCGAGCGCGTTCTTGTCGAAGACGGATCGACCCGCACGGCGAGGCTCGCGCTGCTGCTCGCCACGCGGCAGGTGCTGCGCAACGGCCTGCGGCTGATCGGCGTGACCGCGCCCGAGCGGATGTAGCCCCTCGCGGTCGCCGCGCAGCGCGCACCGAGATCGTCGCGACAACGAAAGGAACCCCGCTTGTCGTCCCCCACTTCACGTCAACACGGCAACACGCTGATCGGCCTGATCGTGGGCCTGTGCGCCGGCTTGGCGATCGCGGCGATCATCGCCGTGTACATCACCAACGCGCCGGTGCCCTTCGTCAACAAGGTGCAGCGTCCGACGGAAAAGATTCAACCGGGCGCCGACGGCAAACTGCCCGATCCGAACAAGCCGCTGTACGCGCCGCCGCCCGCGCTGCAAAAACCGGTCGAAAGCGCGAAGGTCGAGCCGCCGCCGGCCGTAGCGCCGACACCCGCCGCGGACGCGAAGACGCCGCAGCCCGCCGACGAAGGCACCCGCTTCCAGCTCCAGGCGGGCGCGTTCCGCACGCCCGAGGACGCCGACGCGATGCGCGCGCGGCTCGCGCTGATGGGGCTGGACGCTCGCGTGTTTCCGATCGAACAGGCCGGAACGACGCTGTATCGCGTACGGCTCGGCCCGTACGGACAGATCGACGACGTCAACCGCACCCGCAAGATGCTGGCCGAAAACGGCATCGAGGCGCAGGTCATCCGCTTGAAGTAGTGCGCGACGGGCGGCGACCCAGAGTCCGTCAGCGAGCGCGCGGCCGTCGGCGTTAGGCAGGGGTCTTTACCGAGGAAGGATCGCTCATGACACAGCATTTCGATCGCCGCAAGTTCATCGCCGCCGCCGCGTTGATTCCGACGCTCGCCACCGCGCAGGCGCGCGAGCCGCGCGAAGGCAGCGACTGGCGGCGCGTCAGCCCGCCGCAGCCGGTCGAGACCGGCGCCAGGATCGAGGTGCTCGAGTTCTTCTGGTACGGCTGCCCGCACTGCCAGAGCTTCGAGCCCGATCTGGAGGCGTTCCGCAAACGCCTGCCCGCCGACGTCGAATACCGCCGCAATCCGGTCGCGTTCGACGAGGCGCGCACGCCGCACAGCCGCATCTACTACGCGCTCGAAGCGCTCGGCAAGACGAACGAACTGCACAGCAAGGTGTTCGTCGCAATCGTCACCAACCGCCGGCCGATGCTCAAGCCCGACGAGATCGCCGACTTTATGGCGGCCAACGGCATCGACCGCAAGCAGTGGCTCGACACGTACAACTCCTTCACCGTCGCGACCCGGGCCAACCGGGCCGCGCAGGTGTGGCGCGCGTACAAGATCGACGGCACACCGTCGGTCGCAGTCGACGGCAAGTTCGTCACCGCGCCGTCGATGGTCGGCTCGCGCGAAGGTGCGATCGCCGTGCTCGACTACCTGATCCAGCGCGCGCGGGCGGAACGGAAGAAATAGAAGGACTCATCGAGCATTACGAATCTTCGCGACACGACTGCCCCGCCTGGCGCTCGCATTCGTTGCCCTTTGTCATTCCGAGCCGCAACGCCGCTATGGTCATTCCGAGCCGCAGGCGAGGAATCTCCGCCGCTCGCAACGCCGGGGTCCCTCGCGTTCGCTCGGGATGACAAGCCAGCGTCATTCCACCCCGGCCCGGCTTCGTCATTGCGAGCCACCATGCCGCCATTGTCGTTCCGCACCGCAAAGCCTTCGCTGTCATTCCGAACCGCAACGCCGCCCTTGTCATGCCGAGCCGCAGGCGAGGAATCTCCGCACCTCGCAGGGCGGAGATCGCTCGCGTTCGCTCGGGATGACAAGGCAGTGTCGTTCAACGCCGGCCTGGCTTCGCCATTCCGAGCGGCAACGCCCGCATTGTCATTCCGAGCCGCAGGCGAGGAATCTCGGCCGCGCGCAACGCCGGGATCCCACGCGTTGCTCGGGATGACGGAGGTGGTGTCCACATGGGCGACGCGAACTTGCGGGGTCCCGGTGTCACGCGCTTGCGTAACTTTCGATCGGATCCAGGACTCAGGTTTCTGCAGGGCCCGAGCCGTCCGTCGGGCGGTCGGGCAGCGGCAGGTCCGCTGACGGACTGGATGCTGAATCCTGGATGCAGAATCCTGCTTCACGCATGAACGTTTTCATCACTGGCGCATCCAGCGGCATCGGTGCAGCGCTCGCGCGCGAATTCGCGCAGCGCGGCGCGACGCTGGGGCTCGTGGCGCGGCGGCAGTCCGCGCTCGAGGCGCTCGCCGCGCAACTGCCGGGCACGCACCGGATCTACGCGGTCGACGTCACCGACCGTGACGCGATCGTCGCCGCCGGCCGCGACTTCGACGCCGCCAGCGGCGGCGCGGATCTCGTGATCGCCAACGCGGGCATCTCGGTCGGCGTGCTGACCGAGCATTACGAGGACCTCGAGGCCTTCCGCCAGGTGCTGGAAACGAACGTGCTGGCGATGGCCTACACGTTTCACCCGTTCATCGCGCCGATGCGCCACCGCCGGCGCGGCACGCTCGCCGGCATCGCGAGCGTGGCGGGCATCCGTGGGCTGCCGGGCTCGGAGGCGTACTGCGCGTCGAAGGCCGCCGCGATCAGCTACCTCGAAAGCCTGCGCGTGGAGTTGCGGCGCTTCAACGTGCGGGTCGTGACGATCGCGCCGGGCTTCGTGCGAACGCCGCTGACCGCGCGCAACCCGTACCGGATGCCGTTCCTGATGGCGCCCGAGGCGTTCGCGCGCGCCGCCGCCCGCGCGATGCTCGCGGGCGCGAGCTATCGCGTGATCCCGTGGCAGATGGCCTTCGTCGCCAAGCTGCTGCGCGCGGCTCCGAACTGGGCCTTCGACCGGCTGATGGCCGGACGACCGTACAAACCTCGCAAGACCGAACCGTCGCCATGAGCTGGGTCGATGCGCTCGGGCAGGCGCACCGTCGCGCCGGACCCGACGCGCGCATCGTCTCGCTCGTGCCTTCGATCACCGAGCTGCTGTTCGACCTCGACCTGGGCCCGCAGATCGTCGGTCGAACGGGCTTCTGCATCCATCCGCGCGAGCAGGTCGCGAACATTGCGAAGGTCGGCGGCACCAAGGACGTCAAGCTCGACGTGTTGCGCCGTCTGGCGCCGACGCACGTGATCGTCAACGTCGACGAAAACGAGGCGCCGACGGTCGAGGCGATCCGCGCTTTCGTGCCACACGTGATCGTCACGCACCCGAACGCGCCCGAAGACAACCTCGCGCTGTACCGGCTGGCGGGCGGCATCTTCGATCGCACGCCGCAGGCCGAAGCGCTTTGCGCGCGGCTGCACGCCGAACTGGACGCCTGCGCCGCGACCGATTGGCCGAGCGAGACGGTGCTGTACCTGATCTGGAAGAACCCGTGGATGACGGTGGCGGCCGACACCTACATCGCCCGCACGCTGGCGCGCATCGGCTGGTTCGTCGCCACGCCGCCCGGCGGCGAGCGGGGTGCGTCGCGCTACCCGGTGATCGACGACCTCGACGCCGAGGTCGCGCGCGTCGACCGCGTGCTGCTTTCGACCGAACCGTTCATGTTCCGGGCGAACCACCTCGCCGAACTGCGGTCGCGGCTGCCGCACACGCCGATCGATCTGATCGACGGCGAGATGACGAGCTGGTACGGCAGCCGCGCGATCCGCGGGCTCGCGTACCTGCGCGAGTTCCGCGCCGCACGCCTGCGCTGATCACGCCGCGTCGCGCTCGAGCTCGCGCTGCAGTTGCTCGACGCCGTCGATCAGCTTCGTGAATTTCTCGCCGAACGGCGTCAGCCGGTACTCCACGCGCGGCGGCACCTCGGGATACGCGTGCCGCACGAGGATGCCGTAGCGCACCAGCTTGCGCAGCCGCTCGTTCAGCACCTTGGTCGACAGCCCGGGCAGCGCGTGCTCCATCGCGCCCGGCCGCACGACACCCTGCCGGATCTGCGCGAGCACCGCGAGCGACCATTTGCAGCCGACGATGTCCTCGACCATGCCGGCGACGTCGGGTGTGGCAGAAACTTTCTTTCGCCCTGGAATCATCGATCAGCACCGAAAGGTAACCCGGGCACCGTTCGGTACCCGCTTTATTCGCATCTCGCACGCGACAACAATACCCGCCTGTCCGTCTGCAAGGAAAGGAGGCTTCGAATGAACCGACTGCTCGCCGCACTGGCGCTCGTCACGCTGCCCGCGATCGCCGCCGATCCGGCGCAGGTGCCCTATCCGAAGGGCTACCGCGACTGGACGCACGTGAAGAGCATGGTGATCCAGCAGGGCCACCCGTTGTACGAATCCTTCGGCGGCATCCATCACATCTACGCCAACAAGAAGGCGCTCGAAGGCTACCGCAAGGGCACGTTCCCCGACGGCGCGGTCATCGTTTTCGATCTGCTCGACGCCAAAAGCGGCGCCGGCGCGATCGAGGAAGGTCCGCGCAAGGTCGTCGGCGTGATGATGAAAGACGCGAATAAATGGAAGGACACGGGCGGCTGGGGCTTCGAGGGCTTCAAGGGCGACTCGACGACCGACCGCGCGGTCGGCGCCAACGCGAAGACCGCCTGCTTCGACTGCCATACGTCGCAGAAGTCGCGCGACTACGTGTTCAGCGCCTTGCGCAAGTAGGGCGGCGGGTGCAGGCGCACACGCTGCCCGTGCTGGGTCCGGCGCCGCCGATCGAGGCGGCGGCGTGGATCAACGCCGACGCGCCGGTCGCGCTCGAGCGTTTGCGCGGCCGCGTCGTGCTGCTGCACGCGTTCCAGATGCTGTGCCCGGGCTGCGTGCTGCATGGACTTCCGCAGACGCAGCGCGTCGGGCAGCTCGCGCACGACGACCTCGTCGTGCTCGGCCTGCACAGCGTGTTCGAGCATCACGACGCGATGACGCCGGCGGCGCTCGCGGCGTTCGCTCACGAATTCCGGCTGCGCTTTCCGATCGCGATCGACGCGCACCGCAGCGGCGATCCGGTCCCGGCGACGATGCGCGCGTATGCGCTGCAGGGCACGCCGACCACGCTGCTCGTCGATCGCGCAGGCAGGCTGCGGCTGCGCCACTTCGGCGCGCTGGACGATCTCGCGCTGGGGATGGCGCTCGGCGGGCTGCTCGCCGAGTCCGCCTGAGGCGCCGCGCACGCCGCGCCGCCGGTCGGCGCCCGGCTGCGGCGTCTCACGTGCCGCACGCGCGCAACCGTGCGAAGCCGGCGGCCAGATCGGCGATCAGGTCGTCCGGATCCTCGAGCCCCGCGGCGATGCGGACGAGCGGGCCGGCGGCAGGCGGCGGCGCGACCGTGCGTTCGGGGTTCGCCGGAATGATCAGACTTTCGTAGCCGCCCCAGGACGCGCCCAGGCCGAAGAGCGCCAGCCCGTCGATCAGGGCGCCGATCGCCGCCTCGCTCACGCCGGGCGCGAACGCGACGCCGAACAGTCCGCTCGCGCCGGTCATGTCGCGCTTCCACAGCGCATGGCCCGGATCGTCCTGCGCCGCCGGATAAAGGATGCGCTCGACTTCCGGCTGCTGCCGCAACCAGCCGATCAGGCGTTCGGCGGTTGCGCGATGCTGCGCCAGCCGCGCGCCGAGCGAGCGCAGCCCGCGCAGCGCGAGCCAGCAGTCGTCGGGGCTGGTCGTCACGCCGTACTGGTGGATCGCTTCGCGCAGTTGCGGCCACGCGCGCTCGTTGGCGGTCAGCGTGCCCAGGATCAGATCCGAGTGGCCGCCGATGTACTTGGTCGCCGCATGGATCGACACGTCGACACCGTGCTCGAGCGGACGGAAAAAAAGCGGCGTGGCCCAGGTGTTGTCGATCAGGCTCACGGCGCCCCGCGCGCGCGCCACCTCCGCGAGCAACGGGACGTCCTGCATTTCGAACGTCAGCGACCCCGGCGACTCGAGGAACAGCACCCGCGTGGCGGGGGTAAAAAGCCGCTCGACCGCGGCGCGCCCGGCTTCGCCGACGCGCGGGTCGTAGAACGTCGTCGACACACCGAAGCGCGGCAGCACCTCGCGGCAAAACCGGCGCGTGGGCCAGTAGACGGAGTCGGGCATCAGCACGTGGTCGCCCTGCCGCACGAACGCCAGGATCGCGATCGTGATCGCCGCCAGCCCCGACGGCGCGGCCCAGCTCGCGTGGCCGCCTTCCAGCTCGGTCAGCGCGTCGTAGAACGCGTGATGCGTCGGCGTGCCGTAGATGCCGTAGGTCGTCGGACGGTCCACGCCGGCGAAGCGGCCGCGTACGCGCTCCTTCATCTGCGCCACGCTGTCGTGCAGCACGGTCGAGCCGCGCACCAGCGGCGGGTTGACGAAACCGAAGCTCGCCGCGCGGTCGCGGCCGAGCGTGGCCAGCAGGGTGGCGGGCTTGTGCTTGCGCCGTTCGCTCATGAACGAAAACGCCGTGGTCGATCGACGCGCATCATGCCTGCGCGAAGGTGTAGACGCCGCTGCAGAGCCGCCGCACGAGCCGGCCCTCGTACCACAGCGCATGCAGATGCGCGAGCGACTCGCCGAGCGCGAAGGTCGTCTGGTGCAAGTCGAGCTCGCGGTTGAACAGCACCGGCACGATGTCGGCAGCCGTCTTCGGCGTGGCGCACGCGCGCCAGACCTCTTCGAGCCGCGCCTGATGATGCGCGTGCTGCTGCGCGACGCGGCGATGCAGTCCGACGAAAGGCTTGCCGTGCGAAGGCAGCACCAGCGTGTCGGCCGGCAGCATCAGATAGTGGTCGAGCGAGCGCAGATAGCGCGGCAGCGGATTGGCGTCGGGCTCCAGGTCGAACACGCTGACGTTGGTCGAGATGCGCGGCAGCACCATGTCGCCGGACACGAGCAGCCTGTCCTCCGCGCAATACAGCGAAACGTGCTCGGGCGCGTGACCGTGGCCCACGATCACACGGAAGATGCGGCGCGCGCCGGCGGGCCCGATCGCGATCTCGTCGCCATCGACGATGCGATGGAACGACCGCGGGACCGCCGGAACGAGCTTCGGGTAGTAGCCGCTGCCGCGCGCGCGCACCTTGGCGAGCGCATCGGGGTCGGACAGGCCGTGCCGGCGGAAGTGCGCGGCCGCGTCTTCGCCCGCGGTTTCGTTGGTGCCGGTCGACAGGAAACGGCCGAACGCGTATTCGGTCGCGCTCATCCACAGCGTCGCGCGCCAGCGTTGGCGGTCGCCGCCGCGCGTGAGCCAGTGCGCCAGCCCCAGATGGTCCGGATGGAAGTGCGTCGCGATCACCCGCAGCAGCGGCCGGCCGTCGAACGCGGTGTCGAACAGGTTTTCCCAGGCCGCCTTGGTGTCGTCGCTCGCGATGCCGCAATCGATCACCGTCCAGCCGCGCTGCAGTTTGCCGTCGACGTCGAGCTCGTCGTCGAGCAGCCACAGGTTGATGTGGTCGAGCGCAAACGGCAGCCGCATGCGCAGCCAGTGCACGCCGGGGCGAAGGGTGACGATCGTCCCGGGCGCGGGCACTTCCGCCCACGGATAGGCGAGTTCGTGTTCATGGGGGTTCATGACGGCAGTGTAAGAGCTTGCCCGCGGGCAGGCGCCGGGACGGGCCGCCGCGATGCGTCTGCGGTTCAGCCCGCGCGCCCGCCTGCTTCGAAGCGGTACGCCTGCAGCGTGCCGCCGTCGGCGTGGAACAGCCGCGTCGCGCGCAGCCGCGGCGTCATGCCGGGGTCGGAGACGATCAGCAGCGAGCCGAGTTGCGAGGACACGAGCACGCCGGCGCGGTCGGCGCTGCGCGCCAGGCCGCGCGCCTGCGCCACGCTGCGCTCGCTGGCGCGCGGGCGCGCGCCGGGCGCGGCGGGACGCTCCTTGACGCCCGAGGCGATGCCAAAGCGCAGCCCCGCGCGGTCGTGCTCGCGCGCGAGTTCGGCGGCGCGCCACAGCACGTCCAGGTCGGGTGCGTCGAACCGTACCAGCGTGGCTTCGTCGTCGTTGGCCTCGATCAATTCGGCGCCGCTGGCGCGCAGCCGCTCGGTCGCCACGCCGACCGCGATCATGCCGTCCTCACGCGCGGCGTCGGCGTGAACCGAAATCACGAAATTGATCGGTGCCTGCATCCCGGACCTCGTCCCCCGATAGTTTGCCCCCCGGCGGTCTCCCCGATCGCCTCGTATCCGGCCGCACCCGGCCGCACTTCGGTGGCTCGCCGTCCGCCGGCGCCACCCGTGGCGGCCGGTCGTTGCCCCACGTTGACGCGCACGTAAACTGCGGGCCATCGTCCGTTCGACCGACCCACGATGGCCAAACGCACCGCTGCTGGCGCCGACAGTCTCGCGCGGCCCGCAACCCAGTTCACGATCTCCGACCTCGCGCGCGAGTTCGACATCACGCCGCGCGCGATTCGCTTCTACGAAGACCAGGGCATCCTGGCGCCGGCGCGAGCGGGCGCGAGCGGACTGAAGCGCGTGTATTCGCCGCGCGACCGCACGCGGCTGAAGCTCACGCTGCGCGGAAAGCGGCTGGGACTCACGCTGACGCAGATCCGCGAACTGATCGACATGTACGAGAGCCCGAAGGATGCGGTCGCGCAGGCGCGCAAGTTTCTGGCGATCCTGGAGCAGCACCGCGCCACGCTCGAGCAGCAGCGCGAGGACATTGAGGTCACGCTCGCGGAAATCAGCCAGCACGAGGCCGAGTGCCGGCGCATCCTGGCCGGTCGCAAGTGAGCGCGCCGCAAATGCTGAAAGCGATCCGCGAGTTTTCCGACCGCAACCCGGCCGCGCCGCAGACGGGCGACCACGCCATCGAGCTGGCCACCGCCGCACTGCTGGTCGAAGTCGTTCGCATCGACCGCGACACGAACCCCGCCGATCAACCAGCGCTTCACGCAGGCGCAGAAGGAGCGCGTGATCGAGCTGATGTGGCAGGTCGCCTACGCCCGCGCCGAGCTTTCGGCGCACGAACTGCATCTGATGCGCAAGATCGCCGCCTGCTGCAGGTGCCGGACGACGCCTGCATCGCGGCGAAGCTGCGGGCGAAGCAGCGCAGCGCCTGAGCCTGTCATCCCGAACCGAAGGTGAGGGATCTCGGCGCATGCGAACGGGCGAGATCCCTCGGCGGCGCCTCGGGATGACGAATGGCGCTGCGCGCCATGGGCGGGATCCCTCGGCTGTGCCTCGGGATGACGAATGGCGCTGCGCGCCATTCGTCACTTGACCGCGATCGGATTGATGATCGCCTGCACGGCGCCGGTGATGCGCGCCGGACCAAGCGTGAAGAAGGACTCCCACGCCTTGTCCTTGACCATCTCCTCGGTCGCCATGTTCTCCAGGATGTAGATGCCGTTCATCGGCAGCAAAATCTGGTGCACCTCGAAGACGCCGGCGTTCTTCTCGAACGGGATCACCTCCAGTCCCCAGGTGTCGGCGCCGACCATCGCCACACCCAGCGACGCCAGGTACTTCGCGCCCTCGACGCCCAGCCCCGGTTCGACCGAGCCGTAGCGCTTGTCGTCCTTGCCGATCAGCTTGGTCCAGCCGGTGTAAAACAGCACCACGTCGCCGCGCTCGATGCCCTTCACCCCCTGGCGCTTCAGCGCGCCCTCGATCTCGGCGCGGTTGAACGCCGTGCCTTCCTTGACGATGTCGGTGTTGAAGTAACCCGCCATGTCGAGCAGCACGGCGCGCGTGGCGATCGCCGGAACGTTCTCGATGCCGAGCTTGGCGAGCCCGTCGGCCTTGACGAAATCGGCCGCCTTGTTGCAGTTGTAGTAGACGTTGTCGATGCCGATGTGGCCGAGGCCGTCGACTTGCGAGCCGATGCCGACCCAGCCGGAAATGATGTCGTCGTTGTACGTGGTCTTGCTCGGCCCGAGCGTGCCGCCTGCGACCTGGCCCGGCTGCAACACGGTCAGCGCGAACGTGCGCGGCGGAAACGCCGGCGTCCTGCTGTTCGTTTCGATGCCGAGCCGGTACGCCTTGCCGCGCGTGATCAGCTTGGCGGCGGCAAGCGTCTTTTCGGGGGTGATGTAGTTCAGGTTGCCGATCTGATCGTTCGGCCCGAATTTCGACGGAAAGCAGGTCTGCATCTGCCCGCGCGCCGGCGCCGCTGCGAGGAGCAGGGCGAACGCGCAGCCGGCGATCCAGCCGAGCCGCCGTAGCGGATTTTTCATCGGGATCCTCCTCGTCTGCGAAGGCCGTGATCGGGATTCGGCGGCGCACGCACGGCCCACGTGCGGCAGCCCCAGCGTAGTCCGCGCGCCTGCGCCGCACCGCCCGGCGATCATGCGATCCGCTCGCGCCGGCCGCGGCGGGCCGCGCGCCGCTACCCCGCGACGATCCCGATCAGCGCTTCGCCGTAGCTTGCGAGCTTGCGCTCGCCGACGCCCGAAATGCCCCGCAGCGCCTCGACCGACCGCGGCCGCGCCTGCGCGATCGCGCGCAGCGTGGCGTCGTGGAACACGACATACGCGGGCACGCCGTGCGCTTTGGCCACCTGCGCGCGCCACGCGCGCAGCCGCTCGAACAGCCCCTCGTCGGCCGCAGCCAGCGGCGCGGCGGCCGGCACCTTGGCCTTCTTCGCTTTGCGGCCGGCGCCGGCGACCTGCCGGCGCACTTCGATCGTGCGTTCGCCGCGCAGCACCGGTCGGCTCGCCTCGGTCAGCCGCAGCACGTTGAACCGCTCGGAGTCGACTTCGACCAGATGCTGCGCGACGAGCTGGCGCAGCAGCAGCCGCCATTCGGCCTCCGACAGATCGGCGCCGATGCCGAAGGTGCTGAGTCGGTCGTGGCCGAACTTGCGCGTCTTGTCGGTGTGTTTGCCGCGCAGCACGTCGATCACGTGCGTGGCGGCGAAGCCGAAGCCGCTCGCCTGTTCGCAACGGTAGATGCACGACAGCAGCTTGCGCGCCGGCTCGCTCGCGTCCCACAGTTCGGGCGGCTCGAGGCAGTTGTCGCAGTTGCCGCAGGGCTCGCTGTCCTCGCCGAAGTACGCGAGCAGCCGCACGCGGCGGCAGTCGCCGGTTTC
>Ga0272446_1001577_pt1 | contig 32820 bp, 28 predicted proteins | sample YNPCB0061_FD_194587 | JGI IMG/M metagenome (GOLD analysis project Ga0272446, IMG submission 194587) | Hot spring microbial mat communities from Yellowstone National Park, WY, United States - YNP-CB-006-1 | ecosystem: Environmental > Aquatic > Thermal springs > Hot (42-90C) > Sediment | place...
GCCATTGGTCTACCTGTCTGACGGCGCTGTGGTGCGATCGCCCGGGGCGATAGGCGAAGCTGCTGGCTTCAAAGTGGGGTTCGAGGATGGGATACAACAGGTTGAGCAGGGCTTGTTGGACGATGCGATCGCGTCCTGGAAGTTGCCCAGTATCTCATGAAAGATGTTGCGTTAGCAGCCAGTCAAGATTTAGCTCAAGTGTGTGGGGCTGCGCTTACAGCGGCTCAACTCTTGTGCTCCAATCGTCTATTCTGCCCCATCCGAACCAAAGGGGTAAGACATCGCTGCTTGCCGCCAGCGCAGGAGCAACACCACACACGCAGGTTTAAGCGCTGAGAGCCTCTGAAAGGTAGTCTGCCGCAGCTTCTACTAAGGCGATCGCATTTTCGTAACGCATCCGGGTTGGGCCGATCACACCGACACTGCCGACAGGCACCGTGCGCTTGTGGTAAGTCGCGGCAATTAAGGTACAGGTGCGCATCGGCTCTAAAGGATTTTCAGACCCAATCCGAATTGTGATGCGGCGATCGGGTGTACCCTCACTGCTGGGTCGAAAGATTAAGGGAAGCAACTGATCTTGCTCATCTTCTAGCAAATGCAGAATAGTTTGTACCTGCTGGACTTCAGAGAACTCTGGCTGGCGCAATACTTCCGACAGGCCACTCATCAGCAGTTGAGTCGTAGCCGGAGTTTGAGAGCGCCGAGTTAACTCGGCCAGAATCAACTGCAAAAAGTCGCCATAGCGTTGAAACTCTCGGTCTAACTCACCCCAGTCAAGCTGGGCCAGATCAGTCAGCGCCTGCCCTCGAAACCGCGCATTTAAGAAATTCGAGAGGATTTGCAATTCCCTTTCTAACAATTCTCCATGGGCAAATTCCTCCACGGCGGCGGGGGGTAAATCAATCAGAGCGGATTGGGTCTCGTAAGAATCTGTGACAAAAATCAGCATCACCCGATTGGCATCAACTTGCACTAATTGCACATGCCGGAGACAGGCGGTGTAAGTGTGAGGCGTGGTAATCAGAGCAATATAGCCACTCAACGTTGCTAAAATTTGTGCCGCTCCCCGCAACATCGACTCCAGGCTGTAGTCTCCCTGAGAGAGGCGATCGCTCAACAGTTGCTCCACTTGGCGATTCATGTCATTGGAGGGCGTAATTAACTGATCCACGTAAATGCGATAGCCCGAATCAGAGGGCACTCGCCCAGCGGAAGTGTGAGGCTGATACAGCAGCCCCGTTTTTTCCAAAACGCCCATAGCATTGCGAATTGTCGCAGAACTAACACTAAGGTTATATTCCTTGACCAAAGCTTCTGAGCCAACGGGTTCTGCCGTGGCAATGTAGTGGCGCACCGTTGCCCAGAGCACTTGTTGTTGACGATGGGTCAGGTTTACCGAAGGAATCATATCTAACCAGAAAACAAAAAGTGTCTACTTATGTTAAGAAATATCAAGGAATCGGCAATAGAGCACTGATGCTGGGGATGGTAAAGGCAAGGATGACAATTTCAGTAGGATGAAAGGTTGCATAAAATGCTCGAAAAGACGTTCCTTAAAAAGGTCTCAGTGACGACCCTCAATTAAATTGAAGGGTCTTGCAGGCTAGGTGGTTACCTTTTCTGCTTTAGATGGGCAGATACTTTTATTATTCCTTCTGATTTTAGGTCTTGCCGTATTCAATCCAACGAAAGGAATGGGATCTTGTTTTCTACTTAACATTGTCTAGTGCCAGGGGTCGCTACCGGATAGTATTCGTATTGGATTTTTCCAGCCACTTCAGAGATTTGCCTTGCTTTGTCAGCCAACTGTACAGGTTGTCAGGCATGGAAGCTTGGCCCGAATAACCAGTTCGCGACCACGGTGGCAATCTGACTGCTGCCCCCAACGTCGGAAAAACAAACACACTAGGAATTTTGTACGTTGTATTTTATTGCTTGAATTCCGCTGAGCGGTACTATCCTAATAGCGCGGTATGCTGGGGTCAATCCGCTGGGCATAGGCATCAATGCCACCCATTACATTTTTGATGTTGGTAAACCCCTGAGCTGCTAACCACTGACACATCTGGGCTGATCGGATGCCATGGTGGCAAAGCACAATTGTTTCTTGATGGGGGTCTAGATTCTCCAAAATCTGGGTTTCCCACTCCCGAAATTGACTCAGTGGAAAAATCTGGAACCCAGCGATCGCGGCTAGCCCAACTTCGACCGGTTCGCGCACATCAATCAATTGCAGACCTGATTCTGGCTCAGCCAATCGCTGGGCTAACTCTGTGACAGTGATTTCTTGAAAAGGTTCTGGGAACATCGGCTACTTCTCGCTTGAGGGATTTTTGGTCGTCCTATCTCTATTTAAAGTAGATCAATAGATTCAACCCAGGAATGGTACGGGATAGAGTCCACAACAACTGACCGATAAAGAGAATACCAATGCCCCACTGGTACCATACCAGGGTGGTCACAATCCCGGGTACATGTTGATCGCGCAGGCGAATGTCGTTGAAGCCAAATTTCAACAAATTGTTGAGGCTAAAGTCAAAATAGTTAAGCCAGCTCCAACGCCGATCCCAAAGAATTGGCAGATAGCGCTCTTGAAACATTGGGTAACGAGGAATGATGGGTAAGCGTCCTAGTAAAATCCGAAATTGGCGCAGTGTGCCTTCTTCACTAAAATAGCTGGTGTTAAGCAGTGGGTGGTAGCGTCCCTGGGCATAGAGCACGGTCAAAAGCACACTAGAGACGGGCACCGTAATCACAAATAAGCTGAGAAGGGTAAGCCAGGGTTGGTCGCCACTGCGAAAAATTGCAAAGATTCCTAAGATGGCCAGGGCCAGAGCCGTAACGCTGACATACATGGCCTCTGTTAGGGTCGGTAGAATCGGGTTAGGCACTTGCCGCCGCCAGCGATCCAGCAGCCAAAAAATTACACCAAAATAAGCGATCGCCACCAGTCCTACACCAAAAATCAAGGCAAAACTGGTGCCGTATTGGCTTAGCCACAGCAGTTGACTCAAGCTGAGACAGCGCCAGGCTAGTAACAACCGGTTTAACAGCTCCAGGGGGGGAGTCAAGGCTGGGCGTGCCACTAGGCGATCGCGCACATTGATGTAGGAGGCAATATCCACATTTGCCAGGGATAGCAGCTCTGTCACACTGCGAAAGGGCCGCTTCGCCCGTTGCGCCACGATATGCTGGGCCTGGATTGCCGTCAGGCCCAAAACCTGGAGTTGCGGTATCGAGGCTGTATTCACATTCACGCCAAATAGCTGCTGGCGTAGCTCTTTGAGCCGTAAGCGCTGACGGATGTAGTCGAGGTAGTTAGCATCCGGGATTTGTTCTTGCCGCCGAAAGTTACGGATAAGCTCCCGCAGCAGGTTCTCATTGCCTTGTAAGGTGGGGACGGAAATCACCCGGCTAATTTCGTTGGGGTTGCCGACAAATTTGGCACGGTCGGAGTCAAATCGCATCCCTGCCACATTGAGATAGGCCTCCGGGCTAAAGCTGGCATAGCCAAAGTCAATTTTGTCCATAATCGCGGCCCCGCGCAGATTGATGGGCTGGTTAAATTCCACTTCTCGCAAGAGCGCGGCTTTCTCGAAAGTGGCATCGGTTAAAAACAAACCCTGGTTAAAGATGCTTTTGGTAAAGAGCACCTGATCCAGCCAGTGGGCCTGGGCAAAGTCCACAGTGCCCTGCCATTGCACCCGTTGAAAGTTCGCAATCTGTTCAAAGAGACTCTGGTTAAAACTGGCATTTCCCTGAAATTCGCTACTTTGAAAATTTGCCTCGGCTTGAAAGTGGGCCTGGCGAAATTCCGCCTTGGCGAAAAAAATACTGCTGCGAAACCGCGTGGAGTTCTTAAAAACCGCCCCAGTAAAGTTGGCCACCTGACTGAAGCGAGTCTGGCTCCAGTCGGCGGGCTGGTTAAACTGGGCGGTAGCGGCTTCGACCGGTTTCAAAAAAAAGGTGTTGGAGAAGTCAGCAATACCCGCAAAGCGAGTTTGTACCAGCTTGAGGCTGCCCCGAAAGACAGAAATCTGGATAGGGGTGGAATTTGGCTGCCCAGGAGTGGCCAGAAACAACTTTGACAGGGTAACCAAACGGGAAAGGCGACGGCGATCGCGTTTCAGTTGCTCCTGCTCGGCAGGGGTAAAAATTGGCGAAAGGGACTCCCCAAACAAAGGGGCACGCAACCCCAGTTGGCTAATTTGGAAGTCGCCTTGAATGTAAGAATGACTTAAATCCAGGCCCGTGGGGTTACCGGGGCGCTGGAGCTGGTGACGCAACTGCTGGTAAAAACTACTGCGGAAAGGTTCATTTTCCGGGCGCAGATCGATGCTAAAGCCCTGCAAATCTACGACGGAAAAGCCATCTACCAGGGCAGGTTGTTTCAGCCGCGCCTGCAGGAGTTCCAACGTTAGCGGAATCGGTTCAGCAGAAATGGCTGCCCCTGCCAAGGGGCGTGGGTTAGCCCAAACGAACCACCCCACCCACAGGGCGATCGCGATTTTGAGCCAACACCAGACGTATGGTTTGATCCTGACCACTGTCATCGAGCCTCTGCACCCGCTGGGGCCTGTATCATACCCCGATTTAGCGGTTTAGTAGCCCAGCTTTTCCAACACAGGCCGAGTCGAAACAATGTGACGATCCAATCCCAATTCCTTCGGTGCAACCCCCAGCGCTAGGGCAACCAGTTGCGGCAGGTGGATGATCGGTAACCCTAGCTTTTCACCAAGCACTTGCTCCACTTCTGGCTGGCGGGAATCGAGATTGAGGTGACAGAGGGGGCAGGGCGTCACAATGCAGTCAGCACCGCTGGCGATCGCCTCCCGGAGGTGGGTACCGGCCATTTGAAAGGATTGCTCCGTCGCGTAGCTAGAGAGGGGCCAGCCACAGCACTGGGTGCGCCCCCGATAATAAACTGGCGTGGCACCCACTGCCGTCACTACCTGCTCCAGTGATTGGGGATTGTAGGGATTATCGTAGGGCAAATGGTCTTGCCCCCGCAGTAGGTAACAGCCATAGAAAGCAGCACACTTCAGCCCAGAAAGTGGACGGGTGACTCTTGCAGCCAAGGCTGCTACACCTACATCTCCCACCAATGCCCAAAGGATATGCTTTACCTCAGAACTGCCCTGATAGGGAGAGCACCCTTCCTTTTTCAACAAGCCGTTGATTTGTTCAATGTAGTTGGGGTCGCTCTTTTGCCGGGCCTTCAGACGCTCATCCACATGACCGATGACCCCCTGGCAGGTGCTGCAGTGGGTGAGTAGCGGTAAATTCAACTCCTCAGCAAGGGCAATGTTCCGGGCATTCACCGCGTCTTCTAGCAATTGGGAATCTTCCTTAAAGGTTCCTGAACCACAACAGGAAGCTTTTTTGAGTTCAACTAATTCAATCCCCAAAGCCCTGGTCAGAGCTTTTGTGGACTGATCCAGCTCACGGCAAGCGCCCTGGGCCACACAACCCGGGAAATAGGCATATTTTAAAGAATTTGACATGGATTCGGTACTTTAGGATCAGCAGGTCGGCAATTGAGAACGAGTAACGTTCCTCATTCAGCGTAGCAGCCCTGCCGGCTGAAGAACGCTATCGTCATCTGGGAATCACAAGTCAGCAAACTCGAAAATAGTGGGGGAACAATTCGGGCTAAGCTGTTAGCAGAAGTGTTTTACGGTCTTGTTCTATCAGGTTTGTCCTATGTTTTTTCGAGCTATTGCGATCGCCCTTCTCACCACTTGTCTATGGGCCTTGACAACCTGCTTTGCGCCATCAGCCCAAGCGCTCACCCAGGTTAAGCTATCAGAGTTAACCTATCACGAGTGCCCCAGTGAGTTAGCGGAAGGTGCCGTGACGAGTGGGGGCATGGCGATGCCTGCGAATTGTTTCATCATTACTGGTAAAACGGAAAATCCCTCTGGCAAGCCCGTCGTTAACGCTGATATCTTTGGGCGCATCTACGATGCCAATGGTGACTCTGTGATGCAAAACCGGACACGGCTTGGCTCTGTTGAAGAAATCAAACCAGGGATTGGGCGATTTGAATTGCGGGTGTCGGTACCGGCTAACCAACCCACCCCTCTGAAGCTCGAGCAGTTTAAGGCAGCGGGTTTTACTGGGATGGTACGGCGCTAATCAGCAGAGACGTGTTGATTTGGTTGCGCGATCAGGGATGGCGCTAAGGCGGCAAACCCTGTGTTTGGCTGGCTTAAAAATGAAAGCCGAGGAGTCTTCTGGCTTGTCTGGGCAGGCATCGCAACCCATGATCGGTTGGCTCACAATTCGAGTGAGAGTCGCTATGCTAATAGTGTAAATGCATGTAACGGAACGTTAACCATGGCAGAGATGAGCGATCGCAAGAAGCGCATTATGGAGCATTTAGCTCGGAGCAGCGGCGAATTTATTAAACGCTCTACTTCCACCACGTCAGAGGATCGAAAAAAGCAAATTCAGGATCACATCCGCTTGAGTAAGGGAACTGCCTGAGGTAGCTCTCACAGCTATTTTTCAGAAAAAGTCAAGCAATGGAGAAGTTATCGCTTAAAAAGGGAGAAATCTAATCGCCCTTTAGGCTTCTTCCCCTATGCTGTTGTTCTTTACTCGTGGTTTTTTTAAGCACCAGTATATTTTGATGGTTGCGCAGTTTTTTGCCAGCCATTGGTATGGGGGCATCGCTCTGTGGCAAGGGGTAGGTGTTGTGCTGGGGGGAGGCGCGGTTCTAGGAGGAGCAGGGGCGGAGATCGCCCAAGTTCCTGGCTCAGGCGTTGCCCCCCGTTTGTGCGCCGCGCAATTGCCAGGGGCGATCAACTCGGTGATTGGTCAGCCTGCTTTTGAGCGATCGCGATGGGGGGTGCTGGTGCAAACGCTGGGTAACCGTCCGGCTAACCGCCAGACTTTATTTGCCTATGATGCCAGCAAACTGTTTACCCCCGCCTCGAATACCAAACTGCTGACCACTGCCGCTGCCCTGCACACCCTGGGTGGCGACTACCGCATTCGCACATCTGTCTATCAGGAAGGTACAGAAACAAATACCCGCTTATGGATTGTGGGCCGGGGCGACCCTAGTCTGGGGATGCCTCAACTGCAGCAATTGGCGCGACAGCTCCAGCAACAGGGGATTCGCCAGGTCGCTACCCTAATCGGACAGGATGGTTATTTTCTGGGGGATGCAATTTCCCCCTATTGGGATTGGGAAGACGTGCAAGCAGGCTATGGAGCGGCTGTTAACAGCCTGATTTATGAGCAAAATGCGATTGATTTAACGCTATTCCCGCAGCAGGTCGGGCAACCCCTCAGGGTACAGTGGAAATATCCCAGTGATGCCAGCCAGTGGCAGGTCGTGAATCGATCTCGCACGGTCGATCAACAAACAGAGGAATTTCTCAAGGTCAATCGTGATTTTGCCACCCCGACGGTCGTGATCGAAGGTCAATTGCAGACAGGAGCATCCCCCGCTGCGATCGCCATTTCTGCCCCAGCGCCTGGCCATCGCTTTTTACAGCAGTTTCGGACTGCTCTCGCCAGTGCAGGCATTCAAGTAAAGCAGACTCAGCTAACTAGCACCCCGCTTCCCCCGGGGCTGCCTGAAGTTGCCACACTAGAGTCGCCTTCCCTGATTCAATTAGCCCGGGTGGTCAATCAGGAGAGTGACAACTTGGCCGCAGAAGTGTTGCTAAAAACCCTGGGGCGATCGCAACAGCCCCAAACCAAATCAACTGAAGCAGGACTCAATGTCTTGAGAACAGCCCTGACCCAATTGGGTGTCAATCCTGAAAGTTATGCGATCGCAGATGGCTCTGGTCTAGCGCGCCGCAACTTAGTCAGCCCTGAGGCGTTAGTGCAAACGCTACAAAATATGTACCAAACTCCCGCAGGACAAGCTTATCGGGCATCTCTATCCATAGCCGGAGTCAACGGTACCCTGCGGTCACGGTTTCGTAATACCCCTGCGGCAAAGATTGTACAGGCTAAAACAGGAACCTTAACCGGAGTTACGGCTCTCTCTGGCTACATCACCCCAGTCAACCATCCTCCATTGGTGTTCAGCATCATTGTCAATCACGCTGTGGCTCCAACACTTGCATTAAGACAAGCTGTAGACGAAATTGTCCTGCATCTGGCCAATTTGCATCGTTGTGAAATGACATCCCTAGCTCATCGATCACAGCAGCAATAAGCTGACGAGATGGCTAAAGCTCTGCCAGAAAACTGGCAAAAACATTCCAAACCATCTTAAAAGTCAACCTTTTCAATAAAATCACGAATGCTGTTGAGATCAATATAGCGATCAGTGGCATTTCGCAACTCTCGGGCAATCATCCCATCCGTAGATACCACCGTAATGTGAGTATTTTTTCCACGTAATAACTCAATGGCCCGTTCAAAGTCACCATCCCCACTAAAAAGGATGACATGATCGTACTGATCAACTGTGTTAAACATATCAACTACAATTTCGATATCTAAATTCGCCTTTTGGGAATACCGGCCCGAAGCATCATCATAGTATTCTTTGAGAATTTTTGTTCTAACGGTGTAACCCAAGCTAATCAGGGCATCACGGAAACCCCGTTGATCTTGAAAATCCTTAAGCCCGGTGTACCAGAAGGCATTTACCAAAAGTACATCAGGATCCTTGGTAAAGTACTCAAGTACCCTCTTAGGGTCGAAAAACCAGCCATTTTTTTGCTGGGCGTAGAACATATTGTTGCCATCTACGAATATCGATAAACGAGTAGAACCATATTGCATACGAGTCTAGAATTCCAGAATTTTTTAGAGTAGGTAAAACAGCTTAATCAGTGAGCAAACTTCACTTACATAGTCAGGTTAAAAATAAGGTCAGCTTACCTGAAAAAGATGATTGGGTAATCTTTTTAACACGCTACCCAAAAAACATTCGACCATAGGCAATCAGCTAAGGTGTCAGAAAAATATCATAGTATGTGAACGATTAAACTAAATTGTCTAATCGTACCGAAGAATAACCTAAGTAGCGTCTATCAAAAGATAGGTTTAGAAATAATTTATATGAGGTCGGCTAAAAAGAAGTTTTTTTGTGTGAACTCAATCAATGGCGTTTTTACTGCCTCTATAAAGAGTATATAACCCAACTAGATCAGTAACTAATCGAGCATGACCATCCCCCTCCGGGGGAAATGTAAGGGGAAATGTAATAAGTACTTTGAGCTTGCCCAATTAATGTTTTCAAGTCAACGGTTTATCGATAGAGAAAAGAGTATTTGCGACAGAGTATTTACGACAGTTGCGAAACAGTGGGCTATTTCCTAAGGTATCAAAAGATAAGGCTGTGCTAAAGCGTCCGCTAAGTTGTTATTGAGATGCTCGGCGGCTATAAGTTGCAATAGACTGCAGTCGATGGATCGGTTGAATCCTTCTGATTTCGTGTTGAGGCAAACTGTCCTTGGGGGTTGAGAATCTGATGAAGCTCTACCAGGCTCGTCTCTGGTTCAAACCAATGAGACGCTGGGGAACAAGTTATCCAATCAACACTCTGGCTGCTTAAACCAATCAATTCGACTGTTCCTTGCCAGCTCGTAACGCCTAGGTGATGAACTGCCGCATTTGGGGCGATCGCCCAAATGTTACCTCTCCGCTCTGCCAAACGTCGAGCACAAATACCGGTGCCAGAGCCAATATCTGCGACGGTCAAGCCAGTTGGTATCTCTAGCCCTGCAAAAACTTGATCAATGTCTACCGCCGGGTAGCGGGAGAGATGTTTCGCGTCAGCGGTTGCACGATTAGTCAGACAGTTTAACGATTTCATCCAATGTAAAGCACTCATTTTTAGCCAATCTCATCCATCAAAGTTCAGGAAGCACACAAAAAGTGTCGCCTGTGAGTAAAAGCTGCGATCGCCCGAAGCCTTTACTTACAGTTCACTGCCACCAGCATCTATTCTTACTGTAGCGGCATGCTAAGAAAGTTTCACCTGACTGTTAAATGGAACCGGAGGGCAGCCCAATCCAGAACCCACTAACGCGGCGACAGGGCTAGATTTCTCCATAGTGTCGCCACCCTAGCGCTGTTAGGGAGCCTAATGAAGGACTTTGAATAGAAGCGCCAGTATACCAGGGCTGAGGCACCTTCATCACGGCTAAAACCTCTTTGTCAGGCTACTGCACCTTCTCAAGTTGCGGATTGGTGCAGGCATGGTTGCTTTGCTTCTAATAATTCGTTAAATTATTTAACAATTAACCACTTTAAGCCTCACAATAGTAAAAGGGCTAAAACTACGGCGAAGGCCTATTCTTATTTGGGTCGCTGGTTTAGACTCTGGCTTGTTGGCAGAAGAGTAAAGACGGGGCGAGTGGCGTGGCTCAGGCCTGACCATTGGTTCGCTACGCAATTTGGTATAGATGAGGGCGCTAGTGTATGAAGTTTTCTTGGAAAACGGTTTTACTTTGGACGTTGCCAGCATTGGTTGTTGGCTTTTTCCTGTGGCAGAGTGTGTTTTCGACCGCTCCTGCAAATGTTGGCAGAAATGCGGCGAGTACCCGCATGACCTACGGACGCTTTCTGGAGTACCTGGATGCTTCACGGGTGGTTAGCGTTGACCTCTACGATGGCGGACGGACAGCGATTGTGGAAGCGGTTGACCCAGAGCTAGATAACCGGTTACAGCGCTTAAGAGTGGATTTGCCAGGTAATGCGCCTGAGCTATTAAATCGCCTGCGAACCAGTGCAGTTAACTTCAATATCCACCCTACCCGCAACGATGGAGCGATTTGGGGGCTGCTTGGCAACTTGGTTTTCCCAATTTTGCTGATTGGTGGTTTGTTTTTGCTGTTCCGGCGATCCGGTAACCTCCCCGGTGGCCCAGGTCAGGCAATGAATTTTGGTAAGTCACGTGCCCGCTTTCAGATGGAAGCTAAGACTGGCGTGATGTTTGATGATGTCGCTGGAATTGATGAAGCCAAGGAGGAACTGCAAGAGGTTGTTTCCTTCTTGAAAAAGCCAGAGAAATTTACTGCCGTTGGTGCTCGCATTCCCAAGGGGGTGCTGTTGGTTGGGCCTCCGGGAACGGGTAAGACTCTCTTAGCAAAAGCGATCGCTGGTGAGGCCGGTGTCCCTTTTTTCAGCATTTCTGGTTCTGAGTTTGTTGAAATGTTTGTCGGAGTTGGAGCCTCACGGGTGCGGGATTTGTTCAAGAAGGCGAAGGAGAACGCTCCTTGCATTGTTTTCATTGATGAAATCGATGCCGTTGGTCGGCAACGGGGGGCTGGTATCGGGGGTGGCAACGACGAACGCGAGCAAACCCTGAACCAGTTGCTAACAGAGATGGACGGCTTTGAGGGCAATACTGGAGTGATCATTATTGCGGCAACCAACCGCCCAGATGTGCTGGATGCGGCACTTCTGCGTCCTGGGCGGTTTGATCGTCAGGTCACAGTCGATGCCCCTGACATTAAGGGTCGCCTGGAAGTATTGAATGTCCATGCCCGCAACAAAAAGCTGGCCCCAGAAGTTTCGTTGAGTGCGATCGCCCGTCGCACCCCTGGTTTTTCGGGGGCTGATTTAGCCAACTTGCTAAATGAAGCCGCCATTCTGACGGCTCGCCGTCGCAAAGAAGCGATTACCATGGCCGAGATCGACGATGCTGTTGATCGGGTTGTTGCAGGGATGGAAGGCACTCCCCTGGTCGATAGTAAAAGTAAGCGGTTGATTGCTTACCACGAAGTGGGTCACGCTATCATTGGCACCCTGGTAAAACACCACGACCCTGTGCAGAAGGTAACGCTGGTGCCCCGTGGACAGGCACGAGGGTTAACCTGGTTTATGCCGAGTGAAGATCAGAGCCTGATATCTCGCTCCCAGATTCTGGCACGCATCACTGGTGCCTTGGGCGGACGTGCGGCTGAAGAGATCATCTTTGGTGATGCCGAGGTGACGACTGGTGCTGGTAACGACCTGCAGCAAGTTTCAAACATGGCACGGCAAATGGTGACGCGCTTTGGCATGTCAGACTTGGGGCCAATGTCTCTGGAAAGTCAGTCGGGTGAAGTGTTTTTGGGGCGTGACTGGCTGACGCGCTCTGATTACTCAGAGGAGATTGCCTCCCGTATTGATGCACAGGTGCGTTCAATCGTAGAGCACTGTTATGACGATGCACGACGTATCATTCGTGACAATCGTGAAGTGATTGATCGCCTGGTTGACCTGCTGATTGAGAAAGAAACGATTGATGGTGAAGAATTTCGCCAGATCGTGGCTGAGTATACAGATATACCTGAAAAGGAGCAATATACTCCGCAGTTATAATCTCGAAACTCTCAGTAACGAAATTAAACGGGGATTTTCCTATCCCCGTTTTTGTTTTCTAGTTTTGTTTTTTCAGTTTCTACAGCAATACGAGCGAACGTTAGGACGGGATGAAGGCGTGGAATTTCTGACTGGCGGAGAGCTTCCATATCCCTCCTTTATCTCAGTGTTTTAACACGATAGCGTGGCTCTATATCACGCTAACGCTGGTGCTGCCTCTGGTTGAATGGCAGAAACCACTTCATAGACAGAAGTGGAGGGCAACTGGGTAAATAGGGGAGCCATTTTTTTCAGAATTTGTTGATGGAGCGCTTCACTCTGGCTGTCATCCATTTGATCAACACTATCCCAAAAAATCACTGAGATGCCGCGATCTGTACCTGGTTGTTGCAGCAAATAGGCACCCTTAAACCCTTCATGGTAGGTCGCAACGGCCTGTTCGTAGAGTGCTTGAGCCTCTGAAAAACGACCAGGCTTAAATTCACCGATCGCCACATGTACATATTGTCTTCTTAGAAAGTCCTGAAACTCACTCATAGTGCTAATGTCCTTTGTCGCTGAACAATGCCTTGCAGTCAGACTAGATGAAGTCATCCAACCTCTGGTGAGGTTTCCCAACTGCAATCTCCTGGCTGATCTCAGCTTATCCCCAGCGATTCGCAGCATCACCATTCCAGTTACAAATGTTGCAAATATTTGGAGAACTGCGCAAGGTCTAAACGCTTCTAAACCGCGCCTGGCCTCCAGCACATCGCTCTGAGCGTTTTTGCCTGCCTAGGGGTGCCTGCAGCGATCGCGCTCCTTACAGACTCTTTACAAAGCCACAGCCGGATTCGGTAATTCTTCAATAGAATGCGGAGATCGATCATGATAAGTTTATTAACTGTTACTTAATATTTACAAAAATCAACTAGAGTATTTTCCCAAAGCGCTTATTTCAGCCAACCCACTGTCTATAGCTGTTGCCAAGTTGCTTAGGACACTGGGTTTAAGGGGGGGTAGGGGCTTCGCCCCCAGCCAGGGGTTCCACCCGTGCATCCCGTCCTCAGTCTGGTGACTATGGCCATAGCAACAAAACCAGGCATTGTAAAAATAATGTTGGTCTTGGTGTATCGGTTTTAACCACAAGTGCCGGCTTGCTTTCAGGACGTTTGATGGGTGAATAGAGCCGGTGCAATCTTTTTATGTTCCCTGCTTGATGGCAAAACGGCTCTTTCCTAAGGTGTCACTTATTTAACCAAATCCAAGTTAATCAAGTTTGAGGAGCTACCTGTGACTGTAATAGAGCCACATCGATCTTTAAAGGCGGTCAGTCAAAAGCTATCAGCAGGCTCAGAGTTTGTGCCGGATATTAGTCATGAGTTGCGCACTCCTTTGACGGCTATTCAGGGCGCACTAGAACTCTTGCAGAGTGGACAACTAGGCACCTTGTCTGAGAAAGAGCGGCGCATGGTAGAGATCGCCGCCAGCAACACGGAGCGTCTCCTGCGGCTCGCAGTTGCCATTGAGCAAACTACTCAACCATCCTTGGATGTTTTATCTGCCACACAGATCGCCCAGTTGCGTCTGGAAAACGATTTGCGCTCTGCTTTGATGCATCAACAGTTTCAGCTAGCTTATCAGCCAATTATTGAATTAACTGGTGGAGATGTTGTCGGGTTTGAGGCACTGTTGCGGTGGCATCACCCTTATCTGGGTGTGATTCCACCGTTACAATTTATTCCCTTAGCCGAAGCCAATGGATTAATTATCTCTATCGGTGCCTGGGTCATTGAACAGGCCTGCCGCCAGTTGAGAGATTGGCAAATTCAGTTTGCTTCTGTCTTTGATGACATTAGTGTGAGTGTGAATTTATCCAGTCAGCAATTGGCCGACCCTAAACTGGCTTCCCAAATTGAGCAAACGTTACAGCGGGCAAATTTGGCACCTCCCTGTCTCAGACTGGAGATTACAGAGAGCGCAATTATCCAGAATTCTGGTACTGCTTACACGATTCTGGAACAGTTGCGATCGCTGGGCATCCGCATTTATGTTGATGATTTTGGCACTGGTTACTCTTCCCTAGCCCGTTTACACGAGTTACCCCTGGATGCATTAAAAATTGATCGCTCCTTTATTCAGCAAATCCACGATCCAAAGGGAATTTGTCTGGTACGGGCAGTTATTGCCTTAGCCCATAACTTGGGACTGGATGTGATTGCTGAGGGAATTGAGACTGCTGATCAGATTGATCAACTCCAAGCCTGTGGATGTTTTCATGGACAAGGTTATGCCTTTGCCAGACCTCTGTCGGCTGCGGCTGCGGCTTTGACAGTTTACCGGGCGTAAACCAACGATTTCGCAGCCCAACAGTTAGAATCCAGCAAGGTAGAATCCAACAAAACGTCCGATTTAAGTGGGTAGGTGCGGTTTCGGTACGACCCCGGTCACTGTTGCGATCGCCATCGACGAATTGGCTGCATAGCCAGCATCCTGATGCCATCTGCCGGGAACTTGCCCTGTCTTTCTACGGGAAGGCAAAAGTCTTTCCTCTGCACATCCCCTCTCTAAACGAAACGTTACCCTTGGGCGAAGGTTGCCACCCTCAGGTTAACGAAGATTTAGGCTGTGCTCGCACACTAAAAATCGACGGAGCGCTAGGGTATCAGAGAATGGGTGAAATCGCATTACAGCGTTTAAGAAATAAATGAACTCTGAATCGTGACTTTCAGTAACCGGTTTGGCTCTGGAGCCTCTGGTCAAGGTTATACTCTCTCTTACAATTTCTGGTAGGAGGAGGGTAAATCAGAGTAGTCGCACTTTGTATCTTGGTATCTTGGCACTGAGTAGGTTAAGGGGCGAGCAAGAATATCATGCAGATCATTTCTCCATATCTGCAGGCTGGTGTCAGTTGTTTTAGGGAATTAGGGTAGAGATAAACTTCTGCTCATTTCACTGTGTTGAAACCCATGGGTTTCAACCTGGCTCAGCCCACAGCAGATCATTCGCCTGCAATTCCTCAAGTGGTTGAATCACCCCATGTCTGAGCTAGATCAATTCCAGTCTCAACCGAACATCTCTAGAGGCAGTCTCTTGATTGTTGACGATACACCTAACAATCTCCGGCTCCTCTCTAACATGTTGGCTCAACACGGATATGAAGTGCGCAGTGCGATTAGCGGAGCAAATGCCTTAATGACGATCTCGGTTGCTCCGCCAGATTTAATTTTGCTAGACATCAATATGCCAGTAATGGATGGCTATGAGGTTTGCAAGCGGCTGAAGGCTGATCCAGCCACATGTGAAATTCCAATTATTTTCTTGAGCGCATTGGATGACCTATCTGACAAGGTTATGGCTTTTGAAGCCGGCGGAGTTGATTATATCTCTAAGCCTTTTCATATTGAAGAGGTTGTCGCCCGAGTTGAGAGCCAACTAGAACTACGGCGGATGCGCCTGGAGTTGCAACAGGCAAAGGCTGAAGCTCTCAGTGCTTTACAACAAGAGAAGGAACTGAACCGACTCAAGTCTGAATTTGTTTCCATGGTTTCTCATGACTTTCGCACTCCGCTGACGAGTATTCAGGGGTTTGCCGAGCTACTGCGCGAAAACCTGGATAACTTAACCCCAGAAAAGCGCGATCGCTATTTTCAGAAAATTAATGCTGCTGTGGAAAATCTGTTGGATTTATTGGATGAAGTTTTGCTGCTTGGCGGCTTAGATTCTGGCAAAATGCAGTGTCACCCAACTCCCCTAGCTCTGGAAAGATTTTGTCGTGATCTCGTGGAAGCTGTAAGCTTGGGGACACACTACTCTCACCACATTGAGCTGAGTTATGGCGGTGATTCAAAACCAGTGGCCCTGGATGCGACACTGCTGCGCCAGATCCTGACGAACTTGTTGACAAATGCGATGAAATATTCGCCCGATTGCGATCGCATTTGGTTTGACGTGCAGTGTGAAGCCCATCAGGTGACTTTTCGTGTCCGAGATAATGGGATTGGGATTCCTGCTGAGAATCAATCCTGTCTATTTGAAACCTTCTATCGCTGTAACAATGTTGGCACAATTAAAGGAACAGGGCTGGGGCTGGCGGTTACAAAGCGCTGCATTGATGCCCACCAGGGAACCATCGCGGTTAAAAGCACTGTAGGAGTTGGTACAACCATGATTGTGACCCTACCGCTGTCACCCGCTTGCGCTTAGGCGTGCAAATTGAATCGACTTGTAGTATCGACGTGTTGCCATCGACTCGCCCGAACCGCAAAATCGTGGGCGATCGCGAGCCTACCATTGTGCTACGCAAGCGTATTAGGACATTTAGCAAAACCCCTGTACCCCGTCTTAACTTTAGTTCGTACCGCTATAGCAGTGATCGTGAAACATATCGACCGGAAGTCAGAAAACCTGACCGATATTGACATTTGAGCGCTTGGTTTTGTCCTAAGCTTTGCTGATCAAGCTATGTATCTCTAGTTCTGCTACAGGGTAAAACCCTGATCTCAGACATCTGTGGGGACATCGGAATGATCTCCGGAGTCTGGAGTGGGTGAATTTTCCCCTTTACTGCCTAACAATCGTAGGATAGAGAAAGAAAACGCTACGATAACGCGATTGGTCTGGGAGAGCAGCGAATGGATCTGGTTCGGTTACAGGGCATTCTGGATAATATTTCTTTTGCGGTGCTGTTTGTCACAATGCTGGTTTATTGGGTAGGGGCGGCGTTTCCCCAGTTACCTACTTTGACGGTTGTCGGCACGACTGGCATGGCGATCGCCAACCTATTTATGGCTGCCTTGCTGGGGGCACGCTGGTTAGAGGCTGGATACTTCCCCCTCAGCAACCTGTACGAGTCATTATTTTTTCTGGCCTGGGGTGTTACCACCATCCATTTCCTTGCAGAACGCATGAGCCAAAGCCGCTTGGTTGGGGTTGTCACGGCCCCTGTTGCAATGGGTATTACCGCTTTTGCCGCGCTCTCCCTACCCGATGATATGCAGCGCTCTGCTCCCTTGGTGCCGGCCCTCAAGTCAAACTGGCTGATGATGCATGTAAGCGTCATGATGCTAAGTTATGCCACGCTAATGGTGGGTTCAGTACTGGCGATCGCCTTTCTCTTTGTTACACGTGGGCAAAACGTGGAGCTACGAGGCAGTTCAGTTGGTACAGGGGCCTATCGCGATAAATCCTATAAGCTGAATCGCGCCGAGAGCAGCCTGACAATGGCTGAGCCAACTCATACGAATGGGGGCAGTGCGACAGCAACACTCACTCCAGCGGCTGTGACCTCGATGCTTTCTCCCCAACGGCTAACCCTGGCTGACACTCTGGATAATATCAGCTATCGCGTTATTGGGCTGGGGTTTCCCCTGTTAACAATTGGCATTATTGCGGGAGCGGTTTGGGCTAATGAAGCCTGGGGGTCTTACTGGAGCTGGGATCCGAAAGAAACCTGGGCGTTGATTACCTGGTTGGTATTTGCGGCCTATCTCCATGCCCGAATTACCAAAGGGTGGCAGGGCCGTCGCCCTGCTATTCTGGCCGCTGTTGGTTTTCTGGTCGTTTGGGTTTGCTATTTGGGGGTAAACTTGCTCGGCAAAGGGCTGCACAGTTACGGCTGGTTTCTCTAGTGTTCCATCAGGAAAATTTGGACGGGTCGCAGATCCTCACAATTTCACCCTCATCAATTTTCCGACGCTTAGTTACTCGTCAAATCTAGTTTGACAAACACTAGGTTTCGTTGCAGTCTGGCAGGGAATGGTTGGGTGACCGCAAACGGTCACGATGGGTGGTACAAACCACCAGCATTTACATCTTCCACATCATGACCATTTGGGCACGATTCGGGTGATCTCGCTTTTGGATTGTTTAGCGTTTATGCGGTGATGTAATGGATGAGCAATTTGAGCCTTTAAGAGATGATGAAGTGCTGTATGTTCCAATTGGGCGGGTGTTGATGTCAAACCCGACGTTTAAGGTGGCAGAGTTTTTAGATGCCCTGGCGCAGGCTGTTAGCGATCGCGAGGGGGATTGGAGCGAAGAAAATGAGGGCTGGTTTACAGATGGTCTGGAATGCGAGGCTCTACGGTTAAATTCAAATGGCTGGCAGCGCGGGCGGGTGCGGGTGCGGGTCGAGTTTAGCCCTAACCAACGTCGTCCCAAAGCTCTGGAGGGTCGTCGGATTGAGAAACCCAGTGACCCCTATGCCGATAGTTACCGCTCTGATCGGGGAGACATTCGCTATGGTGATGTCTTGCGTCTGCCCGATGATGATTATTAACCCTTCTCCAGGGTAAGGGGAAATCATGGGCACGTCCTGGTACTCTGGTGATGAAAAAGGCACCACTTGGGGAGTGCTTCAGGCCCAGGTGCATCAGCAAATCAAGGAACGACAGCTTTTACCCCAGGGAGCACGGGTATTAGTAGCCGTTTCCGGTGGGCAAGATTCCCTTTGCTTATTGCGACTCCTGTTAGACTTACAACCCAAGTGGCAGTGGCAGTTGGCTGTGGCCCATTGTGATCATGGCTGGCCGGGCGATCAGGGGAATGCGGCCTTCGTTCAGGAATTGGCTGCTGGCTGGCAGGTGCCTTGGTTTCTAGCAATGGCCACCGATTTGGCAGAAACCGAAGCCGCTGCCCGAACCTGGCGATATCAGGCACTGACGGAAATTGCCCAGGCGCAAAACTTTACCCATGTGACCACTGGGCATACGGCTAGTGATCGGGCCGAGACGCTGCTCTACAATCTGGTGCGAGGCAGCGGCAGCGATGGCCTCCAGGCGATGACCTGGCAACGGGCACTATCGTCGGCGATTCAGCTCGTGCGTCCACTTTTGCGCTTAACCCGTAGAGAAACGGCGGAGTTCTGCCAGGATCGCGGCATTATCCCCTGGCAAGACCCGACGAATGGCGATCGCCGCTTTGCTCGCAGCCGCATTCGTCAGGATGTGATTCCCTATTTACAGGCTCATCTCAATCCTCAGGTGGAGACGACCCTGGCCCAAACCGCAGAAGTGCTCCAGGCAGAGGTTGCCTATTTAGAAGCAGAGGCCGCCCAATTGTTGCAGCAAGCCTGGGAAAAATCGACCCTCGGATTACAGCGGAGCCTTCTGGCGCAAGCCCCCTTAGCCTTGCAAAGGCGCGCTCTGCGGCAATTTTTGCAACAACAACTGGCCACTCAGGTGACCTTTGAGCAGGTAGAAAAATTGGTGAAGCTTGTGAATGCCCCCAATCGGTCGCAAACCGATCCATTTCCCGGTGGGGCGATCGCAAGGGTTGAGGGGGAGTATCTGCGGTTGTAATGATGGCGAGTGGGGGAGCAGAAGAGCCAGACATTAAAAACAAATTAAAAACTCGATCATCTGCTTTCTTTCCCCTGCTTCTTCATCGCTTGATCCCATCCCCGCATCTCCCCGCCTGATTACGGTGGCACGTTAGCTATAGATGTTGCCAGGTCGCTCGTGGCAACGGCGCGTTAGAAAGCCTACCTAGGATTGGTGGTTGAGCACTTGGTTTGGTCTCAAGCTTTCTGACCAAGGCTATATATTCGGTGTTATGGCGGTCGTCGCGAGAAGTAGAGCGATCGCGAGTCAGAAAGCCTAATCAGCCTTGGTGGTTAGGCACTGGTTTTGTCCTAAGCTTTCTGACCAAAGCCATACATCAAATGGCCATGGATTTTTCCCATTCCGGGTGTCAATCACGCTCGTGCTCAAGAAAATCAGGTCTTCTGGGTTGTTTTAGGAATCAGAAAAGTAACTTTTGCCGCTCTTCTTACCGTGCATATGGGAGAGCGAAAGCCATTTGTAATTTCGTAGCGAAAATGGCGGTCGCTGATTCATCTATTCGGCACCATTATAGGTCTGATCCAGAAATGTCCAGGAAAGGCATGTCATTGTTACTTTTTAATTTTTTCAAAGATCAAGCATCCCCCGCAGTCATCGCCGTTGCGATGAGAAACATGGCGACAGCGAGTCAGAAAGCCTAGCCAGCCTTGGTGGTTGAGCACTTGGTTGTTTCCTAAACTTTCTGACCAGAGCTATCGATTAATGCCTCAACCTTAATTTTTCCTTGCTCACTATTTCTAGAGAGGAGGCCAACATGGTCAATACGATTCAAAAGCCAACCTATCCAAGAGGCTGCACCTTTGCCGAATCCGACTGGGATGCACTCCAGCGGTTTTGGTACCCCGTAGCCTTTAGCCACGAAGTGCTCGACCAGCCGGTAGCAGCCACATTACTGGATCAGCGGTTGGTACTCTGGCGAACAGCAGCAGGTATTTCAATCGCGAATGATCTTTGCTTCCACCGGGGGGTGCCCTTGAGTATGGGCTATGTGGAAAGTGAGCATTTGATTTGCAAATACCATGGCTTTCACTATGCCGCTGATGGCCGTTGCACGTATGTGCCAGCTAACCCAGATGCCAATATTCCGGTTCGCCTCTGTCTCAAAACTTACCCAGCCAAAGAAGCCTATGGCCTGATTTGGACTTCGCTAGCTGGGGGAGAACCCCACTATTTCCCTGAATTTGATGAGTGGGATGACCCCAACTATCAGCAGATTTTACCCAATGCGGTAGATCTCAATGCTGCTGCAGGGCGGCAGGTGGAGGGTTTTTTGGATGTGGCCCACTTTGCCTGGGTGCATGTGGAAACCTTCGGCGATCGCAATAACCCTGTTGTGCCCCGTTACGAGGTCGAACCCACACCCAAAGGGCTACGGGCTGAGTACCTTAGCACAGTGAGCAACTTCCCAAAGGCATTGCAAGATCGGGCACCTGCCGATTTTCAGTGGTTGCGGGTCTTTGAAGTGTTTCTGCCTTTTACCGCGCGACTCACCGTGCATTTTCCGGGAGAAGGGCGATTGTGTATTCTCAACGCCGCTTCCCCAGTTTCAGCTCGCAAAACCCGGATCTTTGTCCCAATTTGCCGCAACTTTGACCAAGATACTCCCCTAGAGCCTGTGTATGAGTTTAACTACAAGGTGTTTGCCGAAGATAAGGAAATGGTGGAAGCCCAGTATCCTGAGGATTTACCCCTGGATTTATCGATGGAGTCCCATGTCGGAGCCGATAAGACTTCGATCGCCTATCGTAAAGGGCTGATCAAACTGGGCTTGAGTAACGCCTACACTAGCTAGGATTGCCTCCATCGGCGCGGCTAAGAGGTTCAGTTTGCATTACAGCAACAAGACTCGTCTGGGATGGCAGCAAAAGGGGAGCGTAGGCTACCCTTCTATTTCTACCCCCTTCATCCTCCGAGTTTGCTTTAGTGATATCGTCCGTTCACTGGGGAGGCCAATTTTCGGTTAGGATCAAAACTCAAGTACGCGGCAAACAAGAGCAGCATGGGCAACACTTTTGGGCACTTATTTCGCATTACCACTTTTGGCGAATCCCATGGGGGCGGGGTCGGCGTTGTGATTGATGGTTGCCCCCCTCGCTTGCCCATTTCTGTGGAAGAGATTCAGTTTGAGTTAGACCGTCGGCGGCCAGGCCAAAGCAAAATTACGACCCCCCGCAAAGAAGCCGATCACTGTGAAATTCTTTCTGGAGTGTTTGAAGGAAAAACCCTGGGCACTCCGATCACTCTGTTGGTGCGTAATCAAGATGCGCGATCGCAGGACTATGACGAGATGGCGGTGAAGTATCGCCCCTCCCATGCAGATGCCACCTACGATGCCAAATATGGCATTCGTAATTGGCAGGGGGGTGGGCGAGCCTCTGCCCGCGAAACGATTGGGCGAGTGGCGGCAGGGGCGATCGCCAAAAAAATTCTGCACCAGGTGGCAGGGGTTGAAATTGTCGGCTACGTCAAGCGCATTAAAGATTTAGAAGGTCAGGTGGATTCAGCTACTGTGACCCTGGCTGAGGTTGAACGCAATATTGTTCGCTGTCCTGATGCAGAAATGGCCGAGCGTATGATTGATTTGATTGAGCAAGCCAGAGATACGGGCGATTCCCTGGGTGGGGTGGTAGAATGCATCGCCCGATCTGTGCCCAAGGGCTTGGGAATGCCGGTCTTTGACAAACTAGAGGCCGATTTAGCCAAGGCGGTGATGTCTTTACCAGCGACGAAGGGGTTTGAGATTGGCTCTGGATTTGCGGGCACCCTGATGCCAGGGAGTGCCCATAACGATGAATTTTATACTGACACCCAGGGCAACATTCGCACCATCACAAACCATTCTGGTGGGGTACAGGGTGGGATCTCTAATGGAGAAGCGATTATTTTGCGCGTCGCTTTTAAGCCAACGGCAACGATTCGTAAAGAGCAGAAAACGGTCACAAATACCGGCGAAGCCGTCACCCTTGCGGCCAAAGGACGACATGATCCCTGCGTTTTGCCTCGCGCTGTTCCCATGGTAGAAGCAATGGTGGCACTGGTTCTATGTGATCATTTGCTGCGCCAGCAAGGCCAATGCGGAGTGTTGTAAGCTAAGTTCAGCTTGAAGCCGAGCGTTTCTCTATCGGTAAAACTTTAGGGCTGGGCTTGGATAAGGTTAAAGGCACTACCCTCCGATGAGTTTGCCGGATCCCATTGCCATTTGAGCAAGAGTTGGCGATACTGAGAATAATGAAAGAAAAATGAAAAAGTTTCATGTATTCAGAACTTGCTGCTCAGCCGCCCAGCGCGACCTCGCCATCCCCTAGCTCTGACGAGCTTCCGTCTATTGTTATCAGCCAGGCCGCCATTGATCAGGCCCCGAGTCGGGCAGCCGGAGCCACAGACAGCAAGGTCGAAACAGCACCACGCTGTCCGTTCTGGCAAGTATTTGGTTCCACCTTCGTCACAATTTTTTTGGCTGAGTTGGGTGATAAAACTCAAGTTTCCACGTTGCTCTTGAGCGCGGAGTTTCATGACCCCTGGGTGATTTTTGCGGGGGCGGGGAGCGCTCTGGTGGCCACAAGCCTGCTAGGGGTTTTAATCGGGTATTGGCTGGCGCAGCATATTTCTCCCAGACTCCTCGACAAAGCTGCTGGCCTAACTCTGGCTTGCTTATCCGCCTGGCTACTCTGGGAAGTATTTCAGGGGGTGGCTTAACAGTGGACTGGCACCTATTAGGCTTAACTTTTGTGACCGTTTTTATCTCGGAGTTGGGTGACAAAAGTCAGTTGGCAGCGATCGCCCTGAGTGGCAATACAAAGTCTCTGGCGGGGGTCTTTTTAGGAACAACCGCAGCCCTTCTGCTGGCCAGCCTGCTGGGAGTTTTGCTAGGTGAAGGAACGGCCCATTTGTTTCCAGCCAGGCTGATTAAGGTGATAGCAGCTGTGGGGTTTGCAGTGCTGGCGGTACGCCTGCTGCTTTCTTCAGAAGAGGCAGAAGAGACCTAAAGTTTGTAAATAATCATTGCAACCTCGTTTTAGAATGGGAGCAACCATTCTTTCAAGTAAAAATCTATGGCAGCCAAGGTTGAGATTTATACCTGGAGTACTTGCCCCTTTTGCATGAGGGCAAAGGCCCTACTGGATCGCAAAGGGGTAGACTACACCGAATACTGTATTGACGGGGATGAGGTGGCCCGGGGGAAAATGGCAGAGCGGGCAAAGGGCCGTCGCAGTGTCCCTCAAATTTTTATTGAGGATCACCATATTGGCGGGTGCGATGATCTCTACGATCTCAACGCCAAGGGCAAGCTCGATAGTTTATTGCAACTGAGTTGATGACCTTGCCCTGTTTGGCGACCACTTCTGGCGGCCCATTTTATGAAATTTGTGTTCATTATTGACCCGATTGAACGGCTCGACCCCGGCCATGACAGCAGCGTGGCATTGATGGAGGCCGCCCAGCAACTGGGGCATGAGGTCTGGATTACCCAGGCCGAGGAGTTAGGTGTGGTTCAGGGGAAGGCGACGGCTCTGCTACAAGCGGTGCATTTGACGCCCGTACAACTGCTTGAGAATCGCTGGGTGGCAGTCCCTGATTGGTTTACCTTAGGCGATCGCACCCAGCGCTATCTGGAAGAGATGGATGCCGTTTTTATGCGTACCGATCCACCGGTCACTGTGCCCTATCTCTATGCCACTTACATTTTAGATTACATTGATCCGACCAAAACCCTGGTGATTAATACCCCCCGGGGAATTCGGGCTGCGAATGAAAAGATGTACGCCCTGCAGTTTCGCGACGCCATTCCCGAAACTATCGTTACCCAAAACAAGCAGGTGATTCGAGACTTTGTTGAACAAAAAGGGGCAGCGGTGCTTAAGCCCCTGGGCGGTAAGGCAGGGGAGGGTATTTTATTTTTGCAACCGGGCGATCGCAACCTTAACTCTCTGATTGAAGTCAGCACTCAGCAGGGAAAAGTACCCATTATGGTGCAGACCTACTTGCCAGAAGCCCAGGAAGGAGATAAGCGGATTATCTTGCTGCATGGAGAACCCATTGGAGCGGTCAATCGCATTCCGACCGGCCAGGAGTTTCGCGGCAATATGGCCGTAGGTGGCCGGGTCGCCCCAGTGGAGATTACGCCCCGTGAGCAAGAAATCTGTGCCCAACTTGCTCCAACCCTCCAGCGCGATGGCCTCTTGTTTGTGGGAATTGATGTGATTGGGGGTTATCTGACGGAAGTGAATGTCACAAGCCCTACAGGAATTCGCGAAATTGATCGCTTAAATGGAGTCAGTCTAGGAAAACAGGTAATCGATTGGATTCATCAGGCACGCAGTAACTAATAGAATTTTTAGTGAAGAGTCAATCCGAACAGCAAGAAGGCAATCTGCCAACTGCGTCCAACTGATGCGGCCTGATGCAGCAAGATTACCCGGCAGGTAGGCAATCTCAAGCCCCCTCAACATTGCCCACCCGAACTCCGGGTTGGGAGCACACAACCCAATGTAATCAGATTAGCGATTTGCTAAGGGAAATAGGTAAAGTAGCCATAAAGGCATAGTGATAAATCTGTAAGCTTTTAGGGCCGAATCCATGGGCCAACAAGTGCTCTATTCAGGCTTGGTCTTTACACCTATCTCCAGCGAAGCCACCCGTCCTGATTAACCGCTGATTCTAACCCGCTTGCTTGAAAAATCCTTAAGCCTAGTCTCCTGGCTGAAAAGGTTTGCGAATGGTGAACGAAAGGGGACGGGCTGGAGACACCTTAGAGTTAACTGACGAGTGCAGCACAGAAGATGGCGTTGGCGGTGGTGCCAGTGTCTGAGCAGGGTCTGGTTCTTCGTATTCTGGATGGAAGGGAAGATTGGTGAGCTTGCTGTAGTTAGAAGCGATCGCCAAAAAAGCCCCACCCAGAACAAAAATCGGTAACGGCATCGCAAAGGTTTGCAGCCAATCTAACAATTCCGCTGCACCAAACAGGAGGACAAAGCAGGTAATCCAGACTCGCATTTTTGCCGACCCGATCAAATGAACTGTTACCTATGGTAGGATAGCTGAATTTTTGAATTTTGGGTGAGTCAAATTTGGTAAATCAATCACCGTTTAAGGCAACGAGTCTTTCGGAAAAGTGACACATGCCCTTGTAGATACTGCTTAAGAAGGGTGGTTTCACCTGGTGCCATCGCTCAGTTTACCTCTAGTCAATCGGTGAGTTGCTTGCTTTCTGCGCAGAAGATAGGCGCGATCGCAGGTATCAGTCCTTCCATTCGGTCATCGCTTGCTTTGATTAACCCTCCAATCAAACCTCGGCATTAACTTAATCTATCTTCACTCAGGAATTGTGTTGTTCTGAGCAGACTAGCGTGAGCCAACTCAGGCAAAATTGGAAACAAATATTAATCTGATATCGACATCTAAGTTAAATCAGATCACCTTAAGCCCCCTTAATGCCCTACCACTCTGACCTAACTCCCATGGACGCTAACTTCAACCAAATTGCTCATTTTCTCCGCCACAATCTGCAAATCCCTGAGGAGCAGATTCCCCCGATCTTGCAGCAATGCGGTTCGACCCCCAGCCGTCTGCTGATCGTGCTGTGGCAAAATCAGTTGGTCAGTCTAACGCAGATCGACGATTTGTGCGATTGGCTCGCTCAGCATCGAGCCACTTCGCGGCTTGCGATTACAGGTCTGGGCTAGATTATCATCGCCCTGCCGTCAATACTGTTGCTGCCGAGAGCTTGAAATCAGCAAGCTGGGGCGAAACAATGGGTTGCTCACCCTGGTAAATCTGATCCTCATACAGGCCGTCAACCCATTCCAGTACGGTCACCTTGTGAGCGATCGGATCGACAATCCAGATCATTAGAAACGCAGAAGCTCCCTGTAAACTTGATGAAATGGCTGCGAAGGAAGCCACTCGATTTGCCTGAACCACTACCAGGGAAGATCTTTGACTAGTGCAGCGTTATAACTAAAAATTAGGGTTAGTAGTCAGTGCTTTAGCGCTGAAGCGCTCACTACGAGCCAAGATATTACCCTAAAACTTAGAGTTGACGCTGCACTGAGGATCTACTGAATTAGGGGAAGAACAACAGGGGCCGTCTGTCGAGATTATGACCAAAATTGGGTAACCTGAGACCATTACTGCCTCCTACTTTTAAAGTAACCTTAAAGAGCATTTGAAAAAAGCGCTTCTTCTTTGAAGTTTTTCCGCGAAGAATGGCTGGAGCAGCGTTTTAGGTTGCTCCGTAGGTTTACGATGATCAAAGATGAGAGCAGCTACGAACGGTGTAGACGCCTCTTGGATTGCTTAGTGTCTGGGGGACAGTCTACCCGCCTAACTTCTGCTTATGTTTCCTTCCTGGTCTGCTCACTTGCAACAAGCCTACCAAGATTTCACCAAGAGCCGCCAGCAAATGCTTCTGGTGCTTCTAACGATCGCCGTTCTGCTGGGGGTATGTTTTCGTCTGGTGAATCTAGATCGAAAGCTCTACTGGCATGACGAAACGTTTACCTCTATGCGAATTTCTGGCTATCACGAAGCCGAGGTTGTGCAAGCCATTCGAGCAGCGGGCATTGTGGACATGGGGTACATGCAAACGTTTCAGACCCCTCATCCAGAGCGTAGAGTTGGCGATACAGTCAAAGCCCTAACCATTGATGGGCCGCAGCACCCTCCGCTGTACTACGGAATGGCCCATTTTTGGGTCAAGTTGTTTGGCGGTTCAGTGACTTCCGTGCGCTTGTTTCCAGTACTTCTGAGCTTGTTTGCCCTACCTGCCGTCTATTGGCTAGGCTGGGAGCTATTTCAGAGTCATGTAGCCAGCGCCATTGCTACGATTTTTCTGGCCGTTTCCCCAATGCATGTGCTCTATGCCCAGGAATCACGCCAGTACAGTCTGTGGACGGTGCTGATCGTGGTAACCGGGGCGTTGGTGTTGAGGGCATTGCGATCGCCCGTTCGTAACCATTGGTTACTTTACAGCCTGAGTCAGGCTGCCCTACTTTATACCACGGTGCTTTCAGCCTTTGTTGTGGTCAGCCATGGAGTTTTTGTCCTGTTACATCAGGGCTTGCGCGTTACCCAGCGAGTCTGGCAATTTCTCCTGGCAACACTCCTCTCGTTGCTTCTGTACGCTCCTTGGATTTGGGTGTTCTTACATAACCGTCGTCAGGTAAAGGATACCCTCAATGTGGGAGCGGCCAAATGGGCGTTTAGTGCCGCTGATATTGTGAAGGGGTTAATGCGCCTGCCAGGACGATTGTTCTTTGATTTCAATGTAAATCCAGGGGATCCCTGGTTTTATTCGCTGTTGCAATGGTTTTTTACTCCTGCCATTCTACTCCTGACGCTATATGCCTTTTATTACCTGATGCGCACTACATCATTGCAGGTTTGGGCCTTTCCTCTAACCCTGGTGGGAGGCTATGGTGGTTTAATGGTGCTCCAGGATCTGCTGGTTAAAGGGCAAGGCGGTGGCGGATCCACAACCTATCGTTATATGATTCCCTGCTGGATTGGGATTCAACTGGCGATTTCCTATCTGCTGGCCCAAAAGCTGACTCCGGCAATAACGCGGCCTACGGCTTTTTGGAAGGGAGTTTTAGCAGTACTGGTCACTACTAGCCTATTGAGTTCATTGGCAGTCAGCCAAGCCCAGCTCTGGTGGAGTAAGGGTTCCATCAGCCTGGAAGCCGTTTATCCAACAGCAGAGTATATTAACCAGGCAGAAAAGCCGATTTTAATTAGTGACGCTGTTAGCTGGGATCTTTTAATGATGAGCTATTTGATTAACCCTGATGTTAAGGTGTTGGCCAAGCCCATCTGTTATGTCTGTCAGTTGCCACCAGAGCCAGATTTTCGCCCCAATCTGGTTAAGCTAGCGACCGAATACACTGACTTGTTTATTTTTCCAGAATCAACCCCTGCTTTTACTGCCTGGCTGGAAACTCAGCCTTTCCGACTGGAAACGATTCCCATGGGCGATCGGGTTTCGCCAAACATTGTGTTGAAGAAATTAGTACCGATTCGTCCAGCAATATCAGGAATGTGATTAATGTAATTTCCGGGCACTGGTCTTTTAATAGGTGAGGCAATGAACCTTACATATGGTCAAAAGCTCAGTGATTGAGATCGGGCGATCGCGGTATCCCATAACCATTGCTGGAGTCAACTTTTGGCCCATTCCCCAATGCGATCGTACCCAATTGTGACAGGCTCCCACGAGATTCGCTTCTATCAAGTTCATTCCGTTACTTGCCGATTCTATTTTTTCCTGCCATCAAAAAAACTAGGCAATCAGGCAACCCACTGCCATTTCTACAAGTAAGGGCGCAGTAAGTGAATGAGTTGCTGAGTTCTTTCCTGGCATCCCCGATCATTCAGGTGATAATTGGTATCGAAGAAGTTTGAAGTCCCATACATAAAATCTTGAGGACGGCCTAAAAGCGGTACTCCCAATTCCTGATAAAAAGTTTGAATACTGATGAAAAAATTGCTTTGCATTTCCTGCTCATACTCAGGAAAATAAATTGTGTTCGGATATGTGGCTATCACCTTAACCTGATTCGCCTTACACCATTCCACAAAAGCCCTGATAACATTCGTTCCGTAGGTGGAACTAAAACTCCCTTTAATGATAGATAGTGGAGGAAACTTATTCAGCTTATTGCGTTGCTCTGATGTGATTTCAGATGCTTGATTCAAAATGAAATCGCCGTACCGATTACGGTTTTGAGAAAGTGCATCTGCTTCAGCCGGAATCAATGGTTTAATCTTTGCCATTACACCTTTAGCAAGACGCACAAAACTCATCCCAAGTGTTAAACGCGCTTTTAAGCCGAAATCTGTAGCATAAAAATAATCAGAATCATGGGAAAAGACATAATCAATCAGTAGATCTGTTGGTTTCCCATCAGCAACGTAATGGTTATACTCCAAAGGCAAGAGAACAATGTCACCTGGTTTTATCCAGCGACGCGCTTTGTACAGTAAGTAATCAATACCCAATCCCGCATGAGTTCCACCATTTACACAGGCGATTCCCATCTCCTCATAAATCAATTGGCAACGCACACCAAAAGCAGCATTAGAACCTGCAACAACAACCAGTTTTGGTTGACTAAAAGATTGAGCAATATTAGTAGTTGTTCTGTAGACAAGGTCAAATTGATGAGAGCTTTCTGTGGGTGCTCCGATCTGATAAAAAACAATCGCCAAATAAATCACTAGCGAAATCATTATTCCAGATATTATAGATTTTATATATTTTTTGAAATCCAACATAATTATGACCTAGAAGCTAGCGTATACAAATTCACTACCAGAGGCAGTAAGAATGCCTTTGACAGCTAGAAATATCAATAACCCTATAATCAATCCCCATGTCTGGTTCGGCTGCCAACTGGGATTTAAACAGATTAAATTGAATCGTAGTCTTGATGTATTATTCTTGGCAACTTTGGGGTTGTTATCGTATTGACCGACAAGCTCTTGGGTATTTGGAGTGAGCCAAACGATCGCCAACAGAACCAAAAGAACGAAAACTAGTCGCATTGAAAATAACTGATAAAGCGGTGAATTAGAAGCAGTAAATCCACTCAAGCCAAACATCCCCTTAATAATTTGCAAAGCCGCACCCATGCTTTCGGCTCTAAAAAATACCCACCCAATTACAACGGCAATAAATGTCAGCAGCCATCCAAATAAATTGCGCAACCAGCTACCTTCTTTTGGATCATGACCCAAGTATTTAAGATAAGAGCGCCACTGATGATTAACGGTTAAATAAAAACCATGAAGACCGCCCCAAAATACAAATGTCCAACCGGCTCCATGCCAAAGACCGCCCAGTAGCATTGTCGTCATTAGATTGAAGTTACGCCTCAGCTCGCCCTTACGATTGCCACCTAAAGGAATATAAAGGTAATCCCGGAGGAAATTAGAAAGTGTGATATGCCAGCGTCGCCAGAAATCGCTAATGCTAAGTGCTTTATACGGAGAGTCAAAGTTGAGTGGCAGCCTAATACCAAAACACCGAGAAATGCCAATCGCTATGTCTGAGTAGCCAGAAAAGTCGAAATAAAGTTGTAGTGTGTACGCAAGCGCACCAATCCAAGCATCAATCAGAGGAACGGGGGCTTCTACCGCAGTGCTAAATACTGGCACAACATATTCAGAAAGACTATCGGCAAAGATTACCTTTTTAGACAAACCCAGAGCAAAGAATGTTAGTCCTATTGCTATATCTTGAGCATTAATCCGATAGGTTGATTGATCAGATAACTGAGGGATAATTTCTTTATGCTGAACGATCGGCCCTGCTACTAATTTCGGGAAAAAACTGACAAATAGAAGGTAATCTAGTAGGGATGATTGAGTTTCAACACGATAAGAATCTACCAAATAAGCGACTTGCTGAAAAGTAAAAAATGAAATTCCTAAAGGCAAAATAATCGGATTAACCTTAAAGTCAAGTCCAAATAAGAAATTTATGGTTTCAGCGGAGAAATTTCCATATTTAAAGTAAGCTAACAAAGCAATGTTGAAAGTAATTCCAAGCATGAGTAAAGATTTTTTCATACCTGAAGACGCTGCTTCATTGCCGATCCAGCTTCCGATCGAGTAGTTGACCAACATCGAAACGACAAAAAGCGGTAGGTACAGATGACTCGACCAGCTATAGAAGAATAGAGACACACAAACTAACCAAACGACCGCGAGCTTGCGACTCCAAAAACTACTCTGTCTGCCAATGATGAAAAATATCAGCAACGTGAATGGAAGAAAGAAGAAAATGAACTCAATAGAATTAAATAACACTTTGTATCCTACCCAAAGGTTGAACAAGGTAAAATTCAATGCCAACTCTGATTTCGTTGGGTTATGCTGACGTTATCCTAACCTCCTAGCCTAGGATTCTTAAGAGTCTCAGAAGTTTTATCAGTCAATCTGCTGGTGCCCGAAATTGCCTGTATAAAACTTATTTTAGGAGTTTTTCGTAGATATGAAACCGTTTCTCCGCCACAAATGATTGAGAATAACTTGTACGCATCAGTTCTTGAGCGCTTTTACAAAGATTGAATGTACGATCTAAATCAGCAAGCAAATACTCTACTGCAAAGCAAAAAGAGGCTATGTCGTCAGCAACCATGACGCTTTCCATGTGCTTGGCACTATTTCCGATTAAGGATTGAGGATGAGCGATCACTGGCATGCCTTGAGCCATCGCTGTCAAAATCTTTGCTCTTAGTCCTCCACACAGTCTCATTGGAGCGATATAAATGCTGCTTTTAATCAGTGAACTTAAATCATCAACAAAGCCGGTAAAAACGACTTGACTGGGATGGTCTTTATATCGCTGTTTGGTTTCCTGACTCCAGGAGCCAACTACATGAAGTCGTAAACCAAATTTCTCGAAAATTGTCGGGGCGATCTCTTCTAGAAACCAGTTAACCCCATCTTTATTCGGGAAATGATATTCAGTGCCAACAAAGAGCAGTTTGTCTGGTCGGGAAAACTTATCGCGATCGAGATCCACAAAATCCTTATCGAGTACAGGATAGGGAGCTAAAACAACCTCGGTTCTGGTACCTTGTGCATTCAAAGCCTTATCAAGCACAAAAGCTTCAGCTTCAGTATTTGCGATGACAACGTCGTACTGCTGAAGAAATGAAATCTCTATTGTTTTAATGTAATCCCGAACGTAGCTCGCATATTCTGACTGGGTAAGCTTTGCTTTAATAAATGAATCAACTCGATAAAATTGGCAATCATAGCAGCCATAAACTTTCTTAACGGTATCGGGAATTAGACTGATCAAGTTTAAATTAGATTCAAAATCTAGTTGCACGATGTCGATATTATCGTTTCTAATAATTTCTAAAACCTTGTCAATTTTCCTCTTCGAGTTAGGAGGGTACAAAAATGTATGATATTTAACAAGGTTTCCATCAAAGTTTGTTTCTGATTCAAAATCACTTTCAATAAAGATGTTTTTGGCAAAGCCTTTGGCACCAGCAGCAAGCTTTTTAAGAGTATTTATTGAGTTCTTAAGAATATTAAGTAGCTTTTTTTTAGACTTTGATTTTTTGATTGAGTCATTTAATGTGTAAAATTTAATATTTGGTAATAACTGCCGCAGTTCATCAAGTTCTTCGTCACTAGGCGTGAAATGTTGGTGGAACAAAACGCTAATATTACACTTCTTGCTCAATGGCTCAAG